>Ga0164313_10002198_pt1 | contig 17490 bp, 14 predicted proteins | sample GuaBasSedimGuay4_FD_113735 | JGI IMG/M metagenome (GOLD analysis project Ga0164313, IMG submission 113735) | Subseafloor sediment microbial communities from Guaymas Basin, Gulf of California, Mexico - Guay4, Core 4569-4, 0-3 cm | ecosystem: Environmental > Aquatic > Marine > Hydrothermal vents...
GTTGGGAGCGCATCACCAAATGAGTTGAGATTGAAATTATTTGTAATGAGTTCTAAATTCATTGTTTTATTTGATATACTATTTGAATCTTCTTTTGTTAAACTAAGATTCATTGGAATATTCCCATTTAATGTAAGAAGTTTTTCTCCAGAACTATTTAATGTATCAATAAATTCTATATTGGTGTAAAGATTTAAGTCTTCATATTTCATTTTACTATAAATTGAACCAACTCTATTTGAATTAATTACAAGGTCTTCAATAGTAAAATCTAAATCATAGATAGGAGCTATTGTAGTCCCCATAATTTTAGCAGAGAGATTTATATTCGAATTTGTTTCTTCAACATTTGATCCTAACAATTTATTAGCAATTATACCACCATTAGCATCAATAATATCTAGTTGTAAATCTTGATAAAATTTTTCAGAAATTATTCCGTTCATTATTATAGAGGAATTATTATTAAAAAGATTAAAATTAGAGATGGTAAAGAGGGAAGGTGTATTTGTTACCATGATAGTATCTTTATTGCTCCATAAATAATCTTTATAGGAAAAGAATAAGTTTGAGATATTAAACTTTTCCGTAGAATCCTTAAAATCAATAAACCCTTCAAGTCCAACATCAATATCATCTTCAATATTACTTTCAATGTTTAAGAAAGCTTTACTTTGGTTAAATACTAAGTCACTTGAAATATTGTTTATATTTACATTCGATACCATTTTATCTGAGTTAAAAGTTAGTGATCCAAAGATATTATCGAAGGAAAATTTTTGATTGTCTGCTCCTATGTTTAAATTAAATCCAACTCCAGATATGTAAAAAACTTCTTTCCCTTTAAAGAGGAATAACCAGTCAAGGTCAATGGTAGTACTGACCGAGAAATTTTCAAAATCATTTTCTACATATCCATAACCTTTACCAGAAATTTCAACTTTATCTCTGTTTAGTAGAGCGGCAATTAATTTAAAATCTTTAAAGTTAAAATCATAATCCAGATAAAGATCTTTTTTCGAATAATCTTTTTCACTAATAAGTTCTTCCAAAATTGGAGTGGAATCAAATTTAGCTTCTATAGGATTTATTTTATCTATTTTTTCTGAGATGGCAAAACCAATTTTTTTAGATTGATAACTTAGCAGATTGTATGCCTCCTTAAGAGCAAATTCACCGTTAATATTAAAATCTAAAATATCTGATTTAAAACTAATTAGCCGTGTATCATCAATTTTTGATAAGTCGATGTTAAAGTGAAGACTATCAAAATTATTCGAACCAATTTGGGAATTAATGAAATCTAGTTTGAAATTTCCCTCTGTTTCGTCCAAATCAAGAGATTGGCCATTTACATCAAAACTAAAATTTAAAGAAGAAGATAAAATTGAATCTTGCATTAATTTAGCAATATTAAGATTTGCAAAATTTCCCTTCAAATTGTAGATCGGTTTTTCTGTTGAAGCTAAATCTAGTTTCCCCGAAAATTCCGACTTCATACTATCAATTTCCGAAAAAATCATTAAATCTACGATCTTATCAATAGTTAGTAATTTTACCTTTGCTGAATCTATATTGTGTCCTTCCACGTTTGATTTATTTATAATAACATCCAAATTGGAATTGGATTCTTCCGGATCAAACCCACGTCCCGTTAGATTTACTTTTGCATTAAGATTACTACGAAGTCCAAGTGTTGAATTTAAGTTAATATTTTTTGCTTCAACATTGTATTTAAAATCTATCAACTCCGGATAAAGATCCATAAATGCCGCAAAGGTAAGTTCGCCATTCTCAACTGTGGCGCTGCCATTTGTATTGAATTTTAGAGGTTCGCCAGAATAATTTATATTCATATTCTCAACGAATAGATTTGGATATTTTGGTAATTCTAAACCACTCAAAAAAGAATCCACTTCGCCATAATCAACTTGTGAATTGGTAAACTGAGCTTTAATAAATAAGTGTTCCGGCGTGTTTAATTTTGAAAGGTTTCCATCTAAATTAATAATTGTTCTATCAATTCCCAATACTGAAGAAAAATCAAAATCTCCAAACTTACCTTCAGCCTCAAAATTAAAATTAACCGGACCAGTTAAAAAATCTACCGAGGAGATAAACGAGTTAAGGTCACTAGCTCCAAAAGGTAATGCATCTAAATTTAATTTCATTGGATAGTTTTTAAAATCATTCAATGAAAGTGAACTAAAAAGATTTATACTATCAAGTCTAGCAGAGAAATTTATTTTAGAACTGTCACTATTTAAAGTTATGTTCTTGACTTCAGCAAAATTCTCAGAAATATTTACCTGCCCACTTAAATTATGTAAGTTAAATCTATTTAGATTTGGTTTAAAAGATAGCTCTGTGATGAATAATTGAAAATCATTTTTATTAATATCAGCTAAAATGTTTACAACTAAATTGAAATTTCTGATATAAATATCATCATAATTAATGTAGTCATAACTCGTTTCTATATCTCTGTATTGATATTTCTTAGCTGAAAACGTAATGTCCTTCAATTCCAAATTTGAAATATCAATTAAAAATGGAAATTCATTCATACTATCTTGCTCAACAATTTCATTATCAGATTCTACTAAATTCGAAGAAGTATCTTCTTTTATTAAATTTTCTATATTCCAAGTTCCATTTTCATTTTCAAATAAATTAAACTGGGCATCTCTTAGTTCAAGCTTTGTTAATTTTATGCGTTTGGCTAATATGTAAAAAGGGTTGAGAGCTACTTCAATTCTTTTTGCTGTTAGAATGGTATCAGCATTTTTTGTATACGAAATGTTTTTTATTATTAGATGAGTGATTAGTGTCCCTTCAACCTTTCCAATATTTAACTCTCCATTAAGAGAGTTTTTAGAAATATCAAGAATTTCTTCCCTTAGCATATTTCTAAATGTGGAGGTTTGGGAGAATCCAAAAATTATTGTTAAAATTATAAATATTGTTATAAAGAACCCAATAATTCCATTCCCAATTTTTCTTGAGAGTGATCTTTGGACTTTATTTTTCCTAAATATCATTTATAACTTATCTTTATTTTCTCAACAATACTAGAGGTTGACTGATTTACAACTAATTCAATTGGTTCCACACTCCCACCATTTTTGATAACAACATCACCACCAACAATATCTTTTATTGCGTAGTCAGCACCCTTAACTAAAATATCCGGAATAATTGTGGATATTAATTCAAGAGGAGTATCTTCATCGAAAAGCGTTACGTAATCAACAGAACGTAAATTACTTAAAATAAATGCTCTTTCTTCCTCATTAATAATGGGTCTAAGTTCACCTTTTAGTCTTGCAACAGAGGAATCAGTATTTAATCCTAAAACTAAAATATCACCCTTTTCTTTTGCTTTAGCAAGATAATCAACATGTCCCGCGTGGAGTATATCAAAACATCCGTTAGTAAATACAATAGTTTTGCCACTATCTTTTAATGATTGCACAATATTTTTTAATTCTTCTCGAGAGACTAAAACATTCTTCATATTATTTCCGACATTAAGTGATTAAATAAATTTTCAAATTCAATTGGAACAACACCAGCCTCTTCGCAAACCAATCCACCAGCATAATTAGCTAAACAAGTTGCCTCATAAATTGAAGCCCCTGAAAGTAAAGAGAGAGTTAGAGTTGAAATGACAGTATCGCCTGCACCCGATACATCTAAAACCTTGCGTGCTTTAGTTGGAATAAATTTAATTCCCTTATCCTTTTCAAAAACAGCCATTCCATCAGCACCAAGAGTAAGCAACAAATATTTGCTCTTAATTCTTTCTAATAACTTGAACCCAATATCTTCTATCTCTTCCTTAGAATTTAATTTTGCTCCAAACGCATCTTCTGTCTCTTTGAGATTAGGTTTAAAGACAGTTACATTTTTGTAGGTGAAAAAATTGTCAAATTTTGGATCGACTGTTACTATTTTATTATTATCATTTGCCAATCTAATAATATCTTCTATTAAAGAGGTTGAAAGTACACCTTTGTTGTAATCTTCCAAAATAATTCCGTCAATAATTTCAATATTTGATTTAAGGGAAGATAAAATTTCCTCTTCAATCTCTTTGGATATTTTTTGTTTGTTTTCTTTATCGATTCTGACAATTTGCTGATTTGAGGATATTACCCTGGTTTTAGTAGTAGTCGCACGTGATGAATCATTAATTAGCAGATCAGAGTTCATATTTGCATCGTGTAGTAATTCCTTGAATATTTCTCCATTGCGATCATTTCCAATTACTCCAATTGGAATTGGATTACATCCAAGTTTGGAAATGTTCAATGCAACATTTGCAGCTCCACCAAAACGGAAGAATTCATTATCAATCTCGACAATAGGAACTGGAGCCTCAGGAGAAATTCTTTGAACATCACCCCATAAATATCCATCAAGCATCATGTCGCCAACAACTGCTATGTTATAATTTTTGAAATTATCTTTTATTTGAAACAACCTTTTTTCCGATAGGTTAATCATTTATTTCCTTTGTAAAATTTTCCACAAATTTATTTACCAGATTGATAGTGAATAGACCATTATTTGTTCCAAGCCAAAGTTTAGTCCCGTCAAAATGAATTGAATTTATTGTTTTAGGGACTTCATCAATCTGAACCATCTCTACTTTTTTTGTAATTCTATTTATTAAAGCTAGCCCTCTTCCGAAAATATCTTTAGTATTTTTACTAAATTGATAAAGTGATACCCAGATATAATCACCAGTAATTTCTAAATCGTAAATCCCATTACCTTTTAATCCATTACGTGAATCGAAGCGAGTCCAATCATTTTTTCTGTCAAATTTATAAACTCCACCTAAGTTATAATTCGGATTGTTTTTTGTTATAAACTCATCCAAACCAATCCAAATATTATTTTGCTCTACGAGTAAGGCTGAAATTGATACTGCATCACCATCGCCATTAAAATAATTCAGGTTATTATTATAAAAGGAGAGCGCTGATTGATCAGAAATATTTTTTGATTTGTCATACCTGTGAAGACCCGATTCACTTCCAAACCATACTAAACTATCTCCATCCACTTTTATAACCTTGATGGTATTGGTCTTCATGTCCTTATTCATTGTTAAGTCGTAGTCAGTGAATCTTCGCTTTTTGAGATCGTACTTTGTAAGATATTTAAATCTACCGATCCAAACAGCATTAATATGTGGATCATATTGAACGTCTCTAATCCAATTACTGAGTTGACCACCTTTCCCGAATTTTCTTTTACTCCAGCGTTTACGTTTTTTATTGAAAATAAACAAACCGTCTGTTGAGCCTGCCCAGACAAAATCTTTATTTGCGGTAATAGTATAAAATAGGTTTAGTTTCAATTTCTCATTTTGAGTAGAATAATTATACCACTCCTGCATTCGGTAATTGTATTGGAAAACACCACTACCATTTGTTGCAACCCAAATATTATTCCCATCATCACAAATATCTCGAACATCCTTTCCTTCAAGATAATGTTCAATTTGAAGCTGTTCCTGAGCAAACATTAAGTTGGTCAGTAAAATTAACTGTAGTAATAAAAATTTCATTTTTAAATTATTATTTATTTGGATAATGTCTCTTTTTCACTCTTAAATTTACTAATAAATAAATTTGTAGAGTCATTTAAAGTCATTTCCCAATTATTTTGGAATTGTTGTTTAATGGCATTTGCTAATAGGGAATAATCAATACTTTCATTAGTTATTGTTTCAATTTCAATTGTTTTATTGAGCAATTCTTTATTCAGTTCTGAGGTATGAGTTTTATCAATAAGGTAACTTGGTAGTTCGGAATGTTTTTTACCGCAAAGGATTGAACCATGTTGAAGTACAACATTATTCATTTTCCTTTGAGCACTGCCGATCAGTTTTTTTCCTTCAAATTTAACTTCGCTTTTTGCAGTACTTGCAAAGCAGAGAGAGCCTGAGGGATTATTCAGTAGTTCTTTAAAATTTGGTTGAGAATTTTCTAATTCGACAGATGTAAGTTTTGGATGATAATTAGCTAATGCGGTTGATAAAGTAATAGAGACTTTATTGTAAATATCTCTAGCTGAAAGTCCAAAAGAAACTGGAAGTATGAGTGAATAAGTTAGTTCTTCGGCATGTAAAATTGCTCTCCCTCCGGTTGGTCTTTTTACTAAGCCAATGTTATCTTCTCTACATTTTTCAATATCAATTTCATTAATATTTTGATTTGCACCAAGTGAAATTGTATATGGGTTCCACCTATATAATCGAAAAAATGCCTCATTCTCTTTGCAAATTTCGGATAAAAAAATATCCAGTTCCATATTAAATTCACCGGAACTGGATTCACTATCAATAAAGTGCCAAATCATTTTTTTAGAATGCTTCGCTTTGAGGCATCTAAAAATTCTACAATTTTATCAACATATTTATTGTCAAACTTTTGATCAAGTTCATTTTTTGCATCTGTAGTATTTAATCCAGAAAAGTAAAACATTTGATAAGCATCTTTTAATGTTTGGATATCATCATTGGTAAAACCTCTACGGCGTAGCCCAATAACGTTAAGTCCACTATATTTAATCGGAGTATTTGCAGCCATCACATATGGAGGAATATCGGCTGCTACAGACATACCACCTTGAATCATTGCGTGCTCGCCAATAACTCCAAATTGATGAACTAAAGAACCACCACCGATAATCACCCAATCTCCAACGGTAACATGACCAGCAATTTGAACAGAGTTTGCAATTATGCAATTATTGCCAATAACACAATCGTGAGCTACATGGACATAAGCCATAATTAAGCAGTATTCTCCAACACTTGAATTGTTTGTATCGATGGTACCTCTGTGAAGAGTAGCAAACTCACGAACAACGCTATTATCACCAACATGAAAGTATGTTTTTTCACCCGCATATTTTAAGTCCTGTGGTGCATTAGAAACAGCAGCAGATTGGTAAATTTTCACATTCTTACCAACTCGTGCTCCATCGTAAATACATGCATGTGGACCAACAGTTGTTCCACTGCCAATTTCAACATCGTCTTCAATTATTGCATAAGCCGCAACTTGAACATTCTCTCCAAGTTTAGCTTTTGAAGAAACAATTGCAGTACTATGAATTTGAGTAGCCATAATTTATTCCATTTTCATAATTTAAAATTATTTGTCAACAATTGCAGCCATCATATCAGCTTCACAAACAAGTTTACCTTCAACAAATGCTTTTGTTTTCATACCAACATAACGACCACCAGTTTTACCAACCAGTTCAGCTTCAAGTATTAGTTGATCACCAGGAACAACTGGTTTTCTAAATTTAGCGTTATCGATTTTCATAAAGAAAACAAGCTTTGTTTTCATTTCCTCTTCGGGCAATGAATTTAACATTAATATTCCACCGGTCTGCGCAAGGGCTTCAAGAATTAATACTCCTGGCATAACGCGTTGATCTGGAAAATGACCTTGGAAAAATTGTTCATTAAATGTAACAGATTTAACTCCACGTACACTTTTGTCAAATTCTAAATCAATAATTTTATCAACTAACAAGAATGGATATCTGTGTGGAAGAATTTTTTGAATTGCTTCAATGTCAAAAACTACACCTTGTTTTTTAACGTTCTGATATTTCTTTTCAATTTTCTTCTGCTGATATAATTTTCTAATTTTTTTAGCAAACTCAACATTAGCTTTATGTCCTGGACGAGCTGCAAGAATTTGTGCTTTTATTGGAGCTCCAATTAGTGCCAAATCACCAAGCATATCAAGTAATTTATGACGAACAGGTTCATTCTTAAATCTTAATGATCCTTCGTTGAAAATTCCAGTTGTTCCAATTTTTACGTCACTTTTAATTTCGAGTTTATCTTTTATTTCAAGAACTTTTGCCTCATCCATATCATGATCAACAATTACGACGGCATTATCAATATTGCCTCCCTTAATCAATCCTTGATCGATTAGTGGTTCGAGTTCACTTAAAAAGCAGAATGTTCTAGCTGGAGCAAATTCATTTACAAACTCTTGAATATCAAACATACCTGTATGTTGGCTACCAAGTGCAGGGTTTTGATAATCGACCAACACCGTCATTCTGTAGTTGGCAGAAGGAAGTGCAACAAATTCAACCTGTTCTTTTTCGTTTTTATATGTAATAGTCTCATCAATTATTAAATAGTCTTTGTTTGCTTCTTGCTGAACAAAACCAGCTTCTTGTAGTTTTTCAACAAAAGAGATTGCACTACCATCCATAACCGGTGGCTCTATTCCATCAATTTCAATTGCGATATTGTCAATTTGTAATCCAACAATTGCTGCAAGAACATGTTCAACTGTATGAACTTTTGCATCGCCAATGCCAATAGTTGTTCCTCGAGAAACATCCACAACATAATCAGCTATTGCTGGAATTTCTGGTTTATCGCCTAAATCAATTCTAATAAATTTTATTCCATAATTTTCTGGAGCAGGTTTAAATGTTAATTTTGAAGTTGTTCCAGTATGTAAACCCATTCCTTCAATTGAAATTTCTTTCTCTATAGTACGTTGTTTTTCTAACATGAAATATTCCCTATACCTTATTAATCTTACTTTCTAATTCACTAACTTTTTTTTCTAGTTCTTTTATTTGGTTACTATATTTATCTAAATTTCTCTTATGTGCTTCTTCTTTAAAAGCTGTTCTTAATTCTTTTGTAGGAGTTCCAAAATATTTACCCGGTTTATCTATAGATTTTGATACTCCAGATTGAGCTCCAATCATGACTTGGTTTGAAATTTCAATATGGCCAGCTAGTCCCACTTGTCCGCCAAAGATACAATTATCACCTACTTTTGTGCTACCGGAAATTCCAACCTGACCGGATAGGGAAGTGTTTTTCCCAATTTCCGCATTGTGACCAATTTGAACCAAGTTATCTATCTTAGCACCTTCTTTAATAATTGTTGAACCCATTGCAGCTCGATCAATCGAAACATTAGAGCCGAGTTCAACGTTATTCTCAATTACAACATTTCCAATTTGCGGAACTTTGGTAAATTCGCCTCTCTCGTTAGGGAAATATCCAAACCCATCTGAGCCAACAACGGTTCCAGAATGAATTATAACATTGTTTCCAATAACATTATTATGAGTAATAGTCACATTGGGATAAATTAGAGAGTCCGAACCAACAAAAGTATTTTCCAAAATTACTGAATTGTGATAAATAACAGAATTATTTCCAATGATACAATTTCTAGCAATTACGACATTTTTTCCGATTGTTACATTTTTGCCAAGTTTAACAGATGGATCAATCGAGGCTGAATTATCAATTCCAGAAAAAGGTACTTGAGAAGCAAAATATTTAATAACAACTTTTTGCAATGCAATATCGGGTTTATCAACCTCAATATAGATTAGATCATCACGAGTTTTTTTTATTGATGGTTTAATTAAAATTACTGATGCTTTTGTGGTTAATAAGTGTTTCTCATAAGTTGGAATATATAAGAACGATAAATCATTTTCTTCAGATTCGTTAATCCGTGAAACATTTGAAATCGTAAATGTTTCATCCCCAATTATTTTTCCACCAACAAAGTCGGCAATTTCTTTTACTGTTATTTTCATATGGTTATAATTTAAAATGAATATGTCATTCCGTGAGAATGACATCAATTTATCATCATTTCCTTTCTATATAAATTAAGGAAACTTATTACTAAATATGTAAGAATTATTCAAGTTTTTCTAAAACTTTAACTGTTATATCATACTTCTCTTTTGCATATAGAAAAATAATATCACCACTTTTATCAAAAACATAATCTAACTCTTCATCTTCAGCAACATCTTCTATAGCATTAAAAATTCTATTTTGAATAGGTTTCATAATCTCTTCTTGTTGCTTATAAAGTTCTCCCTTAAAGCCAAATTTACTTTGCCTAAAAGCTGCAATATCATCAATCATTTTTGCAATTTCTTTTTCAATTACAATACGTTTGTTGTCGCTCATTACAAGTTTTCGTTTCTCAAAATCTGTATTTTTAATATCTAACTCACGTTCCATTTTTTTGATTTCTTCTTTCCACTCTTGGATAAGGGCATCCAACTTTTTTTGAGCATCTTGAGCATCTGGGAGTGATTTGAGAATGGCATCTGAGTTTACATAACCAATTTGTAGCTGCCCAAAGGAGATAGATTGAAGAATTAAAAAGAAACTAATTATGATAATTGATAACTTCTTCATTATAATACTTCCTTCCGTACACCGACGGATTTTTTTAAAAGTACTCACATGTAAATTTTCTTTACATGCGAGTTAATAAACTATTTGCTTTTTAGTTGATCTAAAACTTTGTAGGTCACATCATATTGTGAATCGGCATAATGGATAATATTTACTACCCCATCAACCCCTTTATCAAATACAAAAGCCATTTTTTGCTTTTTAGCAACGCTAGATATTGCTTCATTAACAGCATCTCTAATGGGTTTCATTATGCTTTGACCTTTTCCCATAACAATTTGCTCTTGCTGTATAATATTGTTTTGTTGGAGCATTAATTGTTGCTCTGTCTCTTGTTGTTTCTGTGGAGTCATCAAAGATCTTTGATTTTGATATGCTTGCACATTAACTTGAAATACTTGCGTTAAACTGTCACGAGATCTAGTCCAATTTTGTTGCAGAACTTGTAAATCTTGCTGAGCTTTTATTGCAGGAGCATAGTTCTGATATAGAATTTGTGAATCAACAAAACCAATTTTTTGACTTTGAGCGTGAAGGCTTACTCCACCAATTAATAGTAAAGCAATTAATAACTTTTTCATGATTTCCTCATAATTTATATATGTTAAAATAATTAAAATCCTTGGCCAAACTGGAAGTGAAATACCCACTGTGGGTCTCTTCCGTCAACTAACAGTCTATCAAAACCATATCCATAATCAAATCCGATTAATCCAATAGGATTGATTAAAATACGAGCACCAATTCCAGCAGATTTTCTCAGGTCATAAAAATCAGCACTTCTTAAATCTTTGTAAACATTGCCGGCTTCAGCAAATGCAATAAAATAGATTGGCATTGGATCTAATGTTAAAGCAGCTCTAAGTTCAAGAACATATCTACTCATTACACTACCACCAATAATTACCCCATTTTCTCTTGGCCCAACTGAACGATCCTCATAGCCACGCAGTGGAGTTGTTGCAATCACTAAACCGTTTCCTCCCATAAAGAAGTATTCAAACGGATTTACATGAGTATTTTTAGTTAGTTCTTCTAAATAACCCATCTGAACTCCTGCATAGAAAACTAATCTATTTGAGTTAAATAATCTACGGTAAAAATCTGTCTTAAATTGCGCTTTGAAATAATCAACTTCTCCAGGTAAAAATGGTCCGCCACTAATCTCAGCATTTAATGAGATTTTAGATCCACTAGAAGGGAAGATTGGATTATCTATATCTGTTCTTGTTAGTGTAGCACCAATTGTAAACTGATCGTACTGTCCCTCTTCGTAATAGTTTCCACCATCTTTAATATTGTTGTGCTGATACTTAAATCTTCCTTGTATATAGAAAAACTTATCCGGCCAGCGTAATCGACGCCCCGCTCTAAAAGTAATTCCAGTCTGACTTAAATCATAATAATAACGCTGACGTGTATCAAAAATATCAAAACCGACCATAGTAGGTGAATCTAAAAACCAAGGTTCAGTAAATCCAATGTTAAATGTTTGATAATAACTACCAACACCAAATTGCCAGTTAAAGTTTAATATTTGCCCACCACCAAGAGAAAATGGATGCAATATATCAAAATTTGTTAAAGTTACTCCGATAGATCCACTAAAACCATAACTGCCGCTATACCCAACAGATGCATTCAGGTAATCACTCGAGCGCTCTTCTACTGTATATTCTAGATTTACCGTACTGTCATTAACAGGTTTATAATCAATACCTTCAGTATATAGGCCTTCAACATTAAAATATTTTAAGTTAGCTAACTGTTGTAAGGAAGTAAAAATTGCCGAGCGGCTAAAATAATCACCAGGAATTGTATAAAGTTCCCGACGTATTACTTTGTCTTTTGTTTTTGTATTTCCATCAATATTAACTTCACCAATTTTAAATCTTAGACTTTCTCTAATTGTTATGTATATATCAATTGAATCTTCCGCAACTCGTTCTTCTTTTGTTTGGAGATTAAAACCTAAATAGCCGTTGTCCTGATAGACAGAAGAAACATCAGTTTGTTTTTCATTGAATCTTAAATTTTGGTTAAAACGTCCTAAATCAAAAACATCTCCTTTTTTGAAATCTAGACGTGCGTTTAATATAGCATCATTATAAACAGTATTTCCTTCCCAAATTATATCACGAACAACGATTTGAGAACCTTCATGAACATTAATAACAATTTCCACCTCTGTCATATCATCATTATATATTAAAGAGTCGCTAAGAATTTCAAAATCTCTATAACCTTCAGCATTATAAAATGCTTTTAGTAATTCCTTATCTGTCTTATAATCTTCTTTACTAAAAGAATTATCAGCCCAAAATTTCCAAAATACAGGTTCAGATGTTTCCTCAAATTCAGATTTCAAATCCATACTCTCAAACTCAGTATTGTTATTGAAAGTGATTTTCACAACATCAACCTCTTCGCCTTCTTCAATATCGTAAATTAGCAGCAGACGGTCTTTAATTCTCCTAATAATATCTCTTCTGCTATCTGGATCAAAATCATAAAGAAGTTCTTCCGTTATTGAATCGTCATCTATATTTGTCCAAGTAACAGTAATTTCATCAGAGTCAGTTGTATCAGCCTTAGTAAATTCATATAACGAAGTTTTAATCTCAGCGTTCATTAAGCCTTCTTCGAGATATAAAATATTCATTTCTCTAACTGATTTATAAATAGCTTGTGGTTTTAATATTTGGCCAGAAACAAATGTAACAGCTTTATCTAAATCATCCTCATCAAGTTGATCGTAGCCTTTAAAAATATATTTTTCAATCCGTGGATGTTCATTAACTTTAATAACAATGAATACTCCAGTACCAACCTTTTTTTCAACTTCTATTTTAACATCTGAAGTAAAAAGCCCTAGCTTCCATAAACGCTTAATAGCTTCTAAGGTTTGGTCACCAGGAATTTCTATTTCATCCCCAACTTTTAATCCGCTATTCGCAATGATTGTTGCTGGGTCTGAAGTTGTGTTGCCTTGGACAGTAATTCCCAAAATCTTATAATTTACTCTACCAACTTGAGAAAAAATTGTGGAGGTAAAAAATAGAATGAGTATTAAGCTATATAAAAGCGATTTACTAGGAAAGTTATTCATCTTCCCTAATCTTTTTGTGGTCATTTGCAATTTGTTCACTAACAAGTCCAAATCTTCTCTCTCTGCATTGGAATTCATTTATTGCTTCAATTAAATTTTTTGTTTTAAATTTAGGCCAAAGAACATCTGTAACAAATATTTCAGAATATGCAATTTGCCAAAGAAGAAAATTACTAATTCTCATTTCACCACCACTTCTAATCAGAAGTTCAGGATCAGGCATTTCAGATGTATTTAAATAACTGGAAATCATTTTTTCATCAATATTTTCGATTTCTGTTTTACCATTTTTTACTTCGGCACTTATTTTCTTTATTGCATCAGTTAGTTCCCATCTTCCACTATAACTGAGCGCTAAATTCAAAGTCATTTTTGTATTATTACGGGTCTTTTCAATTGCTTCATCAAGTTCTTCACGAACCTCATTAGGAAGCATTTCAGAATTCCCAATTGAAGTTAATCTTATATTATTTTTATGGAGTTGGTCTGTTTCATCTTTAAGGCTTTTTACTATAAGTCTCATAAGAGTTGAAACTTCTGTTTTAGGCCGTTTCCAATTTTCTGTAGAAAAAGTATAAAGTGTCAGAAATTCAACTCCAAGATTTGCACATGCTTCAACAATTTCACGAACGGTTTTAATTCCCCGGCTATGACCAGCAACTCTTGGCAAACCTTTTTGTTTTGCCCACCGACCATTACCATCCATAATGATAGCAACGTGTTTAGGGATTACACCGGCGTATTTAACCTCGTCAATTCTCTCAAAATCTTTGTCGGATAAGACCTTACTCACAAACTTCCAAATTATTTTAAAACAGACTTACCAAGATAGGTGGCAGTCTTCTAAATGTCAAGATTGATTGAAGTTAAGGGACCACATCAAATCAACCAACGGACATTTATACAATGCAAATTCTAATTTGTGCCAGGAATATTTGGGAAAATTTTTTGCTTAGATTTTTAAGATTATTTAAATAAATCTAAATCTTCAGATGGGGAGGTGCTAACAACTTTGATATGCTTTCGAACATCTTCTTCAAGCTCAGCAATTATTTTTTTTGCTTGTGATAGTAAGCTATCGGGAACACCTAGAAAGAGTGTGACTGGACGTGCAGAATACTTATTTCTTTGATTTGCCAAAAATTTAATTTTTCTTAAAATATTTGGGTTGTTAATGTCATTTTCTGTTAGGGTAAGTCCAAGGACAAATTTTTTGTTCTGTTTACCTACTGCATCCACTTCAAATTCTCCAATCTTGGATGGCTTCGGAAGGTATTTACCATGTTTTCTACTTAATGTTAAATATCCATTTTCCCAAAAATGTTCGATCAACGAATCGACTCTATCTTTTTCTGTTATACGTGGCATTCTATTTTATAAGTTTATTTAATAAACGCACTTACCGGAATTGGATAACATTATAAGCAATTTTATAGAGGATGTCAAATTTACCCATCTCAATTTAATATTGGGATTATTGGAGAAAAATGTGAATAATCTAAAACTTTTATGTTCATGATCTTTTTATATTCAATCATCTTAACTTCATGCGAATGATTAAGTCTTCCAAATACTACTTTTTCACCATTACTATCAAGGCTTAGATAGTAAGGCTCAAATACTTTCTCTTCATATTCGTATAAAATTTGTATTCTATTTCTGTTCAAAATTGCTTTTGAAAAAATTTCAGTTTTCATAATGCTCCTTAATTGTACCATCTAAATACACCAAGTGCCTTGCCAACAATGGAAAAATTATCTGATTTGTTCACAGCAATTGGACTATAGTTATCATTTTCAGGCATCAATGATATATTTCCATCTATTCTCTTATAACGTTTTAGGGTTGCTTCATTATCTAAAAGTGCAACAACTATCTCACCATTGTTTGCATCTTTTTGAGGATTAACAATCACAACATCACCTTCAAATATTCCAGCATTTATCATACTGTCGCCTTTTACTTTTAAAGCGAAGCAGTCAGCTTTTCCGTTGATTAGACTAGATTGTATATTAAAAGTTCCCTCAATATTCTCTTCAGCAAGAATTGGCTGCCCAGCTGCCACTCTACCAATTATAGGAATTTCAATAGTTGCTGCTGTCTGGCGATTGTTTTCCTTAAAATTTGCAGTTAATGATAGTGTACGGCTTGAGTTTTCACCAATATTTAAAAATCCCTTTTTGATTAACGCATCGATATGACGCTTTACACCAAATGTGCTTGCAATTCCGAATTGAGTGCCAATTTCGCGGTAGGTTGGGGGATAGCTGTTAAAATCAATAAATTCTTTAATAAATTGATAAATATTGTTTTGTCTCTCGGTTAACTCATTTTTCATAATAGTGTTCCAATGTTCACTACAAACATAGTGAACAGAAAAGCACTTGTCAAGAAAAAAATGATTTAAACTTAAAAGAGCGAATCATTTAATCCGCTCTTTGAAAAAGTACAATAATCATCATCTCTATTTTGCTAATAGAAGTTTAATTGTTTTTTTATCCGTATTAGTTATAATTTGAGAAAAATAAACTCCCGATGGTAAGTTGCGGGCATCAAATGATACTTTATAAGTACCAGCATTTACATTCTTATTTGCTAATGTAGTAACAAGATTTCCAATTATGTCATATATTTTAACCGATACATGTGAACTTTGTAATAGTTGGTATTCTATCGTAGTTGCTGGATTAAATGGGTTTGGATAGGCAGAAATTAAATTGAAAGTCGCCGGAATATCAACATGATCTACTGAAGTAATAGATTTTGTGGTAAAGTTTATGGTGTCTGTTTTTCCAAAACTATAACCATCAGTTGTGGTGATCCCTTCTTTTAAAACAATTGAATATGTTTTGTTTTCTTTAAGTTGAGTGGTTGGATAAAATTCAATTATTCCTTCAGAGTATCCACTTGTAATAACTTTTATCTCTACTCCATTTTCTTGATTATCCAGAAATAATACGTTACCTGCAAGTGATGACGAATTTAAGGACCCATCAAATTGGACCATAATTGTAACATCATTTTCAATATCAATAGCTTCATCAAGTGGATAATTTGCAATGAGTGACAGATTATCACTAGCTTTAGTCACAAAATTTAACTCAATATCTTCAGTGAGTGGGACGTCCCAATTACTCATAGCAGATTTATCAATCTTTACAACGTAATTAGTTTGACTAGCTAAAAGCGGAGATGGATTAAAGTAAATAATATTTCCATCATTATTCCAACTCGTTGTACCAAATGCACTTGGAGTTATAGAAAATGCTGCTTCAACAGAAGATTGATTCATTGGATGTGAAAATTCGATTGAAATCATCTTTGATAAGTAAGCACTATCAACTTCAGCATTTGGATATGTTAGCACAACTTCTGGTGCTGCGGAAATATCTAACATTTTTGAAGCTGTCAAATCTCTTATCGATTGCATTCTATTAATTATCTGTGTACCAGGGCAAGCGGTTCCACCACCACTCTGTCCATGACCATCAATATTATCATTAACTCGATCAATTGATCCATGATAACTTTCACCAAGTGGGTCAATTCCATATTTGTCCGATAAAAATGCAGAAATAGATGCAACTTTATTTAACCCTAAATCACTCGGAATAGCAGAAACATAATTTCCAATAAAGCAAATTCCAGCAGTATTGCCATTCTTTCCAGAGTTATGTGCACCAATTACATTTTCTTGTGTTGAACTTTTCCAGGCTCTCCCTTTATAGAGCACTCCATTTGGATCTACTAACCAGTTGTATCCAATATCAGCCCATCCATGTGTATTTACATGATAATCCCAATATGAACGAACAACCGCAGCAAAATCGGAGGAGGTAGTACTACCTGCACTATGGTGAATTATCAGATGAGTAACATTTGTTAAACTACGCGAACTCTCATGTTCGTCTTGCGGGCATCCCCAGGATTTTCTACTTACAAATTCAGGTCTATCTAAACCAGTAGCAGTTTTACTTAATTGAGATTTTTTTATTCGTTCCTCAATCGCGCTCTCATCTGTTTTGCCCGGACTAATAAAACTAAAAGTTAAGACTTCAATATTTGCAACTTCATGAGTTCTAAATTGCATGAATTTGGAATTTTTATCAAAGAAAGCTAAAGTTCCTAAAAA
>Ga0164313_10002199_pt1 | contig 17486 bp, 17 predicted proteins | sample GuaBasSedimGuay4_FD_113735 | JGI IMG/M metagenome (GOLD analysis project Ga0164313, IMG submission 113735) | Subseafloor sediment microbial communities from Guaymas Basin, Gulf of California, Mexico - Guay4, Core 4569-4, 0-3 cm | ecosystem: Environmental > Aquatic > Marine > Hydrothermal vents...
AGAGCATTTGGTATGAAAGAACATCTATTGGATGTGCTAAAGATAGTGAATCACAGGGCTATAATCAAGAATATAATTATGAATTATAGATTATGGATTATGGATGGAATTTTAAGTTTTAAATTTTTAGTTTTAAATTAGCCAGCCATTTTTATACTGCCTACTGCCTACTGCCTACTGCCTACTGCCTACTGCCTACTGCCTACTGCCTACTGCCTACTGCCTACTGCCTACTGCCTACTGCCTACTACCTACTGCCTACTGCCTACTGCGTACACCGAAGCCTCAGCGTAGGTGTGCTGCCTACTTTCAAACTAGCCTTCAGACAACGAGCCGATCGTTCTACTGTTACACTGTTTCACTGTTTCACTGTTCTACTGTCCCATTGTTCTATTGAGTCCTTCTCGCGCACCTCGTCCCCCGTCCCTCGTACCGCGCACCCAGTCCCCCGAACCTCGTCCCAATCTATTATCTTACCTTCGCATAAAATCATCACTATGAAACTCCTCATGATCTATTGTACGCGCTTTGCATACAATCCAACAGTTAAAGTGCTGGAAGGTGCCAATGACGGTTATGAACCTGCATCTTTTGATAATATCCTGACTGCTTTTATCCAGGCTGAAGAGCAAGATGAGGAGGACCTGAAAGGGGTGGAGAAGAAGCTGGTAAAGAACCTAAAATGGGCGGCGGGTAAGAATAATACAAAGCGGGTGATGTTGCATTCCTTTGCACATTTATCGGATAGCAAAGCAAGCCCTGAATTTACAGCTGAATTGTTTCAGAAGGCGATAGAAAGGATGGAAAATGCAGAATATAAAACGTTTACAACCCCATTTGGTTATTTCTTAGACCTCGACATGCAGGCCCCGGGCTATTCACTCGCACGACTTTTTAAAAGCTTCTGAGTCTTTGTAGAGTTTACCGTCACCCGTATAATCAAAAAGCTTTCTTGTCTTTATGACCTCTTCAATATAATTGGGCACCATCAGTTCCCAGCCCGGGATATTTTCTTTGATCATCTTCAATACATAGGGTGAGCTGATATAAAGCCTGTCTTTTTTTACATTCTTAATATCTATGATCTTTCCACAGTTCAGGAGATAATCAAAAAGTGGACGGATTTTTTCATTCAATTCAATATTGCGTGTGGTAATCAGGTCTCCGGAGGTTTCCTTTTTAATGATGTCTACGGAAGATAGGGTAGGATACACATAGAACTTCACATTCTCAGGAAAAAGCCGACCTAGGGCTTCCAAAATACCTCCACGTAGGTTTTCGTAATACTTCTCGTCCAGCACATTAAGAAAGGTTGGTATGCCGATAACGATCCGCAAACGGCCTATCTTGAAACGGGAAAAATATCCCACCAGCTTATAGTATTCCCTGAAAGTGGAAACCATCACATGCTGTCCCATGCCATTCAGTATGTCAACACGGTCGAGAAAATCCCTTTCATCGAGTTCACCCTCTTCCATGAGGTTGTTCAGGGTCATCTCGCAAACTGCAATGGTATTATCCCGCTGGTAATGCCTGTCTTTTTTAAAGATGCTAAAACTCGACTTCAGCATGTCGAAACCCACATAGGTGATAGGCCTGAAGCTTCCCCTGAAGGCCAGCACATTCTTTTTATACAACATATCAGAAGCTTGCTGTACATTTCCTTTGCGGTCGAACATCACAGCACTGGTCATGTCGTTCTTTACCAGTTGCACGGCAAGAAGTCTGTTATCCACATAATCCAGGTCAGGGCCCGACATGCGTACCATGTCAATTTCTATACGGTCGCGGGAAAGGTTGTCCAATAATGATCGCAGGAATTCATTGGGCTTGTCGTTATGATAAAAGCAGGCAAAGATAAGGTTCACACCTAGCACACCCAGCGTTTGTTGCTGCAGTAAAGCATCGTTTTCCTTCAGGTTCACATGCATGATCACCTCATTGGCCTCGGTGCCGGGCCTGAACTGGAATTTAACTCCCATCCAGCCATGTGCATCATTGCTTTTATCGTAATTAAGGGTTTCAACGGTATTGGCGAAGGAGAAGAAGGTGGTTTCCGGTGAGCGACCATCCTTCAGAAGACCTGTCAGGTCAGAATATTCGGTGTCAAGCATTTTCTGAAGCCTGCCTTCCGATACATATCTGCCTTCACGGTTCTTATTGTACAGTTTGTCACTAAAGGATTTATCGTAGGCTGAAATGGTTTTGGCCACTGTGCCTGATGCGCCACCGGCCTGAAAAAAGTGCCTGGCTACTTCCTGTCCGCCACCGATCTCGGCAAAGCTGCCGTAAATTAAGCGGTTCAGGTTAATGCGGAGGGCTTTTCGGTTGGTACTGAGGATCTCTCTTTCCATCATATTTAAAAGAACAAAGATAAGGTAGTTAAGTTCATAGGATCATTTAGTAAACCTTCCGTCATCCTTCAGGGCAGGTAGTTTATGGATGTTTCCCTCCAGCCATCCCGTCCTGCACTCTTCTCTCTGGTCGAAGATGGGCACATATGGCTTGATGTCCAGCACAGGCGTTCCATCGATCATATCTGTCCCCGAAAAATGAATGATATTTCCCTGTATACTGGTGACTTCAACTACGGTGAAGCCTATGGAATTGGGCCTTCTGGGCGCCCTGGTGGCAAAGACCCCGCGTTCCTCACTGTCAAGAAATGGTACAACTTTCAATGAAAACCCGCTGGTAAGATGAAAGTAATACAGCAAGATGATGTGAGAGAATCCTTCCAGGTCGGAAAGTCCTTCCTTGAACTCATCAAATATTTCTATGCTAGATGCTATATCCATGGCCGCTCCGCCCTGTATCGGGGTACCGCTGGCTTGTTTGAAGTTGGACCGGATCACGCCTATTGAGGTAAAAGTAATTCTTTCCATCATTCCCAAAGGTAGTGAATACAGAGCATCGGAAATAACCCAACACTCAACCCTCATCCCTCAACACTATGATAAAAAGTGTCACATTCTGATAAAAATTAAATAATAATATTTTGTTATTAAATAAAAGACGCGTATTTTTGCACCCCGAAATTTAAGAAGAAAATAAGAAAATGGCTAAAAAATCGAAAGATCAAAGAATACAGGTGATTCTCGAGTGTACAGAGCATAAAAATAGCGGTATGCCGGGCACTTCACGCTATATCACCACCAAGAGCAAAAAGAACACGCCTGACAGGCTTGAGCTTAAAAAATATAATTCCATCCTTAAAAAGATGACCGTTCATAAAGAAATTAAATAGTATATATCATGGCTAAGAAAGTAGTTGCGTCGTTACAATCATCCGGGAAGGATTTCGCCAAAGTGATCAAAATGGTAAAATCACCTAAATCGGGTGCATATATGTTCAAAGAAAACATTATCCCTACCGATCAGGTAAAGAACTTTTTAGCAAAGAAATAAAAGTATTCAACCTTATATAAAAAGCTTTTTCCTTTACCGGAAGAAGCTTTTTTTGTAATCAGGAAAATAATGGGAGTCTTTAAAATATTTTCAAAAGATAAAAAGGAAAAGCTCGATGAAGGTCTGGACAAGACTAGAAATAGCGTGTTTTCCAAGATATCCAAAGCGGTAGCAGGAAAGTCAAAGGTAGATGATGAGGTCCTCGATAATCTGGAAGAGATCCTTGTAACATCGGATGTAGGTGTGGAAACGACCCTCAAGATCATTGGGCGGATCGAGGAAAGAGTGGCTAAAGACAAGTATCTTGGCACTACAGAGTTGAACGGTATCCTGAAAGAAGAGATTGCAGCTTTGCTGCAGGAACAGGGCGGATCTGACCTTCCCGACTTTGGTGCACCACTTGAGAAAACACCCTATGTGATCATGGTAGTGGGTGTAAACGGGGTTGGAAAGACCACCACCATTGGTAAGTTAGCTTTTCAGTTTAAAAAAGCAGGCAAAAAGGTGATGCTGGGAGCCAGCGACACATTCAGGGCTGCGGCTGTCGACCAGCTTCAGATATGGGCCGACCGTGTTGGCGTACCCATGGTAAATAAAGGTATGGGTGCCGATCCGGCAGCAGTGGCATTTGAAACCATGCAGCAGGCAGTTGAAGAAGATGTCGATATCGTGATCATCGATACTGCAGGCCGACTACATAACAAGATAAACCTGATGAATGAGCTGAGCAAGATTAAAAGGGTGATGCAAAAGGTGATTCCTGATGCACCCCAGGACGTTTTGCTTATTCTCGATGCCTCAACAGGCCAGAATGCCATTGAGCAGGCCAAACAGTTTACAAACGCTACCGAGGTGACCTCGCTGGCACTTACCAAACTGGATGGCACAGCCAAAGGTGGCGTGGCTATTGGTATATCAGACCAGTTCCAGATCCCTGTAAAGTACATTGGAATAGGGGAACAAATGGAAGACCTTCAGGTGTTTAACCGTATGGAATTTGTTGATTCCATCTTCCATTCCGGCGAATAATGACAAAAAAAGTCAATATCATCACCCTCGGCTGCTCCAAAAATGTGGTTGATTCTGAAATCCTCCTGGGCGAGTTAAATGCCAGGGGCATGGATGTAATGCATGAATCGGATCAGGACGCCGATTATGTGATCATCAACACCTGCGGGTTTATTGGCGATGCCAAAGAAGAATCCATAGATACCATCCTTCAATATGCTGAAGCCAAGAAGAATGGACAGTTTGAAAAGCTTTTTGTAACAGGATGTCTCTCACAGCGTTACGCTTCTCACCTAAAGCAAGAGATTCATGATGTGGATGGCTTTTACGGCACTGAAGATATTCCGGCCATTTTGAAAGATCTGGGTTTCGATCCGAAAAAGGACCTGGTCGGTGAAAGATTTATCAGTACACCAAAACATTATGCCTATCTGAAGATATCAGAGGGCTGTGACAGAAACTGCTCATTTTGTGCAATTCCTCTGATCAGGGGAAAGCATAAATCGAAAAGTATTGAAGCACTGGTTGAGGAAGCAGAATACCTGGTATCAAAAGGTGTGAAGGAGTTGATCCTGATCGCTCAGGACCTTACCTGGTACGGGAAAGACATTTACAAAGAACAAAAACTTGCTGAACTTCTCGAAAAATTATCCGATGTAAAGGGAATAGAATGGATACGCCTGCATTATGCCTATCCTGCTTCATTTCCAATGAATGTGCTGGAAGTCATGAGGGAAAGAGAAAATATCTGTAATTACCTGGATATTCCCCTGCAGCACATCAGCGACCGTATACTGAAGTCGATGAAGCGGGCCATAGGTGCTGAAGAATCTCGTGAACTGATCAGGGAGATCAGGGAGAAGGTACCCGGTATTGCAATACGGACCACCATGCTGCTTGGCTATCCCGGTGAAACGGATGAAGATTTCAATGAACTGCTGGAGTTCGTGATGGAAAGCCGGTTTGAAAGATTAGGCGTGTTCACATACAGCCCGGAAGAGGGGACTTCATCCTATGAAATTAAAGATGATGTTCCTGAAGCGATAAAGCAGGAGCGCATGGAAGCTTTGCTGGCATTACAACAGGACATTTCCCTTGAATTAAATGAAGAAAAGATCGGTAAAACCTTTAAGGTAATCATCGACGGACCTGAAGGAGGCATGATATGCGGTCGTACCGAATTCGACTCTCCTGAGGTAGACAATGAGGTGATCATAAGTGCAACAGGCCTTGAAGCGGGTGAATTCCACAATATCAGGATCAGTTCTGCCTCTGAATTTGACCTTAAGGGCGAAAAAGTTTGATTTGAGCTTGATATTTCATCTAAGCTTCCTACATTTGTTGAAACAATACCTCAGTCATGAAAAATTCTATATTAGTATTTCTCGTACTTGCCGTTCTGACAGGTACAACATTATATGCCCAGCCTGAATTCACTCTTACTGAATCGGGCGATACCATCAACCTGACCGATGAAAGTGGCCAGAAGCAGGGTTTCTGGGAAACCAAAGTCCGAAACATCACCAGCAGAGGAAATTATGTGGATGACCTGAAAGAGGGGACATGGACTTCATACCACCCCAGGGGTTTTCTTTCAAAACTGGAAAACTATACGCAGGGAATGAAGAATGGCATCTTTGTCACCATCGACACCAGGGGCTATCTCACAAAAGAAGAATTTTATAAAGATGATAAGCTGAATGGTCTTGCAATAAGCTACAAATATGGAGGAAACCCTATTCGCAAGGTGAATTATAAAGATGGTATAAAGCACGGCAAATCAGAACTGTACTACGAAAACTCCAAGTTGCAGGAATCGTCCAATTATATTGATGGGCAACGCGATGGACTCACAAACTGGTACGATATGGCCGGAAATATGATCGCTGAATTCAATTACAAAAAAGGGATATTCGATGGCGTACAAAAGACATTCTACGAGAATGACAGCCTGCAATCTATCGAGTATTATGAAAATAATATTTCTCAGGGTGAATTCCACGAGTTCTGGGACAATGGCATGCCTAAGACTACTGGTCTGTATGAAGATGGACTAAAAGAAGGGAAATGGCAGGAATATAATGAAGACGGCATCCTTGCCAAAGAAACACGTTATAAAAAGGGAGTAATAAAGTCGGAAAATGTCTACATCGAAGAAGCGGACGATAACTAACCCCTTCACTTCCATAGAACAGTACAATTGTTTCGGTTGCTCACCAAAAAATGATTGTGGGCTCCACATGGAGTTTTATGTTGAAGGTGATGAGGTTATCAGTGATTGGCAACCCAGACCTGAATTCCAGGGATATGGCAAAGTATTGCACGGTGGCATCATCAGTACCCTGATGGATGAAATTGCCAGCTGGTATATATTTTCCATGCTGAAGACTGCCGGGGTTACCTATAAACTTGAGGTCCGCTATAAATCACCCGTATATACTAACAAAGGGAAAATTACCCTAAGAGCTAAGCTGAAAGAGTCCAACAAACGTCTTGCCGAGATTGATGTCAAATTATATGATAACGATGGGGGCTTGTGTTCAGAAGGGCAGATCGGATATTTTATATTTCCCGAAAAATGGGCTAAAGAAAAGCTCTATTATCCTGACTTCGACAGCTTCTTCGAAGACTGATCAATACTGCGTCGAAATTTCTTCAATGAGCGCCGACCAGTGAATCTTTCCTCTTTTTGTTCCAAACCTCAGTATGATGATATCCTTTGCAGGATCGAGGAAAATGTATTGGCCAAGGATGCCTTTAGCAAATACACATCCATTGTCTAATACCCGCCAATAGTAAGTATAGGGATATCCTTCCAGGTCATGGGAATCATTATGGATTCCCATTGAATAATCTACCCATTCGCGTGGAATGACCTGCGTCCCGTTCCAGTTACCATGATTGAGGTACAGCCTGCCAAATTTCGCAAAATCCACCGCGTTCGCATTCAGGCAGCAAAAAGCCTTTACCATGCCATGCTCATCGCTATCAACGTTCCAGGTGGCTGAATGTTCCATGCCCAGGGGCTGCCAGATCTTTTCTGAAAAATATTCAGTGAACTTCTTTCCCGTAACCTTTTCTATGATCATGGCCAGGATGAGCGTGTTGGCGCTGTTGTAATAATATTCAGTGCCCGGAGTCTTATGAACTTTTAGTTTATAAACATATTTCTGTAAATCCTTACCATAGTAGAATTTGGCCGCATGCCCGAAAGGATTGTAATAGGATTCGCTGAATTTAATCCCGCTGCGCATATTGAGCAGGTTCTTTATGGTTACCTGATCAAATCCATCATGCTTAAAACCACTCAGGTAATCCGTTATGGGATCATCCACCGACTTGATGTATCCCTCCTCAATGGCGATGCCGGTAAGTGCTGAAACAAATGTTTTAGCTACGCTGAAACCGGTGAGGCGGCTCGAGCGCTTAGCCCCGTTAAAATATCTTTCATACAAAATGCTGTCATTCCTGATGACCATGAACCCCAGGGTGTGGCTATCCTCCAGGAACTGATCGAATCCTTCATATTTTTCTTTTTCATCCAATCCATTTGGAATACTGGGAACAAGCTCTTCGGATTCTATGAAATTGAATGTTGGAGGGGCATTTTCTATGGTATAGGCAGGGAAGCGTTCCTGGTCTTTGGTGTCAGCCGTATTCCAGAACACATAACGGCCTACATGGCATCCGCTAAGAAAGGTCATGGCAGCAAAGGTTATGATAAGGATAAAGATTCGCTTTGTCATTGAGGAGCAAATATAGCTAAACTATACTTCTAAATTGGTCATTTCATCTGTGATCTCAAACTCATAATCCGGGTACTGATATACCGGCATAACGCGTTCAGTTTTTGAGATAGAATAACCATATGTAGATTCGTATTCTTTCGGATCTTCCCCCATGCCCTCCATCTGTTCGATGTATTTCATGACAGACTTTGACTCAACGATGGTGACTTTACCCATCTTTTTGATGATGGGACTGTGCCTACGGGTATGATCGTGATCGAATAGCAATACCCTTTTTCCTCCCGGTGTGATCCCGATCGTTCTGAAGGTAAGGCTTTTCCCAACACCCGGAAGGTTTAAAACATTCCTGTCGAGGGCCAGGAAGGGGAGACCCGACTTTTTCATGATGTTAGTAAGGATCTCCTTGCTTTTCTCTGCATTCAGACCGATATTAGCAATGTCTTCCAGGTATTCATCAGGAAGAATACCATGTACCTTTTCCTGCATTTGTTCCTGGACGGCTCGCTCGTTAGTGGCGAAGTTGGCAGAGTTTTCTTTAAAACCCTTAACGCTAAAGGTATAATAGGTGAGTACTCCTAAATTATTTAATACCTGCCTGAGCTTATTGGTATGACCTCTTTTCGACGCACCTGCAGTAAAAACCAGTTGATTCGTTATGATCCAGCCGGCGGATTGAAGCCTCTCTATAGCCCTTCTCGCTTCGGGAGTAACCTCCATAGAGGTCTCAAAATGAGATTGTATCACAAACTGAGTCATGCCAATCTTCATGGCCTTCTTTTTAAAGCCCTCAAGTACATGGATCAGGTCTTTGGTAACACGTTGTGGCAGATATGCCGGCAACCTGGTTCCAAGTCTGATGCGTCTCATCTCAGCATATTTTTTGCCCTCCGGGCGAAGCTTATTGTCTTCTATTTTCCTGACGGCCATTTCATATACTGCATCCAGCACCCCTTCAAGTGATTTATCGGATGCCATAAGAGAATCGCCACCGGTGATCAGGATATCCCTCAACTGTGAATCATTCCTGAAATATTCCATGAAAAATGCCAGACGTTCAGGCCAGCTCGACTTAGCTTTCAGATGATTTAGATCGAAGTTGAGGTGTCCGCGCTGGAAGTCATACATTCGCTGGCAGGAAGAACACAATCCTGCACAGGCCCTGCCCATAGTATTGGGGATAATGATGGCCACTTCAGGATACCTGCGGTGTGTCGAATGACTGGAGGGTAATATCCAGCCTGCCGCATTCGGTTTTCCCGGTTCTACGACATCTTCTTTCTCCCAGGCCACGATGCTGCCAAATTCCTTGACCAGCTCTTTACTATAAAAAACATATTCCCTGATGGCCTCATCGGTTCCTTTCAGGTGTTTCTCAGGATTGACCATTAAAAGGGACAGATAATAGGGATTCACAAAAGTTGGAATCCCTGCTTCCTTGGCCTTTCTGAGCTGACGTTTCCTTTTTTCTGATATCGACCTATCCAGCATTCTGATTAATACTTCAGGGTCGCGGATGGCAAATCTAAGATGAAACAGCCTGGTTTGCCACCACTTGAGCATGTGGGAGTATTTATCATGATCCGACATACCCGCTTCGAAAAAGAACTTGGCATCCTTGATGCGGCCATCATCCATCATCTCTATGAACTTACGAATGATCCTGTCTCTGTTCTCATTGCGTATGGCTACGATCTCAGGATCGAGTCCGGAAGGATGCCTGTCGATCCATTCAAGCACCTTTTCTTTACTCGGAACACTTTTTTTAAGACTACCGCTATACTGCCTGAACAACATGATCATATCCATGAGAAAATCTTCCCTGAATACAAATGCTGCTTTCTTTACAGCATCATATAACTGCCCGAAAGGATCTGAGATCACCTCTTTCTTGCTTATACTTGGATCCTGAACACGTATTCCGGCATGATCAAGATAATCTTTGATACGTAAGGCCGAAACGTCCTTCCAGTTTAGTTCGTCAAAATCATTTCTCTTAACTTCCCCTGATTCGCAGCATTTCTTGAGGTGAGGACGCTCAAGGACATATATCATTAACCACGCACGAATATCCTCCTTAAAATCAGCTACAGTCTCGGCCTTAGCTAAACTCTTACTAAGGAAGGTATTCTCGCTGAGGAGCAGATCTAATAGTGCTTGTAGTTTGTTCATAGTCATACTAGTACTCTTCGCATTTTAACCAATCAAAAACTAAACAAAAATCGATGCTGTTTGTTATATCTGAAAGCAGGATCAAAAAAGCCAAATAGGGTAGTTTGGGTATTGTAAATCAAATATTTAGGCTTGTCTATTTGATCGGTATCACAAAGATAAGCATTTTTTGCTTAAAAAGGCCGAAGACCGCATCATTCTTAGCTTAGGATTTAACAGGAACGCATTTAAATAAAAGTATATGTCACATGGATTTTTTGAGGTCCCGGCCGCCTATAACGAGCCGATAAAAGATTATGCACCGGGGAGCCCTGAAAGGGAGAGTTTACAGAAAGCCCTCGAAGCGTTTAAGTCACATCAGAGGGATATCCCCATGATCATCGGCGGTGAAGAGATCAGGACTGATGAGAAGCTCAGTATACACCCTCCTCATGACCATAACCATACGCTGGGTCATTATTATATGGGCGATGCCAGTCATGTAAATATGGCCATCGATGCAGCCCTGGCTGCGCGGCCTGCATGGCAGTCCCTTTCATGGGAACACAGGGCAGCAATCTTCCTGAAGGCTGCTGATCTCATCTCCGGACCTTACAGGGACAAAATCAATGCTTCCACCATGCTGGGCCAATCGAAGAATGTATACCAGGCAGAAATCGATGCTGCATGTGAAATGGCAGACTTCTTCAGGTTTAATGTGCAGTTCATGGTACAGATATATAAGGATCAGCCTATATCTTCGAAGGGCATCTGGAACCGTGTAGAACAAAGGCCATTGGAAGGCTTTGTATATGCCATTACGCCCTTTAATTTCACTTCAATTGCCGCAAACCTGTCTGCTGCTCCGGCACTGATGGGAAATGTTGTGGTATGGAAACCTTCTGAAACACAGATATACTCAGCAGCTGTGATCATGGATGTATTTAAAGAGGCCGGCATGCCCGATGGTGTGATCAATATGGTGTTTGCCGACGGACCGGTGGGTGGGAAGGTCATGGCTACGCATCCCGATTTCGTTGGTGTACATTTTACCGGATCTACAGGCGTATTTAGAAAAATTTGGAAAGCAATAGGAGAAAATGTGTCATTGCACAATACATATCCTAAGATTGTTGGAGAAACTGGAGGCAAGGATTTTGTCATGGTACACAGCAGCTCAGACCCGGAACAGGTCGCAACAGCCCTTTCGAGGGGTGCTTTCGAATATCAGGGACAGAAATGTTCAGCTGCTTCCAGGGCATATATACCAAAAGGGATGTGGCCACAAGTAAAAGAAAAGCTTGTCAAAGATGTTAACAGCTTCAAAATGGGCAGTCCGGAAGACTTTTCCAACTTCATAAATGCAGTGATTGATGAAAGAGCATTTAGTAAGATCACCGGGTATATAGACAGAGCCAAAGAGCATGACGATGTTGAAATTATTGCCGGTGGTGATTATGATAGCTCAAAGGGTTGGTTTATCCAGCCAACGGTTATTGTTTCGAATGACCCAATGTACGAATCCATGCAGGAAGAGATTTTTGGGCCTGTACTGACAATTTATCTTTACGATGATGATAAATATGAAGAAACCCTGAAATTGGTCGACAGCACATCACCATATGCTCTGACAGGTGCTATTTTTGCCAATGATCGCTTTGCCATTGACCTGGCAATGAATAAACTCGTAAACGCAGCCGGGAACTTTTATATCAACGACAAGCCAACCGGGGCAGTTGTGGGCCAGCAGCCTTTTGGTGGTGCCAGGGCTTCCGGTACGAACGATAAATCAGGATCATACCTGAATCTTTTGCGATGGGTATCACCACGAACGATCAAGGAAAATTTTAATCCACCGGAAGATTATCGGTATCCTTTTTTGGAAGAATAGAAAACTTCAAACTTCAAACTTCAAAGTTCAGACTTCAAACTTCAAAGTTCAGACTTCAAAGTTCCCTACCATCTATTTTTTAATCACATATTTCTTGCGGGGAGAGGTGTTGTGCGTAAATGATTTCCGGCTCCCGGGCTTTTTATAGGCTTTGATCCTGGAAGAACGCTTGTAGCTCACTTTTTTATTTGTTGAATACGTTTTTTGCGAGCATGATGAGGATGTAATGAGGAAAAGTCCAAGTAGGAGTGAGGTGAGTAAAATTGGTATACTGATCCGGAACTTCATGGATAATTTCTTAAGTCAGGGCTTATTTTCTGGGGTAAAAGTAATAAAATTTTATAATCATGAAAAAACAATCCAGTATCCAGCATCTAGCATCAAACAAACCGTATCCTGTAAACATTTATCTTTGATACTTGTTAAATATAAAAACGAAGTAGATCATGAAACAAAAAATCAGTAATATCTGGAAAGAAAATATGGCTTTTGAAGCCGATGTGGATGGATTTAAGATCACGCTCGATGCTGAGGAGGCTGTTGGCGGTGAAAATCGTGGCCCCAGGCCAAAGGCACTTACCCTGGTTTCATTGGCCGGATGTACATCTATGGATGTGATCTCCATACTGAAGAAGATGCGTGTTGTACCTGAATATTTCAATGTTGAAGTTGAAGGTGAGCTCACAGAAGAACATCCCAAATATTATCACAGCATTCACGTGAAGTACATTTTCAGGGGTAAAGACCTTCCTATGGAGAAACTTGAAAAGGCCGTTAGTCTTTCAGAAGACAGGTACTGTGGAGTAAGTGTGCTGCTTTCCAAAGGAGCGAAACTGACTTCAGAGATCGTAGTAGAATAACACTTCGAAAATCAAATATCGAATATCGAATATCGAATATCACCCGCTACCCGGCACCCAATATATCTACAAACTCCATCAGCATCATGGCGGTGGCACCCCATACTATATGTCCTTGAATAATAAAGCATGGCACATCAATGACATTGAATTCTTTGTGTGGTATGTTGCGCTGTTGAATGTTGTTGGGATCCAGTAATTCGCTGAGGGGAATATCAAGTATTTCCGAAACCTCCGAGGGATCGGGGATAAGATCGGGACGTTTTTTTGTCCAGCCTACTACCGGGCTAACGAAAAAATTGCTGGGTGGAATATATACCGGTGTGATCTCACCGAGCACTTCTACATCCCTTATCAGTATATTGGTTTCTTCCTCCGCTTCGCGAAGAGCGGTATAGATCATATCAGTATCCTCTTTTTCGAATCTCCCTCCCGGAAATGAGATCTGACCACTATGCACTCCGTCGTATTCATTCCTCCTGATCAAAACAAGTCTGATATCCCCGACTTCATCTGGAAATAAACAAATTAGCACTGCCGCCTTCCTGGCATTGCCGGCATCAGGTCCATCTTTGATCTCACGGCGCCTGGTCTCCGGTACCATCTTCATCTGTGATGATGCACCAGGTAAGTCCCGGGATAGTCTTTCCCGCAAATCTGTTTTGAAATCCATTGACGATTGAAACATATCCCTGCAAAAATAGAACAGAAAACCTTATGAATTTCGACTTAGCAAAATACTTCAATTGCATCAGGTGACACACCCACTCTAAATACTTTAGGCACTTTAATTATTTAAGCCACTTTTTTACTATCTTTATCATCCATTTTCCGGGCATGGTGAAAGAAAAAACATATGGTTCAGGAGAAACTGATGAACTGGTAAATGAGAAGAGGCAACTGATCTTGTTCAATGACGATCATAATACCTTCGATCATGTGATAGACGCGCTGCTGGTATGTTGCGAGCATGACTTGCATCAGGCTGAACAATGTGCCCTGATCACTCATTTTAAAGGTAAATGCGGGGTAAAGAAGGGAAGCTTCGAGGAATTGAAGCCCATACACCAGGAAATGGGTCGCAGAGACCTGACGGTAGAAATCCAATGAATGCAAATTAAAATTTAAGAATCATGTTCTGGCTGGTAGTTGTTACCCTTATTTTAATAGGTTTAGCATTCCTCTTACTTGAGATTCTGGTAATTCCGGGAACCGGAGTGGCGGGCATCGTTGGTTTTATTCTCCTCGGTATAGGAGTTTGGCAGGCGTATACATATTATGGTGATATCACAGGCCACTGGGTGCTGGCAGGCACCATCCTGGGTACGGTGGTGGTGTTGGCGTATTCTCTGAGGGCCAAGACCTGGCGCAGGGTAGCGCTAAAGTACAAGATCCGCAGCCGGGTGAACATCATCGATGAAGAGAAACTGAAGCCCGGTGATATCGGGAAGAGCGTTTCAAGGCTGGCTCCCGGAGGTAAGGCTGTTTTTAGCAAGGAATACGTTGAAGTACGGACAATGGGAGAGTTTATTGACCAGGATGTCGATATTGTTATAGAAAAAATTGAAGATCATAAAATATTTGTTAAACTTAAAGAATAATACACATGGACGCACAAGTTTGGATTATCATTGCTATTGGTTTTGGGTCACTTTTTGCCCTCTGGCTAATCTTTTATTTTATACCTGTCGGACTATGGTTCAAAGCCCTGGTATCCGGTGTTAAAATCTCATTACTCCAATTGGTATTTATGCGCTGGAGAAAAGTTCCCCCTCCGGTAATCGTCAATAACCTTATTGCTGCTACAAAAGCCGGACTCTCGCTGAACAGGGATGCCCTGGAAGCTCACTATCTCGCAGGCGGACATGTGAAATTAGTCGTAAACGCATTGATTTCAGCTGATAAAGCAAATATGAGCCTCGACTTTCAGGTGGCTACTGCCATCGACCTGGCAGGAAGGGATGTGCTGGAAGCAGTGCAGATGTCGGTAAACCCAAAGGTAATCGATACGCCTCCCGTAACAGCCGTAGCGAAAGATGGTATACAGTTGATTGCCAAGGCCAGGGTAACCGTGCGTGCCAACATTAAACAGCTGGTAGGGGGTGCCGGCGAAGAGACAGTACTTGCCAGGGTTGGTGAAGGTGTTGTATCATCCATCGGTTCGGCTGATTCACACAAACTGGTACTGGAAAACCCGGATTCAATATCCAGGGTGGTGCTCGAAAAAGGATTGGATTCAGGAACTGCCTTCGAGATACTCTCCATCGATATTGCCGATATCGACATTGGGAAAAACATCGGAGCTGTGCTTCAGATGGACCAGGCCAATGCCGATAAGAACATTGCACAGGCTAAGGCAGAGGAAAGAAGAGCCATGGCGGTAGCTCGTGAACAGGAAATGAAAGCAAAAGCCCAGGAAGCGCGTGCCAACGTGATCCAGGCCGAAGCTGAAGTTCCAAAGGCCATTGCAGAAGCTTTCCGTGAAGGAAACCTGGGCATTATGGATTACTATAAATACAAAAATATAATGGCGGATACCCAGATGAGGGAGTCTATAGCCGAAGTGCCTGAAGGTCCCTCGAAAACAGGTGCTGAAGACAGTGATGATGATTAGAAGGTAATAACACCCAAACAATATCAAATCCCTGCCTTAGAGAAACAAGGCGGGGATTTTTTCTGGTAAAAAAACGTATTTTTGCGCCGCCCATACCAGGAGGCAATTCAGACATGATATCAAAGTCAACAGATAATCAGCGGCATGAGCACCTTTTCAGCGAGTTAATTAAAAGCTGTGAAACCTTCTGTGATGCAGATGAACTTGCAGATATCAGGAAAGCTTATGAGCTGGCATTGAATGCACATGGTGATTCTATGGCCGCCAACGGGCAGCTGAATGTTTGCCATTCGCTCGAGATAGCACGTTCATCCACAGACGATATTGGTCTTGGGGCAGTCTCTATCATATCGGCACTACTCCACGATATCGTAAATAAAACCGAGGTCACCCTTGAACAGGTCAGGGATGAATTCGGTGATACTGTGGCCCACCTGATAGAAGAATATGCTAAGCTGTCAGGACTGAACACCAATAGGATAGAGGTGAATTCGGTGAAATTCAGGAACCTTTTCATGACGATCGTGGATGACATTCGTGTGATCCTGCTGAAACTGGCCCACCGACTGCATGATATGCGAACAGTAAACGATCTCCCGATTGAAAAGCAGGAGCTTTTTGTTGCTGAAACTGAGCATGTTTATCTGCCTATTACCCATAGGCTGGGCTTATACAAGGTCAAAAGTGAACTGGAAGAACGCCTCATGCAATACTTACATCCGGATGTTTTCTCAGAGATTTCAAATAGGATCACCGAAACTGAGGTCAAGAGGACACAGTTCATCAAGGAATTTATAAAGCCCATAAAAAAAGATTTAAAAGAACAGGGTTTCGATTTTGAGATCAAAGGCAGGCCTAAGTCAATCCATTCCATCTGGGATAAGATGAAGCGGCAGGATGTCCGCTTCGAAGAAGTATATGATCTGTTTGCCATCAGGGTTATCACAAATAGTAAGCCCAGGGCGGAAAAAACTGATTGCTGGCGGGTGTATTCTATTGTGACCAATATTTATACACCAAACCCAAAGCGGCTACGCGACTGGATCAGCACACCCAAGGCCAGCGGCTATGAATCGTTGCACACTACCGTACAGGGTCATAACAAGAAATGGGTCGAAGTGCAGATCAGGTCCAGGAGAATGGATGAAGTAGCGGAGAAGGGGCAGGCTGCTCACTGGCGCTACAAGGGCTTCGATGCGGGAAAAGATGCACAAAACTGGTTAGAACAGGTCAGGGACATCCTGGAGAATCCTGAACAGATCCGGTTTGACCAACAGCAGCAGAAGCTTAAAGCCAGGCAAGCGGATAAGATCTTTGTGTTTACTCCGGATGGTGACCTGAAAGAACTTAAGCAAGGAGCAACCATACTTGACTTTGCCTATGAAGTCCATACGAAAGTCGGGGATCAATGCAATGGCGCCAGGGTGAACAACAGGATCGTACCCATCCGCTACGTCCTGAACAATGGCGATAAGGTGGAGATCATAACTTCCAAAAACCAGAAGCCTAAACTTGACTGGCTGCAGTTTGTTCAAACAACCAAAGCAAAGAATAAGATAAAACGGTCCATCAAGGAGCAAAAATATCATGAGGCTCAGGAGGGCAATGGTATTCTCAGACGCAAGCTAAAGAATTGGAAGATGCAGTTCAATGATGAGGTTATAGGCCACCTGGTGAAGCATTATAAGCTTTCATCCGCCCTTGACCTCTACAGCATGATTGCCTTTGAAAAAATAGACCTGAATGAGATTAGACAGCTTTTAAAGGACAAAGATGATCCGGAGAAAGCCAGGGAACAGGAGCTTGTTCCA
>Ga0164313_10002200_pt1 | contig 17485 bp, 11 predicted proteins | sample GuaBasSedimGuay4_FD_113735 | JGI IMG/M metagenome (GOLD analysis project Ga0164313, IMG submission 113735) | Subseafloor sediment microbial communities from Guaymas Basin, Gulf of California, Mexico - Guay4, Core 4569-4, 0-3 cm | ecosystem: Environmental > Aquatic > Marine > Hydrothermal vents...
TAGATCCGTTCAGTGCATCAAGCATCGAGGGGAGCCTGATTGTGGACGACAACCAAGGCTATCCGAAGGATGGAGACCGAAGCCTCTTTGCAGCGGTCTTATTCGACTACGATAGCACCCAGATAAGACCCGAGGAGATTGGCAAGATTGAGGCGGTAGCAAAGCATCTAAACCACAACAAGGCTAGCGGTGTGATCGTAGAGGGTCATGCGGATGAGCGTGGAAGCCGTGAGTACAACCTCGCTCTGGGTGAGGTGCGTTCACTGGCGGTACGTGACTATCTTGTCAGCCTGGGTGTCGATGCTGCTGTGATCCACACCAGGAGCTATGGAGAGGAAACGCCGGATGACCTGGGCCATGATGAAAACGCATGGAGCCAAAACCGAAGGGTGGTGTTTGCCATCTATTAGTGGGGTGCACGGGAGGGTTTATACCCAACAAGGGAGGCTGTAGTGGCCTCCTTTTTTTAGCCCGTAGACTAACATCAAGAATGGAGCATCAACAATAGTGTCAACTTTCCCCCTTGCGGGACACTGTTGGTTGCAGTACATGTTATCTACCAACCAAAAGGAGGATCATCATGTCTATAATGAAAGAACTGCAATTGGAGATTACCCGTCTGGCCCGCAAGGAAATCAAAAAGGAACTAGAGCCTGTCAAGCGTGTGAACGCTTCGCAGCGTGGATATATTGCCGATCTTAGGCGGGAAGTAACCGAGCTGCAGAAGGAAGTAGCAAGGCTTCAGAGGGCAGCCAGCAAGGCTCCTGTGGAGATAGATGACTCCAAGGGTTTCTGGATCTCCGGCAAGGGCGTTGTGTCGCTGAGGAAGCGTCTAGGAGTAACTCAAGCTGAACTAGCCGTGTTAGCCAATGTGAGCACGCAATCCATTGTGAAGTGGGAGAAACACGAGGGCAAGATTCCGTTCCGTAGAGAAGAAACTGCCGATGCCGTAAGGGTGGTTCGCTCCATGAGCAAGAGTGAAGCATGGGAGGAATTGGGGAAAGAGAAGTAGAGCTGTCCATTTATTTTGATTGAGAGGGAGGTCGTCGTGGCCTCCTTTTTTTGTTTTGGAATTCGGCTGACGCCGCACTGGTTGGCAATCACCGCCATGCTTGGAAGTTTCTCGCCAGCTCGCCAGCGGCCTGCGTGGATCTCCTCGCAGAGAATGTCGTGGATCTGGTCGGTCAGGGAGATTTGGCTCGACCGCGTGATGGGATGTTCAAATAGCTTACTAATTTCCATACTTTCAGCCTGTTAAATGCAGAGAGGACATTCCTCTCCAAAAGACATGGGGGTCGTTGTTCGGAGGAACGGTGGTATCCGGTTTTTTTCCAGTATGGTGCTGTGGGCGAACAGCTCCGTATCGCCCGGGTTCATGATGGTGCTTTTGTCCAACGAGAGAACGTTTCCTTTGTAGAGACCATGCCATGTTCCTTCAGTCTGGATGTTTACGGATGCAGGGTTGTTGCCTGCATTGTGGAGTATGATGAATGCGGGCTGGTTATCTTTGAACAGCAGGTCCGTCTGGATTCCGTCATCGGCTTGGATAAGGTCTCTTCGAGTGATTTCCGCCGCTTTTATGATGCGTGTGAGCAATGCGTCTGCCCCTTGCGGGCTAAGGGAAAGTCCGGACCCAAGGTGGGTTCCGCAATAAAATACCGTGCCGGTTCCGACCGATACGGAAGCAATAACCGGGTGGCCTTCATTCCATCCGAGAGGGATCATGCGGTCGCCAGCCAGCCGGGCACAGGTGTCGGCTCCGAAGAGGGTTTCCCCGTCTAGCAGGGTTATCGGGAAAAACTTCCCGCCCGTGTTTGCCCCTAATGTTTTTTGGACATCCGGATTCATTCCCATGGTATTGTGTTCAGGTGTTGTCTCCTGGAGGTGGATGGAGGCGGTGGTGTCTTCTTCGTGAATACCCCATGCCTTCGCCAGACCGGCACCCGGAACGGATCGTTCGTGACGGCCGGTACTGTCGTTGTAGGCGGCCAGATGTGCCTCGCATAGCAGGGTTCCTCCTGCGTGCACCCATCGATCCAGCGCTTGTGTTTCGGCTTCGCATAGATAGTAGCAGTCGGGCAGGATGAGAAGCTTGATGCCTTCAAGGTCTCCGTCTTCGAGCAGGGTGTCGTTGATATAGCGGGTTGGGATGTTGCGTTGCCGGAAATAAATACGGTAGCCCTCAATGTTGTCGGCCAGTTTATCCAGACCACCGTCGATGGTAAACTGGAAGATTTCATTCCGGTTGCTTTTCCATATGCCGACTTCGGCTGATTCGGGGCGGCTGGCGCTTAGATCCTCCATATAGGGCGCGAGTTTTTTACCGAATTCCTGCAGAGCCAGTGTAATGGGCCGGTCGGTTCCGTCTGGCTTAACGAGCCCCCATGCGGGCGATTCCGTTCCCAGCACCTCGGGGCGGTACTGCCAAAAGAGAAAACCGCTGATCCCTGCTCCGATTTGTGGAAGAAGATCGGTTAGAATATCATCGAGGTGAAGTTCACGTTGGTGGAGGGAGGTCTGGCCGGCGTTAAGGTGGCTTTCGACATTGTAGCAGGTTTTCCCCCGTGCGGCCGATGTCAGCTGGTTGGGCCAAACGGCACCTCCATTGGTGGTTGAGGCGAAGACATCGCACAGATCCGCCATCGCAAAATCATCCACTCCGGTTAGGGCGTTGAAAATCCGCAGGGTATGGGGCACAACATGAAGGTAGGTAGTGTGGGTCGGGTCGGTTTGCTTGACGCAATCAATTCGCGCCTTGGCTTCCTTTGTCATGGCGGAGAGCTGGAAGCGCCGGAAGTCGACAAAATCCTTGATGGTCTCCGGGTTTTTGGGTAGCTCGACATCTTCCCAGCTTTCATAACACCGCCCCCAGATGGCGTTGAGTGCCTCCAGCGAGACATAGTGTTCTTCAATCCACTGAATAAAGCCCGCACGGCAGTGCGCGCAATAACAGGTTAGTTTTTCAACCACGGGTGCCCGGTAGGTAAAGTTTTGTTCCGGTTCGTTCCAGACGTCCCACATGCCCATGGCCGGGTGGTTCGCGTAGCGTTCGACCACGGTTTTCAGGAATAGCATGCGGGCCTGGGCCGCCTCGGGATGGCTCAGGCAAGGGCCGGGAAAGCCGCCGATTTGCCGAAAGCAATACGTCCGCGGATAGACGGACTGGCCGTCTGCTGTAACAGGAAATGAATCGGGGAAGGCGTTTAATACCCACGACGGGGCGACATCGAAAATCGTGTTCAGTGTAACCGAAAGCCCGTATCGGTGCGCCAGATCCATGAGGCGGTCGGTATCCTCAAAGTAAAAACGTTCAGGAGCGCGGTGCGACCAGCGCCATTGCACCCAGAACTTTACATGGTTGAACCCAAGTTCGTGCATGCGACGCAGGTCGGTTTCCCAGCAGTCCTGTTCCGGGGTGGGGGCGCGGTAGTACTGGGCACCAAAAATAAACGGGAGGGTTCTATTAATCGTTGTGGGCATTTTAAATGAGTTCCAGTTAAACCGGTATCGGTTGCCTGCCTTTATGTTTCAGGTGTTTTTTGAATGATCCAATGCAAAGGCTGGTGAAAAAGATAGGCGTGGCTACCAGCCTGAGCGCATTGACCACCTCGTTAGCAAGTCACCTGTTATGATAAGAACCTACAGTATAAATAATAATCTGTAATATATATGGCCTAAAAAATCCGCTCCGTCAATAGTGGGGATTTTATTTTGAGAACGGTGGTTCCAGCGTATCACCCTCTGCCATATAGGGCGTAATCATGAGGGTGCTTACTTTCCATTTTCGGTAGACCATCTGCTCGCGAAGCAGATGCATGCACATATCGATTTCATCTTCCGGCGAAAAACGGATTCCGGTGAGGTATTGTCCGTTGGGGAAGCCCTTTTCAGGCGGATTAGTTCCGATAACGCCGATATTTTCCGGGATGCGTCTGCCCGATGCGGTCAATCCGTTGATGACCTGCTCGGATCGAAGCAGGGACATGCAGATGAGGGTGGTTTCGTTGGGAATTTCTTGGAGTAATGGAAGGAGTCCGGCTGTGTCGCGCAGGCTGATTGTGGCCGCTCGCTCTAGTAGGTCTTCTCGTGATTCGACTCCTTCGCAGTCAGAAACCGCTCGGTGGTAACCGCGTAGGTAGCAGTCATAGACATATGGGGTGAGCAGTGGACAGGGGACGATGGCGATCCGTCGACGGCCTTTTTGGATGGCGTGCAGGGTCAGGGTGTAGAACGCGGCTTCATAGTCGCTGATTACGCATGGCCCGCAGCGATGATCCGGTTCGCACCAGAACACCATGGGGATTTGATCGGCCGTCAGTGTTTGCTTTTGTTTTCGGTGAAAGGGAAAGAGTGAGATGACCCCCACTACATCGTTTCCGAAGATCCCGCCTTTTCGGTTTAGTTCATCCCAGTTCTGGTTGGGGCCAACATAGACGACTTTTGTTTGATAGTTCAGTTGCTCAGATTTTTTTATAAAGCGATGGAGTAGAAGTTGTTCGTATGCAAGGAATTCCATTTCTTTTTCGTTTTGCGGGTCTGACAGGAGGATGAGTCCGATGGTGCCGAGTGGCTCGCGCCCCTCCGGCATTTTGGAGGCCAGAAAGACCCCTGAACGTTTTTCCTGTCGTAGGTAGCCTTCTTTTCCCAGCCGGTCGATGGCCTGTTTAACGGGCATGCTGCTGACCCCGCATTGCTTGGCAATCACCAGCATGCTGGGGAGCTTTTCTCCGACGTCCCAGCGGCCTGCGTAGATTTCGTCGCAGATAATGTCATGGATCTGGTCGGCCAGGGAGATTTGGCTCGACCGCGTGATCGGATGTTCAAATAGCTTACTAATATCCATGCTTTGGAGGGTGTCATGCAATATTGGGCTTATCAATTGCAAAAGCTCCACCTTTAGTCAGTTATTTATAACAACGTGCCAGAAAGCCCGGTCTTTTAGGGCCGGGATGAATGGCTCCAAACTGACGGCCTGCATGCAGGCCGGAACAATTAACCCGATACGCCGCTTCGACAGAATGTGGCGAGTCGGAGAGGCCTGAAGCCACGGACTTTAGTCCGGGGAGGGGTTCACTTCTTGTCGAAGAGCTTTCCCGCTGAAGTCGTCTCTCACCGCCTCCCTCTTCCTTTGCAGGACGGTACGGAACTTCGAGCCGTTTGTGGTTATAAAGCGTGTTCAGATTGGCTTCATGTCAGCACACCAAAATGGTTTTGCCAGATGTATAGGTCTGTTTGACGGGTTGTTCTTTCCTTGTGGCTGCGGAAGGTCCGAGAAAATAAGAATAATAAAATATTGACACTGTGATATGTATATCATAGATATTGCCACCGTAAATTATGGAAGCCTTAGATAAGCGCAAGCCCGACAAGGTTGAAGGTAGCTTTTCTTCGGCGGAGCAGGGGAGTTGTTCAAGCAGGATTTGTATTATAACAGAGTAGACACTTGGCGGATCACGCATAGGAAAAACCAGAATAAGGAGAGTCAAATGAGAAAGATGAAAAAACTATTGATACTGGCGGCCATCGCCGCGATTACGGGTAATGCTTCAGCGGCCATCTGGCAGGGCGGAGCGAACGATTTATGGGAAAATACGGGCAACTGGGATATAGCGGCACTTCCCGGTGCAACGGATCCGGTGGAAATCTATGATTCTATTAGCAGCGGAAACTCTCCGCGAATCACCGCCCCGGGAGCGGTTGCGGGTGCGATGACCCTCGGAAGGTTTGACTCTTTTGGCCAGTTGACGGTGGATGCAGCCGGAACGCTTGCGGCGGGTGGGGTCTTTTTGATGGCCGAGTCTCCGACCGACACTGCCTTGGTGGTCAACAACGGACAGATTGATGTGGCTAGCATTGCATATATGCATACTGGAACCTCTACCATGATCAACAATGGAACTTTCGATTCGGATGCATTTATCATGGCGCATTTTGATGCCGGTTCCATCTCGACGGTCACCAACAGCGGAACGCTCACGTCAGGTGGGGATTTCAATATGCATAAAGGCACGGCCACCGTTGTAAACAAGGTCGGTGGTACCATAAATTCGGTTGGCAATTTCCTGCTTGCCCATGAGCCGGGGTCGACCTCGACCGTCATTAATAAGGGGTCGATCAATACCGGGACTGCTGCGACCTATATCCATCAAGGTTCGGGGATCCTTGTAAATGAAGGAACATGGGATACGCCCGTCGCGATTTTTGCACATCTTGGGGGATCAAGTGCAACGATAACCAACTCCGGCAACATGACGATTAACGTCTGGTGTGCTCCCGCCGTGGCCGGCGATACGCACTTTACCGTAACGAGTGGAACGGTGCATTGCGCCGATCTTAACTATGGCCCTGTCGGGGGGAACCCAGACACCGGAACCTGTCATCTCCAGCTCAATGGCGGAACCTTCCGGGCGGACATTGTTGGGTTTGCGGATGATCCTGACTACACCATCGATGTTGAAGAAGGTATCTTTATTGCGGGAAGCAACTATGTTGAGGTAATCAATTTTTTGGCTAGCGAAGGTCGTATCACCGCCTATGGAGGTGCGGGTGTGCTTTTCGTTGATTATGATGCCGGAAGCGAAGAAACCACGATATCCGCAAAGTTGGCTAACTATGCCACTTGGGCCGCTGACTGGGGCGTTGATATTGGCTCTGAGCTGGCCAACTATGATGGCGATTCACTTGACAACTTGAGCGAATATGGTCTGGGCGGTGACCCGACCAATAGTGCGGATCTGGGCCATGTTCCGGTTTTTGAAAACGACGGTGGCGGCATGATTTATATCCATGCACAACGCACGGATGACCAAAATCTCGCTTACTGGCTCGAAACCACCGAAAACCTGTCCATCCCGAGTTGGGCTAACTCCGGTTATTCCGTGGTAGCCACCAACGTGACAGGCGGTCTGTTCGACTTTGTCACCAACTCGGTGCCGACCACGGCCGATGAAAACTTTATCCGGTTGCGGATCGAACAATAATTTTCACCATTCTTTTGGAATGTGATCAGCGGGCGGGTGCCTGCGGCATCCAAAGGAAAATTAAGACAAAAGGAGAAATACAATGAAGAAACTATTAACACTTGCGGCGATCGTCGCGATGGCAGGTTCCGTTCAGGCTGCTATTTTAGGCTGGGGCGGTGCCGAAGCCGGTGCCGGTGGAGACGGAACAACCTGGGCGGATGGTAATAACTGGTTCGATTTCACTAATGGAGGTACAGCTGCGCCGACATCCGGAGATCAGGTCAATATCGGTGGTTCAGTTTGGGGCGCAACTACACAGCCCACGGTAAGTTCGGCCGGGCAAGTGGCCGGCGATCTTATCCTTGGCAACACGCTGGCCTCTCAACTGGATATCAATGTTGGTGGAGACTTGGCGGTAGCGGGCATCTTCTATGTCGGCAATGACGGTACTGGCACGCTCAACATGAATGGAGGAACTTTGACAGCCGCTACCATGCAGTGGGCAAATGCTGGACAGGTGGGCCACATCAATCTTCATGGCGGAACGATTAATGCAGCTGTGGCGAATCTGGATGGAACGGGTCTGACGACCATCGATGTTCAGGGGACTGGAAAAATGATTGTTGGTGGTAACCAGACCGGCGGGTTTGATTTCCTGATTGGCAACGGTTGGATTACCGGTGGTGCAGGGCTGGCTTCGAGCTATGATAGTGGATCCGACACGACCACCCTGGCCATTCCAGAACCGGCCACGTTCGGCATGGTTGCTGCAATGGGCGGCGGAATTTTGTTCATTCGCCGCAAGTTCATGATCTAGTTTTTCCAAACTATGGAAAAAGACAACCGCCCCGCTTCAACGGGGCGGTTTTTTGGGTGCAGGGAGGAAGAAATGTTTGTAGTTCCGCCTTTAGGCGGCCTCCATGCACCGCCCTCTCTGAGAAAAGCCACCTAAAGGCGGAACTACGAACCTTTACAAAAAAAGAGGATGCCATTAATGAATCCAAAACAAAAACGACTGTTTTCTCGCCCGGTTTCCGTGCTGCTGGGATGTGCGACGTTGCTGTCCGTCACTGCGCAGGCGGGTCATTTTGACGGGGATGCCGGAGCGGGCGATCCTTCGTGGAATAATGCGTTGAACTGGAGCGATAATCTTGTTCCGACTGCGTCAACGTTGGTTCAGGCGATTGATGTTAGCGGGGCGAAAGGCTACGGCGTCGAGGTCAGAAATGCGGAAGCGGTTGCGGCTTCTGTTGACGTTGGGATATGGGGCCATCCCGGCCTGATGACGGTGGTTCCGGGGGGAACCCTCGCGATCAGCGGGAATATGCGGGTTGCGCTGGATGCCGGTGCCGACTCCTCGCTGACCCATGACGGTGAGATGACGATCGGCGGAAACCTCCAACTCGGTGAAGGAAATTCTTTTTTCAACATGAATGGCGGAACCGTTGATGTTACCGGTTCTTTTTTTATGACCGAGGGCGGCATCGGTCGTCTTAACCTGCATGGCGGAACCATTATGGCTGCAGGGCTCGGACTCAGCACGAACGGTGACTATACCATCGATATAACCAAGGGCGTTTTGATTGCCGGGGGTAATCACGCTGCCGATCTGAGGGGAATGGTTGAGGCAGGATTCATTACCGCGTACGGCGGTACGGGGGATGTGGTGGTCGAATATAATGCGGGGTTGGATCAGACCACACTGCGAGTCCCCTCGGCTCCCTACGGACCGGTGGCGGTGCAAAACGGCGGGTTCACCGTCAAAAAAACCGGTGCACAGTTTTTCCCGGTGGGCTTTAACTATGTTGATTTGCGCACGAATGGTGTTGGTAGCGTTTTCCACGATACCTTCAACCCAAATCACTACGTTGCCGCAACGGTTTCGTCCAACCTGACGGAGATCGCGGCGGCGGGCTTTAATACGGTACGGGTCTTTATCGATGCCTCGGTGGATACCAACGGCGTGGTCGCGGCGTGGTCGGATACGGAGTTGTCGTCGGCCTATATGCTGTGCGTTGCTGATTTTCTGGAGCAGGCGTATTCGCACGAGATCTATGTGCTCATCACCCTCAACATGTTGCCCGGATCGGCGGCCTATAACCCGTATTTTGATACGGTGGCGAATATAGAATATCCAAACGTGGTTTTTATGAATCCGGGATGGATCAAGGCGGAGCGTTTGTTCGTGAGAGATTTTATCCAGGCACTGGGTCAGCTTGCGTCCGAGCGGCTGGTTGATACGGTCTTCGCTTTCGATTTGTCGAACGAAGTGGCCCATCATTTGGGGTGGAAGCCGTTTTCGCTTTCTTCGGGAACGGTAACTCCTATCAATGGAAAGACCTACGATATCGCTACCGACAAGGCGTTGCTCTCCGATGAAATGGCGGTCTATTGGGTGGACCAAATGGCCGAAGAGGTTTGGCTCCGGGCACCGGGCGTGCTCGTGGATGTCAACACGTTTACCTACCATGCAGTGCACCGGAGCATCGGCGATTTTTCCCTGCGCGGAGCGGTTGGTGCCAACGATTGGCGCGACCGCTATCCGTTCCGTCCGGAAGTGCTGGCAGATTCAGGTGCAGATTTTTATGACATGCATGCCTATACCGCCGATGCCGCAGGCCTGCAGGCCGAGATCGATTCGATTGATTTTCCCGCCACGTCCAATGCTTGGAGCACCGCCGGGAAGCCGATGATGGTTGGTGAATTCGGATCGTTTAAATCCGTTCTGAGTTTTAGTCAGGCTGTGGATTGGAAACGCGATGAGGTGGATGTTTTTGCATCGCTCGGCTTTCAGGGCTGGCTCTACTGGACCTACGATAGTGAGATTCAGGAGCGACTGTGGCATGCAAAATCCGGCACCGGCGAGATCTTCGATGTGCTGGCGCAGGGCGCGAAGGAAAACTATTTCGGTTATCCCCCGGCGGCGGACGACATCGATGGCGATGGCATGCCCGATAGCTGGGAAATCCTGTATTTTGGAAGCACCAGCGCGGTGAAAGGCGGTGCGGAAGAGGACTACGAGGGCGACGGCATGGCCAATCGATCCGAATACCAGACCGGAACCCATCCGAACGATTCGGCCTCAATGTTTGAGATTATCGATGGACAGGCAGCCGGTTCCGAGGTGCAGCTCCAGTGGAGCACGGTTTCCGGGAAATCCTACCAGCCGCTCCGCAGCGAGAGTTTAACCAATCCGAGCTGGAGTGTGGTCGGCGCCCCTGTGCCTGGAACCGGCTCGCCGGAATCCATCACCGTTCCCGATAATGCCGATCAAGGATTCTACAAGGTGCGGCTGAATCGCTAACGTAGACGCGCGCTTCCAGCCGCGTTACGCATGAGCAGAAGATTTAGAAACAATAAAGGAAGCATAACATGAAGACAAAATTGATTTTTATCGGGGCGTTTGCCGCCTCTGTTTTAGCAACAACCGCAATGGGAGCAGGAATGATGGGCGACAGCATTGCGAAGCGGCCCGATCCCGACATTCAAACCCGCTGGTACTCCCCGGAAAATCCAACGGGTGAAAAAGGGAAGGGCGGCATGTCCAACTTTGGCCGCAAGGGTTATCCCTGTGTGGTGGTGGCTCCCGGCGAAACGCTGGTGATGGCCGACATTAAGGGCAACGGTACGATCCGCCGCATCTGGTCGACCACCGATCCGTTTAATGAGCCGGAAATGATCCGTGGATATAAGTTTGAGATTTTTTGGGACGGGGTCGACAAGCCAGCGGTCCAGGTTCCGATGTCCGATTTTTATGGCCATGTCTTCGGCAAGATGACAGCGTTTGAAAGTGCCTTCTTTTCCTGCCCGGAGGCGCGTTCCTATAATTGCGTGATCCCTATGCCGTTCAAGACGGGCGCGAAGGTTCAGGTGACCAACGAGTCGCCCAAGCCGATGCGCATCTTCTACGAAATTAACGTGACACTCGGTGAAAACAACGATGAGGACACTCTCTATTTCCACTCCGTCTGGCGGCGCGTGAACTACACGAAAGCACGTGAGGATTTTGAAATCCTGCCGAAGACTGAAGGCGAAGGCCGCTTCCTCGGCTGCAACATTGGTATGCGCCAGAATCCGGCCATGAAGAGTTTTTGGTTCGGCGAGGGTGAATATAAGGTGTACCTCGACGGCGACGAAGAATGGCCGACGCTTAATGGTACCGGTACCGAAGATTTTATTGGTTCCGGCTGGGGGCAGGGGAAATTTAATAATCTCTATCAGGGCTGCCCTTACATTTCTGAAGCGGGCGATGGGCTCTTTAAAGAATTCTATGGATTCTACCGTTTCCACGTGCCGGATCCGATTTTCTTCCACAAGGACATTCGGGTGGTTATTCAGGTGATGGGCGGGGCGATGACCAGTCAGCTACTCGATGATATGCGCGCCAACCCTGATCAGGAGTACATGAAGGCGAGCAACGGGAAGCAGTATTACACGCAAAAGCAGATCGAGGATATGGGCGCAGGCTTTGTGTTGGTCGAGCGCGAAGACGATATGTGCGCAACGGCCTATTGGTATATGGACAGCCCCGTCAACACCCTGCCCGAACTTGCCCCCGTCGCCGAACGCATCGTCGACCTGCCGAAGGAATAAAAAATGTAGATGGAGCATCTTGCTCCGTTACGCACGAGCGGCAGGTTTGGTTTTGCCGCAACTGAATAAACCGCGGATAACGCCGATGCGCGCGGATAGAAAAATCCGTACCCATCCGCGTTATCCGCGGTTGGAAAAATGTCACACAAAGAAGAAGAGGAAAAATGACTAAAGGAAAAACAACACTCGCATCGATTGCGCTATCTCTGCTGATCGGTTCCGTGGCTTCCGCCGCGCTGAAGCCGTTGCCGAGGATCGCGCCAAAGTCAGCCAAACCCGTAGCCCAATTTGTCGATGAGTCCGGAAAAACCTTTGCGCCTTTTGGTGTTAACTATGTCCGTTTGGACTGGATCGACGAGGTTGCATACCACACCACCATGAACGCCACGCTGTATAACCCCGCCCGAACCGATCGGGAATTCAAGGCGATCGCGGAAAACGGGTATAATTTGATTCGCGTTTTTGTGGATCAGGGCGACGCGGCGCATCAGTCCAGAAGGCAATATGGCATGGCCGGTCCGGCCGATCATAACACAGCGGAGCTGCATCAGCCCGCAGTGGATGCGTTTGTTGACTTGCTTCGTCTGGCGAATAAACACGGGCTTTATGTGATTGTTGATGCTGAATATGGTCCGGCCAATCAATGGTATATCAATGCGAGTATTGATTCCTCCGACGAGACCGTCGGCAATTATAATTGGATGTATTTGCGCGAAAGATATATCCAGGCCAAGGCGCTCTATTTACAGAAGCTGGTTGAGGCGGTTAAGCAGGCCGAACCCAACGGTGCGTTGCTCTCGACTGTTTTTGCGTGGGAACTACAGAATGAAATTGCCGCTCATGCCGACTATGCACCGTTCAGTAAACATTCCGGAACAACGACCACCCCCGATGGCGGAACGTATGATATGGCCAGCACTGAGGATCGCCAGCTTTGCTGGGACAGCAATGTTGTCAACTGGGCCGACACCCTCTGCGATGCGATCCGTGCTGTGGATCCCGATGCCATGGTTTCGGCGAGTGTCTTCTGCTATCAGCTTGTCGGCAAAGAGGGAGCCAACGGCCTGATCGGACATACGGCCGAGCACCGCTATCCGGCCTCGCTCAAGCCGATCGTCGTTTCCAAACTCTCCTTCGTGGATATTCATACCTACGATACGACGATGCAGCCCAGCTATGACTTGGAATCTTCGCTAAACACCAGCGGTTTTGCCGAACTCGACAAAACAAAAAAGCCCTTCCTGATGGGCGAGTACGGCACGTTCAAGGACAAGTATGAAAAAGTCGAAGATGCAAAGGTCGCCATGCTTAAACACCAGAAGGAAATGAGGCGGCTCGGTTTTGCCGGCAACCTTTTCTGGACTTGGGACACTTACTCTCAGAAGCGTATCTGGAATCTGACCGAAGAGGATGACGTATTGCTCAATGCAATGAAACCGGAAACTAAATAATTGATAATTGCCTCGCAAGGCTAGCCAGTCTTTCGCTGTTCGCCACTGAAACCGCCTTTTTTCGGGGAGGAAACGCCATAAGCGCTTCAAGGATGGCAAAGAGATTCAGGTTGCAGGGTTCCGTGTGCTGTCGGAATCGGTTACCAATCAAAGAAGAATTTGACAGACGTAAGGCTGCGGGGTAAACAGCGGGTAAGTGAGAGCCGTTCCCGCTGACCTAGAAAATAAACCCTGTTGAGAGCCATGCGATGTAGATATCCACAAATTCTTTCTTTACCGCCGGGGATGGTGCGCTGGGTCGTTTGTGGTGTGTTTCTATGTTGCGGTTCCGGGGTGGAAGCTTCTGAAAACCTTGCTTGGGATCAGCACATTGCCCAATGGATTTCCCCGCAGTGGAGGGAGGCACAGGACACGCTGAAGCGGATCGAGGGCGATCTGGAGTTGCTACCGAAAATTCCTAAGGAGGATTCCGGAGGAACCGGTGGCTTGGCGTTTTTCGTGGCTACGAAGCCTGCGGATGAAGACCCTGAACGAATTATCGAGATCCGTTGGGGAGATGCCGTGCCGGTTGATCTAGTGGCGCTTGTTCCTGCCCGTAAATACTATGTCGATGGAGTGGCCATGGATTACGGGTTGCCGGAGGATTTTTCGGTTGAACTTATTTGCGACAGGGAAGAGGCTGTGTATCCGGTGGCTTCCGAGTTCGGCGTGCGTTCGCGACCGTTGCAAAATGGACACCCTTTCGTCTATCCATTGCGGGAGCCAGTCGTCGCAACGGGGCTGCGCATTAAAGTGGCTCGTGTTCTAAAGGAAAAAAGTGAAAAAGAGCCCCTTTATGTCATGGCTTTTGCCGAGGCATTTTGTTTTTCGGGCAATAGGAATATCGCGAAAAACGCAGAGGTGTCGGTCAATTACGATATTGGCTATTTCTACCATTGGCGTTGGCGGAACGCTTTTTTGGTTGATGGCCAGACCCCCTTGGAGCTTCCGGAAGTTCCGGCACCTGTACAGCAGGAGAAGGGCTGGTTTTCCAATGCCCGCAACCGGGATGACATGTCGGCCTGGGTGACTGTTGACTTGGGGAAACGGCGGCGGTTCGATGGCCTGAGGATCTATCCTATTCGTCGTCTGGCTCTGGGGAACCTGCCTGGTTTTGGCATGCCGAGAGCCTTTCAAATAAGTGTTTCCGACACGGATTCTCCCGATGCGTATAGCATCGTACTGGATCATGCGGATCGCAATATGGATAATCCCGGACATAATCCGGTTGAGTTCCGGTTTTCCCAAACGGAGGCTCGTTTTATCCAATTCAAGGCGCTGAAGCTTTGGAAGAGGTTTGAAAGCTATCCCGCCTATCTGGCCCTAAGTGAAGTTGAAGTGTTAAACGGGGTGGAAAATATTGCGCTGGGTGCGCGCGTCGTTTCGTCGGATCAAATTGGTCGAACTCCCGCACACGGGGATTTGGTATGGAGCGAGAATAGTCTGACCGACGGCTATGGACCCGGAGGATTGCTGGTGCAGCCCAGGGCCTGGTTGCTGGGGCTTAAGGCGCGTATGCTGCTGGAGGTTCAACAGTATGAGCTAGAGTCCAAGACGGCGTCCATTACCGCAACCGTTCGTCATTGGGTGTTTGGGGCATTGATTCTCCTCGCAGGCGGCGGAACCTTGGGTTCAGTGGTTCTTCCCATGCGCGCCCGCTTGCTCAGGCGACGGGAGGTACTTCGGGTTCGGGAGCGCATTGCCGGCGACCTGCATGATGAAGTCGGCAGCAATCTGGGCAGCATTCAGATTTTATCCTCTCTCGCGCAGCATCAGATGCCGCCATGCGATGAACTGGAGACCATTCAGCGCGTCGCAGCGGAAACCGTTGCCGCAGTACGCGACATCGTTTGGTTCTTGCGTGCCCGCACGACACAACGGATTTGCCTCGCCGATCACCTGAAGGAGATGGGGGGTATCCTTCTCGAATCACTGGAGTGGTCACTCAATGGGGATGATGAGGGGCATACGATTGATATTAGCGATGATCTGTTGCGGAACCTGATGTTGTTTTATAGGGAGGCGCTCCATAATATTATCCAGCATGCACAGGCTAAATCAGTTGCCATACGACTGGACGTGACGAAGGAAACCCTGAGTCTGGCGATTACCGACGATGGCTGCGGCATCCCGGAGGAGACCCTCAATCGTCCTCCCACGCTCCGCGCGCTAAAGTACAGGGCAGAGCGCCTGCATGGCCGGTTGGACGTTTGTTCTTCCCCCGATTCGGGAACCACCGTAATGCTTTCCTTTCCGCTCCAATAACAGTAACAACCCGTTTGTGACAGAGGACATGATATGATGAAGAAAGAAAACAAATACCTTTTATCCGACTGTTGGCGGGTGGTCCTAATTGAAGATCATGCCGTTTATCGAAAAGCCGTGAGCAAAACGTTGGCGACCCATTCCCGCTACAAGTGCGTAGGGGATTTTTCAACCATGGAGGATACGCTGGATGCAATCGATTCCGGGCTTGAGACGGATATCATTTTGCTCGATCTAGGATTGCCGGGAATGGACGGTATCACCGGAATCACTCCGTTGCGAGAACGGCTTCCCGATGCGCGCATTATCGTGTTAACGGCATTTACCGACCGGGAAAAGGTTTTTGCGGCCTTGGAAGCCGGGGCACATGGTTATCTTGTTAAATCCGGTAGCGCAGTCCATTTGGTCAAGACCTTGAATGACGTGGTTGAGGGCGGTACGCCGTTGGATACAAAAATTGCGGGCATGGTGCTGAATAGATTCCAAAAACTACGGCCGATTGCTGACGAAGAACACCTCTCTCCGCGTGAACATGAGGTATTGCGGTTGGTTGCCCAAGGGCTGACAAAAGACGCGATAGCCGCTGAGCTGGAGATCAGTTTGAGTTGCGTGTCTGTCTATTTACGGCGAACCTACGACAAACTGCACGTTCATAGCCTCCCCGCCGCCGTCAGCGCGGCCATCCGGCGCGGATTGCTGGATTTCTCTTAAATTCCGCGTTCAGAGTCTCTCAGCCGTTATTTGCTCGGCCAATCGGAACAGATTACTGGTGTTTTCATAGGAAACACCGGTTTCCATGTCGTATATTCGTGCAACATGACAATTGGCATTCAAGCTGTCACTATCTGTACCGAACATCAGAAATGGTCTGTTGATTCTTCAGACTCACAGTGGTGGCAGATTGGGAAAAGGAAGAACAGTTCCTCTCAATAAGGCGTTATTTGCCTTCATCAACTGAAGCTGGGGCAATAAAATAATAGTTTGAAAAATGGTAAAACAGAAACAGGAGAATAACATGAGGATGAGAACACCACTTGTATTATTAACGGTTGTTGCAATCAGCAGCATTGCTGTAGCGGGTCCGGACTGGAACGATGCCGGCAGCGACCACTCTTGGACCAATGGCGCAAACTGGGCGGGTGGCTTTGCTCCCGCCACTGGTGGTGCCGACAACAACCCCGCCATTCATGGTCAGGCCGTTGGCCCGACCATTGACGCAGCTGTTCCCTATCAATGGAATGTGTGGCATGGTGTCTTTGGCTCCCAGCCCGGTGCCGTGATTATTACAACAACCAATGCCAGCTTGATTTGCCATGAGTACGTCATGGGTAACTCGGATGACACCTACACCAATGCCATTGTTGAGATGGATGCCGGATGGTTTCAGGCAGACAAGTTTACAATTGGAAACTCCCAGTCGGCTCAGGTCAACATCAGTGGCGGTATCATGACGGCCTATAATCCTGGAAATGAGCTTTTTGTTGGGGGCAACACCACCAACGAAGCCTGGGCCAGAGGTAGGATCAATATTACCGGCACCGGTGATGTCCGGGCAGACACGCTTTATATGAATCTGGGCTGGGCCCAAAATGATTCAAGGATACAGATCGAGGATGCAGGTCTTCTTAAGGTCAGGGGTGACCAGACGGGAGCCGGAACCGACCTCATGGCCTACATCGGTACCAACTGGATCTACACCACCAATGCGGGGTACGTAATCGAAGCAAGCTACGATCCCGTCTGGAACGAGACGATTGTTCGATCAGCACCTGCCGGGAGAACCGGTTATGAGATCTGGGCGGACAACTGGCACCTCACCGGCGACGCTGCCTTGTCTACTGCCGATACCGAGCCAGACGGTATGGAAAACATGCTCGAATATGTCCTCGGCGGAAGCCCCTATACGAATGATGCCACCGCTGTTCTACCCACCTCGGAGTTCACCATGGATTCCATAGAATATGTCTACCAGCGCCGTCTCGATGCCGATGATCGTGGTCTGGTCTATGGCCTTGTCTTGAATACCAATGGGCTGGACTCCGCATGGGATTCCGCCACGACCAACTATGAAACATCCGTTGTTGCCCTTGATGCATACTTCGAGTCCGTCACCAACACAATCTCGATCACCGGGGTGGACGTGGGCTTTGTCAATTTGGAAGTGATGGAAAACTA
>Ga0164313_10002201_pt1 | contig 17482 bp, 15 predicted proteins | sample GuaBasSedimGuay4_FD_113735 | JGI IMG/M metagenome (GOLD analysis project Ga0164313, IMG submission 113735) | Subseafloor sediment microbial communities from Guaymas Basin, Gulf of California, Mexico - Guay4, Core 4569-4, 0-3 cm | ecosystem: Environmental > Aquatic > Marine > Hydrothermal vents...
TCGTGATCATGCACGATCACGGCTCCCGGTATGTAGGCAAGATCTACAATGATGACTGGATGCGCGAAAGGGGATTTCTCGATGCGGAAATGACCGTAAATGATGTCTTGCGCCATCTCCAGGCACAGGAAATGATCGTTGCGCATAAGGAGGATAATGTGCGGACCGTGTTTGATCTGATGAGAGATCATGATCTGTCGCAACTGCCAATTATGAAGGATGAAGAAATCGTGGGAAGCGTCACCGAAACGGCTATCCTCTCCTATTTATTGGAAAACCCATTGCGCAATGGTGAAAAATCAGTTGGCGAAGTGATGGGTAAGCCCTTCCCTGTCGTCGAAGAAAATCTGCCCTTCAGTAAGCTCAACAGTTATTTTTCTAAAACAACACCGGCTGTGATCACACGAGACGTAACCGGCAAGCGTTATATATTGACGAAGTATGATATCATTCAAATGATCTGATGAGAAAAATACTTATTACAGTCATTTCAGTTTTTTCACTACTTGTTTCCGTCAAAGGACAAGATGCCTATTTCACGCAATTCTATGCCAATCCTCTCGAACTCAACCCGGCACTGACGGGGGCAGTGGAGGGAACTTATCGCGTGTCAATCTCGTATCGCGACCAATGGAGCGGTTTGGTTGATAATCCATACAAGACATTTGGCCTCTATGGAGATATGCGATTTGATGTTGGCAAGAATGGAAATGACTTTGTAGGTGGAGGGATCACTTTTTTATCTGATAAGGTTGGCACATTTGATTTCAACACACTGGGCATCAAACTGTCAAGTGCATTTCACAAAAGCCTTGATAAGCAAACAAAACAATACCTCTCGGGAGGGTTATATTTTGGCATAACTCAAAAGAATGTCAATGTCGAACAGTTGTTCTTTGATGATCAGTTTAATGGATTAAACGGATATAACTTCCCGACAGGTGAGGTATTCCCTGAAAACAATTTTGGGTTTATGGACTTGGGCATGGGCCTTAATTATGCCATTTCCCCAACGGATGCGACACAATTCACAATTGGTGGATCGGTTGCTCACCTCCATGAACCCTCTGCCTCATTCGGTTCTCGAACTGGCGAAGTGGATGTTCCGGATATCAAGCTCTACAGGAAGTGGACAGGGTATTTCAGCGCCAGCTTTGATGTGGGTGAGACTGTAAAGATTCTTCCCCGGTTTTCAATGCTAAGTCAGGGGCCGTACCTGCTGATGAACCTTGGTACAAATGTGCGATTGCAAATCAATGACCACAATACCAATGCCGTTCAATTCGGTTTGGGATTGCGCATGGCAAAGGATATCGAAAAGCTAACGGCTTCCGCAATGTATCTCACAGCCGGAATTGAGCTAGGTGGCTTTATTATCGGACTGAGTTATGACTTTAATCTCGATGACCTGACCAATGAGCGACTTGGACAAGGTGTGATGGAGCTGAGCTTTACCTATGTCGGTGAGTACGATAATAGTTCTACTTTCTGTCCGACTTTTTAGTCCATGTCCATCTGAACATTTTCTACAATTTCCAATCCAAATCCAAGTAAGCCAATGCGTCGCCTGGGGTGATTGGTAATCAGGCGTATTTTTTCAATGCCAAACGTTCTGAGTATTTGTGCTCCTACCCCAAAGTCGCGTTGTTTTTCAGAGTCACCGGCAGGTTCTTCGCCCTGAGCAAATCGCTTAAGTTTATCCACGATTGAAACGCCCTTTTCACCATGGCGCATATAGAGCAATACACCTTTACCGTCCTTGCTGATCAACTCGAGCGACTTCTTCAACTTCGTACCGTAGTCATCAAACAGATTTCCAAAGATATCGCCGGTCTCTGTTGAAGAATGCACTCTAACCAACGTCGGATTACCATTAATCTCCCCTTTTGAAAACGCGAGGTGAATGTCATCCGAAGTAATCTGGCGGAATGCCGTAACTTCAAAAGGGCCAAAGGGTGTATCAATACTCACGGTCAACTCCTTTTCAATAATGCGTTCGCGCTCCATCCTGTACGAAATCAGATCCTTGATCGAAATGATCTTTACATCGTGATCTGCAGCGATCTCCAACAGTTGAGGAAGTCGCGCCATCGAACCATCCTGATTCAGAATCTCTACGAGTACACCAACCGGATAAAAGCCTGCGAGCCGGGCTAAATCGATTGCCGCTTCAGTGTGTCCACTTCTTCTAAGGACACCACCAGTCTTGGCTCGCAGTGGGAAGATATGGCCCGGGCGTGCATAATCTGATGCGCGCGTTTCCTTTTGTGTGAGAGCCTTTATTCCTTTTGCCCTGTCGTATGCTGATATGCCTGTCGTACAACCCTGACCAATCAGGTCGATCGATACTGTAAAAGCCGTTTCATGCAACGCGGTATTCTCCGTCACCATCATCGGCAATTCCAATTCATCTGCTCTTTTTTCATCTATTGGCGAGCAGATCAGGCCACGGCCATGCGTAGCCATAAAATTTATCACTTCAGGCGTGATACACTCAGCAGCACAAATGAAATCTCCTTCATTTTCGCGTTGCTCGTCATCGACGACGATTACCACTTTGCCTTGCTTGATTTCTTCGACAGCCTCTTCAATCGTGTTCAACATTGTTTGCGTTTCTTCCATTATTGAGCTCATACTGTAGTTGATTCTGTTTTACTTACTTTCTTCTCACTAATCAATGCATCGAGCATTTTGTTTTGCTCATCCCAGCTAAAATGCATTTTCACAAATTTTCTCGCCACCTCACCCATCACTTTTGCGTGTGTTGCGTCACTCAGTAGCTTGAGTACCTGACCGCCGATTTCCTGCGCACTATTGCCAACTGCCAGATGCACCCCAGGCTCCGCACCTATCGCATTATTCACTATTGCCGTAGTCACACACGGCATAGCCATGGCCATTGCTTCCAGTATTTTGTTTTGGAGTCCCATCCCACTAAACATCGGTGCCACAAAAATATCAGATTGTGCGTAGCTGTCCCGAATATCATCAACCCATCCCGTAACATGCACATTTTGACAAGCGAGCTGTCGCACGCGCCTGCTTGGCCGTGCACCTGCGAGGCAAACCGTCGCCTGGGGATGCTGCTGCCATACCACGGGCATCACATGCTTTACGAGAAATTCAGCAGCTTCGACATTCGGCAGATAGCCCATATTGCCAACAAAGAGCACCGTCCATCGTTTCTTAGCCGCACTCGGAGAAAAATAACCGGTGTCGACTCCGTTTGGAGTGACTCTCACGCTCTTTTGATATGGGAGAGGAAGCCTGTCACGATCTTGACGCGATATGATGGTATGATGATCAAAGCTGGCATATACGCGCCTCTCATATTTTTGCAATAGATTCTCTTCCCACCTATAGAACGGCCGCAGCAAGATCGGCCCACCGATTCTCCTTTGTTTTGCTCCGAATGAAAACGCATCCATGTAATCCAGTGTTTTCTCAAACGGGATATTCCGGACATATTCGGAAGTGCGGATGAGTTGTGCAATGACATGATCAGGCTGCAGCTTGATCAATTCTGATTGAAATTGCTTTTTTACACCTGCATCAAGGAAGTACCCCACTTGAAAGGGCAGACCATTCAGCAGTGCACGTGCTGTATTAAACAGTATTTTGTATCGTGGAATTGGAAACGTATAAATTCCGGCACAATATGCCTCAAGGGGCTTTAGATGGTCACTGGAAACAGGTGCATGCGTAAGGGCAAAAAGATACACTTCATGATCGCGCGCAAGGCTGCGAATCTGGTGAAAAGCTCTCAGCTTATCTCCTTTTTCGACAGGATACGGAAATCGGGAAGTAACGTAGGCGATCTTCATGCGCTTTTTATAAGGCGCACAAATTTAGAAAATCATAAGGTGGTAAAGTTGATTAATGCACGTGGTTGTCCACACACATTTCCTCATAGATCGTGTAGAGGCGAACAGCAAGTTGTTTGTTGTTAAATTTTTCACCAACGAAATCAACTGCCTTGTGCCCTATCTCATCGACCACCTCAGGGCTGGCCTTACAATACTCAACCGCACGGACAAACTCATCCGGGCTGTCTGCCACGAGAAGATGTTCTTTATCGACGGCGTCAATGCCCTCCATCCCCATCGAAGTCGTGATGATGACTTTGCCCAATGCCATTCCTTCGAGAATCTTGACACGCATCCCGCTTCCAGAAAATAGCGGTACGACCATGGCTGTATGTCTGCTAATAAACTCTGCAGCATCCGGAACCTCGCCGTGAATGACGACATTTTCCATATTCAAATTGCGCAAAGATCCGGGTGTATTTCTTCCGGCAACATGAAGTGTCACTTCGGGATGTTTGGTACGAATCAACGGCCATACATTCTGCAGAAACCAATTGAGCCCTTCGATATTTGGCATCCAATCCAATGAACCGATAAAGCACAATGTGAGATCCTTCTTACGGTCACTTTCAGTAGGAGTGATTTTCCCATACTTTGATGTATCGATACCAATCGGTGCTGCCATCGCGCCGTTCTTATACCCGAGTTTTTTAAACTGTGTGAGATCGCGATCTGTCAACGCCACAAGAAAATCGTAATCATTGAGGTGATTGATCTCATAGTTTCTCAGCTTGCGCGTGAGGTGACTCAGGTACCATTTTTTCGGAAGGAATAATGTATTCTGTGAGATGCGATCCCATATTTCATGCTCGACATTGTGTGCTCTCATGACCACTTGTGCGTCGGAGTGCTTCTTAATCGTCTCGACATATGGTGCGAGATACAGGGTCTCAAGTTGTATGATATCGAATTCTTCACTTTTAAGAACCTCGATAAGCTTCTCTTCGAATGCTTTGCTCACAAATCGCTCGACATGATACGATGTCCCTGAAAACAAGTTCATGAAGGCATCCATCGGGTTGATAGAATTATCCAGATCTGTCCAGTGTATGGCCTTGTAATGGTCAAAATCAGCCGGTAAATCCTCAATGTGCGTATAGTGCTTTATCGTATTCATACTGAGCAACGTGATCTCACATCCAATATCTCTCAGAGCTTTGCTCAGGTACGTTACAGCAATGGCTTCGCCATCTTTCAGAGGGTAAGGGAATTTTTTGCAGAGTTGAAGTATTTTCATAAAATCACCTAAGGCAGAAAACGGGTCTGGGTCAAAATGACCTCAAATTTAGTTTTTTCATGTCGTTCATACAACATTGAATGCATGTATCACTGGTCATAAAAACCCATCATTGATCATGCACATAATTAAAACGATGGACACATCGATTTCGTCTGTTAGTCTGTTAACTTGCCGCAAATTTTACATTTCTTAATGTTTCGGTAGCATTACAGGAATGTTGTTTTACTAAATACATCGCATTTGACTATTCTTAAAGGGTCTCAGTTACACAAGAGTTACGGCAGCCTGCACGTGCTGAAAGGCGTAGATATTGATGTACAAAAGGGTGAGGTCGTCGCCATTGTGGGTAAGTCAGGTGCAGGAAAAAGCACATTACTGCACATCCTTGGCACCCTGGATACCCCTGACAGTGGTGCATTAACTCTCTGTGGACAAGCCACTCATAATTTGTCCGCCAAAGCCATTGCCAGATTGAGAAATGAGGAGATCGGTTTTATTTTTCAGTTTCACCATTTGCTGAGTGAATTTACAGCTTTGGAGAATGTTTGTATTCCTGCTTATATCCAGGGCGTTTCTAGATCAATTGCCGAAAAGAAAGGCAAGGAACTGCTTGACTACATGAGCCTCACCGACCGGCTTGATCACAAGCCCGGTGAACTCTCGGGAGGTGAGCAACAACGCGTTGCCGTGGCCCGTGCACTCATGAATGACCCACAGGTCGTTTTTGCTGACGAGCCTACTGGTAATCTCGATACAGAGAATTCTACCGAAATGCACAAGCTCTTTCTCAAACTCAGGGATGATTTTGGACAGACATTTATCCTCGTCACCCACAACACAGAACTCGCTGCCATGAGCGATCGCACATTGCGCATGCAAGACGGATTATTTGTAGAATAGCGAAACAAGGGAAATCATGAGCCGAACCTCACCCACTCTGCTTGACGCACTTGTCGGTGACGCTGTATCATGATCGCGGACCAGTTGACCAGGACAAGACTCAAACGCACAGAGCAGGATGAAGAGAGAATGGTAGACTTTATCAGGACACGGACAGGTCTGGACAGTATCAGGCTGATCGAGAGCAGGGATTAGAAATTGAAATGCGAATAAACATTTTGGTTATTTCATAGTTCTGCATTTGTTCTTGATATTTGCCGCAAATCACTAAACTCATGAAAAAGAGATTTCGATTTGTCCATTATATATCCTGGTCCGTTCTGTTCGCATTTGCTGTGATGGCATGTGGAGGTGATCAGAAAGCGAAAGAGGACGATAACGCAGCTGTCGCATCGCTACAAGCTATGGAGCGAGAAGTCATAGATGTACACGATGAAGTCATGCCTAAAATGGCTACACTAAACAATACGCGTGTCAAACTCCTCAAGCAGTATGGTGATGAAAACCTGAGTGTTGAAAAAAGGACCGGTCTAAGTACGGCCATCATGCATCTTGAAGAAGCAGACAGTCTGATGTGGGACTGGATGCACAATTACAACAGGCCGGATTACGGCGGAAACCTCGATTCTGTGCGGGTTTATCTCGAAAATGAGATGGTGACAGTGACAATTATGAGGGACAAGTTTGTATCCAGTATGGAGGAAGGTGAAGCATTATTAACAAAATTCAGTGATGATGACCATTAGATTGTATGTGATTGCTCTTGTTGTGATTCTGGCATCTGGTTGCGCAAACGACACAAAGCCGTTACCGATTCTGGGGCAAATTGATGTTGTGGATGGTGACACAATACGACACGAGATACCTGATTTCCGGTTTATGGACCAGGATAGTCAATGGATCACAAATGAGACTTTTGCAGATCAGATTTATGTGTCAGATTTTTTCTTTACATCGTGCCCTTCCATTTGCCCCAAGGTAAAGAAGCAGATGCTGCGTATGTATGACGTGTACAAAGACGATGGTCGCATTTCTTTTCTATCGCATTCAATTGATACTAAGCGAGATAGCGTGCCAAGATTAAAGCTGTACGCGAGCAATTTGGGCGTCACTTCATAGATGTGGCATTTTGTCACAGGTGACAAACAGAAGATCTTCGGCATCGCCGACGACTATTTTGTGGCTGCGATGGAAGACTCCGGCGCACCCGGCGGATTTGATCATAGTGGGCGTTTGATTCTTGTGGACAAGGATCGGCATATCAGATCCTTTTGTGAGGGAACAATTGAAGAGGAAGTGAATGCGTTTATGAAAGATATCGACAAGCTCCTTGAAACGTACTAAGATCTTTCTTGCGATGTGCTGGGTGACAGCAGGCATTTGGGGCTGTCAGGGCTATCCCCAGGGTGAGCAGGTCTACGATAGTTATTGTATCAACTGCCATATGTCAGATGGCTCCGGACTTGGAACATTGGTACCTTCGTTAAATAGTCAGCGCTTCAGGGATCTCACCCTTGAAGAGATGGCGTGTAAAATCAAATATGGAAACAAAGAAATTGAGGATTTTTACGCATCATTCAATCCGATGCCGCACTTCACTAACCTCTCAGATACAGATATTAGCAACTTGATTAATTACCTTAATTCTCAATGGGGACAGAGGGATCAAATGACATCTCCGCAGGAAGTCAACGAAGCATTGGTGGATTGTGAATTCAACCCTGAAAGGGCAACTAAATAGAACCAAGTTAAATAGCCGACATCAAGCACACGTGCCGGACATTCACGAAGTAAAAAAAGTGTGTATTTTTGGTCGATTCGACATGAATATAATGCGCATGCACAAAATATTACTGCTCGCTACAGGGCTTTTCCTTTTCCTCGATATCTGGGCTTACGATTCAATGACAGTCACTGTTGACAGTGTACATATTGATATCGGAAGTGATTCACTATTGGTGTGTACCGGAACCACGATTACATTGAGTGCTACACCAGCAGACACCTATGCATGGAGTCCGGAGGCGGATTTTGATGATCCGACACTCCAGACTGTGATGCTCACTCCAAGCCAGAGTCAATGGTACTTCCTGACAGCAGGTCTCAATGGAGTGGATTATGTTGATAGTGTTTATATCAGCCTGATCGATCCGACATTTAACGTCACGGTATCAACAATGGACACGATCTGCCCCGAAGACCGGGTGGACATCACTTTTGATGCAAGTCACCCGATCACCTCTGTCAGTTGGAATCCACAGAATGAGGTGCTTGATCCGGACGATATCAACGGTACGGTTGTACATCCCTTGCAAACGACAGAGTACATTGTCACGGCACTGATTGGCAATTGTGAGATTTCAGATACGTTTACGATCCAGGTGGTTCCATTTGCATTGACAGTAATTGATGACGACACTGTTTATTTGTGTAAACCCTCTGAGGCATTTCTACGGCTACAGGTCACTCCGGGAAATCTGGATGTCAGTTGGACGCCGCTCGACGGATTTATAGAACCAAATGCGCAGGGCACTGTGGCTCGCGTATTCCCTGAAATTACTACGACATATACAGCTTCTGCAAGTTTTATGGGCTGTGACCTCGAAAGAGACATTTACGTCCGTGTAGATTCACTACCCGATTTAGAACCTCTGACGGTTTTATTTCCCAAGGATCCGTTTTGCTCCGGTGATTCCATGTGGATCATCGGCCCCAGAGTGGATACAGCTTTGTATCCGGATCTGGTATGGCAATGGATTCCATTGGACGGTCAAATAGTAGGCCCCGGGGATGTTCCGGGCACAACAGGAAATGTGCGAATCATTCTTCAGGACACGACGCAGTTTGTTCGCTTTGCAGACAACAATGCCTGCCGAGACTCGAGTTCAGTCATTGTGAATGTGATTCCTCCTGAAATTCCACTGAGCGTCAACGACACATCGCTCTGCCCCGGAGATAAATTTAAGGTAGAAGTACTTGATAAGGACGTTGAGGACTTGATGTGGATGCCCGAAGAAGGATTGAGTTGCACCGAGTGTTTTGAGCCCGAAGTTACAGTCGGCAGTGAATCGGTGACATATATGGTAACCGGCATGAAGGAGGGCTGCCCTGTGGGTGCTCAGCTTCAGGTCAATGTGCTTCCTTTCTTTTCGATTCCTGTAGATCCACCCCAGGCTTTTGGTTGTGAAGGCGATCAGATTCAGCTGGTGATAAATGACATAGGACTTACTAACCTGAATATTATCATCGTCGGAGACGGGACGATCAGTTGTGATGACTGCAACACTCCGGTTGTGACGATACACGGCTCGGGCACTCTCAGAATTTCTGCTGATGTTCCTGATTCATTGGGCTGTGGGGCCTTTGCTACCATTCCCTATGGTGTCGGGCCTGTAGAAATGATTGTCGACCGTGTGTTTGTTTGTCCAAACGAACCGACGGTAATAGATTTGACAGGATATGGATTTGAAAATCCGGTGGTCAATCTTCAGGGAAATGGCGAATGCAACGATAGCGATTGCCTGATGCCGGTTGTCCAGGTTGACGAAGGCGGTGGATCAATCACGATAGAAGCTGATAATTGCAGTGAACAATGTTGTGGTTCTTTGACCACTATTCAATTGATTCCGTATTCTCCATCCGGTGGCATGATCGTGGCACTGGATTCAATGCCTTTTGGGCGTGGCGAGACAATAACAGTTGAGCTTCAACCACCAGGAGCCGACGGAACAGATTATCAATGGTTTGTCGACGGTGTCCTTCAGGATGACATCGGCAATCCCGCGATGGTGACTTTTCCCAATGAGGGACCGAGTACTGTGACCGTATTCTGGACGAATGATAACGGCTGTGTTGAAGAGGCTTCAATTGTATATTTCATTGATCCGGCGGGCATCAATTTCCCAAATGCCTTTACACCGAATGGTGACGGAACAAATGACACATTCAGACCTACGATTACCGGAAACGGAATCCTTGATGAACTGCTCGTCTTTAATCGCTGGGGACAATTAGTCTACCAGGGAAGTGACCTGATAGGTTGGAATGGTGATTTTAATGGAGAAATTGCACCTGCTGAGGTATATGCCTATCGCGCCATATTTCTGTTTGCAGGAGGCGGCAAGGAAGAATTTAAGGGCGATGTCACCCTGATCAGATAATTGGATCCCCGTATCCACCTCGCGTATGAGTGCTCTATTGTGCCAAAAATTAATGTTCGACATTCCCGAGGATGTGCATTACATCAATTGTGCATATATGTCTCCTTTGATGAATCACCTCGAGGGAATAGCTCGTGATGTCATATCAGATCAAAAATATCCACACAAAGTTGGCATCACTGACTTCTTCGAACCCAGCCTTGCTTTAAAGCAGCATTTCGCACGACTTATCAGAATAGACGACCCGGAAAGGATAGCAATCATCCCCTCTGTCTCATACGGCATCGCCAATGTGATCAGTAATATTGAGATGAGCGAAGGTCAGAATATAGTTATCGCTTCTGAACAATTCCCAAGCAATGTATATCCCTGGATGCATCTGTGTGATATCAATAAAGGAGAATTGCGCCAGATCGAACGTCCGAAAGATGATAAAACCTGGAGTCAGGCAATTATTGATCGCATAGACAACAACACGACGGCAGTGGCAATGGGACACGTGCACTGGGCAGATGGGTATAAATTTGACTTGCCTCGCATTGCAAAAGCCGCCCGCGATCATGGCGCGCTTGTCATTATCGACGGTACTCAGTCTGTCGGGGCACTTGACTTTCCTATTGAAGAAGTCCAGCCCGACGCGCTCATCTGCGCAGGATACAAGTGGCTGATGGGCCCCTACTCAATAGGTGTTGCATACTACGGACCCTACTTTGATGACAAAGAACCGATCGAACACAACTGGATCAATCGCAAGGACAGCGATGTATTTCAACATCTGATTAATTACCAGCCAATATACCGACCGGCAGCAAATCGGTATTCTGTAGGCGAGACGAGCAACTTTATTCTCACTCCAATATTATCTGCTGCCATCGAACAATTAAATACATGGACGGTATCTGAAATTCAATTATACTGCTCCGATCTGATCGCAAATTATGTGGGAAAATGGCGTGACATGGGTTACTCCATCAATTCCGGCGAGGCATTTTCTGCCCACTTGTTCGGGATACGATTACCTGAGGGAGCTGATTCAATATCTCTTAAACCGCTCCTTGAAAAGCACAATGTCTTTGTTTCATTCCGTGGTGATGCAATCAGAGTAGCGCCTAACGTCTATAACGATCACAGAGATATGGATGCCTTGACAAATGCCCTTCAGGAATTTGTCAATTCCTAAGAGTCTCTTCGTAAATCTTTAGTAATACTTCCTTCTCTTTCTCCCAACAGTATTTCTCCCGTGCCAAATCACAATTCTTGGATAAGCGTGACCACAACCCCTGATCTTCGATGATACTCTTAATAGCAAGTGTCATTTTGTCGGTCGACAATGCGTCGATTGTAATGCCTGTTTTATCCTTACTCAAAATGGACAGATATTCCGGAAACGCCATATTTATTGACGGTGTTCCCGCCTGCATGTAGTCAAAAAATTTATTCGCCAGCGAATAGTAATAACTCTTGCTTCGAGGCTCAAGAATATTGATTCCAAGACGAGCCCTCCCCGTCAGCTCGGGAAGCTGTCCGGGACTGATACGGCCAAGAAACTGGACTTTTGACTCAAGCCCCTTCTCCTGGGCCCGTTGTCTCAGTGTATGGGATAAATCACCTTCACCGGCGAGGACAAGCTCGTAACCATCAATTTCTGCCATACAGTCGATCAGCACCTCCAGTCCCCTTCCCGCGTTGAGTGCACCCTGATAGAAGATCACGGCGTCACGCTCTTCCCAACTATGAATGCCATCATGCGACAGCACCGGAACGTTTCTGACTACTTCAAATGTCTTCCCGTATCTCCTTGACAGTTCTGCAGCTATGGAGCTGCCTACTGTGTAACAACGTGCAGCTGCAGGAATACATATTTTGCCAATTCGCGACCATACACTCTTCACGAGGTTCCGACCATCAAGTTCAGGCACTTCCGTAAACAACTCATGCGAATCGAAAATAAAAGGAACGCCTTGAGATTTTGCTGCACGTGTTACCGCCAGAATCGTATCAAGATCACAAGCGACTGCCAGATCAAAATCCACATCACCCAGATATAGCAAAAGCTTCCTGTTGAATTCCGCATAGAATAACGGGCCATTATTCACATTGCACTTCAGTCTGACCTGCAGAAACGACCTGTCGATGAGCTCCCCGGACTCTTCCAGCACACGGCCGACAAGAGTCACACGATAGCCCTCATCCACAAGAGTTGAGCATGTCCGTATCATCCGCTGATCATACGTCAGGTCGTTCGTTACTGTGACCACGATGTGCTTCATGATTCGTCCTGATCTTTGAGGTAAACGATTTCATCCCTGATTCTAATCATCTCTTCATCCTCCATGACGCGTAAATGATTTATCACCACATCCGAATATGTATGACCAAACTTACCGACGATCTGATCTATCGGTGTACCTGTCCGGGACACGTGTGTTAGGACTCGCTCACTGTCTATTCCCGACAATCTTTTTCTGCATAAATCACATTTGCCACACTCCACATTGCTCTCTTCGCCAAAGTACCTCAGTAGCACCTGTTCCCGGCAAAAATCTTCATCGAGGAATGTATAAATGGCATCGAGGCGTTTAATTGCCAAATTGCGTAAGGCAATAATACGTGCGTCATTCACATTCACATTTCGTGCTTCTACACGGGGGTGTAAAAATGTCAGACGCGGTGTATCTGACTTTGGAAGGTAGTTGAGGATCTCATCTTTGTGTAATCGCCCCAGGCCATCTTGCATGATCTCATTGGTCATGCCGCATGCCCGCTGTACTTTGGCCTCATCAATGCGTACCGGCTCCAAAAACACCCCCTCATAATTGCGCAATAAGGAAGTAATCAATGGATTCAGATCTGGATAGGCTATTTGATACTTGTACAACTGATCTTTATTGACTGTAAACTGAATCCGCGTTGGATGGCGCATACTGTCGCTCAGAATCAACCAACCCTCGCGCTCCAGAATTTTTAAACACTGGAATGTGATATACACATCCAGTCGATACCTCTTGCAAAAATCCTGAATGACAAAATTTCTATCGAAAGGCTCATCCGAATCAATCGGCAAATGAAAATAGGATGCAAGCGCTCTGTATACGTTGAGGACATCGGCTGATGACGGGTGACTCCTCATGACAGTATCATGGAGCGCGCTCCGGTCGGCATTATGATACAGGAGTACACAAAACGACTCATTGCCATCTCGCCCAGCTCTTCCCGCTTCCTGGTAATACTCTTCGAGACTCGGAGGTAAATCGTAATGCACGACAAGCGCCACATTACTCTTATCGATTCCCATACCAAAAGCTGTCGTACAACTTATATAGGGAGTCTCCCCCTTGAGCCAGCTGTTTTGAATACCGGATCTTTTTTCATGCGACATCCCGGCATGATAGGCCTCACATTTCACGCCAGCACTCATCAGGATCTCGGCGGCTTCTTTTGTCTTGCGTCGGCTACGCACATAAATCAGACCTGAGCCCCCTGTCTTTCTGACGATATCATTGAGCAGTGCCGGTTTGTTTTCTGTCTCATACGCCAGAATACTGAGATTACTTCTTCTGAAACTTCCCGTAAAACGCTTGACATCCTTCAAATGCAACTGTTCAATGATGTCAATTGCCACTTCTGAAGTTGCCGTCGCCGTGAGTGCAATGATTGGAGCGTTGGGATGCCATTCTCTAATTATTGGTATCTCGCGATAGGATGGGCGAAATTCATGGCCCCATTGAGAGATACAATGTGCTTCATCCACAGCAACAAACGATACCGGCATCCGCTTGATGCGCTCCTCGGCAAGCATCGTGTGCAATCTTTCCGGTGAAATATATAATAGCTTCACCTTCCCATAAATACAATTATCCAGAATGCGATCTATATCGCTTCTGTGTAATCCCCCGTGGAGGGCCTCGGCCTGCACTCCGACCTTCCGCAGACTGTCGACCTGATCCTTCATCAAGGCCACCAATGGTGAAATCACGATACATATTCCATCTAAAACAACCGCGGGCACCTGGAAGCAGAGTGATTTTCCTCCACCGGTCGGCAAGAGAGTCAGGCAGTCCTTGCCCGAGAGTACACTGTCTATAATGTCTCCTTGCATTGGCCTGAATGATTCAAAGCCCCAGTATTGCTTCAGTGCTTCAAGTGGACGCGTATCATGTTCCATGTGTGTGCGAAAATAAAGCATTTTGGACTGATCAAAACGAATAGTTGGCAGGTACTCATTCCTTCATGGTCTGGCAATTTTTCTATTGACTTTGTCATTTTATAGATAAGCGGGACAACAACATGCTATAAGAACGCATTACCTTTGCGAACTCTTTGTAATTATCAAAATCTTTAGAATCAACATACGCCATATGCACAACTTCACTTTCAGAAATCTGACAGCGATTTTCGCTTTACTCTTTTTGGCCACGGGCACGGTCGCACAGGAAGACACCGGATGGCACCTCAAAGATCCGGGAGCCGACAATGTCAATGGAACAGGAGTTGAAAAATTGTACAACACAACCCTCAAAGGCAAGGAGAGTCAAACAGTGATTGTGGCCATTATAGACTCAGGTGTGGATATGTACCATGAAGATCTGAATGAGAATATCTGGATCAATGAAGATGAAATTCCCGACAACGGAATAGACGATGATCAGAATGGATATGTAGATGACATCAATGGCTGGAACTTTATCGGAGGCGCTGACGGACGCAATGTCACAAATGAAACACTGGAAGTCACAAGACTGTATGGTAAGTACAGCGACTACTTTGCTGAGAAAGACACTGAAAAACTGAGTAAGAAAGACCAGAAGCTCTACGACCAATACCTGGAGTACAAGGAAACTGTGGAAGGCAAGCGCACACAATCCGAGGGGGCGCTGAGCAGTGTCGAAGTAAATGAAAAAGTACTGCTTGACGCCATCGACGCATTTGACAAAGAGTATCCAAATAAAAAGCTCACCAAGGAATTCCTGGAGTCGTTTGATGGTGGTGATGATGAGCAGATGCGCATTGTACAAAGCATTTTTAGCCAGATAAGTCAGTTTGGAATTGATATTGAAACGACAGCCCAAATCAGAGAGGAAATCAGTGCTGGCTATGCAGAGGCAAAAAAACACTACCAGAATGACCTGGAGTACATGTATAATCCTGATTTCGATTCAAGAGTGATCGTCGGAGATAACTACTCCGACTCTTACGAGATGTACTATGGCAATAATGATGTACAAGGTGAGTTTAATTTTCACGGTACACATGTCGCCGGCATTGTAGGAGCAGTACGCGGCAATGACAAAGGTGTCCAGGGAATCGTACAAAATGTGCGCCTCATGATTATCCGCACGGTGCCTGATGGTGACGAACGCGATAAAGACGTAGCAAATGCGATACGCTATGCTGTTGACAACGGGGCGTCTGTCATCAATATGAGTTTTGGAAAGGGCCAGTCATGGGATAAGCGCGCGGTGGACAAAGCCGTCAAACATGCCATGAAGAATGATGTACTACTTGTCCATGCTGCCGGAAATGAGGCGACAGACAATGATGCATTCGATCACTACCCCACTCCTACTTTTGAGAAAAAAGGACTCTTCAGTAAGAAATACGCCGATAACTGGATCGAGGTCGGAGCACTCGCACCGGACCCAGGAGAAGGTGCCGTCGCATCGTTCTCGAATTATGGAGGTGAGAGTGTGGACTTGTTCGCTCCAGGTGTGCAGGTAAACTCTACTGCACCAGGCAGTACTTATCGCCCTGCAAGCGGGACGAGTATGGCTGCTCCAGTCGTAGCTGGTGTAGCTGCACTGATTAGGTCGTACTATCCTACCCTCACAGCCAAACAAGTCAAATCGATACTGACGTCGACGACTATCCCTGTCAAGAACAAAGTGAAACAGCCGGGGACTGGTGAAATCGTGGCGATGAGTGAATTGTGTAATACCGGTGGTATGATTAGCGCAGAGAAAGCATTCAAGGCGGCGGCAGGTGTAAAGGGCAAAAAGAAAGTCAAGACAAATGCGCAGTCAACTGCTAAAGCCTGACAGTAACTATCGCACGATCACTTCACGGATATATTCCTCGCCTAGAAATTCATTGATGCGGTCTTTAATTTGCGCACGGGAATAATGCAACTCCTGTCGCAATGCGGCAGATGTGATACTCAATATGAGCTGTTTGTCCCTGAGTTTAATGGCTGACGTTTCTTTCTTAATCCAGGGGCCCATGATCTCGGACCACGCGGCTTCCACCTTCTTTTCGAAAAGATGTGGCTTGATACGTCGGTCCTCGCTGAACTTCCGCACTAAATCGCCAAGACTGTGATCGTTTTTTCTGAAAGTGCTCATGATTGAGTTTGCAAGAAACGTAAAAATTACCCTTCGAGGTTGAATTCTTCCTCCCCGGTGATTTTTCCGTCCTCAATTGTAAAGACCTTTGACTGCCACTTGAGCTGAGTGCAAATATCGCTGACCCGTTCGTCACGTGCGTCGGTGATAAAGACCTGCCCATAATCATCCTGTCCGAGGATGTTCAAAAGAGAAATCACACGCTCATCGTCAAGCTTGTCAAAGATATCATCAAGCAGGATCAATGGTGCATTATCTGTGTGATTAACCAGGAAATCCCGCAAGGCCAGATGGAGCGCTATCAGGTAGCTTTTGCGCTGCCCCTGTGATCCAAATCGCCGCAAGGCCCCATCTTCCAGTTTAAATATCATATCATCTCTATGTACGCCGCGCGATGTGCGTCCAAGTATCATGTCATGATCAAGTGTGCTTTCTGCTACATCCATAAAATCCAGTCCTCTGAGGTCAGATTTGTATTCAAGGCTCACATGATCACGCATATTGCTCACCTTTTCAGTCAGGTTGATTACCAAAGGATTAAGCGTAGCCAGAAAGGATCTGCGCGCGTCAGAAATCTCCAGTGCCAATGGAGCCATCTTTTCTGAATACGACTTTAGCAAAACACCGTCTGTGTTGCGGCCATACGTCTTGAGCAGTGCATTGCGTTGATGGAGCGTGCGATTATACTGCATGAGTGCGCGCAGGTAACTTCTGTCTGTCTGACTCAGGTAAAAATCCATAAACCGCCGGCGTTCAGCACTTGCACCTTCTATCAGTGACTGGTCACCCGGAGACAGAATTACAACCGGTTGAAATCCAATATGCCCTGCGAGTTTGTCAACTGATTTTCCATTGACCGAGACATCTTTCAATTTGCCCGGGCGCACTTTCATGACTACCGCACTGGACTTCGCCTCTTTTACGATTTTTGCTTCGATGCGAAAAAAGTCACTTCCGAATCGCACATTATAAATGTCA
>Ga0164313_10002203_pt1 | contig 17475 bp, 10 predicted proteins | sample GuaBasSedimGuay4_FD_113735 | JGI IMG/M metagenome (GOLD analysis project Ga0164313, IMG submission 113735) | Subseafloor sediment microbial communities from Guaymas Basin, Gulf of California, Mexico - Guay4, Core 4569-4, 0-3 cm | ecosystem: Environmental > Aquatic > Marine > Hydrothermal vents...
ATCGAGATGGACCTCTTCGAAACGGGCACCTACACGGCACGGGTCTACGGCTACGGCACCGACTTCGGCGACTACCTCGGCGAGGTTCGCTTCACCACCTTCAGCGGCTGTCTGCGTTCGAGTGAGTGCACCAGCGGTGAGGTCTGTGACGCGGGGGCCTGCCGGTCCGACGCCTGCACTGGCGACACCGACTGCCCGAGTGATCACATCTGTCCGCCGCCGGGGCCCACCGCACCGGTGAGCCACTGCGGCGAGATGTGCCGCACCAACTCCGAATGCAAAGCCACCGAGGCATGCAAGTGGTTCGAGGCCGGCCGCTACTGTGGCGCCCGGGGCGCTGGGCAAAACGGCGACGCCTGCGGGACCATCGGCGACTGCGGCGGCCAGCGCACCTGCGTGGGCTGGGCCGGCGGATACTGCGCCCGGGTCGGTTGCACGAGCAACGCCGACTGCGAAACCGGCACCTACTGCGTCGAAGAGGACGGCGTGAACGTCTGCGCCGTCGACTGCTGGAGCGCCGACGAAGTATGTCGCCTTTCCGCGGGGTACCGCTGCGGCGTGCGCACCGACCTCGACACCTACGCACAATTCGTATGTATTCCCAACTGACACTCGGCGTTGCCCTGGCCGGCGTCCTGGTCTTGGCCGCGGGCTGCAAGACCGACCCTCCCCCCACGGTGCTCAACGAGCGCCCGGAGATCCTCGACATCGAGGCCCCGGCGCCGGTCCTCGAAGGCAGCCTCCTTCGCGTCACCGGGTTCCGCTTCGAGGCCCTGGGCCCGGACCCCTACCTGGTGGTTGACGGCTCCTCCGGCGGCGACGCCCTGTCCCTCGAGTCAGTCGGCGGCCCCGGCGAAGTGTTCTTCAAAGTGACGGCCGAGCTGGTCACCAGCCTCGGTGCAGGCACGAGCTCGGTCGAAGCCGTGCTCCACGGCGATGCGGGGGTTTCGGTGCCCTTCCCGTTCTCCCTCGAGGTAGCGACCACCATGGACGTGGACCTCACCGACGCTCCGTCGGGGATAGTGCACTACAACGACGAAGGCATCCTCCGCGGCGCCGGCTTCCTCGCGCCGACCGAGGGCACCGTCACCGCCCACTTCACGGGGACCTTCACCGAAGACGGCGGCTCGTCACGCCCCATCGACGTCTCGATTCCTGTATTGCCCGCAGAACGGACCGCCCGTGACCGGGGCATCGTGCGGCTGACGACGGCCCTCGGCAGCGTGCACCCGGGCGTCTTCGAAGGGACCGTGACCCTCGAATCCAGCCTCGTCGGGGGCGGCCGGAGTACGTCGACGGCCGAGATGGTGTCATTGAGTTTCGACGGGCCGGAGCTCTTCTCGATAGCTCCCGAGGCCTTATCCCTCGAGCAGCTGGTCTTCGTCTCCGGGGCGGGGTTCCTCGGCGGCCCGGACGAGCTCGACGAAGCGACGATCGTCCGCCTCGCCGGTGAGTTCGACCCCGAAGACGGCGCCGCCGGTTCCTTCGACGAAGAGTTGGTGATGACGTGGGTGTCCGGGTCGACGTTGATCGCCACCATTCACGCCGAGGAGCGAAGCAACGAGCTCATCTCCGAGCTCTTCCGGTCCCGCCGCGGCACCTTCACCGGGAGCGCGACCCCGATCGTGATCAAGGGCTCCGACATGGAGGTCGGGCCCTCGGTCCCCTTCAGCTTCACCCTCGGGCAGGTCACCCAGGTGGTGTTCATGCGCTTCCTCCCCGGCTTCTACACGAGCCTGCCCTTCTTCGGCCTCGAGGCCGCCGCCGGCGAAATCGAGCCCCTCGTCGAGTCCCGCATCGAGTCCATCTACAGCGACTGGAACATCGACGTCCGCCTCACGGCCCCGGAGGACTTCTCGCCCAACGGCTACTCGACGGTCGAGGTCGGCGGCCCCGACCCGAACGGCATCGGCCTCTTCGGCTACGACAATACCCCCGGCAAAGACATCAACAACATCCGCCTCTTCGACAAAATCGGCGGCGCCAACGCCGAGACCCAGGAAGACGGTTACCAGGGCTACGGCGGGGTCTTCGTCGAGTCCATGCTCTACTTCTCATCTCATCCCGACCTCGGGATCCCGGCACCCGGGAGCCGTCCAGACGCGGACCCGCTCTTCGACGAGATCTTCGATCCGGTGCGAACGGGCCACCCGGCGACCCTCGGCGAGATCCGCGGCGAAGGCGACGGCGACCGGGTCAACGCCGTGCGCCGCGCCCTCGAAGCGCTGGCGTCGATGGTCGGCGAGACAACGGCCCACGAGCTCGGCCACAGCTTCGGCCTCGCCGAGCCCTTTGGGCCGCCGACGGTGTTTCACAACAGCTTCGACGACGAAGGCTGCCTGATGGACAACGGCGGCAACCGCCCCATCGGCGAACGAACGGCGCAACCCGGCTTCACCCCGACCCACCTCTGCCACTCGTCGCCAGGTTACCTGGACGGAATCCTGGGCGACTAGGGGAACGGGAACAGAGATCTGACCTGGTTGTGAATTGGCGCAACCGAGCGGCGACATGACGCCATGGCCCCGACGAGCACGGCCCGCCGGGACCAAACGCAGCATCCCCTGCGGCTAGGCCGGGCTGCCGGCGCGACAGCCTCAATGGCTGTAGGTGTGCTTCCAAATCCATGGCCACCTCCAATGATAAATTCTACAAATTGCGGCCCTTCGCCACGACGCGATCAGTGCAGCAAGGCCGAAACGGGGCGACCAAACGGTCCACGGTCGCCGAAGTTCTCTGCGCGGAAGCGTCCATCGATCCCGAGATGAAACGTCCCGACGGCGCGCCGCATCTCGCAATCGCACAACAGGCCCTCGGTCGTTTCGCGACAGAGATCGGTCGTGACGGTGAGCTCGTAGTCGATTTCGATGGCGCGGCCCGCCTCGGTGCGAACGAAGCGTGGGTCTCCGTTGCCGGCGTACCCGTCGAACCCGCACTGGTCCCGGAGCCGTGGTCCGCGAAGAGGCAGCTTGGCCTGAAGGATCGTCGTCCCCTCGTGCGGTCCGAGCACCCACAACTCTTCACCGTCAGGGCCCATGCTGCTGCCGCGCGAGACGAGGCGAATCGTCAGTTCTGCTTCACTGTCGCCGTCGACATCGACGAGGTCCCAGTCGTAGCGCACCTGACGGAACCTGAATTCGACGAGGACGTCGACGTCGCCATCGACGACACGCGCAACCCCGAGCACACGCCCGCCGAGGCCAGGGACCTGTACTGGTTCGGGTTCCTCGCACTCGCCAACGCCCGGCATATCCCCCTCGGGGCAAGGCGTTACCTCGGGGATCTCGCCGGTAAACTCGTCGACGAAGATGATGAGGTGCGCGGCGCCGACCGTGAACGCGAATGAGCGCGTGATGCCGCGATTTTCCCGCGACGCCTCGACGGCCTCGACGGATGCCACGGCCGTCTCCACACGAACCACTGACTGTGCGTGCGCAAGCGGAGTCAGCAGAGCCATGACGAAGAGGGCTGTCGCGGTCGCGGTCGTGGTCTCCATCTCAACCTCTATCTCAGTCGCTATGGGCGGCGTCGAATCAACCGGCGCCTCAGTTGGCGCCTCCGGCGCGCTGCCGCCTCGGGCCGCCTACGCGGCGCCTTCTTGTTGAGGTCAGAACGACGGCGAGTGGAAGATCTGCACGCCGAACTCGCCGCTGCCTTCGAACATGCGCACGCGCACCCGGTAGTCGCCGCGAAGGTCGGGGCAGATCGGGTGGTTCAGGCCGAGCACCGGGTAGGCGTCGGTGGCCGTGTCCTCTTGGAGTTGGGTGCCCTGGGGGTCGAAGAGGAAGAGGTCCAGGTCGACGACGCCGGCCCCGCCGACGCCGATGATCTTGAAGCATCGGTCCGAGCGCAGGACCGCCTGATAGTCCTGGAACCGGCCGGTCTCGAGGGAGCCGCGGAAGATCGGGGTCGAAACCTCGGTATTTGCAGCGAACTGCACGGCCCGGCGGGCCATCTCGACGCCGATGGGATCGTTCGGGTCCGGGGCAGGCATGACCGCGGCGGCCGTCTCGGTCGGTGCCTCGCCGGTGGTGGCCTCCTGGGTCTCGGTCGCCCCGGTCACCCCGGTCGCCACTCCATCGTCGCCGCATCCCAGGCAGAATAGGGCACCGAGGAGGAGGCCCGCCAAACACGCCATCAGCTGTCTCATCGGGGGGAATCTAACCTCCCGACGGCCTCCCGGTCACCCCTGCATTGACCCCCTCGCCGTCCGGTCATACGGTTTCACCCACCGTGGCCCTGACGACACCTGCAGGCTGGGCGCTCCTAGCGACCGTGATCCTCTTCGCAGCGTTCCTGCTGCTGAAGTCCCGCATCAGCTTCCTGCCCCGGGACCCCGCCGTGGGCGACGCCCGCAAACGAATCCGAGCGGCAAAGAAACGCGCCCGGAAGGCCGCGGGCGATCGCGATGCCCGCGTGAAGGCCCTCCTCGACGCCGCGCAGATCGCCCGCGAAGACCTCGGACGCCCGCGGCTGGCCGCGAGCTATGCCCTCCGGGCCTCCCGGGCCAACCCAAACCACGCAGGGGCCATCACCTTGATGGCCGAAACATTCCGCGAGGCCAAGCGCTACCGGGCCGCCGAGAAGTTCCTCTGGCGACGACTCGATGGCCCGACCGGCGCTGGCTACGACGCCGCCTTCGAGCAGTTGCTCGCGCTCTACGATGGCCCGATGCATCGCCGCGAACGGGCCCAGGCACTCCGGACCATGCGCAACCGGCAAACCAACCCGCCGCCTGCCTAGAGAGTTCTAGGGGGTTCCGACGACCGCCTGCTCGAGGCGCGCAACAGGCAGCCCGTCGGCGCTTCGGGCCAGCAACGTCGCGAGGCCCGCGAGCTCGGCCACTTCGGGGGACAGGGGTGCCGGTGCATCGGCGGCCGTCGCGTCGCCACCCTCCCCGCCGCGGGAGAACGCCCCGACGCCAAAGATGTAATCGACCAACGTGACCGGGCGCTGGGGCACGACGACGATCGGCACATCAGCCGCGAGGCCCCCAAGCTGCCGCGCCCGGGCGAGAGCCCCACCGAAGCCGCCGAGGCGATCCACGAGGCCGAGGCTATGGGCCCGGTCTCCGCTGTAGACGCGGCCTCGCGCGATGGCGTCGATGTCGGCGATGGGCATGCCGCGTCCCTGGTGCACGCGGTTCAGGAACATCCGGTACCAGATGCGCACCTTGTCCGCGGCGATGGATCGCTCCTCGGGAGTGAAGGGGCGATAGAGACTGTCCAAACCGTGGTGGCGTCCCCGTCCGAAAGTCGTGAGATTGACGCCGATGTTCTGGGCGAGGCCGACGAGGTCTACCTTGATGAAGAAGACTCCGATCGACCCGGTCAGGGTCGCCGGGTCGGCCCATATTTCATCGGCCCCGGCGGCGATTTCGTAGGCAGCGCTCGCAGCGACGGCCCCCATCGAGGCGATGACCGGCTTGTGGCGACGAGCCCGCATCACCGCCCGGAAGATCTGGTCGGCCGCGAGCACGCTGCCGCCGGGGCTGTCGATGCGCAGGATGATCACTTCGGTCCGCGGGTCGGCAACGAGGGCGTCGAGGGTGCTTATGATGGTCTCCGCCCCGCTCATCCGAATGCCCAGGATCGGAATGTCCACGTTCTCGCCGGTGACGATGTCCCCGTCGATCATCACAACCCCGACCCGCGCGCCGCCTCCCCATCGACGGGCCGCGTAGGCGGGGGGCGCCGCGCGGCGTCGATACCTGCCGCCCATCCTCTCGGCGAGGGCCGAGTCCAGGTCTTCGTCGCCGAGGCGTCCGTCCGCGAGGCCGCGGGCCGTCAGCTCCGGGGCGACGTAGGGGCCGCCATCGATGAGCGCCCGGGCCGCGTCACGGTCGATGTCGAGGTCGTCGGAAAAGTCCGAGACCATGCGGTCGAAGACGTCGCCGTAGAGTTCTCGCCGCTGCGCCGATGCCTGCTCCGACGGTCCGCGGTTCGCGTAGAGCTCGGGAGCTGACTTGTAAGGGCCGATGCGCACCACGTCGATGCCGACCCCAAGGTTCTCGGCGATCTCTCCAAAGTAGTACGCCGCGCCGCCGGTGCCCGTGAGCCAGGCGCCGCCGGCTGGGTCGACGAAGGTCTGGTCCGCACCGACACAAGCGTAGAGCTCGCCGCCGTTCGCGGCCTCGAGGTGGCAGAGCACCGGCTTGCCCGCCCGCTGGAGGGCTTCGACCATCAGGCGGATCTCCTGAGCATAGGCGCTGCCGATGCCGCTATCGCGGAAGCGCAGCAGCACCCCGGCCACGTCGTCGTCGTGGATCGCCCGGTCGAGGAGGCGCACGACCGAGACGATGCCCCGGGCGCCGACCCCACGGACCTCGATGTCGGCGACGTAGCGCGGCGTCGGGATCCCCCGGCGACGGAAACCCTCGACTCGGCCGGTGACGAACCACCCCGGGGTGTCACCGAAGCCGTCACCGCCGAACGCACCGCCGCCGGCCCCGACGAGGCTCCAGTCGACCGAGAGCCCGGCGAGGGCCATCACCTGGGGGTCGTTCTGCTCGACGCGGTCCACCTCGACGCTGCCATAGATCCGGCCAAACCACGGAGCATCGATCGAAACGAGGCCCCGAACACCAACGCGCTCCTCGGTGTCGACGACCCCCGTGAAGTCGAAGAGCAGATCGCGGGTACCCAGGGGCCGGAGGCCGAGGGCGAGGGCAAATGACGCCGGCAGGCCGTTGGCCCCGAGCCCCAGCGGCCCGTTGATGTCCCGGGCGATGAAAGAGAGCGACAAGGCCGTGACGGGCCGCCAGCTCGCGGCGAGATCCCAACCCGTCGCCCCCGAGAGCAGGGGCTCGGCGGTGCCAAACCAGCGGATCGAGGTGCCGACACCGACATTCCCGGCAGCATAGGCTAGGGCCAGGTTGCCCATCCCACGGTCGAGCTCGCCGGTCGCCCCAGTGGGACGAATCGACTGGGCAGAGCCACCGATCGCCAAACCCCATATGAGTGGAAGGGCCAGGCGGAAGGCGTCGCCGCCGCGGCTGAAGGGCGCTCCGTCGTCGGCCTCGGCGTGGCTGTAGGTCAGGCTGGCCCCCTCGAGAAAGCCCAAGGCGGCGGGGTTGACGTCGACGGCGTTGGCGTCGTCGGGGGCGCTGACGGGCACCCCCGGAGTCAGCACGTGGTCGGTCCTGCCCCGGAGCTGGGCGGACGCGGCAGGCGGGGGCCCGACGAGGGCCACCCCGAGAGCGAGGATCAATACCGGGGCAAACCTCTGCATTCTTTGGAAATACCATGCTTCGGGGAGGCACGGCGGACTGGCGTGAGGCTGCCTAAGAGGCTAATTTCCCGGCAGTGCAGCAAACACTCCGAGTCGCGACCTGGGTACTGATCCCCGTGCTTCTCCTCGTTCCGGAGATGAGCGCCCAGGCTCAGGCGCCCGAACAGGGCGGTGAGCAGGACGCCGCCGCCGAGTACCAGATCGGTCGGGAGCACTTCGAGGCGGGGCGCTATCGGTACGCCATCGAACATCTCGAGCGGGCGGTGAGCCTCGACCCCAACTCTCCGACGCTGGTCTACAACGTGGCCCGAGTCTACGAGCTCCTCGGGGATTTCGGGAATGCCATCCGTTATTATCAGCTCTTCGTCCGCATGTTGGGACCAGACGAGACGGACGAAGCGAGGCGGGTTACCGAAGTCATCGAACGTCTCGAAGGCGCCCAGCGCGAAGCCCAAGAAAACGCCCCCCCTCCCCAGCCGGCAGATACCCACCTCGACCGCCCCGTGCTCGTCGAAGAGCGCGGCGTCGCCGACACCGCCTTCTGGCTCACCGCCGGCGGCTCGGCGCTGCTCCTCGCCGGGGGCGGGGTCCTCGGCGTGCTGGCTCTCATGAACAAGAACAGCGCGGACTGCACCGTCGGAGACCAGTGCACCCTCGTCGAACGTGACAACCACGCAGCGGCCGCCCGAAACCTCGCCCTCGGCGCCGACATTCTTCTCATCACCGGCGGCGTCGCGGCCATCGCGGCGGTGCTGCTTTACTCCCTGCGCACCCGCATGGTCGAGACCTACCCCCAGTACGAAGGCATGACGGCGTTCTTCGGAACCGACGGCCAGGGCGCCGTCGCGGGCGTCCGGGGGGCCTTCTGATGAAGACGTGGACCCGCACGGCCATGCTCGCAGCAGCCGCGGTCGTACTGGGAGGCTGTTCGGCGATCGTCTCGCTCTCGGATGACGACATCCGCTGCACCATCAGCGGGGGCGTCGACCCGTGCCCCACGGGCCGTCAGTGCGTCGACTCGTTCTGCCAGCCCATCGGCGGCCCCGTCGATTCGGGCGCCGATTCGAATCGCCCCGATACGTCCGGGTGCGTGCCCAACGACACCCCCGAGCTGTGCAACAGCGTCGATGACAATTGCAATGGCGAGATCGACGAAGGGCACGACCTCGACCGCGACAACGCGACGTGGTGCGGTGGCGGCCGGGGCCAGGAGTTCGCGGACTGCGACGACTCGAACCCCAACGTCCGACCCTATGACCCCGTCGCCGGGGTCGAACCCGGGGTCGAAGAATGCAACGGCATCGACGAAGACTGCGACGGGATGATCGACGAAGGCGCGATGTGCCGCGGCGCCGGAGAGCAGTGCTACCCCGACGGCTGCTTTCACCCCGACGACTGCCGTCGCGAAGGCAACAGTTGCCCCGTGGGTCAGAGCTGCGATACGTCGGTGCAGCCCCCCAGCTGCCGCGCCGGAGATTGCACGGTTGACGGCTGCTCCGGAGGACAGATCTGCGACCCGACGACGAAGGCGTGCGTGACCCCTCGGCCCCTCGGCGATGCATGCGCAACCGACGCCGAGTGCGCAAACGCGATATGCGTCGAGCGGGCGGCGGCGGGCCTCGGAACCGAGGCGCCACCCACATTCTGCGCCCGGGCGTGCTGCACCGACACCGACTGCCCCGCAGCGAGCATCTGCTGGAACTCCGGAACGGGAGCCAAGCTCTGCATCGCCGAAGGCCTACTCTCCCGAACCCGCGGCCCGGGAGAGGCCGGGGACTCCTGCGTAGAGGGGGAGGAGTGCGCGTCCAGTGTCTGCGCCACCTCCGGAGGAGCGAGGCGCTGCCTCGGCAATTGCAGCATCTCGGGCCAGTGCGGCGGCCTCAAGTGCCAGAGCGTCACGCTCACATCCGGCACGTCGCGGGTTGCCCTCAATGCCTGCCTCGGCCCCATAGGCACGGAACCTCCTGGTGGCAGCTGCTTCTTCGATAGCGACTGCGAATACGGCATCTGCTGGGCCGTGGGCAGCGGCGCCAGCATCCGCGGCGTCTGCGGAGGGTCCTGCGGCCAAAGTCCCGACTGTGGTGACCCGGACGTCTACTGCGGCTTCCTCGGAGGCACGAGCGGCGAAGCCAACGTGTCCATCTGTCTGCCCAAGACCCACCCGGGCACGGGCACCGGGGGCATCGCGTGCACCGATGCCGATCAGTGCAACGACCTTGGTTGCGTGGACAACCAATGCCTCGACTCGTGCTGCCAGGACAGCCAGTGCGGTAGCGGCAAAGCCTGCCGCCCCTACCCCGCCGGGGGCGGCTCGTTCCGGATGCGCTGCACCGGGGACGGAGCCGCGGGGCCCAGCTAGCCCTCCCGGAACTGCGTGCTAGAATCCGCGCCGGCGTGCGGATCTGCCCGAAATGCCGCACCGCATACCCCCAGTCGGGGCTGTCGACGTGCTCGAAAGACGGGATGAAGCTCGTCGACGCGAAGGAATTCGCCCAAGCCCAGGCGGACCCCCTCCTCGGGACCAAGCTCGAAGGCCGGTTCGAGGTCATCGAGCGCATCGGCACCGGGGGCATGGGCACGGTTTACCGAGCCAAGCAGGATCCCCTCGGGCGCCACGTGGCGCTCAAAATCCTGAAGAAGGAGCTCAACTGGGACAAGGACACCGTCACGCGATTCCACCGCGAGGCGAAGGCCATGAGTCTCCTGACCCACCCGAACACGGTGCGCGTGTTCGACTTCGGCGAGACCGATGACGGATTGCTCTTCTTCGCCATGGAGCTCCTCGAAGGCGAGCTGCTCACGGCGAAGGTCGAACGGAACGGCGCCCTCGACCCCGTCGAGGCGATCCAGATCACTCAGCAGATCCTGCACTCCCTCGGCGAGGCGCACAGTAAGGGGATCATCCACCGCGACCTGAAGCCCGACAACATCTACCTCGCGACCGTCGACGGCCACGACATACCCGTCGTGAAGGTCCTGGACTTCGGCATCGCCAAGGTCCTCGAGACCGGTCGAAAAATCGATCAGCTCGAGACCCAGGCCGGCACCGTCTTCGGGACCCCGCGCTACATGTCGCCGGAGCAAGCTCAGGGCAAGACCCTCGACGTGCGCAGCGATCTCTACAGCGTCGGCGTGCTCCTCTATCACATGCTCACCGGCGCGGCGCCGTTCGTAGACGACGACGCGGTAGTGGTCATGGCGAAGCACATCCGTGAAAAGCCAACGCCGCCGCGAAAGGCCGTCCCCGACCGCCCCATCCCGGGCTCCCTCGAGCGGGTGCTCATGCGCACCATCGAGAAGGACAAGGGCAAGCGCTACAAGAGCGCCGAGCGTCTCGCGAGCCGACTCGAATCGTGCATCGCCGACGTTCTCGTCGAAAAGCAGATTCGCAGTGAGGGCATGCATCGCTCCGCACTTCGGCGAGTCCTCGCAGACATCCCCTTCGTGCCGGCGCTCATCGGGGCGGCGCTGATCACCGGCGCCGTCGGGGTCGCGACCTACGTCATCATGGGCTCGGAAGGCGCGGCCGCCGCGCCGGTCGCACCAATTGCGGCGATCGGCAGCGGGCCCGCAGTGGCCACCACCGACCCCGCCACCCTGGTATCCCTCAGCAGCATTCCCGAGGGCGCCGAGGTGTGGTTCGACGGCGCCCAACTTGGCCAAACCCCCATCGAGGTGAGGCGCCCCGCCGGCAGCGCAATGGATGTCGAACTGCGGCTCCCTGGCCATCTCCCGGCCCATGCGCAGCTCACCGCCGGCGGCGCGCCGCGCGTGATTCGCATGACCCCTCTGTCAACCTCCCCCACCGAAGCCCCGGAAGCAGAGCCGCGCCCCCGCATGCGGCGACCGAGGACCGCTCGCATGACGTCGCGCCCCGAGATGACCACCAGACAGGAGCCGTCCATGGCTGCGCCGACGATGGACCCCTACGAGCGCTGGTGAGTTCAACGAAGAGAGACGACGGTGACCCCATCGCCGCCCTCTTCCCGGGTTCCCGCCCGAAGCGCTCGAGCGTAAGTAGAATCTCGGCCGAAGTGCGCGCGAATCGCATCCCGGAGGGCACCGGTGCCGTGGCCGTGGATGATGAACGCGTGAGGCTCGGACGCGCCATAGAGTCGGTCGACGAACGTCTCCGCCATGCTGAGCGCTTCGTCCACGCGCAACCCGCGCACATCGACGGTATTGGCACTGCTCGAGAGGGCAGGTGAACTCGACGATTTCGACGGGGCCGTCCGGGCTGCGGCCTTCGGCGCCTGCTTTGATTCTTTGGAAGCTAGGACCGGTGCCGAACGCAACTCATCGACGCGAACCGTGAGGCGGATGGCCCCAGCGAGGATCTTCACCCCGCCCCCCTTGGTGACCTCGGTGACCTCTGCCGTCGTGCGCAGCCTGGGCACGTAGACCTTGGTGCCCGGGGTGAGTGAGTCGATGGATATCGGCGGAGTCGTATCCTCGTCGACGACAGACACCTCGGCGTTCTGGCGGGCCCCTTCGGTCGCCGTCGCCACGGCCTCGATCTCGCGCCGGGCGACTTCGATGGCGCCCGTGTCGCCCTCTCGGGTCCGACGGCGCATCTCCTTTCGAACACGGCGCACCTCGTCCCGGGCGCCGCGAAGCTCGTCCCGAAGCTTCGCCGCCTCTTCGCCGAGGCCCTTCTGGTCGCGCTCCTCGAGTTCGCGGGTTCGACGTTCGGCGCGAGCGGTCTGTTCCCCGAGGGCCCGGCGCTCCTCTTCGAGGCCGCGGGCCTCTGCTTCGTAGCGCGCACGCGCATCCCCGAGCTCCCGCGTGAGGTCGTCGAAGCCCCGGGCATGGGCGGGGAGGATCTCGCGAGCCCGGTCGATGACGTCAGGGCCGATGCCGAAGCGGGAGGCAACCGAGAGGGCGCTTGATGCCCCGGGCACGTCCGCGACGAGCTCGAAGGTCGGGAGGAGTTTGTCGACGTCGAAGCCGACCGACGCGTTGCGAAGCGAGGGCTCGGTGAGAGCGAAGGCCTTCAGCTGCTCGTAGTGGGTCGTGACCGCGACGAGGGCCCCGCGGCCGACCAGAGCCTCGACGACGGCGCAAGCGAGGGCAGCGCCCTCGGCGGGGTCGGTCCCCCCGGCGAGCTCATCGAGGAGGATCATCGCCCGGGGCCCGGCGGCGGCGAGGATCTCGCCGATGTTTCGAACGTGGGCGGAAAAGGTCGAGAGGTTCTTCTCGATGGACTGTTCATCGCCGACATCGGTGAGAATCGGGTCGAAATACCCGATGGTGCTCCCCGGTGCGGCGGGGATGGGCATGCCGGCCCGAGCCATCAAGGCCGCGAGTCCGACGACCTTGAGCGCGACGGTCTTCCCACCCGCGTTGGGGCCAGAGACCACGAGGGCGGTCGCCGGGTCGAGGCTCACGTCGTTGGGGACCACCGCGACTCCGTCGAGGATCAGGAGCGGGTGGCGCGCCGCGAGCAGATGCACTCGGGCCTCGTCGGTGATGGGTAGGATCAACCCATCGAGCTCCTGCCCGAGGAGCGCCATCGCATTCCGGAGGTCGGCGTGCTCGAGGGCATCGAGGGCAGCCGCCGCGGACCCGTGGCGTTCGCGGACGAGGTCACTCAGGAGCGCGAGGATACGCGTCTCCTCGCGTTCCATCTCGGCCTGGGCGACCTTGAGGCGATTGCCCTGGGTGACCACGCCTCGGGGTTCGACGAAGAGCGTCGCCCCGCTCGCCGACGTGCCATGGACGATCCCGGGGAAGCGCTCGTGGGCATCGCTCCGGACCGGCAGCACGTAGCGTCCATCACGGGTGGTGTAGAAAGTGTCCGAGAGGATCGCGGCGTTCTTGTGGATCATCTCCTCGAGGCGAGAGACCAGGCGGGCCCTCAGGTTGTGCACCTCGGTGCGCAGGCGCCGGAGCTCTGGGCTCGCCTGGGAAGAGACGGTCCCGTCAGCCTCGATCGCAAAGCTGATCTCGTCGGTGAGGCGCTCGAGGGTGGGGTCGATAGCGCAGGCCGCGTGGAGGGCCGGGAGCCTCTCGCGCCGTCGGCCCAGGAAGCGGCCGAGGCCGGTCGCCGCCTCGAGGGTCAGGGCGAGGTCCCGGAGCCCCGGACCGTCGAGGACGCCTTCCCGGGCAACCCGTTCCAGCCCCGGCCGAACATCACGGATCCCCCGGAGAGGCAGGGGCTCGTCCGCCGCCAGGAGCCCCAGGGCCTCCCCGGTCTCGGCGAGGGCCGTGCGGGCCCCAGCCGCACTCTCGGCGAGGGCAATGGGCCGTTCGGCGGCCCCCGGTGCCACCGACCGGGCGCGGACCGCCGCCAGCAGGCGAGGCCATTCGAGGTCCAGGAGCGTCTTGTTCGTCGTCATCTCGGTCGTCCGAAGGGCGACCGCCCCTATAATCCTCCACTGGGGCGAAGCAAATGGTACCGGCGTCTGCTAGGCTATCGTCGTGGCCTCACGAGCGGTTTTTCGACTTACCCTCCCTCTCCTCGTCACTCTGACGGCCCTCACCGGACTCACCGCGGGCTGCCAGCCCGACGAGTACGCGGTCTTCCTCACGGTTCGCAGCGAGGCCGCGGTCGACCGGCTGAGCGTCCGGACGATCATCCTCGACCCCCTCGATCCGCGGGTTTCCGAATCCGTGCACGGTGTCGGCCGGTCCCAAGAGGAGATCAACGGCGATTCCCCCATCCGGGTAACTGTCGAGCTCAACGAGCCTCACCCGGTGATGGTCCACCTCGAAGGGATCAACTCCCGCGGCATCAAGGTGGTAGCGACCCGGTGCTACGAGATCACCAACGAGGTCATCGAAGACGGCATTCGCCTCGTGCCCCTGGCAAATGACCGGGACGGCGACGGATTCGTAGAAAACCCCGACGAGGCATGTTTCGACGCCGACGGTGATCCCTGTGACGAGGCTTATCCGCATCGGTGCATGGCGGCGATCGCGGCCGACTGCCACGAGGGTCCGATGAGACCAATTCCCGATGAGGAACTGGACTGTGACCCCATAGACGCCGAGGGGAATCCGCGCGTGCCCTGCGATCGCACCGCCACGCCCCCCACGGGCTGCTGCGACCCGCCCCAGCGCACCTACCCCGGCGCGCCGGAGCTCTGCAACGACGGCATCGACCAGAGCTGCGACAGGCCCTGGGTGGTGCTCATCACAGGCAACGAGGATTACGACGGCGACGTAGCCTGCACCGACGAAGACGAAGACGGCTTTGCCAAATGCTCGCCCTTCAGCGTCGTCGGCACCTGCGACTGCAACGACAACGACCCGACCATCCTGCCAATGCGTGATCCGGAGACCCGCACCCCGTGCGCGATGCGACCGGCCGAAGAGCAAGCAGACTGCGACCCGGAGGCCCTCCTCGAGTGCGAAAATGGACGCGATGAGGACTGTGATGGCTTCGATCGTGACTGCGATCTCGACGGAGACGGTTTCGGCACCGACGACGACTGCAACGACGCTGACCCGGCGATCAACCGCGGCGCAATGGAGGTGTGCACGCCGACGGGGGGCACGCCGGTCGACGAAGACTGCAACGGTCTCATCGACGAGCTCGCAACCTGTGCACCCGATGACCAGGATCGAGACGGCTCCATTGCGTGCCAGGTCTCGATGGTCGCGGGGTGTGATTGCAACGACTGTGACGCGGGGATCCGCGTCGGGGCCACGGAGATCTGCGGCGACGGCATCGACCAGGACTGCGACGGTCTCGACGACGACCCCTGCGACCCGGGAGATGCGGACGGCGACGGCTTCCTCGCGGCGGGCCGCGACTGCAACGACATGAACGCCCTCGTCTATCCCGAAGCCCCAGAGCAGTGCGGCGACAGCACCGACAACGACTGCGATGGCGAAGTCGACGAAGGCTGCGGCGGGGACACGGACGGAGACGGCTGGGTCGAGCCCGCCACCTGCGAGGGCAACCCGGCGGTCAGCCCAGGGGCGGCCGAGATGTGCGACGCCATCGACAACAACTGCAACACCACGGTCAACGAGGTCTACTCGATGCCGGGCATGGGCCGTTACGCCGATGGCATCGAGGGGTGCGTTCTGTGCCCTGCGGGTGCCGCCATGGAATGGTGCGTGGTCGACATCACGGGTGATGTCCCCGTGATGGGACCCGATTCGGTCATGGAGCTCGCGAAGCGACTGAGCTTCCAGAACTGTGGAGGATGCCGGCTGGCATGCGACCTCGTCGAAGCCAACGACTGCGGGGACGGGGTGTGTATCTGCACGGACAACGCAGATGCGCCCTGCATCGGGTCCCGCTGCTGCGGGACCGGATGTGAAGAACTCGATGACCCGGCGAACTGCGGCGCCTGCGGATCCGACTGCAATGCCATTCCCGGGGACGAACGCCCGACGAGCCGCCCCGCCGCGGACAACTGCATCGACGGGTCCTGCGCCTGTGGCACCGGACCCGCTTGCGGAGAGGGGCAAATGTGCTGCGGCGGAAGCTGCGTCGCCTTCGACGACCCACGGTTCTGCGGCGCCTGCGGCAGCTCGTGCTTCGACATGCCCGGCAACGCCGCCGACCAGAACTGTGAAGAAACCAGCACCGGTGTCTTCCAGTGCGTGTGCGCAGACCCGGTCAACCAGGCCGATTGCGATGGAGACGACGCATCCAACGGCTGCGAGACCAATCTCCGAGACGCCTCGAGCATCCTCAACTGCGGCGGATGCGGCATCCGGTGCACCGTCGCGAACGGCACCCCGACGTGCAACTCCGGCACCTGTGCCATCGGCTCGTGCAACGCCAACTACGACGACTGCAACCGCAACTACGGTAACGGCTGCGAGACCAATCTCCGCACCCTGACCGACTGCGGGTCCTGTGGCACCGCCTGTTCCCGGACCAACGCTTCGGCCACGTGCGGCACAGGCTCTTGTCGCATCAACTCGTGCAACTCGAGCTGGGACAACTGCGACGGCAACGACCGAAACGGCTGCGAGGTCAACGTACAGACTATCAGTGACTGCGGCTCGTGCGGCTTCTCCTGCTCCTCCAACAACGGAACTCCGGCCTGCTCCTCGAGCAGTTGCTCCATCAGCTGCAACGGCGGCTGGGACGACTGCTCGGGCGGCGTCGCCAACGGCTGCGAGACCCGCATAACCACCACCAGCAACTGCGGCCGTTGCGGCAACTCCTGCTCCAACAACAACGGAACGCCTGCCTGCACATCCGGTTCATGCGCCATCGCCTGCAGCAGCGGATGGGACAACTGCGATGGCGACGTCACCGATGGGTGTGAGACGTCACTCAACAACGTCGCCACCTGTGGCAACTGCTCGACCACCTGTTCCAACAACAACGGCACGCCGAGCTGCCCCTCGGGCTCCTGTGCCATCGCCTGCAGCGGCGGATGGGGCAACTGCGATGGCGACGTCACCGATGGTTGCGAGACGGCCGTCAACACGGTGACCCAGTGCGGCTCCTGCACGAACACCTGCTCTGGCAACCACGGCACGCCAGCCTGCACCTCGGGCTCCTGTGCCATCGGCTGTGACGCCAACTGGGACAACTGCAACGGCGACATCACCGACGGCTGCGAGACGTCCATCGACACCGTGAACCGGTGCGGCTCCTGCTCCAACTCCTGCTCCGACAACCACGGCACGCGGAGTTGCAACTCGGGCTCCTGCGCCATCAGCTGCGACGCCGGCTGGGACGACTGCAACGGCGACATCACCGACGGCTGCGAAACGTCCATCAACACCGTGAACCGGTGCGGCTCCTGCTCCAACTCCTGCTCCGACAACCACGGCACGCGGAGCTGCAACTCGGGCTCCTGCGCCATCAGCTGCGACGCCGGCTGGGACGACTGCAACGGCGACATCACCGACGGCTGTGAAGCCCAGCTAGGTACCGAGACCCACTGCGCGTCGTGCGGGGACAACTGCCCCGGCATGCAGACGTGCTCCGGCGTCGGCGGCACCTGCGGCTAGACCCGGCCCCGCCCTAGCGACTAACGACTCATCTGGAAGATCGAAGGGGTCTTCAGGTCGTTGTGGCTGCTGCCGCTCATCATCGCGGGGCGCATGCCGGCGGTCATCTGGCCGTTGCGGTCGTGGCGCCTCGGCCTCCGGTCCAGCTGCATCTCGATAGCCATCGCCTGGCCAGGCTCGAGGTCCCGGGTCGCCATGAGATTGCCCTTGCGAGCCTGGATACGAATCGACCGACCGACCTCGGCCTCGAAGGTGCACGGGCTCGGGTCACAGACGACCTCGCCGCCGACCATGATCTCCGCGCCGTCGGGGCGG
>Ga0164313_10002204_pt1 | contig 17471 bp, 17 predicted proteins | sample GuaBasSedimGuay4_FD_113735 | JGI IMG/M metagenome (GOLD analysis project Ga0164313, IMG submission 113735) | Subseafloor sediment microbial communities from Guaymas Basin, Gulf of California, Mexico - Guay4, Core 4569-4, 0-3 cm | ecosystem: Environmental > Aquatic > Marine > Hydrothermal vents...
CAGGCTTTTGCTGCAGTTCCTGCATGATGAAGCCTCGAGCGCTGATGCCCTGTATATACTGGGCGACCTGTTTGAATACTGGCTGGGTGATGACGTGCCTTCACAATGTTCCGTCCAGGTGGCCAGCGCACTGTCAGCGCTAAAAGATAGCGGTGTACCCTGCCACTTCATGCACGGCAACCGGGATTTCCTGCTGCGGAAGTCCTACGCAGAGCAAGCAGGTATGAAATTGCTGCCGGAAGAGACGGTCGTGGACCTTTATGGTGAGCAGGTATTGTTAATGCACGGCGACAGCCTGTGCACGGATGATACCCCCTACCAGCAATTTCGAACGCTGGTACGAAACCCGGCCTGGCAGGATGACTTCCTGAACAAAACCCCGCAAGAACGACTACAGGTCGCCATGCAGGCACGCGATGCCAGTGCCGAGCACAAAGGCAATGTCGATATGGGCATCATGGATGTTAACCAGGGTGAAGTTGTGGCTGCTTTTGAGCGACACGGGGTGCAAAAAATGATTCACGGCCATACCCATCGTCCTGCCACGCATGAACTGGAAGCGAATGGAAGACCCGCTCAACGCATCGTTCTAGGTGACTGGTATACACAATCAAGCGTGTTGCGGGTTTCGCCTGGTAAATATGAGTTACAAGCTTAGGGGCGGCGCTCCTTCACTCCCCCAGGTTCATCAAAGCATCCATCTCACGCTGCGTAAACCCGGCACGCATACGTGCAGGGATATTGAATGGGCCTCTTAAAGAACCGCTGAAATACTCTGAGATCAGGCTCAGAAAAGTACTTTCGTGTTCAAGCCCACGCTGATCACAGCACAGGTGGAACCAATGACTGCCGATTTCAACGTGGCGTACCTCTTCTTCCAGGATAATTTTCAACAAGCGGATTGTTTCACCATCTCCAACTGCGGCCAGTCGCTCAATCATGGCCGGCGTTACATCAAGCCCCCTCGCCTCCAGTACCCGTGGCACCAGCGCCATGCGTTTCAGGCAATCGTCCGCTGTTTTTTGTGCCATTTCCCACAAACCGTTGTGGGCAGGGAAATCTCCATATTTATAACCCATTGACTGCAAACGGGCAGATAGCATGGCGTAGTGCCGGGCCTCATCGGCGGCAACCGATATCCAGTCGTGGTAGAACTGAAGCGGCATATCCCGGAACCGGTAGGCGGCATCGAGGGCGAGGTTGATCGCATTGAACTCGATATGCGTGATGGCATGCACCAGTGCGGCACGGCCCTCCTCGCTGCCCAGGCGACGGCGTCGAAGCTTTGATGGTGCAACCAGTTCCGGACGGTCAGGCCGCCCGACCGACCCTATGGGCAATACCGGTGTGTGTGGATCAAATTCGAAACCACCATCTTGTACGGCCTGCCACAATTCAAGCACTGCCTTGCATTTTTCTTCCGGAGAAGACAAATCAAGGCAGTGGGCCGTCTGGCTGAAAAAGGCGATCACTTTCGACCTCTGAAGTTGTCCAGCTCGTTTTTTCCGATTACAGGTTAGCGATCAGCGCATCCGCGAAACCGGAAGTAGAAACCTCGGTGGCTCCATCCATCTGACGGGCGAAATCATAGGTCACGACTTTTTGCAGAATGGTCTTACCAAAGGCATTTGCAATCAAGGCAGATACTTCTGTCCAGCCAATGTAATCAAACATCATTGAACCGGAGAACATCAGAGAACTCGGGTTAACCTTGTCAAGATTGGCATATTTTGGTGCCGTACCGTGAGTGGCTTCAAATACTGCAATGTGATCTGCCATGTTCGCGCCGGGCGCTATGCCCATGCCGCCAACTTGTGCCGCCATCGAATCTGAAAGGTAATCACCGTTCAAATTGGTTGTGGCGATGACACTGAACTCGGCGGGTCGCAACTGCATCAACTGGAACATGATGTCTGCAATGCGATCCTTGATAACAATTTTGCCTTCCGGCCGTTTGCCATCGTAACTGTCCCAAAGCTCAGCCTCTGAAATCGTTTCGTCAGCAAACTCTTCGGCCGCCAGTTCATAACCCCATTTGCGGAATGATCCCTCGGTGAATTTCTGGATATTGCCCTTGTGTACCAATGTCACGCTGTCTTTGTTGTTATCAATGGCGTATTGAATGGCCTTGCGCACCAGTCGTTTTGATCCAAATGCCGAGATTGGCTTGATGCCGATCCCTGCACCTTCAAAGAACTCTGCCCCCATTTCCTCACGCAGGAATTTCGCCAGTTTCTCATTTTCGGGTGTGCCGGATTCATATTCGATACCGGCGTAAACGTCCTCGGTGTTTTCCCGGAACAAAATGGCATGAACATCTTCGGGGCGCTTCATAGGCGACGGGACACCGTCAAAGTAATCGACCGGGCGCACACAGGCATACAGGTCCAGGTCCTGACGCAGTGAAACATTCAATGAGCGGAACCCGCCACCAACCGGCGTGGTCAGTGGGCCCTTGATGGAGACAACCAGGTCCTTGACCGCTTCCAGAGTTTCAGCAGGGAAGTAATCTCCGTCATAGATACCTGCCGCCTTCTCACCCAGGTACAACTCAGCCCAGTGTACTTTGCGCTTGCCGCCATAGGCCTTTTCTACCGCCGCATTCCAGACTCGCATTGCCGCCCGGGTAATATCGGGACCGATACCATCACCTTCCACAAAACCGAGAATGGGATTATCCGTCACCACCAGTTTGTTGTTTTCGATCGTAATTTTGTCACCGCTAGTGGGTATTTGTATGTGCTGATAACTCATGAATTCTGTTCCTTTTTTATGGTCCTTAAAAGATGCCGGATATTATACGCTGGCTAAACTCAAATCGCAGTCTGTTTGACTGTGTATTTACGCAAATAGTTGGCAGATTTCACCAGCAGACAACTTCCCGCCATGACACGCGACCGCATTGCTCACGATCCTGACCGCCGCAGTCTCTTGATATACCGGCAATTCAGAGCAAATAACCTGATCTGGCATGAATTCTGCATTGTAGTAAGCAGGCAAGTAACAACAGGAGACAGATTATGGGTCGTGGTTCAGCAGGCAATGTCATTGCAGCCTTATGCAGTTTTTGCATTCCCGGACTGGGTCAGTTGTTACAGGGCCGCTGGTTACTGGCTGGATTCATGTTTATCAGCTCCATTGTTCTTTGGATCATATTACTCGGTTGGGTTATCCACCTGTGGTCAATCATTGATGCTGCCATCTACGATCCTCCCCAACGCTACCGGTACTACCGCAACAGGCGGAGGTACGACTGGTAATACAGTTTATAGCAGCGGCTCGTCGTGGTTTTTTTCACAGCCCGAAACATTCATGACGAGTCGCTTCTTTTAATTCACAATTGCTTCCCGCCTGACAAACAGGCACCCTTTCACTTGCTTTGCCAACGAAAGGAGCCTGGAATGACGCACAAAACAATAGCTATTCGAGCTGCCACAAAGAATGATGCCGCATTGATCCTGTCCTTCATCCAGGGGCTTGCAGAGTATGAGAAACTTGCACACGAAGTTGTCGGCACCGAACAGGACCTGCAACGTACATTGTTTGGTGACAAACCAGCCGCTGAGGTTCTGATCGCTGAATACAAAGGCCAGCCGACCGGTTTTGCTTTATTTTTTACCAGTTACTCCACGTTCCTCGCCCGCCCGGGTATTTATCTTGAAGACCTGTTTGTGCTGCCCCAATTCAGGGGCCACGGTATCGGTAAAACATTGCTGAGTTATCTTGCAGCCCTTGTCGTTGAACGCAAAATGGGAAGACTTGACTGGTCAGTATTAGACTGGAACGAACCTGCAATCAAATTCTATGAACAAATAGGTGCGCGTGGATTATCCGACTGGACACAATACCGGCTTGATGGAACAGCGTTACACCAGTTGGCTGAAAGTTGAAAAACCAGTCTTGAATGCGTCTGTTAAGATAAACATTCCGATTCGCAAACACAGGCAATAACGATGTACTTCAAACCCCTGCTGTTACCTCTGCTGGCACAAGTATTGCTGACGTTTATTGTCCTGTTCATCGTGGTCCGCAAGCGCGTCAATGAAATAAAGAAAAAGAAGATCCATCCGCAAAGGACCGATGTACGCACCCATGCGCGTGAGGTTTTCAAAGACTCGGAAGCTGCAGCAGACAATTACCACAACCAGCTTGAAACCCCGATACTGTTCTACCTTGCAATTGTCATAGCATTGATGCTCATGCTGCAGGATTATGTCATCATTGCGCTCGCCTGGATATTTGTTGGCTTGCGCTACATACATAGCATTATTCATATCACCTATAACCGCGTGCTACACCGCTTCGGGGTCTTCGTTTTCAGTAGCCTGGTGCTATTCGCGCTTTGGTTCAGGCTGGGCTGGATCATCATACAGTCATAGTTGCCCGCCCGGCCCCGGCACAGTCCAGTCTATGGGCGATTGCTGATGCTGCTGCAGGTAATCATTCGCCCGGGAAAAATGTTTGCATCCCAGAAACCCGCGGTAAGCTGAAAGTGGCGATGGGTGTGGCGCCTTAAGTACCAGGTGTTTTCTGCGGTCGATAACCGCACCTTTCTTCTGGGCGTAACTGCCCCACAACATGAATACCAGCCCTTCCCTGCCATCGGTCAATGACTGTACGACGGCGTCTGTGAATTCTTCCCAGCCTTTACCCTGGTGTGAACCAGCCTGGCCACTTTCAACGGTCAGAACGGCATTGAGCAATAATACACCCTGGTCCGCCCACGACTGTAAGTTGCCATGCGATGGTGGTGCTATGCCAATATCTGACTGGATTTCCCGGTAGATATTAGCCAGGGACGGTGGTGTCCTCACGCCCGGCAATACCGAGAAACACAGCCCATGCGCCTGGCCGGGGCCGTGATAGGGATCCTGCCCCAGTATCACCACACGCACCTGTTGGAACGGGGTAGAATTCAGTGCATTGAATATCTGAGAACCGGGGGGGTAAATGACTGCCCGGTGCTGTTTTCTGGTCAGTAAGAATTCTTTGAGCTTATGCATGTACGGCTGATCGAACTGCGCTTGCAGTTGGCTTAACCAGGATGCTTCTAATTGGATGGTTTTCATAGCATGGATACCTGCCCCATTATACATAAACGACTGGGTGTAAAAAAGACAGCAAATAGATATACTTAGAACATGTCAATTAAAGTATTTTCTATATTTTGAAGAATTAACTTGAAAATTAGTATTTTTATCTTATGCTTGTATAGGTAACCTCGACACAGTCCCCCCCCCTTCTTCTGTGGCGCAGATTAATTTGCGTATGGGGTTACAGACAGGCGGCCCAAGGGTCGCCTGTCTTTTTGTCTGTCCCTGATACTGCAATCAGGTTTGGTTCTGATTTGATTGAGGCAGCCTGGGCCACTCTGAAACATCCAGCGCCTCCCTGTAGCCATGCCAGGTAGCGTAAGCGAGCCAGGGTATGATGATAATCAATCCCAACCCGGCCGTCAGAAAGCCAATCAATGTCAGGACACTTAGCAGGATCGCCCAAACAAACATGGCTGGTTTGTTACGCAAAACTGCATTGATGCTGGATACAACAGCGGTGATGACATCCACTTCACGGTTTGCAAGCATTGGGAGTGAAAATACGCTGGCTGAAAAACTGGCGGCAGCAAATATCGAACCCACGGCTGAACCAATTAAAAGAAAAGTCACAACATGCGTCCACTCAGGATCCTGACCATAGGGGAAAAATACCTGCACCATCATCCCCGCCCTCGCCCACAGCAAAAAAATCACTAATAAAACCAGGGTAAACACCATCGCATTACCAAGAGGGCGTTTGATCGCCTGAATGGTATGGCCGAGATCCGGTCTCTTGCCCTCACAAAGCTGCCTGCTGACGGAGTAAAGTCCGAACGCCACCATCGGCGCAACAAAAACGAATCCTGAAAGTGCGCTTATCAATAAAACAAAACCACCCAGTTTCCAGGACAACCAGGCAACTGCAATACTGACCAGGAAAACTAAAAAGCCATAAATCAAACTCACGGACAGCGCATTCCTGAAGTCAGCCCAACCCGCCCGCAACCATCCGAATGCAGCAGCAAAAGCTAAATCCCTGCTGGGCACAATCAACGTTTTTGGTGGTATAAAGCCTGGCTGGCCCGGTTCATTGGTCATGGCCTTTCACTTCCTTTTTGCAATTATTCTACTTGTAATATACTGATCTTTTTCCGCCCAGATGTCAGTCAACCACACTTTCAATGCATTTTTCGCTTCAGCATTCTCACGGAAGTTTTTACCGCGCACTTCAGTTCCAATCGGCAATAAACGGACCGTCACATCAATTTGCCTGACCTGTCCGGACACAAACTGCCACATGCCCGGAGCGCCATCCGGGTAAATGATGGTCACATCAATCAGGTAATCCAGCGCTTCATCAAATGAATATAAAACCTGGCCAATACCGCCATATCTTGGTCTGAGTAAATGTTTGAATGGTGAATTCTGTTGCTGATGTTTGGCTTCGGTCAACCGGGTGCCCTCCGGGAACGTCATCATTGATACCGGAATATGCTTTAATTTTTCACAAGCATTAGCCGCATTCTCAAGATCCTTGCCACGTAGTGCTGGATTCTTGAGCAACTGGGCCTTGCTGTAACGTCGTAGAAATGCCATATCGAGCGCCCACCAGCAAAACCCCAGGAACGGCACCCAGATCAGCTCCTGCTTTAACAGGAAACGCATGAAGGGCGCACGCCGGTTGAGGCTGTGCTGCAACACCAGGATATCAACCCAGGACTGGTGATTGCAAAACACAAGGTAACGGCCCTCATGATCCAGATTCTCCGGTAACTGGATGTTCCACTTCATATCATGAAGGAACCAGGCCATCAGTTTGTTAAATGAAATCCAGTATTCCCCCACTGATGACAGCCAGTGTGTCACCGCGTTACGGGCCGGACCCTTTGGGGTAAAGAACTTGACCACTGCCAGCAGGAAAACTACCACCGTTGATATGATGGTATTGACAGACACCGCCAACAGCAACAGCACACCCTGAATAAAAAAACGTAAACCTCTTAACATGGGTAAGGTACTAACTGCCTTTTCTGAACCGCAGGGTCATACGGTCACTTTCGCCAATCGCCATATACTTTTCTTTGTCCTCATCGCCCATGCTAAGACCCGGCGGTAATGTCCAGACACCTTCAGGGTGATCCCTGCTGTCTTTGGGGTTGGCATTGGCCTCCGAACTGTCTTCAAACACAAACCCGGCATTGGCTGCCAGTTCTTTTACCGCCTGTTCGGATACATAACCCTTTTGGGCCGTCACGGCTGGATCCGTGCCTTTTTTCGCCCGATGTTGAACAAGGCCCAATATACCGCCTGGTTTCAATACCCTTGCAAACTCATTAAAAATATCCTGGGCATCTCCACTGCCAATCCATCCATGGGTATTTCTGAACGTCACAATGGCGTCAACCGACTCAGCCTCACCCAGCGATGATGATCCGGGTGGAGAAAAATACTCAAGCGCAACCTGATCATATACCTGCGGGTTGCTGGCAAAGTTCTGTTCCATTTGTTTTGGCAGTTCATAGCGATAGGCTGGCTGGCCTTCAATCTTCGGATCCCAGGTTGCGATAATCAGCTTGCCATGGCCACGCATTGCAGGTGCAAGGATCTCCGTGTACCAACCCCCACCCGGCCAGATTTCCATGACCGTCATACCGTCTTTGATGCCAAAAAATTTCAGGGTCTCAACCGGATGGCGATACTGGTTACGCGCTTTGTTATCTTCGGAGCGATGATTGCCCTGCATACCGACAGCGACGCGTTCAGCAAAGGTCATCGAACCCGCCATAACGGTTGCTGAAATCAACAATGCAATAAAAATTGCAATAAAACGCTTCATGGTCAATCTCCAATTTTCTAAAATTGCACGAATCATAACCCACTGGCCCGGATTAGGGGCTGTTTCGGCATTTTCAGGGTTTTCTCTCGTGGGTGTTTCGATAGCGATGCAGCTCTTCCAGTAACCAGTCACTGGCATCGATCACCTCGGAATCAGGGCAGTGAATCTTATATTTCCGACCACTTATCATACTCTTGGTGGCAGAATATTTTATAAAGTCCTCGGCTGTTTTTATCTTTTTCCGGTAGTGCTCATACTTTATATTGATGTGATCCTTTGCCTCCGCACCATTATGAACAGTACCATTCCTGTCATATTGGCAGGCAGTACCGGCTACAAAATCCAGTAAGTGATTTATTTCATCCCGGGTATCAGCCAGAGCATTGCCAGCAAGCAGCAGAATTGTCAGAATCAGGCTTCGCATCAGGTCATTAATTTTGCAATCAGATGGGTGAAAAATCATGGCTTATTGCTATTGAGGCCAACGAAAGTCCCATCATTGTTCTCAGCTAATTTACGCATCAAAGCTGCAAAGCGCACCACACTACTGCCCATGCTTCTATTCCCAAATAAAACCGGGAAGCCGATCGCATGGATTCGAACCCGGTGTTTTCCACTGCTGTCTGCACGGTTCAGACGCGCGACGGTATCAACCACCTGTTCGATTGAGCCCTGGGAAAAATCATCACCAAAAATATACAGACTGATGCGCTTGTCCTTTGCGTAAAAGCGTTTGATCGCAGCCTCAATGCCTTCAACCGGGCTGGAGTTTGAGAATGGTTGCCAGTTGGCCAGGCGCTGATTGATCGCCCGCCTGCGACCTGTCGTATCCGGTATCCACTTACCTGCGTAGGAATGAAACATATACTGGCCCATATCATTCATCACCTGGATGCCCTTGACTTTAGGATAGACACTTAACACTTCGCTGACCTTTTTCATGACATGAGCCCATGCATGCTGGCTCATTGAGCCGGAAGTATCGATTATGAAAATAATATATTCGCTGTCGACCGGGACACCGCCAATGCGGTTATTGACTTCAGGCCGGCGCAGAGCACCTTTTTGCAAGCGCCGCATTTCATCGCTTAGACTCTGTTGCGCACTTTTCAACTGGCCCTGAATAATTGCCTGGGTGTCCGCTTCACTTTTAGCACTGGCAAATTCCCCCTTGATATTGGACAGGCTTCCCCTTAAGCGGGCCAGTTTCTCCAGATGAATGGATATTTGTTGCTGTTGCTCAGTCAGGTCACGGTTCAGGACGGTGGTCTCGCCACGAATATCAAATAACTCCTGCTCAAGTTTCAATACCTGCCCGGATAAATCAATACTCAGTTCTTCAATCACCACAGGTTCACTGAACCTGACGATCACCAGCAACAGTATGATGGCACCAAAACCGCAGGAGACCACATCCAGAAAAGACAGGTTAAATATCTCCACTTCCCGGCGATGTTTTTTCCGGCTCATGGCCAATCCCTGGCGGGGGTCAGAAATGAGCCCCTGGTGTTCACTGCCAACTGCCAGAATGCTGCGGCAGCATATGCATCACCTTCCATTGGCAGCAGTATCGTATTGACAGGAACGGTTGCCGGTAGTTGTTTGATGGCACGGGCAAACAGCTTTAGCCTCTGTTCACTGCTAACCGTTGTTCTGACGGGTTTTTTAAGCCCCTGGGTTGGCAGCCCGTCGGTGATCAAAAGAATATTATCCGGAGCTGGCTGCATGGAAGCGGCCGCCGTAAACGCATGATAAAGACTGGTACCACCGGCAGGAATGGCGGATCTCAAACCACTTACCGCAGCAGAGACCTCTTCCGGTTGGGCCGCTGATAGCCATTTACCCATTTTACCCGGCATCGCACTGGTGACACGCGTATTGAACAGGTACACCTGAAACTTTGTACTTTGCGGTAGATTGCTGATGAGCCACTCAGCTGTTCCCTGGCCCCGCTTCCATTTCTCCGCCGCCATTTTGCGCTCATCTTTCATATTCCTGAGACGGATAATATTTACGATGGTTTCATCCAGCATACTTGCGGAGGCATCCAGCAGGATAAGTGTGCGCTTCCCGCTCAGCTTCAGTCCTGTCAAATACTGGCGGTTCCCTTCCCCGGTAAATTGGTGCACTTTATTGCCAGGGGCATTTGCCGCCTTTTGCTGTTTTGCCAGTTCCTGGGTGGTTTTGTCCAGGCCCTTTAAGTCAGACTTGAGTTCATTGATGTGTTTTTTGGTGGCGACAGTCAAGCGATCCAGATCTGTGATCCCCGCCTCAATTTCCAACAGGCTATACCTTACCCGCCGGGCCTCACCTTGCATGACTACAATTTCTTTTTCACCAGCCTGCAAACTGTTGTATGCAACCACCAGGTTTTCGCGCCCGACAATGACCTCATTTTCCATGCGTACAACCTCGGAACGCATATCCGCAAAGATCTGATTGCGTTCCTGCACCGTATTGGTATTCAGGATCAACACCAATAAAACAACCGCACCAAAACCACAGAACATAATGTCCAGAAATGCCAGTGAAAAGGGTGAAAAGGGACGGCGTTTCATCAGTCGGGAAAGTTGACAGCTATGTCCGTAACTTGCGGATTAACCAATGATCCACGTATCGCTCACTATCAAGCACGAGTCGCTCCTGCACCAATTGCAATTGATGAATAAAAAACATCAACACGATACTGATCACCAGGGCAACAAAAGTAGAGTTAAAAGCGACACCCAGGTTCTCGGTAATTCCTGTTATATCACCTTCAACTGCCCGGTGTGCCTGCCCCAGTGCATTGCCGATGCCGCGTACAGTGCCGATAAATCCGACCGAGGGAATGGCCCAGGCCAGGTAACGAATGATCGATAATTCCGACTCCATACGGTCACCTTCCGAGCTGCAAATATCAGATACAGCGGTGGACACATCCTGCACATGCCGGGTTGCGCTAAAGCGCTCGATTCCGGTCAGCAAGGCTCGTGGTAATAAGTAGTTTTGCTCAGCGGGCGGCAGGTCATTCAGACGATCAACCAATCCCCGGACATCTTCCGGTCCAATAGGCAAACCCTGAGGTAACTGCAACATATCCCGCTCAAGCAATTGCTGTTGACGCCAGCCCGCAATGCCTTTATAGCCAAGAATTGAGAATGCCCAGAACATCAGGATAAAACAGGCTTCCTGTTCATAATCCTTGATCACGACATAAAATGAATCGCTGGTGATGTACGCCGGGTCGGCTTGCACCAGTGCGGCCTGCTGTTGCTGATGGGCGGAAGCAGAAGGTCGAACCAGGGTGACATATACGGCATGCACGATGATAAAAGAGATTAACAATGCAAATACCTGGAAAACAAACTCGTTAGTGAATGGTTTTTTCATACTTGATTGGCCATTGGTAAGGTTTCATGTTGTTTGGGGAATTAAATATCAACCGGAAAATCAACGCTATCACCGGCCTTCAGTTTTTCACTGGGAACAAACTTGCCAGCAGGTTCATTCGCCTCTTTGCCTGCAGGTTCACCGGCCTCCTTACCTGCGGGTTCATTGGCCTCGTTGCCTGCAGGGGCTAGCGTGCCGGTTTCATCTTCTGGTCCTGTTGCACCTGCATAAACCGCCGATACAAAAATCAGTAAAAGTGAAATTCTCAAAATTGCTTTCATCATTATTTCCTCACTCGCCGTAACGTGCGATTCGGAAGCCCAAATCGTAGCGTGGCTTGCTGCTGTAGGTACGGAAGCTCAGGCGTAACTCAGTAAAGCTTCCAGTGCGCCAACTTGCACCGCGGACAACATGATGCTGCCCCGATACCGGCCCCATCGGATCAACCACCAACTGGCTGGCCTCACCGGGGTAAACCGCATAAATATCATGCATCCATTCGGCTGCATTGCCTCCAAGGTCAAAGAAACCACCGGGCCAGGCCGGGAAACTTCCCACCGGCGCAGTTCCCCGATAACCATCATCATAATTCGGAACGACATCAACCAGCGTGTCAGCGATCCGGGCATCAGCATAATTGCCGCTTTTGCTTGCCGGTGGAAAGCTACCCTGCCACGGGTAGCGTTGCTCCGACTCGTGCCCGCTACGACGCGCGACCCAGGCCCATTCTGCTTCGGTGGGTAAACGGAAACCCGTTGTCATCGGACTGACGGCCACCATGCGCGTACCGTCTTGCCGGTATGCGAACGGCAAACCCTGCTGTTTGCTCAGCCAGTTGCAATAACGCGCTGCATCATCCCAACTGACATTCACAACCGGTTGTTGATTGCCATCGAGAGCCGCCGAGTCGATACTGCCGGAATCGTGTTTGGGCATGAAGCGGCGAAACTCACCGTTGGTGACCTCGTGATGGGCAAGATAAAAAGGCCGTTGCAATTTTACCAGGCGCTGACTTTCATTTGCCCGCCGTCCTGCATCCCGGCGCGACGCACCCATGTGTAAGTTATTGTCAACTTTGAACAGTTCAAAGGTCTGGCCGCTGTCCAGGGTCAAAATACCGGGTGTAGCGGCTTCTTTCGCCAGTATCTGTTGTTGCTGCACCGTCATCAGGCTGATATTGACGTTCTGGCTGACACCTGCCTGCGGTGTCACCGTGAGTTTCTGGCTAACATAACCGTCCTTACTGAGCTGGAGCGTATTTTTCCGGGTTTGCAAACGCAGGCGACCGCTGCCCCGCGTGGATTTTTTGCCGTTGATCACCAGTGTTGCGCCGGCAGGCTGGATATTCAGAAACACGGTTCCGTATTCTGTTTCCAGTTGAACATCCATCGCCCGCTGCTCATCCGGTGCCAATCTGAACGCCTTCCCGGTAGTGACGTAACCCGCCTTGCTCAATTGCAGCTTGTGATCTGTTTCTGCTGGCAGCTTCAGAGTTTTCGGTGTCACTCCAAGGAATTTGCCACCGATCAGAATACTCGCCCCGGCCGGACTGCTACGCACTGTCAGTTCGCCATCAACCGGCTCCAGTTGAACATCACCCAGGCTGAAATCTTTACCTGCTTCCACCTGCCGATATGCGATGACCTGCTTGAACCCGGGTTTCTGCAGTCGTAGCTCGCGCCGGCCCTGAAGCACCTCAGCCTGCAATGGTGTAAAACCTACACTTGAGCCATCCACCAATACCTCTGCCCCGGCCGGAGAACTGGTGATGGAAACCACTGCCCAGGCAGGCACCAAATCAAGTTCAATTGCTTGCTCCGCACCATAGCCCTGCACTTCAATTTGCTGTTGGGTTGGCAGAAAACGCAAGCTGTCCGCTCGCAACAAATGTGTGCCGCGCTCTATTTCATACTTACCCTGCTCATTGCCCGGCGTTTCCACCCCATCCACAAACAGTTGCAGTTCAACCGTCGGGTTGCTGCGCATCGTGATCAGGCCAGGCAGTTCAGCCAGTTCGTAGGCGAGATTGAGCGGCGGTCCCATCGCGATATCCACATCAATTTCCGCAGCGGCATAACCGGGTGCACTGATATTCAGCTGGTAATTTCCCGGGAACAGCAGGTGCGAACCACCAAGCGATATAGCGGGTGGAAACCCGTCCAGGCTTAGGATGGCATTCTCTGGCTTGACCCTGACGGTCACGGAAGTGGCTATCAGCAAATAGATTGCGGTCAACGCCAGCAAAGACACCAGGCCAATAACTGACCGGCGTATGCGCTTGCGCCCGTTATCAACCGGGTCTTTTTCAGGAACCGGCAGGCTATCATTGACCGGTGCTACCGGGGCTGTTTTAGGTGGCCGAAGCTGTTCAACATCCAGTTGTTGTGGATGCACACTGATCAGTACCCGGTCACCCTGGATATCCCACTTCAGAATGCTGTCGGCAATTTGCACCCGGTCGCCTGATTTCAGCCAGGCCGAGTCGATCAAACGCTCATCATTGTGGAAAACAGCCAGTACAGATTCAACAGGCTGAATGTAGGCATGATCATCAGCCAGTGCAATGATGGCCAGCAACCGATCGTCGGCAACGCCGGGAATCACTATACCGCCAACCGCTTTTCCACCAATACGAACCGGCAGGTCAAGCTCTCGCGGGCTGGCCTGACCATCGGCATCATAAATAAAGTAATCGCGCTTCAAATCTGCTCTTCAGTATTGATTTTCAAAGATTGACCGGTCATGCCGGGTTTCAGGTCGATTACTTTCAAAACATCACGGTACCCCTGCCGGGAGCCGGTGACCGTATACCGCCCCGGCAACAAGCTGAGTTGTTTTTGTTCAAAACTGCCGAGGCGGCCAACTTTATAGATGGTTACCAGTGTGAGGTTATCGGAAAATATGATCAGATCTACCGGTATTGAAGCCACGGTAACCGCTTGTTGCAGTTTCGCCAGTTTCGCTGCCAAACCCGGCTCATTATCCGGTATTTGCTGATTAGCCGCTAACAACTTACGCGCATTACTCAACGGGTCTTGCGAATAGAGCCGCGTGGTATCGGCAAGATAGTGATCAAGCTGTTTGTGTAATTGCAATCTCTTTTGCGAAAGTACAATTCCGTTGAGGGCAAAAGCTGCCTGCGAATCTATCGCCAGAGCACGGCCATAATTCTCTGCCGCAGCTGCCCAGTCTTCTTTCTTCGCCCGCTGTTGTGCCTGGTAACGAAAGCCATCGAGACTTGCCTGACGGCGGGCGGACAACAGGCGCTCACGGGCATCCCGTATCGCTGCACTCCCCGGATCAATCCTGGCAGCTTCCAGCAAAGCCTTGTCGGCTGCTGCGAATTTCCTGCTTTCGATTGCTTCCAGGGCATGGCCCATAAATTCCTGAAAAGCAAGATTCCGCAGTTCAAACTCAATCACTTCCAGGGCCTCCTGGGCGGGTGAATAAAGTGAATCGAGCTTCAGGGCTGAGATATAAGCCGTTGCTGCCTGCTGCAGATCGCCGGTAATTTCAGCCTGCTCTGCAATGGTGACAAACTTCAGCACCTGGTTTCTCACCGCGGTGCGCTCCCGGCCCAGCTGAGCCTGTTGATGATCAGGTTGCATCGCAATCGCCCGCTCGAATGCCGGGGCCGCTTCCTCCACGGCATTGCTTTGCAAATGTTTCCAGCCGGACTCCAGGTACTGCTGCAGCGTCTGTTCCCGGCCATCCAGAATAGTTTGCAACTGTTTTTCTGCTTCTTTATAGGCATTCAGGGCCTGTGCAAATCTGCCCTCGCCAAATTCATCGTCGCCCCGCTCCGCGGTCTTCATGGCATCTGACCAACCGTCTTGTGCCCAAATTTCCGCATGACTCAAATCGGGCTGTGCCATCAACCTGAGAAACTGTTGTAAGGCTTGCTCGGCATCTTGCCGAATCTGTAAAAGCTCAGCGGCTTCCAGCGGTTCTTCGGCTGAGGCTTTTTGTTCCGGGGCAACAATCGATATCTGTGATGTGCTGCCCGGCTCAGCAACGAAAGAAGGCAGCACCAAAAGCACCACCAAAAACGCAGCCAGAACAATGCCAAGCAATAACCACATATTCGGGCTATTTCCTGAATTGGGAGCCGTTGCCGGAGCAGCGCTCCGGGGGTCTGCCGGTGGTCTGAGCTGATGTTCCACTAGCCGTCCACATTGCTCTCGGCAACACTGAGGCCGGTTTCTGATGCGTAGATCTCTCTCAGCAGGGCCCGCCATTGCTGATACTGGACTTCCGCAGAACCAGTCAGCTTGTGAACCTCACCGTCAACCTCTACCACCATTGGCTGCGCTTCATTGCTGAACGAATCACCTAGCTCTTCAATCGCAGCCTTGTGAATAGGGCTTTGTGCATTGATATCCATACCCTGCTTGATGGCCACCGCACCACCGATAACCATCACGTCCCGCAGTGTTCCGGTTGACATCCTGGTGTTGTAGCTTCCAGTTGCTTCAATAGCAATCGCACCCAGTATTGCCGCAGCCCCAAGGAATTTACGAATATTTGCCTTTTTCTTGATTTCACGTAAAGAAGCCGCCTCCTGGCTGCGCGCCTTGCGCCACTCCATGTACGGCACGCCCATTTCCAGATAGTAATTATCAAACTGTCCATTGAGCGTATCAATCAACATAAAATCACGTTCCCGAACAACCCCCACACGTTGAAAGGCAGGGTCATTTTCTGCTGGCAGGCGATTCAGCGTATACATGCCCTTGTCATCTTGCTGCAAATGACCATCAAAGGCTTCCGGAGCCATATCAGCAGCAAAACGCACATCGGCATACTGGCTGATCGCGACACGCTCCTGGTCTGACAGAGTATTGCGATACTTCGCCAGGTCATTGGCGATCAGGCGATAAACAGCCTGGAAACTGTCCATGTTTTGTGTAAGGTGTTCATATATCTGGGGGTCAACCTCACCTTTGTAGGTCTTCCTGAACCAGACTCGGCCACTGGCATCCTCGGCTGAAACTTTCAACTCGAGTTCCGACCCATCGGAAGACACGATCAAACCACGCACCAGAACATCAGAACCTTCGGTATTTCGTGGAACGACCCGAACCGCACCCCAGTACCCGGTTTTTTCAACCACGCCGCGAAGGTGTATAGGTATGTAACGCGCCTCGGCCTCACGGATATCTTTGCTCAGGCCGAGAGCATCTTTTTTCTTGGTTGGTAACACGCCCGGATCGAACAGTTCGATCCAGACGTCCAGCAACTGTTCTTCAGGCAATTCCTGGCTGACTTTCGAAAGAACGACGGGCGGATCACCATTTTTTTGCCTGCTCACCGTCGATGCGCAAGCCGACAATAAACTCAAGACCGCCAGCAACAATATTAACTTTCCAGTCTTGCGCCCTGCATTGATCACAAAATTAGTCATGCGTACCTCCACTACCCTTCTTTATAGCGTCTGTATTCTTCCCACAACTTCTTCTTAAGTTCCGGATCCGTTTCTTTCTCTGCCGCTTCACGCAGTTGCCTGGCAATTACATCATCGTCACTGCCATCGGGCATATCATCAGGCGCACTGCTTTGATTTCCACCCGGCGGCTGGCCCTGCGTCCCGGTACCGGCCTGGCCCGTGCCATTTTCTACGCCAGTGCCCTGCTGATCAGACTGTTCGCCCTGTTCGCCCTGCTGGCCCTGTTCGCCCTGTTGGCCGGACTCAGAGCCGGAATCACCCTCAGATCCACCCTGGGACCCACTACCTGACTCACCCGCTCCATCAGCTCCGTCTGAACCTGAAGATTCGGACCTCGGCTTGTTCGCTTTTACCCGCTCCTGTTCACGCAGTAACCTTTCATCAAACTCACCGAAGGAAGCATCGAATTTTCCAACCATCGCTGCTGTTTTCTCAGTCCCGGTCATTTCCGTTTCAATATCTATCGTCACGGGAGGTGCATAGGCAGAAGTGACATCGTCACAGGGTATGTCAACAGGAACCGGTTGGCTGGATTGTAGCGACAGATTGCGGCAACTACCTGCAAACTGCTTGCCTAACTGTTGAATCCAGGCAGCATAATCCTGCTGTTCCGCATGGCTGGTACTACGGCTGTTCTCTATTTGCTGTAATTCTGCCTTGGCATTCACCAGGGCAGTGTAATCTGCCCTCAACTGATCCAGAAGGTCATTTTCAGAGTCTGCTGCAACCCCGCGCACTGCAAATGCAGTAAGAAGAACGGTCGTTACCAGTTTTATCAGCC
>Ga0164313_10002205_pt1 | contig 17470 bp, 11 predicted proteins | sample GuaBasSedimGuay4_FD_113735 | JGI IMG/M metagenome (GOLD analysis project Ga0164313, IMG submission 113735) | Subseafloor sediment microbial communities from Guaymas Basin, Gulf of California, Mexico - Guay4, Core 4569-4, 0-3 cm | ecosystem: Environmental > Aquatic > Marine > Hydrothermal vents...
AAAAATGGAAATTTCAGTAATTTTATTTCCCTTCCCTCCAAAGCCGGTAGTTTCTATATCTACAATTGCGTACACTATAACTATGCGTTAACTCTTTTATCAATTGCTTTTAACTCCACTTTCAATTCTTGAAACATATTGATGATGCTACTCAATTTCAATTCATGCTCATCGTACTCCTGGGTATTGATACAACAAGTAAATTCCCACAATTCCAGTATCTCATCAACGGGCACATGGTAAGGGTCATATCGCTTATTATCAGAAGCTAATAGCAATGTAGCATGTTCTTCTATTTTATCATAAACTCTTTTATAAACAATACCATCATTTAAAGTTAGAACAATATATGTCCTCCCGTTTTTTATATCTTCTACACCTTCAACAAATTTGGCAACAATGTAAGATCCACTCTTTACAGGAATCATAGAATCTCCTTTTATTGGAAAGGCTCTATGCTTACCCGTTGGTAAAAAAGGCAACTTTATTTTGTTTAAATGTTCAATATATTCCGGATCTGAATAACCTCGTAAATAACCGGCAGATGCTTCTGTGGGAATGATCTCGATCAGATCTTCATTTTCCTCACTAACTGTGATGGGGAATAACACTCTTTTATTTCCAATTTCAATAAATGAAGTATCCTTTGCTTTTCTTAAATCATTTTTGATCAATATATCTATAGGGAGTTTAAAATAGTCAGACAGGTCTATTATCCTGTCAATTGGTGGTTCCGATCTCCCCTCTTCATAAGAGCTCACCATAGACCTGGTCCAGCCTAGTTCTTCTGCAAAATTTTCCTGAGAATGCTTTTTTAAATTTCTCAAATGACGAATGTTTGTTTGGATGTATTTCATTTTATAATGATTAAAAATTATTTCTCCGTGTAACTCAGTGATTTCTCCGTGTAACTCTGTGTAATATCCATATATATTAAAAACTATTTCTCAGTGTGACTCTGTGATTTCTCCGTGCAACTCTGTGTAACAACAACAAAAACTTAAAATTAAAAGATTGAATGATTAAAGAATTGAATGATTCGAGTAAACCCAAAACTCAATATTAATTTCACAATGCTACAAACATAAGCAATAAATGTTTCGAATTGTAGCTAATTTTGTATAAAATTTATATACCTCTGTTTTGCACATCAATTGTCACACCTATTACAGCCTGAGATATGGCACCATAAAACCGGAAGACCTGCTCGCTTTAGCCGCTGAAAAGGGATTAAAAACCCTTGTATTAACAGATATTAACAGTACTTCAGCTTGTTTGGACTTCGTTCGTTTGTCTGAAAAATATAGTATCAAACCTGTATTGGGAATAGATTTTAGAAATGGCGCCCAACAACAATTTATAGCATTGGCACAAAACAATCATGGGTTCCAATCACTCAATAAATACTTATCCACTTTCAGGCATGATAGTACTTTAAAAATTCCGGATCACGCCATGCAAATGGAGCATACCTTTATTATTTATCCTTATACACCTAAAAAAAAATACATTTTAAAAGCCAATGAATACATCGGTATAAAACCAAAAGACCTCAACAAATTAAAATTCTCCAAATGGAATTTGCAACACAGCAAATTGGTAATTCTGCAAACGGTTTCTTTTAGAAATAAAAAGGATTTCAACACACACCGCCTTTTGCGAGCCATTGATAACAATACCCTGTTAAGTAAATTACCGCTCGAAGAACAAGCTGAGATAACGGATAAAATGTTTTCTCCCGAAGAATTATGTGTCCTCTATAAAGATTACCCTGAACTGATCAAAAATACAGAACAGCTCTTAAAAAAATGTGGTATCCATTTTGATTTTTCTAAAAGCACACCTAACAACCAAAAAACCTATACCAATAGTGAAGTACTCGATTTTAAATTATTAGAAAAGTTGACTTATAACGGACTGCCTTACAGGTATCAAACCCCTGACGAAATAGTCTATTCGCGCATAAAAAAAGAATTGGGGATCATCAAAGAAAAAGGCTTTGTTTCTTATTTTTTAATCAATTGGAAGATTTTAAAATACGCGCGCAGCAAAGACTATTTTTATGTTGGAAGAGGAAGCGGTGCCAACAGCATCGTTGCCTATTTATTACGTATTACCGATGTTGACCCCGTAGAATTGGATCTGTACTTTGAACGTTTTATCAACTTATACAGAAAAAATCCACCGGATTTTGATATTGATTTTTCATGGACAGATCGTGATGATATTACCCGGTTCATTTTTAAGCGATTTAAAAACACCTCCCTTATTGCAGTATATAATACCTTTAAATTTAAAGCTTCTGTTCGTGAACTGGGAAAAGTTTTTGGCTTGCCAAAATCAGAAATGGATATGCTTACCCGCAGGAGGTATAATTTCAACCAACTGGATAAATTGTCTCAATTGGTATTGCAATACAGCAAATACATACAAGATTTTCCTAATTATTTAGGAATTCATGCAGGAGGGATATTAATTTCAGAAAAACCCATTCATTATTATACCGCTACCTTTTTACCTCCTAAAGGTTTTGCAACCACACAATTTGATATGCTGGTAGCCGAAGATATCGGATTGTATAAATTTGATATTTTAAGTCAGCGTGGATTAGGAAAGATCAAAGACGCTGTTGAAATTATTAAAACCAATCATCCAAATAAAACACCCATTGACATTCACGATATCAAGCGGTTTAAAGAAGATAAACGAATTAAATATCTGTTAAAAAATGCCAAAGCTATCGGTTGCTTTTATGTAGAATCTCCCGCCATGCGGATGTTACTTAAAAAACTGCAGGTAGATAATTATTTAGGATTGGTGGCAGCAAGTTCTGTTATACGCCCGGGAGTAGCAAAATCCGGAATGATGCGTGAATATATTTTGCGGTACAGAAATCCCGAACGCAGAAAAGATGCTCATCCAACCTTATTGGATCTTATGCCGGAAACTTATGGCGTTATGGTATATCAGGAAGATGTTATTAAAGTTGCGCATCATTTTGGGGGACTGACCTTAGGAGAAGCTGATATGTTGCGCAGGGGGATGTCCGGTAAATTTCGATCGCGTGAAGAGTTCTTAAAAGTAAAACAATTATTCTTTGATAACTGTAAACAACAAGGAAAACCCGAAGCTCTGATTGAAGATATCTGGCGACAAATTGAAAGTTTCGCCGGCTATGCCTTTGCCAAAGGACACTCGGCTTCTTATGCAGTGGAGAGCTACCAGAGCTTATTTCTTAAAGCCTACTATCCTATAGAACATATGGTTGCTACCATCAATAATTTTGGCGGATTTTATACTACAGAACTCTATATCCACGAAGCCAAAATGCATGGCGCCATTATAGCAGCTCCCTGTATAAATAATAGTTTTAAAGAAGCCACCATACAAGGAAAGGTCCTCTTTATAGGATTTATGTTTTTGCGTTCTCTGGAATCAAAAACCGTCAAACGATTGCTACAGGAACGATCAAAGTATGGCGCTTATAAAAGTCTGGATGATTTTATTGACCGGGTTCCTATTTCCATAGAACAAATAACCATTTTAATAAAAATCAATGCCTTTCGGTTTACCCAAATCAATAAACGGGAATTACTATGGGAGGCACATATGAAAATTAGCAAAATTACTTTTGAAGAATATATAAACACCTTATTTAAAACCGAAAAATTAAGTTATAAGATCCCCTCTCTGTTGTGCAGCGCATTAGAAAATTCTTTTGATGAAATCGAATTATTAGGCTTTGCGCTGTGCAACCCTTTTGAATTATTATTGAAGCCTCCAAGAAATTTGTTGAAAGCTGAAAATTTGACACACTATAAAAATAAGATCATCACCATAGAAGGCTATTTGATAACCACTAAAAATACAAGAACCTCTTCCGGTAAGTCCATGTATTTTGGCACTTTTACAGATCGTGCGGGTGATTTTATAGACACCGTACACTTCCCTCCTGTTGCTGCTAAATATCCCTTTCGGGGAAAAGGAATTTATACCCTTACCGGTAAAGTAATCGAAGAGTTTGATTGTATTAACATTGAAGTTATTTCTATGCATCGTTTGGCCATTGTGGAAGACCCGAGATATGCCGATAAACCTAAGAATATTGCCCTATGATATTAGAGAACAGAGCTATTGTACATATGGATCTGGACACTTTTTTCGTGTCTTGTGAAAGGTTGATAGACAGTAGATTAAATGATAAACCTGTATTAATTGGCGGCACATCAGACAGGGGTGTAGTAGCATCTTGCAGTTATGAGGCCAGGAAATTTGGCATCCACTCTGCTATGCCCATGCGCATGGCAAAACAGCTCTGCCCGGAAGCCATTATATTACGGGGAAATTCAGGCGTTTATACCAAGTTCTCTAAAGATGTTACGGATGTTATTAAGGAAAGTGTACCGCTCTATGAAAAAAGTTCCATTGATGAGTTTTATATTGACCTTACCGGGATGGATAAATTTTTTGGATGTCACATGCTTGCATCCGAATTGCGGCAACGCATCATTAAAGAAACGGGGCTCCCTATTTCATTTGGTCTGTCTATAAATAAAACCGTGTCTAAAGTAGCTACAGGAGAAGCCAAACCCAACAATGAAATTAGAATTTTAAAAGGAGATGAAAAACCTTTTTTAGCACCTTTGTCTGTTAGAAAAATACCTATGGTTGGTGAGGTTACCTACAAATCATTATGTGATCTGGGTATCAAACAGATCAAAACTGTACAGGAAATGCCCATGCAATTGATGCACAAAGTATTAGGGAAGAACGGCTTGTCCATTTGGAAAAAAGCCAATGGTATAGACAATTCTCCTGTAGTGCAATATCATGAGAGAAAATCTATTTCTACCGAACGTACTTTTGATAAAGATACTACCGATGTAAACAAACTAAAAAGTATCATTATTGCTATGGCAGAGAATCTAGCTTTTCAATTAAGACGCGGCAATAAACTAACTGCCTGTGTTACTTTTAAAATAAGATATTCCGATTTTCAAACCTACACCCAACAACAGCGAATATCCTATAGCGCCATGGATCATAATATCAAACCCGTGGTTTTAAGTTTATTCTATAAACTGTATAACAGACGCTTGCTGGTACGCCTCATAGGTGTAAAATTCAGTCATTTGGTAGAAGGCGGATACCAGATCGATCTGTTTGAAGACAATGAAAAGCACATCCATCTCAGCCAGGCTATAGACAGGATGCGGATACAATATGGTGACAGAGCGGTTATCAATGCTTCAGGAATGGATGCAAAAAGCATCAGCAGATGGAACCCTTTTACCGGTGAGCCTCCTCCTTTATTAGCGAATAGGCGGAGGTGAACCAATTTTATTAATTTATTTACACTCATTTAATAAGGACAAAACAAAGGACTACAATCCATTAATTATCATGTATCAACCCTTCCGTCTTCGCACAATATAAATCCATACTGATCAATATTACCACTGGCGAAGCCATACCCAATCAAGTTGGGCACAGGCTCTTCCCTTAAAAGAAGGGAAGGAATTTTGTCTAGTATTTAATTTAAAAGTGTGCACAAAATTCTCCTCCTTTTTTTCAAGGAGGGGTGGATTCATCGAAAGATGAATACGGGGTGGTTTTTTAATCCACTATATCATAACATTCACCATTAAAAGATTAAACAAGCACCGATACACGGTTTACAGAGTGCCAAACTAAAAACAAGGACTGGTATTTAGATTATGACTAAGAACAAAAAATAACAAGTCATATCATGATGGATTCCCTTTTTCAAGGGAATGACACAAAAACCGGATAGTCATTCTTGATCCATAAATATCTAACTCTCCTCTGTGTCATTCCCGCAAAAGCGGGAATCTACTACAATAAAAACACAATCCAAACTCTTTTAATTCAATTCGACAATAACTTTATTTATTTTCCCTGTAAACTTTGTTTCCTCAGGACCATAGCCAACTCCTTCTGCAACAGGTGTCTGGTTGTCAAGTCCAACATCAGCGGTTTCGTCTGCTGAGAATATATTAGGCTGTGTTCTCTCGATACGCCCATCCGCAACAGCTTTACCATCAAGGTAGATCGTCAATTCCCCTCCTTTACCGAGACCATCGCCATCATACACAAAATCAAATTTAACGGTAAAAGATCCTTCAGGAAGTGCATCCGGACTAGAAATAACAAATCTTTCAAGTCCAAGGAAGTTGTAAGTGAATTCAGGTTTACCCTCTTTCATATAAAGAGACCAACCTCCAAATCGGCCACCTTGAGAAAGAATAACACCATTAGCTCCTCCTTTGGGGATGTTCAAAGTAGCTGTGATTGAAAATGATTTGTTCTTAATATTGATGAAAGTATTTTCCATCATTCCTTCCATGCCTTCGTATAAAGTTAAAGATGTTCTTCCTTCCATTATATCAGGACGTCCTGCAATAGCTGCATTTGTTCTTTCAACCACCCGATCATCTATAGGAAGAACATGGTATTTTTGTGCTTGCCACATAAACAGACTCTTCATTTCTTCTAATTTCTCAGGATATTTTTTAGCCAAGTTCTTAGTCAGGCTAAAATCTTCTTTTGTATTGTAAAGATCCCAAACATCTGTTTCCAGTGGAGGAAAGTCGGTCATTTCCCAAGGGGCTCTGTGTATTGTGCGTGCAAGCCATCCATTATAGTAAAGCGCTCGGTTTCCAAACATTTCAAAATATTGAATGGTGTGTCGTTCTGCAGCTTGGGCATTATTTAATGAATACGCAAAACTAGTACCTTCAATAGGTATTTGGGGCACACCATTTACAACCTTAGGTTCAGGTAGGCCTGCTACTTCCAAAACCGTAGGTGCAATATCAATCGCATGGGAAAATTGAGTGCGAATCCCATTCTTTTCCTTGATCCGATCCGGATAGTGCACAATCATTCCAGTACGAGTACCCCCAAAATCTGATGCAACTTGCTTCGTCCACTTGAAAGGGGCATCAAATGCAACCGCCCAGCCTGCAGCCATGTGCGGAAAAGTACTTTCATCACCCCAATTGTCCATCAACGGCAGGAGGTCTTCTACTTTTTCTTCAACGTAATTGAAATACGTCATTTCATTGTACATACCTACCATACCTCCTTCAGCACTAGTCCCATTATCACCAGCAATAAATATAAACAGCGTATTGTTCAATTCGCCAATTTCTTCAATGGCATCCATTAATCTGCCCACTTCGTAATCCGTCATTTCCATAAAACCAGCAAATACTTCCGCCTGACGAGCGAATAATTTTTGTTCATTATCTGTTAACTTATCCCAATCCTTTATGTCTTCAGGTTTTGGGGCAAGATTTGTGTTTTCAGGGATAATTCCCATCTTTTTCATTTTCTTAACAGATTCTTCTCTGATGGCATCCCAGCCTTTATCAAACTTGCCTTTATATTTATCAGACCATTCTTTGGAAACATGATGAGGCGCATGAACTGCTCCTGTTGCAAAATACACAAAGAATGGCTTATCAGGAGTCATTGACTGTTGTGCTTTCACCCAATTGATAGCCTGGTTCGTCATATCTGTTGTAAAATGATAGTTTTCCATTTTAGGGGGATTGACTTTTTTTAGTCCATCATAAATAAGTGGTGCCCATTGATCTGTTTCTCCACCTATAAAACCATAGAATTTATCAAAGCCCTGGTGTATTGGCCAACGGTCAAATGGTCCGGATACACTCGTTTCCCATGCAGCGGTTTCATGCCATTTGCCAAATGCCCCGGTGCTGTAACCGTTTAGTCTAAGCATTTCTGCCAATGGCGCTACACTATTTGGAAGAGATCCGGTATTACCGGGATATGCTGTAGCGGTTTCCATAATAGAACCCGTATTGGCCGTATGGTGATTTCTTCCGGTTTTAATCGCCATTCTGGTTGGTGAACAAAGTGCTGTTGTATTGAAATTGTTATACCGCAGTCCATTGTTGGCCAACTTCTCCATTGTGGGTGTATTAATAGGCCCACCAAAAGCTGTAGTAGCACCTAACCCCAGGTCATCAATTAAAACAATTACTACATTGGGAGCATCTTTGGGTGCTGTAACATTAAAGGGAGCCGGTGGTTTTGTGTTCTGAACATCCAGTTCAGAATAGGTTTGAGGTTCTGGTGGCACAACCGGAAGTATTTCCCTATTAAAAATTTCCTGAGCAAATGAGGCTACGGATAACATCATTATAAGAGCTAATGTGCTTAATAAAGTTTTTTTTGGTTTCATTGATTGATTATTTAATAATTAATAAATTCGTTTAATTCAATGGGGTATAACTAACAAATATAAAAAAGTGGAGATTTTATGGCTGATAAATATTAGCATCAGCAAGGATTTAAAAACCTTGCTGATGTTAATTTAATTCATTGTTGGTGAAAACATCAATTAAACCCATCAGACCAAGCCTATAATGCAGGCAGCGTATATCCTTTTCTATATTCCCGATGCATATAGAGTTCTGCCTGTACATCTTCAACAAATTCTTCCGTTTTGGGATTCCATTTTATAGGTCTTCCCAGATCGTAGGAAATATTACCAAGGGTACAAACCGTACAAGATCGGTGACCAATTTCTACCGGAACAACAGGGTCATTTCTTTTTCTTACCGCTTCGATAAAATTGATCTGGTGAGGGATCTTGGTTTCATAGGGCCCCGATTCCTTTTTAATCTTAGATTCATAGGATGGATCGGAGGCTTTGAAATGCCCTCTGGAAACTTCTATCCATCCATCTTTGCCCTGAAATTTTACGCCTTTTGTTTTTTTCTCATTAAACGGCTCCTCCGTCATGATCACCCCATTTGTATATTCATAGGTCAGAAAATCAAAATCTTTATATCCCGCAGGAGTGATCTTTACAGGACCGCTTTTATCCATTCCCAGGCCCCATTGTGCTATATCAAACATATGAGCTCCCCAGTCGGTTGTAAATCCACCGCCCATTTCCTTATACCATCTCCAGCCTCCCCAGATCTTTTCATTTTCTTCCGGGTTAAGAGATATTGGCGGATTCAATTCATGATTATAATGTACATAAGGATTTGGTCCCAGCCACAGATCCCAGTTAAGACCTTCCGGCATTATTTCTTTTGGCAGATCATAAGGTTTTGGCGGACCACCTACATAAGCATAGACTTTCTCAATTTCTCCTAACTTTCCATCCTGAACCAATTTCACAGCATGCTGAAAATTAGGATCGGATCTCTGCTGACTGCCAACACCGAGTATTCTATTATTCTCTCTTACGGTTTTTCTAAGCACTTTACCTTCCTTGATCGTAAAGGTCAACGGTTTTTCCAAATAAACATCTTTACCCGATTTCAATGCATCTATCGCAATCAGAGCATGCCAATGATCGGGAACGGCAATCACAACAGCATCAATATCAGTCCTTGCCAACAGATCCTGATACTTTTCATAGGTTCTAACATCAACACTTATTCCTTTCTTTTTATAATGCTCATTAACTCTTTTTTCGAATCTTTTATTTTTTATATCATAAACATCGGCAGAAGCAAGTACTTTAACCCCATCAATATTTATAAATCCATTTAAAAGATACATGGCCTGCCGTCCAAGTCCGATAAAACCGAGGTTGATTGTTTCATTTGGTTTAAAGGTTTTGAATCCGGGTAATATTGTTAACCCTGCCGCCCCTAAGACGGAGGTTTGCACAAAGGATCTTCGTGAAACTTTGTTTGAATTAGAATTGCTCATTATTATTGATTTTAATTTTTAATAAAAATAATGATTTTGAAGTAATTATTCACACCTATGGAAAAGTTTTTACTGTAGATGAAACCTACATTTGAACAAGCAGTGTTTTACAGATTAGCCCCATTTTTTAGAGAAAAATATACTAAATTTGCCTTACTAATATATATTCTTTTGCGTAAGAACATTCTTTATATCATATTTTTTTTTATTGCCGTAATCATTCCCGCAAATAAGGCAATTGCACAAAAAACGGACACCATAGTTCATATAAATGGTAACGTAATGAAAGGAGAAATTAAAAAGATAGTCTATGGGGTAGTTACCTGGAAAATGGATGGTATGGGAACGATCAGCGTTGAGGAGATCAAGGTAAATACCATGATCTCGATAAAGCAATTTGAAATAAAAATGCATAGTGGTGAAATCTTTTTTGCCTCATTCGGTGCTTCTAAGGAACATCGGAAAGTGTATCTTTTAATTGGAAATCAAAAAAAGTTGGTGAATGTTGATGAAATCATAGAAGCCTACCCCATTAGAAAGAGCTTTTGGATGAGAACTACCGGAAATTTCAGTTTGGGACTCAACTTTTCAAAAGGTAGTGACGTTGGAAGTTTAGTCTTTTCCGGAAATTTAGATTACAGAAAAGAGAGAGCACATTTTATATTAAATTGGGATACTAATAACACCTACCAGGGAGATACCTTAAGTTCGAATAAAGGAGATGTTTCTATTTCCTGGGAACGCCTGTTAAAAAATGATTGGTCCACTTTTGTAACTCTTAGTGCATCTCAAAACTCAGAATTAGGAACAAAACTTCGAGTGGGTTTAGATCTGGTTGGAGCAAAGGATCTGGTCTATAACGATTGGAACAGACTATATGCAGGGGCCGGTTTAAATATTACTCAGGAAACTCCTTATGATGACTCTGGCGTAACAGAAGATCTGGCCGGACTGATCACGGTAAATTGGAAGGTATATAAATATACAACACCAAAATTTTGGGTAGATGCAAATATTAGTTTCTTACCATATATAACAGATAACAGGTATAGGGCGGTTTTTAACCTAAACCCACAGGTAAGTATCTTTAGTGATGATTTTAAGATAGGATTTAAATTCTATTATACTTACGATAGTAAACCGCCATCAGAAAACGCATCAAACGATGATTATGGATTAAATCTGCAGTTTACATATTCCCTGCATTAAACCCGGATTATTTTGCTATTCGATCTATATTGTCTTTCATCACATTCAAAAAATCTCCTTTGGCCGGCATATTTTCACAAGGGTTAAAAACCAGAATATCTATATTTAACTCATGGAATCTATTTTCTGTTTTCTTATTTGGATGGCCTTCCCATAACATTAAATTTTCCTTTGATCTATCCACTATTGTTTCCAGTTCTCTCCATTGTTCATTAGATGGAAATACATCCGGTTCGAAATGAACGCTCCTAATATTCAAATTATAGCTCTTCGATAAATATTGATACACCGGATGTGAACCAAGGACATTTATATCCTTCAATTGTAAAGTCACATCTATCATTTTTTTACCCAATCTTTCCAGATCTTCCCTGAGATTCTCGAAGTTTTCATCCAATACCAATTTCTCCTTAGGCAACTTTTTAATTAAAATATCCTTTATCACCTCTGCCTGCTCAATTGCCAAGTCAAAATCCAGCCAGGTAGTAAAAGCAACACCTTTATGCTGATGCTCTCCCTCCGGACCATGATTATGAGATGCCACATTTTTCAAAGGAAGTAATTCATCCTTAAACGATGCAGATGTATTTACAATTCTACTGGAAGGCAGGCTGACATTCTCCATCCATTTTGCATAATTTGCTCCGTTGGCAAGGATTATATCTGCGGATTGATACAAGCTTAATTCTTCTTCATTGGGGTTCCAATAGGCCGGATCAACATCTGCCGGAATTATATATTGCAGACTGATCAGGTCTCCTCCAATTCTATCCGCAAAAAAATAAAGTGGGTAATTAACAGTGATCACTGTTACTATTTCTTTTTTTTTAACAGCTTCTTTTGCATTCTCTTTCCCACATGAGAAAAATGCCATCATAATGAAAATCGTTACTATTCTACTCATTGTTAATAAATTAAATAATAAATTGCCGGATAAAATCTTCAATAAAAAATCCTGTGAACCCATAAAGAACAGAGGCTATAGTACCACTCAAAACGATCATCAATATCAATTCAAATCCAATAATTTCCATCGTTTTGTACCTGCTGGAACCAATGGTAAACATGGTAAAAAGTTCCTCTTTACGCAATCTCAAAGTAAGCACTACTATAAGACCAATAATGATCAAAGTAGCTATTCCCACTAAAGTAAAAACCATATTAAATATACGCTTGATCCTGAATATGGTCTGTAGGAGATTTTCTACCACATCGGATGGCACCGCTATTTGTTCTTCCATCTCTTTTGCCCCAAACCTTCCTCTCAATATGGTTGCCGATTTCACATCATTAGGAACGAACAGAATAGAAGTAATAGGGTATTCTTCCAATGAACCATGAAAGTGAAAAGAATCTAAATTTTCTGCATTTATTTCATTGAACATAAATACTTTTGAACTTGTGGTAACCCTGCTGCTATCTCGTTTTAATATTAGTGTGGGGTCCTCAATTTTTTGTAGATCCTGATGCCCGTGACCCAGCCCCATAATGATCCAGTTCGTTTTTAGATCTGTAAATACCGCAGTATCATCGGGCGTATTCGATACCTTAAGCACTCCAACTATCTTCATTTTTAGAGGATATATTCCGGCGAGATCAATAAAGTTTTCCGGTGAGGATACGAGGGCGTCACCAACAGAAAGATCTAATTTTTTTGCTACTTCACTTCCCAATACACACTCCCCTACATACTGTAAATTTCTACCATCATTTAAAGTCAAATTTCTAAAGGAAAAATAATCCAGATCTGTCCCAACAATTGGAAATCCACGTGCCTTAAATACCGATAAAATTGGAATAGCATATCCTAATTCTGTACTATTTAACTCTTCTACTTTTAAGAGTTTTATCGGCTCTATCTCCTCTTGTTCAAAATATAAAGTATTAATCACCAAATCAGTAGAACTTCCTTTTGCGCCAATAACCAGTGGCGTTGCATCTGCCCGCAAAAGCATCTGTTCTTCACTTTCTACTATCAATCTTTGCAGACCTATTGGCAAAAATAAGATCAATCCAATGGATAAAACCAATACTAAGGTTCTAAATTTGTAGAATACCAAATATTTAATTGCGAGATAAAAGCTTTCTTTCATGTGTTTATATCTACTGTTTTTTTTAGGTCACATGGAACATCCATATAATAATTTACTTAAGTATCAAGTTTTAGTTACGGATGTTTCATTCCCTATAACTTTTGAAAATCTTTAAAATCAATTATTTTTTCAAAGCCCTTAAGCATATCATGATCATGTGTTACGGTTATTAAGGTGGCGTTATATTTCTCTACGGCCGAAAATAAAATATCCATGATCTTCTTTTTATTCTCCGGATCTAAATTCCCTGTTGGTTCATCCGCCAAAATAATGGAAGGTTGATTCAATAAAGCCCTGCAAATAGCAACCCTTTGCTTCTCCCCATGAGATAGCTTGGATGGAAATTTTTTTAGCTTATCGGCAATTCCCAGCTCTTCAGCCAGTTCAGCAACTGACTGTTTTGTTTCTCTTTTTATTTGAAGCGTACTGTTGATTCTAAAGGGCAGTAAGATATTGTCCATTACATTCAAATAAGAAATTAATTTAAAATCCTGAAAAATAAATCCTATATTCTGAATTCTAAAATCTCTTCTATTCTTATCGCTAAATGCACTGATCTTATTTTGTTCTATGATAACATCCCCGCTTACCGGTAAGATTATACCAGCAATAAGATTCAACATAGTAGTTTTTCCATAACCACTGGTACCAATAATAGCAGTCTTTGATCCTGAATTGAAGGCCAACCGATCGACTTCCAGTTTAAAATCGGAATCGGGGTACCGAAAAAATATGTTTTCTAAGGTAATCATGAATATTATTAGTTCTACTGTTTATTTTAAAGGTAAAAGCATTATTGACATTTCATTATTGAATTAGCAAGCAATGATAAAATGTGGCAATGATTTAATGTATCAATCTACAACGTTTAAACTATTGATTAAGTGCAATTTATATAATGTATGTGAGTTTTTATTATAACATTACAACATTTACTCATTATCACATTTGTAAATATTCCAGCAATTTAGTGGTATTACCATATTAATTTTATAATCTTACTTCTTCAATGATATCAATATCATAAAGTTTCCAAACGCCATTATCCGGTTTCACATTTAATATGGCTTCATACTGATTGGTTCTCCTATGAATATGACCCCAGTGACCAACATCTCCCTTAACCAGCCATTTGCATTTAAAGGAAATTCCTTCGTCATCTGATGATACTTCCTCTACCTCCATAACTTCCACGTCCTTAACTTTAACCTGAATACCTCCCTGACTTTCTATGACCATACTTTTTTTGGTTTGAATATAGAGATCGGCCAATAAATTTGCATCATTGCTAATGGCCAGTTTATCGTAAACATCGCTTTCTTCTCTAAAGTCAAAGGCACGATAGGTGTTTTTTAACAGGTGACTTACCAAGGATGACGCCTCGGGCTTTGAAAAAGAGGTTTGTTGAATAAAAGGAAGACTCAAACTCTGTTTAAAATAAGACCCTGAAATAAATAAGATAAGGGCTACTATGATAGGAATGCCATATCTGTATGCCTTTTTTTTATTCGTTGAACTCCTGCGAAAAATTCTGACAAAACCAATTAAGATCACTAAAGAAGCCGCCACATACAGAACAGGGATCTTTGCCGGAGAAACATCGACTTCCGATATCGTTGGTAACTTATATTTTTTCATATAATTCTTCCATATCAGCACATTGTCATCTTTTCTTAGGATATAAGGCATGGGGCCAACCGGATCAGTAGCCACATTGGGCACTGTAGTTATTTTATCGGTAAACATATCCCAGTCAATGGTAATATTTTGGGCGATACTGTCATGGGGGTAAGCAAAAATAACACCAATAACGGCTGAAGAATAATCCATACGTTCTTTTAATTCCTGAATTTGAATTCCGGCGAGAGACCACTTTACGAAATGGACCTTATCAATAATGGGTTGACCAACCTTGCCATCTATAGTAACTATATTTCTGTTTACTAAGAAATTAGCTATTTTATCTTTTAGAGCATCGAGTTCCTCAACTTCAATATAATCGTCCAATTCGTAGCCGAGGTCGATCCATTCTTCCAGGTCTTTTACCCGCATTAAAACTTCGTGCCTCACTTCATAGGGGTCAACATAAAGAAATGACATTAAGGAAGATTGATGGTGTCGTCGTAAGTTTATATTGTCGAACCTGGAGTACCATGGGTCTTCCCAATTCAAATTCAAAGTTGAAGCCCGACTTAAATATCGAAGATCATTTACAGGTATATTTTTATGATAGGTAACAAATCCAATATTGGCCATGGTATTTCTCATTCCATCTTCAACTGGCGGTGTTATTACCACTTTTTGTGGCTTCTTAGTAATGGGGTATACAATTTCTGTAAACAACACCTGTTTGCTCAGGTTGGAATTCTCCTCAACAACCCCGGTATACAAGGAGGCCCTGTACTTTCTGGGTATAATTTCCTGCTTTACGATCTTACCAATCAAATTTTTTCCATCGGCATTTAATGTAAATACATCCGTATAAAAATAATTTTCCCCTTTCGCCTTTAGAAGTTTTACAATTTCTTCATTTAGAAATTCATCAGGAATTATTTCTTTAAAATATTTCCAGTCCAGTAAACCTATTTCGTAAGTCACTCTAATTTGCCCGTCTTCTATATATACTTCAATGATCGTTTCACATTGGTCCGCTCTGATCCAACTAATAAAATCGGCCCTTGCCGGTAGAAAAAAAAGAAGAAATATAAGTGTAAGAAGGAAATATTTGTATTTCATTTAATTAGTTTCAATCATTAAAATTTGAAAAAAGAAAATTTGAAAATTACAATTTTGACAAATTTGCGTTGGTCAGCTAACTTTTGTCATTATTGTGAAATCTTTTCAAATATAATTAAAATTATAGGAAGGTATTCAGGTTTATAAGCAATAAAACCAAAACTAAAATTGCATTAAAAACTTAGCTTTTATTCATAATGAAAAATTAAAAAAAGACCACTAAAATGTAATCTTTTTTTAATCTTCGGTCTATTTAATTTGTAAATTATTTTACTAATCCTGTGTCTCATTTAGTTTATATTCCTTATTGATCTCATCATAGATTGGCTGAACAACCGCTTTCATATCATATCTCCCACTAGTTATAAAGTCTGTATATGGAACTCTTTTTGATTGGTCTGGTGCTAATGGCTTCTTAGTAGCTTCTGGTGGCCATATATCTTCATCAACAACCGCCATTCTGGTTGTGATTTTATCCTTTGTAATATTCCAAACCATATAATCAGTAGATAAACTTAAAGGCCCGTCGTACGTACTTCTCACTCTTGTGTTAATATCCGGTTGCGTGTCATAGTCGTTAAAGAAGTGGTACGCCACAGCCATTCTAGGTTCAATAATAGACATCATTTTACCAAATGCTTCAGGAGCCGTATGAATTTGAGTTCCTACAACCAATGCACTTTGAGGAGTAAACTTAAATTTATTAATCATCGCTGGCACAGTAATAAAGCACTCATGAATTGCCAGATCAGCATTCTTGGCATATTCAGCATACCATTTGTTCGGATACGTATCACCACCAAAAACAAACTTTAAATCATTCCATTCAAGAATAAAGCTTACAGGTCCGTCAATAGAGTGAATCGCAGGAATAGATCTTATGGTAACGCCATTTTCCTGATAAATAACTTCATTTATTTTAGTATAATCAAATTCATGAGCAATAAGATGATAGCCTCTGGGGTCAGTCATACCCATTCTACCATCAACATCCCAGGTTAGAGCCTTGTTCAAGTGCTCAACCGCATAAGCTGTACCTCTTTCTTTAGTTTCTCCGCTTGGACCCCAAACTTCTAAAGGTTTTTGTCTGCCTGCTAAAGCACCTCCTATGTATAAAGCGTCTAAATCACCAAAGTGATCTGTATGTAAGTGACTTAAAAATACTTTGTTCAAATAATTGTAAGGGATTTTCAGTGCGGATAAACGCTCTGCGGATCCAGTTCCTACATCAAAAATAAACTTGTCTCCATTCCCCAATTCCAATAACCAACAAGAAGCCGCTTGCTTAGGGCGTGCCGTAGGCATGCCTGTTCCGGCGGCGGTCAATCGCATTTCATTTGGTCCCAATTCCTCCGTGCCGGGGTAGTATACATCGCGTTCTATTTTATCAGCAGATGCATCTGAGAGTTCAACATTTGTGGTACTGGTAGAAGCCATAATAAATCCAATTATAACAGCAAAGAAGATTCCAGACAAAAAGACGATCACATTTTTTTTCATGATAGTTGGTTTTAATAAATTTATAAAGGCTTGTTCTTTAAAAGTACTAAATAAATCTCAATTAAAAAAAGTAATTATAATCAGCACCAGGGCAAACTCATACTTATATTTTGAGACACGAATTTCACGAATGCCTACTAATATTTAGAAAAATCTTTAGATTTTTCTCTTCGTGTAATCTTATTAAGTAAAAATATCACGAATTTTAA
>Ga0164313_10002206_pt1 | contig 17469 bp, 14 predicted proteins | sample GuaBasSedimGuay4_FD_113735 | JGI IMG/M metagenome (GOLD analysis project Ga0164313, IMG submission 113735) | Subseafloor sediment microbial communities from Guaymas Basin, Gulf of California, Mexico - Guay4, Core 4569-4, 0-3 cm | ecosystem: Environmental > Aquatic > Marine > Hydrothermal vents...
GCGAGATCGAATTTAACAATATTTGGCATCATCACTCTCGTTTCACGTCGTGATTATCAGGAACATGATTTTTCATGGTTCTCGATTGCCTGCCGATGAGATCAATCAGTGCCTCCTGGGCAGGTCTGGGCTTTTCACCTTTTTGGGGTCGTCGTCTGGAATAGCTGCCATCGGGCTGCATATCCCAGGCAGAGCAGTTGTCATTCTCGTAAATCTGCAGTTTTTGCACAAGCTCCTTTTTGAGTTTGGGATCGGTGACGGGTGTGACGGACTCCATGCGGCGGTCAAGGTTTCGCCGCATCCAATCTGCCGAACCAATAAAAAATTCAGGATTACCGGCGTTTTCAAAGCAATACATTCTGCTATGCTCTAAAAAACGACCGAGTGTACAGAATACCCGAATGTTCTCGGACAGCCCGGGAACCCCCGAGCGCAGGCAGCACAAGCCCCTTATGTTCAAACTGATGGGTACACCCGCTTGGCCGGCGCGATAAAGCTCCTGTATAATACGCGTATCCTGAAGCTGATTCATCTTCACGTTTATACCACACGGTTTTCCTTTTCGTTTGTGCTCCGCCTCACGGCGGATCAGCTCAGTAACCCGCTCGCGAAGATTGTGGGGAGCAACCAGCAATTTATCGTAATGCGGATACGGGTTGGCACTGGTCAATTCATTGAACAGCGCGGCAACGTTAGCACCCAGCTCTGGATCACAGCTTAAAATTCCCATGTCTTCGTAGATTCGTGCGGTGTCCGTGTGATAGTTCCCTGTTCCTATATGGACGTAGCGATGAATACCATCCTCTTCTTCACGAACGACAAGTGCCAATTTGACGTGAGTTTTCAACCGCTCTACGCCATAAGAAACATGTACCCCTTCCCGTTCCAAAAGTCCCCCCCATGCTATGTTGGGCGCCTCATCGAACCGGGCGGTGATCTCCACCAGCACCGCGACCTGCTTGCCTTTCCGTATCGCAAACTGAAGTGCTTGAATAATAGGGGAATCGCTGCTTGTACGATAGATGGTAAGCTTAATGGCCAGCACTTTTGGATCCATTGCCGCGCACTGAAGGAAGTTGAGTACGGAAGTATCAAAACTATGGTAGGGGTGGTGGAGCAAGATATCGGCTCGACGGATTTCGGCGAACATCTGTTTGGGATCGTTTTGATATATTCCTGAAAGGCGGGGATGGGTTACGGGCTTATGCGGAGGATCACGCAGTTCCGGGCGATTCTTGACAGGAAACTTCATCAGATCCGCGAGCCCCATTAGACCCTTGACGCTTTCGATATCTTCTGAATCGACGTCTAACTGTTCGGCTAACCAGCACATCAAGTCTTTGGGCATGTCGGCGCTAACCTCCAGCCGAACCACACCGGCAAATTTTCGTGCGGTTAATTCGTGGGTCACCATACTGATGAAGAAGCCGGGGGTGGAATCGGCATCAAAATCGTCAAGCTCGGTTTGTTCCCAGGCGTCATCCTTGGCTACACGGGTAACGCGAAAAAAATAGCAGAATAGTTTTTCCGCTTTGGGAAACAACTGTTCGAGATTGGCTGCGATCACCTGCTCCAGGGGAACAAATCCGCTGTCGTCCGCCAAAGGCACCCAACGGGGTCGGTTCGCCGGAACCTTGATCCGTACGAAACGATAGCGCTTTTTTTTCTTTTCCTTCACCTCGATGGCCAGATTCAGCCCCAAATTACTGATAAAAGGAAATGGATGCGACATATCCACGGCTAAAGGCGTCAGAATCGGTTCCACTGATTCCGTAAAATATGCGGACATCTGTGTACGCTGGTTTTTTTTCAGTACCTTGTATTCCAGAATGGGAATTGTCTCTTTTGCCAGAGCAGGACGAAGTTTTTTTTGCACGAGGCGGGATACCAGGGCTGACTGGGCATGCAATTCAGCGCGGCACGCCCTCAGCTGCTCATCGGGAGCGAGGCCGTCACGGGATGGCTTTTGTTTTTTTTTCTGAATTTTCCGCTTGAGTCCACCCATTCGCTTCATCGCGAACTCATCGTAAAGCATACCCATGATGCCCGCAAATTTTACCCGTTCGAGCAACGGCAGCTCAGGGTCTTGTGCCAGGGAGAGCACCCGGCGTGCAAAACTGAGCCAGCTTAATTCCCGGTTGATAAATGCATCCGGGGAATCGATTTCAATGGCTTGAGGTTTTTTTTTCATAGATGTCATCTATATCAACATATCAAAAGCTGTCTCGCACCGGCCACACGAATAGACCGAGGGCCTGTTCTTTGTGGTGCTGAACGCCGTAATACAAATGCACGCAATCATTGCCAAAACCCAAATCGTTTTTTGCTGTATTTTTATTTTTCGTGCTCCTTGGTTTTGCGGATGGAGTTATCCGTTTGCTTTTCAGAACAACTATTTTTCTATATTTCTTCGATCAAAATGTGAATATAGTCTAACCGGCGGACGTCATCAACAAAAATATTGATGCGCTATTGGAAATGGGTATTTTTGATCGTTCGATCATTCGTGAAGTCATTCGAACCAAAAAATCTCATATGGTCATCAATAAACTTAAAAACGGAAAACAACTACTCAGGGTTGCCAATCCCAATTTTTAATCAATAATCAGTGCGGTGAGTCCGTGGGGTACTGTGCCTGACAGCGGAAGACAAAATTCAAATCTTTACTGATGGCAGGTCTGAGGAACTTTCTCGCGATTCGATGAGGGGGTCTTTTCGAGTCGGATCAATGTATTCTGCAAAGAGCTTTTCGAGTTTTTTCATGGTCTCGGGCTTATGGCAATCACGCATGTGGCTTCCCACAAAACCTTCCACCCCCATGCTGGCTTTAAACATTTGTTTACATTTTTCGTTGGCATAGGTTACCTTGAAATCGGCATCACACGCTACGACCGCCGTATTCAAACTCTCCAACATTTCCTTTAGATCGCCCATGGTGTGCTCTTTCATTTAGATGAATTAAACCAAGGCCGCCTGTTTCATACGTTTTTTTTGATTTTAATTATCTGAACAGCCATCAAAGAAATCAGGCTGAAGACAGCACCGCACACGAATGGAATTCGATAATCAATCATCCACAGTACACCCCCTATCGCCGGGAGAACGACAGCCGCGATATGATTTATGGTAAAACTCACCGAGATGCTGGATGCTATATCACCGGAGTCCGCGATCTTTTGGAAATAGGTCTGGATGGCGATGTGGAAATTATAAAAAACCTGATCCAGAACATATAAAAGTGCCACAACCATTTTCGAGTGCACCGTCGCATATGCAAGGAAAATAACGATCAGGCTGGCATATTCCAGGGACAGCACTTTTCTTTCACCGAATCTGATGATACTCCTGCCGATCAGAGGATATAGGAAAAAAATCAGCGCATTGTTGATCACAAAAAGGATAGTGATTTCCCGAACCGAGAAGTCAAAATTTCTTACCAAAAGAAAAACAGCAAATGCCATGAATATCTGACGGCGGGCACCGGCCATGAACGTGAGAAAATAGAACAACCAATACTTTTTCCTTAAAACCATTCTTTTACGCTGGGGAGGCAAATTGGTGCTGGTCGGGTTTTGGGTCATCCCCCAGATACCTGCTATCGTGATCATGCCGCCAATGAGCAGGTAGAGCTGTGCATAACTCAAGAAAGGGGAGAAACTGAATATCAGAACACCGACGCCGATATTGGTTAAAGACGCCAGGCTGCCTAATTTCCCGAATACCCATGGTGATTGCTCCTCGGCAAAATACTGAAGTGTCAGGGAGTCGCAGGTCGTATCGAAGTAGTGAAACCCGAAACTCATGATCAATGTGGAAAAAATAAGCCCTGAAAAGGATGGCAGCAACCCGGTAACTGCCATCCCGAGTCCTAAAACAATAATAGCCAGTGCGGATAGACGGTGCTCCTTTACCACCAGCAGAAAATATACAACCAGAAAGGCCAGAAAGCCGGGAATCTCCCTCACAGATTGGATTAATCCGACATGATTACCTTTCAATGCAACGACTTCGACGGCAAAGTTGTTGAACAGCGTTAACCAGGATTCCAATCCCAGGGTTGATGCGATGGTGAGGACCACCAGATAGCGGTACATTTTACGTTGTTCTGCACGGATCATGTTTTATTTTCAATAGTTTGGGATGAATTTAGAGGTCTAACACCATTATTGCCAAATCCGGAACCATGTCAGCCGGTTTCAGATTATCGATGACTGCCTTACTTGATAACATTGAACAACTCGCTTATTTATTAGGATTTCGCATTGTCGCCAAAATGTCAAACGCGGAGTATTGCGCCGATACAATCAGGATATTACTTTTGAATCATGCTGTGAAGCAACCTAAATCCACCCGAAAAATGGTGAATTTCCTCGGTACCAGCCAATCCAGGATTACCAGGTTACAATTCACCCATAAACATGTTGAGTTGAAATTGACACATATGGTAATTTCAATAAATCGTTGGCAATATTATTTTTTATTGGTAGAATCTTGCTGAAAGCGTAAGGGAGGACATCGTGGCAGAATGGTACACAAAAAAGCTTGCCGAGTATGCGGTCAACTCGCAGTTCGAAGACTATCCTGCCGAGGTCGTCGAGCGGGCAAAGGTTCTCATTCTCGACCTGATCGGCTGTATGTTCGGGGGGTGTCAGACAGGACTGGGAAAAGCCATCGTCAAACCCTTGACATCCATGGGGGGCCAGCCGGAAGCCACCATTGTCGGCGGTGGGGCTAAGGTGCCGACTATCCAGGCTGCATTTGCCAACGGAACGACAGCCAATGCCCTGGATTATGATGACACCCTGCTGGGCATCGGTCATCCCGGTGCATCGGTCATTCCGGCGGCGTTGGCAATCGGTGAGTGGAAACACGCCTCAGGCAAAGATGTCCTCAACGCCATTCTGGTGGGTTATGATGTCGGGGATCGAATTGGTTTGGCTATTCAGCCCAGTTATGAGCGGCTTCAGAACGTCTGGGGTGTCGGCACCTGGCAGACCCTGGGAGCGGCAGCGGCAGCGGCCAGGGTTCTCAATATGGATTTAGACAAGACCTTGAACACCTACGGGGTAGCCGGGGCGACGGCACCACTGCCGAATACCCAGAAATGGGGCTGGGATCTGTCCGAACGCCCGATCCATTGGGTCAAGGAACCCACAGGATGGCCTTGCTGGACCGGTACGACGGCAGCCGTTCTTGCAGAAAACGGCTTCATCGGCAACCGCTTTATCCTGGATGGTAAAAATGGTTTCTGGATCATGGCCGGATCCGATCAGTGCGATTATGAAAAAATGACCAAGGGCCTGGGAAACGAATATGAAGTAATCGACAATATTGCCATCAAACCCTATTCATCCTGCCGCTGGCAGCATGCCACACTGGATTGTGTCCAGGAATTGAAGCACGAACACCATCTTTCGCCGGAGTCCATAGAGGCTGTTGCCGTACACTCTTTCGCATGGGTAAAAACGCATGAAGTTTACAACCCGGCGGACATGGTGGATGCACAATTCTCGATACCCTATACCGTATCCATGGTGCTTTTAGGTGAACACCCGGGACCTGCCTGGTATACACCGGAAAACATGCAAAGCGATATTGTTGCCCGGATCATGAAAAAAGTGACCGTGGAGACCGATCCCGGCATCGATCGGGCCTATTTTGATGAAGACAAGATTTCGGCTCGCGTGAAGATCTCTACGAACAGCGGGGACGCGTTCGAAAAATTCGTCGGAATTCCATCCGGTGACCCCCGACACCCTATCAGCCAGAGCAATATTGAAGATAAATTTAGAAACCAGGCGTTATATGTGCTGGGTTCTGAGGATGTTGATAGGGTCATGGAAGAGATATATGCGTTCGAAAAACTGGAAGATATTTCCGATCTCATGTCGCTTCTCATGGGAAATCCATTGGTAAAATAGATAGGAGGTAAAATTCATGAAACGCAGATTGAAAGCTGGTAAAAACCGCAATTCAGGCTTCAGCCTGAACGTCATGACCGATGATGAGGTTCATGAAGTTCACATGGGCACCCTGGAAGTGTTGAAGGATGTGGGTATCTTCGTGGAAAGCACGGAAGCCATAGAGCGTTTTGATGCTGGGGGGTGCGAGGTCGATAAAAAGAACAAGGTGGTCAAATTCCCCCACTGGGTGGTCGAGGATGCCATTAACGCCGCCCCCGGCGCATATCATGCCTGTGGGCGCAGACCCGAAGACGATGTGCTTCTGGAGGACAATCGGGTGACCTTTACCAATTTCGGCGAAGGCATCATGTTCGTGGACCCCTACACCGGGGAACACAGGGAGACAACCAAAGATGATATCGTTAAGGCGTCCAGAATTATCGATTCCCTGGAAAATATCGAAACCTACGAGCGGGCCATGTGCTCCCACGACAAACCGCCGGAATCCCAGGCCCTGCACAATGCCGAAGCATCGCTGACCAACACAACCAAACACCACTGGCTGTGCCCGGTGGACCGTTTTCAGGCCAAGAAAATAACGGAGATGTGCGCCGCCATCGTCGGGGGCAGAGACGTACTCAAAAAAAGACCGTTGCTCTCTTTTACCACCTGTCCCATCAGCCCCTTGAAACTCCCGGCCCACCATTGCGAAATCGTTATGGAGGCGGCTGAGAGCTACATGGGGCTCAATGTGGTCGGCATGGCCATGTCGGCGGGCTCCGGCCCGGTACACTTGGCCGGCACGGTGATCATCCAGAATTGCGAGGTTTTGTCGAGCCTGGTCCTGGCGCAGTTGACCCGCAAGGGAGCACAATTCATCTACGGCAGCTCCACGTGTCCTTTGGATCTGCGCATGGCCACGGCCAGTGTGGGATCACCCGAGACCGGCATGATCAGCGCGGCGGTAGCACGGCTGGCCCGTTACTACAGCCTGCCCTGCTTCGTCGCCGGTGGGTAGGGCGACAGCAAGCTGACCGATGCCCAGGCGGGTTTCGAAAAAACCATGACCGGCATGCTTCCCGCATTGGCAGGCGCCAATGTCATCTACGGATTGGGAATGCTGGAAATGGGCATCACCTTCGACCTGGCACAGCTGGTGTGGGATCACGAAATCGCTGAGATGATTCTGTACGCCATGAAAGGGGTTCCGGTAAACGATACCACCCTTGCCGTCGATGTCATCAAGGAGATGGGCATCGGCAAGGATTATCTGTCGCATCCCACCACCTTCGAGCACATGCGCTCACAGTCCCAGGCCCGGCTGATCGACCGCAGAATGCGCGAAGACTGGGAGGCTGCCGGCAGCACGGATGCCTACAAGCGCTCCCACGACAAGATGATCGACATCCTGGAAACCTATGAACCGCCAAAGCTTCCGGACGATGTCTTGAAGAACGTCCGTTCCATCGTAGTTGAGGCCGAGAAGGAGTTGGGTGTATATAGCGAAGATAATGAGGAATAACCAGATAATGACATTGACATTTTCACAGGGGCATTGTAGAAATTTTACTTCATCCCCAGAAACAATTATTCACGTCCTGAGGAATTAACTGCTTCATCAGGAAATGGTGAATAGTTCAGGTAAAAACCAGTTACATCACCAACTTACATACTCACAAACAGCAAGGAGGAAATCATGCGGGCAAAAAAATTAAACCTATGTGTAGCCATTGCAGTTTCACTGATCTTTCTTTTTTCCACGGGTGCACTCGCGGCAACAACATTTAAACTCGGCGTTTTGGGTCCCTTCACCGGTCCCTCGGCTAAAACCGGTGCTGAATTCAAGGGGTCTGTTAAAATGGCCATGGAAAACATCGATTACAAAATCGGCGATTACAAGATAGAACTCGTCTGGATCGACTCCCAGTCAGATCCCGCAAAGGCCACAAGTGCCTATGCAGAGGCTGTGGAATCAAAAGGTGTCCAGGTTGCCATGCTGAACTGGCACAGTTCGGTCGCAGCGGCGGTAATGGATATAGCGGCCCAGTACAAGGTGCAGCACGTCTTCGGAATGGGTGCAGCCGAGATTGTAAACGAAAAGTATAAATCAGACCCTGAAAAGTACAGTTACTGGGCTGCCAAGGGGTGGCCGATTCCCGGAGACCTTATTCCGGGCTATGTGGAGAGCATCAACGCAGCCGTGGCAAGCGGTAAATTCAAACCTGAAAAAAAAGTAGTAGCGATCTACGGCGAAGAGACCGACTGGGGCCGGAGCGTGGGAGCAGCATTCAAAAAGGGTTTCGAGGCTACCGGATGGAAGATTCTTTCCGAAGACTACTTCCCCTTCACCCAGACCGATCACTATTCTCTTCTGAGCAAATACAAGAAAGGCGGGGCTGCAGTTCTGGCCGGAACATCCACATCCGCACCTTCCATCTCGGGTTTTATTAAACAGGCCGATGAGATTGGACTTAAAGCCGTAGTCGTTGCCGACGGTCTCGGCTGGAATGCCGACTGGTACAAGATGACCGGAAATGCTTCAAACCACGTGTTGGACATGATCCCCCGGCTTACCACAAAGGCCGCCCAGGACTGGGCCAAAGCGATAAAGGCCAAATTCGGATACAACCCGAGCCCTTCGGCATCCGGCCTGTCATATGATTATGCCAATTTCTTCATCAAGCTCGCCAAGAGAGCCCTTGAAAAACATGGGAAACTCGACAAGGAATCCATCCACGAGACCGTCGTCAGCGAACTCAATACCGGCAAACTGACCTACGGCAAGGCCGACGGCGCTCTTATCATGAACGAGTACAAATATACCGAAAAAACCGTACCGGATCCTGTCATCGCCTCAGACGCCTACTTTTTCCCCGTTCTTCAATACATGAACGGAGACAGCAATATCGTCTATCCTGACGACTGGAAGACAGCCGATTTTTCGGCTAAATAAAGACGGTATCGTTTGATTAAAAACGGTGAGGTCGATCGTGGTCGGCCTCACCGTCAACCATCCCGAATGAATAAATAACCAGCGGTTAAGCGCGCGTGTCAACGCCTGGGAACAAGTGCGATTATCTTTTCCTGGCGAAAAACACACACACCAAATCACCAAACGGACAGGTGGTTCCAAATGACTGTAGTGTTAGAAACCAACGAAGTGACCAAACGGTTCGGAGGGCTGGTGGCGGTCAACGCCGTCTCCATGCGGGTCAGACAGGGCGAGATCGTTGGACTGATCGGTCCCAACGGGGCTGGGAAGACAACCCTTCTCAACGCCATAGCAGGGCTAAATCCGCCGACATCCGGAACAGTCCGGATGTTCGATGAAGATACAACCGGCCTGCCGCCGGAAAAAATGTGCCGAAGGGGACTTTCAAGGACCTTCCAGATTCCGCGACCCTTTCCGAAAATGTCGGTTCTTGAAAATATCATGACAGCGGCCACCTTTGGTAATAGAAAAAAACCATCCGACATTATTGGCCACTGCCGGGAGTTGATGGAATTTGTGGAATTCCCTCTGGCCGAAACCGTCATTTCGGAAAATCTCAACACGGTACAACTGAAACGGCTCGACCTTGCAAGAGCCCTGGCAAGCTCTCCGAAACTGCTGTTTCTCGATGAACTTGCGGCGGGCCTTACCGAGGGTGAACTGAACGACATCATTAAAATAATAAAAAAAATTCATGACAGGGACATCTCCATTTTGATGGTCGAGCACATCATGCACCTTATCATGCGCGTGTGCGACCGGCTCGTCTGCATCCAGTTTGGAACAAAAATTGCCGAGGGGCCCACCAAAGAGGTGGCCAACGACCCCAAGGTGGCCGAGGCCTATCTAGGCTCGAGCCATTGAAATGTATGATAGGTGCAGGGAGTATACTCCCTTATCATCCTTTATCATCCGGAGGATAGAATGCTGCTGGAAGTAAAAAACATCAATGCCGGCTACGGGTTTCTGCAGATCTTAAGAGATGTATCGTTCGATATCGACCTGGGAGAATACGCCTGTATCATAGGGCCGAACGGCGCCGGAAAAAGCACGACAATGAAAACCATAGCAGGACTTGTAAGCCCCATGAGCGGTGAGATTATTTTCAACGGTGAAAACATCTCCGGACTGCCGGGCAACCAGGTGGCCCGGAAAGGGATAGCCTACATCTCGGAAGATATGAATCTCTTTACCAACATGACCGTACAAGAGAATCTTTACATGGGCGCATATGTGATAAAAGAAAAAGCGCTTAAAGATGACCGGCTCGATTTCGTATACAACCTCTTTACCCAGCTGAAAAGCCGCAGAAACCAGTTGGCCGGTACAATGAGCGGGGGAGAGCGAAAAATGCTGGCCATCGGCAGGGGTCTTATGGCGAATCCGAAACTTTTGCTGGTAGACGAACCGTCCTTTGGACTGGCGCCACAGCTGACCGAAAATGTTTTTGACAATCTCGATATTTTAAAAAAGGCCGGCGTTACAATTCTTCTGGTGGAGCAAAATGTGACCAAAGCGTTGCAGGTTACCCAGAGGGGCTACGTGATGGAAAACGGGAAAATCTTCATGAAGGGGCTGAGTTCGGATCTTGCGGATGACCCCCATGTGAGAAAAGTTTTTCTGGGGGTATAAGAAAAATGGCGGAGGGATTTTAGTTATGGCAGAGTCGAAAACCGGGGCCGTTTTTGTATGGATGAAATCAGCCGGAGGAATAACGGTCACCCTATCAATCTTAATTGCGATCATCGCCGGCATAGACAGCGGACCTTACATTATTGTAAACACGATCGTAACGGGTGGCATGCTTGCCCTGGTGGCCATGGGGCTGGCGCTGATATTCGGCGTTATGAATATCCCCATGTTCGCCCATGGCGAATTTTTTATGATCGGGTCATTGGCGGCATACTATATATTTACACCCCTGACCGAATATTTAAACACCAGTCCCAACAGTCTCCTGGCGGCAATCGCACCGCTTATTGCTATTTTGGGTGCAATGATTGTGGGGGCCGTAGCAGGACTTTTGTGTGAACTGCTTATCTTTTCCCAGCTTCGCAAACGGAGCAGTGAAAACTGGGTGATGAATTCGTTCCTCCTCACCGTGGGGCTGTCGGTTGTTCTGATCAATGCCCACCAGCTTCTTTTCGGTACTGAATTCAAGGGAATTGTCCGGTACTGGGGGGGCAGACCCTTGGAAATTATGGGTGTATTTGTATCCCGTGACAGGATACTGGCCTTTGTCCTTGCCATGATTGTTGTGGGTGTTTTCTGGCTATTTATGAAATACACCAATACCGGGCGGGCAATTCGAGCAGTATCTCAGGATCAATCAGGTGCCCTGATGGTAGGCATAAATATAAACGGTATCCTCCTGCTCACCATGGCTTTGGGATGCGGGCTTTCCGCTATTGCCGGGGCAGGCCTTCTCTTTCTTTACCCCTCTTACCCTACTGTGGGGCTGGAACCGTTATATCTGGCCTGGTTCGTTGTCATCCTGGTGGGGCTCGGGAACACGGCATTTGCCCTTGTGGGAGGATTTATCGTTGCCCTTATAAAAGCGCTGACTGTTGAATATATTGGTGCCGGATGGGATTTCGTGATTCCATCGCTCTTGATTACCATTGTTCTGGTCTTCAAACCGAGCGGACTTTTCGGTTCTGAAGTCAGAGGTGTTCTTGATTTATAGGTCTCTCTAAGGATGGTTACATGAAAACAAACGACTCTAATATGGAAACAGGATTGGCAGACAGGATCATGGATAGGCTTTGTCTTACACCGGCAGGGGTTGCCGGAATCATCCTGCTACTTATCATTCCCTTTGTCCCGCCCTTCAACCAGCAATACATGATCCGGTGGCTGGTGGCAGCTGCTCTCATAGGCGCTAATGCAATTGCATTTGACTTTACCATCGGCTATATCAACATCGTAAATTTCGGATACTACGCCTTTCTCGGCTTCGGTGCTTACACTTCGGCTATCCTCGCGGTAAACCTGGGGCTGTCGCCATGGATCGGCATGATCATCGGTGCCCTCTTTTCAGGTGCCCTTGGATTTCTGACCGGGTTGCTGACCCTGCGCCTCAGAGGAATATTCGCCGCATGTATGACGTGGTTTCTAGGTCTTGCCATGATGGGGTTGATTACAAAAATGGTGTGGCTCACACGTGGTCCACTTGGACTGCGGTGTCCCCAGTTGTTCGAAACGTCATCCAATATTCCGTACTACTACCTGATTTTGACTATGTTAATTGTCATCTACATCACTACCAAATGGGTGACAAGATCAGACATGGGTCTGGCTTTCAAGGCTATCGGGCAAAACATGGAGGCCGCCAGAACATCGGGAATCAATCCTGTCTTTTACAGAATTGTCAACTTTACGCTCTCCTGCACCATCGCGGGGTTGCTGGGAGGATTCTATGCCCACTACTACGGGGTTTTGACCCCTGAACTGCTGCACACTACCAAAACGGTAGAGGTTCTGGCCGTGGCCTATATCGGTGGACGGGGGAGCCTCTGGGGAGGTGCTTTTATTGCCTTTCCGTTCATTATTACAATGGAGCTCATACGTTCTTCTCTGTCTGAACTACCAGGACTCAACCTGATCATCTACGGTCTCATGCTGATGTTGGTCATGATTTACTATCCAGGCGGTTTTGCCGAGTTTTTCAACACCTATCTGGCAAAACCCAAAAACCGGTTCCTGCGTTACTTTTTAAGCGGCATCAAGGAGTCTTGATACCCGCAAGCATAACGGACAATTTAAAAAAATATTCCCGGGACATCGGGATCTATTATCAATGATTCAGCCAAAGGAGTACAATATGGGTATTACCACCGATGAACTTTACTTCAAGCCGAAACTCCGGATACTCAGCGATGATCAACTCAAAAAGATCGAAATGGCCGTTTTTGAAGTGCTCGAACGCACCGGCGTTAAACTCACCCATCCCAAGGCACGGGATATCCTCAGCGGGGCCGGTGCAAAAGTGGAGGGCGACCGGATTCGGATACCGGGATGGATGGTGGAAGAGGCTATCCGCAAGACGCCTTCGCGCCTGGTTCTGGGAAACCGTAAAGGCGAACGTGCCGTGGTTCTGGAAGGCGACAAGAGCTGGTTCGGCCCTAGTCTTGACTGCATCGATTACCTGGATCCCGTAACCAACGAACGCATGCGCTTTACCAGCGACCATTGCCGTATTTCGGCCACAGTGGCCGATTACTGCGACAATTTTGACTGGGTAATGACCATCGGCATGGCTGATGACCAACCTGCCGACATTGCCGACCGGGTCGTTGCCCGTCAGACCATGACCTATTGTGAAAAGCCGCTGGTCGTCTGCTGCAAGGACACCAACAGCATGCGCGACATCTATGAAATGGCGCTTACCATCTGCGGCGGCAAGGAAAAGTTTGACCAGGCCCCCATCGTGGCCCACTATTCTGAACCTATTTCTCCGCTCCTCTACTACGATCCGGCTGTGGACAAGATGATCTATTCCGTGGAAAACGATATCCCCCTGATCAATTTTCCGTGTGTTCAGTCCAGCGGCACGGCACCAGCCACCCTGGCAGGCGCCATCATTCAGGGGGCGGCCGAATCCATCAGCGGTGCCGTCCTGGCCCAGGCCATCAAGCCTGGAGCACCCTTTGTTTTCGGTGCTTTTGTGACCGTCATGGACATGAAAACCACCGTGTTTTCCTACGGCGCCAGCGAAATGAGCATCATGGTCGGGGCCCTGGCCCAATTGGCCCAGCATTGGAACATACCATTCTATGGTACTGCCGGTGCTACGGATGCCAAGTTTCCAGATGCCCAGGCAGCTGCCGAGGCCACCCAGCAGATCATGACCGCCGCCACCGTCGGATCAGGTCTGGTTCACGACTGCAGCAGCTGGATCGATCACGGCTCGGTGGTTTCGCCGGGTTTTATGGTGCTGGTCAATGAAATTCTCGGAAACGTCAAGCAGTTTATGAATGGCATGCCGGTAACCAACGACAGCATGGCTCTGGATATCATCGATTCCGTCGGGCCGGGAGGCAATTACCTGATGGAGCAGCACACCCTGGACAATTTCCGCAATGTTCGCTACTCCACCCTGTTTGAGCGCCAGATCCGGCAGGAATGGGAAGATGCCGGCTCTCAAACTTTTGAAGACCGGTTAAGGGAGCACACCGAAAAAGCCATGGCCCACACACCGGCACCATTGCCGGATGATGTGGTAAAAGAGCTGGATACCATGCAGAAGCACTGGAAATAATAAAAAAGGCCGGGCCACAGGCCCGGCCTTTTTTATTATGGAGGGAGTGGTCGGATGAAAATTACGGCTGTGCGGGCAACACCGGTCAACATTCCTTTGGAGGCACCTTTTTACTGGTCGGTGGGAATCTATCCGGGCACCTCCAAGACAATTATTGAAGTCGAAACGGATGAAGGTCTTGTGGGGCTGGGGGAGTCCCCGTCCTGGGACTGCGCCGAGGTGATCAACCGCCATATGGGCCCCCTGTTGATCGGATGTGACCCCTTTGATATCGTCGGTTGTGAAAGAAAATGTGTGCCGGAATGGTGCGTAGTCCAAAACACCGACGATGCCTCTGTCGTCAAAGCGTTTGGTGGTATTGAAATAGCGCTTTGGGATATTCGTGGTAAGGCCTGGAACAAGCCCTTGTATGCATTGCTCGGGGGAGCCGTGCGCAAGGATATTCCGTTTACGGAATATTTTTGCTACAGGCTCGAAAAAGACGGGTGCGGGGGTGAAATGACCGCTGAAGCTGTGGCCGATTACTGCCAAAACATGCAGGAGCAACACGGCTCCACCATGTTTGAAGGCAAGTTGAGCCTCGGTGATCCCTTCCTGGAAACGGCCACGGTCAAACTGCTGCGCGAAAGGCTCGGCGATAAGGCGATGATCCGCCTGGATGCCAATATGTCCTGGTCTCTATCCACCGCGCGGCAGATTCTTCGGGAAATTGAACCCTATAATATCCGCAACTATGAAGACCCGGTCGCTACTTTTGAGGAAATGGCCCAACTTCGCCGGAATTCGGCTATCCCCTTTTCAACACACATTCCTGATCTGCGCAGGGCGGTTGCCCTGGGAACGCCCGACAACATTGTTACCAACTTTGCGGTGCTCGGGGGAATCCGCCGAACAATACGATTTATCGGCGCATGCGAAACCATGGGTGTCGGATTCTGGTGTTACAGTGGAGATGCCGGGATCTGTACGGCTGCCTATCTGCACATGGTTGCCGCCACCGAATGGATGCACGAGCCCAGCCAGGCCCTCTTGCGCTGGCAGGTCGATGATGTCATCGAGGAGGGTCCGTTCAAACCGGTCAATAACCATGTTCCGGTGCCTGAAGGACCGGGTTTGGGTGTCACCCTGGCCCCCAAGGCCTTAAAACGCTGTCATGAACGTTTTGTCAACGACGGACCCATTAATCACTTTTATGATCCCAATCATCCCGGGCGTATGCGTCGATTGCCCCTTGACTGATACTTAGACCAAAAACACACAAAGAACACGAAGATTTTTTCTTAACGTCTTTGTAGTTGTTATTTTTCATTGACATGCCCCAATAAGGGAGGACAACACCATGGATATCCAGCTGCCCGAAATAAATTTCAAGCCCCGGCTGAATGTAATCAATAAAGACCAGATCAAACAGATCCATACAGCAAGCCTGGAGGTCCTCGAACGGATCGGCGTTAAGATGACGCATCCACGGGCTGTGGAACTGTTGGAGAGCGCCGGTGCCAATGTAGATGGAGACAGAGTCCGTATTCCTTCATGGATGGTTGAAGATGCCATCCGCAAGGCCCCTTCCCGGGTGGTGCTGGGAAAACGGAATGGTGAGCGGTCGGTGTTTATAGAGGCTGGTAAAACCTGGTTTGGGCCCAGCCTGGATTGTATTGACTATCTGGACCCGATGACCAGTGAACGCAAACGCTTTACCAGCGAACACTGCCGGGTCAGCGCGACCATCGCCGATGCCATGCCCAACTTCGACTGGTCCATGATCATCGGCATGGCCGACGATCAACCGCCTGACATCGCCGATCGGGTGATTGTTCGTCAGGCCCTGACCTACTGCGAAAAACCGCTGGTTTTTTGCTGCAAGGATACCAATAGCGAGCGTGATATCTACGAAATGGCTCTGTTGATCTGCGGCGGCAAGGAGAACTTTGAAAAGGCACCGACCATCGTCCAGTACTCCGAACCGATTTCACCTCTGGAATATTATGACCCGGCCGTGGACAAGATGCTCTTTTCGGTCGAACATGGTATTCCCCTGATCAATTTTCCCGCGCCCCAGGCCTGTGGTTCGGCTCCGGCAACGCTTGCCGGAACCATCGTGCAGGGCAGTGCGGAATCTTTAAGCGGACTGGTACTGGCTCAGGCTGCCCGGCCGGGTGCTGCTTTTATTTACGGGGCCTTCACCACCATAATGGACATGAAAACATCCGTTTTTTCATACGGGGCGTCTGAAATGAGTCTGATGGTCGCTGCCATGGCCCAGATGGCGGAACATTACAATCTGCCTTTTTTCGGCACCGGCGGTTGTACGGATGCCAAATTCTGTGACCCTCAGGCCGCCGTCGAAGCGACCTTTCAATGTTTTAGCTCCGCCGCCGTTGGAACCGGTCTGATACATGACTGCAGCAGCTGGATGGATCACGGCTCTTTAGTGTCGCCGGCCTTCATGGTGCTGGTCAACGAAATTTTGCACAACGTAAAACAATATATGAACGGTATACCGGTTAGCGCAGAGACACTGGCTATAGATGTCATCGAGCGTGTCGGGCCGGGTGGACACTATCTGCAGGATGAGCATACCTTGGCGAATTTTAACAAGGTGCGTTATTCCGAGCTGTTTGAACGCACGATCCGCCAGGAATGGGAAGCCGACGGTTCCAAAAGCTTTGAAGACCGGCTGCGGGAAATGACGGTAAAGGCCATGGCTCACGAACCGGCGGCCTTGCCGGATGATGTCGTTAAAGAAATTGATACGATGCAGCAGCACTGGAAATAAATTCACTTACAGTGAATTTATGCAATGCGACCTCGTCGCTAAAAGCCTACTATCTGCATGGCTGCAGCTAGTAGGTTTTAATATTTTCAAATGCCAAAAGGCCAATATAAATTGACACTCCATGGGTGTAAGATTTTCTTGACCTTACAGCCACAAATCATGGTATCAGCAATTTGGCTATGCTGGTCATAACTCCATGTATAATCATTTTTAAATTTCGAGGTTTATTAGCGATCTTCAGTTTCGGATAAACTATTACGGCCACAAGATGTTGTGGTCATGAAATTTTTTTTGTTAACACAAAACGGATCGGTGTAAGTAATTTTATGGCAGTTGATTGTATCCACGTCGCAAATTTACATCATATGATGGCTAAGGCAAGATGACATGATTGGAGATACATATTTTCAGAATTAAGGAGGGAAAAATGAAAATATTTTTTTTAAGTTTTCGTAAAATAGTATTTTGTATTCTTGCTTTTTCCCTTTTCGCATTCGTGACTGAAAATGTACTTGGCGAACAACCCAAAGATCGCGAA
>Ga0164313_10002207_pt1 | contig 17467 bp, 13 predicted proteins | sample GuaBasSedimGuay4_FD_113735 | JGI IMG/M metagenome (GOLD analysis project Ga0164313, IMG submission 113735) | Subseafloor sediment microbial communities from Guaymas Basin, Gulf of California, Mexico - Guay4, Core 4569-4, 0-3 cm | ecosystem: Environmental > Aquatic > Marine > Hydrothermal vents...
CTAAATGGCTGCCGGAATCCAATACCAAAAACCGCTTGAAGGGCGATTACTATTGGATCAAGGTCGTTTATCAATTTGAATAAACTTGTGCGACTACAGCTTCGTGGTTCAGCGTTACGATAAATGTACTAAACTCTGAACGATGTGTCTTTTCGGGCAGTGCTGACCTGGTTTGGCGGATAATTTTTCCATTTGTCATCGTAGTATTGCTGTCTTAAATCACCAGCAGAAGCCTTGTTAAAGGTCAGGTAGATGTTGCGACGCTGGCTGTCACTGGTATTGGCGGGTGAGCCGTGCGGGACATAGCTGTCGAAGAACACAACATCACCCGGTTGTGCTTCCAGCAACATGTATTCGTCTTCTGGCTGGTAGGGCGGATCATCCATGGTCAACGGTGTCCACTCTTCGGACATCAGGCTCTTGTCATAATTGCCGGAGCACATGAAACTGATGGCCGCGTTGTCTTTTCTGTTTTCATCAACAACGATGGCCATTGAAATAAAGAAATCGGTATAGGTGTTCCAGCCTGCGGCCTGGTCCTGGTGCAGCTTGTCAGGCCGGCAACCCGGCAATTTGTAATTGGCCTTTTCCTTGAACAGGATTGAAGGTTCACCGAATAAATCTTCCAGCGATGACAGGGTAGCTTCATTGAGCAGAAGTTTGCTTATTTCGGGGTTGTGATCACCTAGCAGGTACTCGGCTCGCACCAGTAGATCTTCGTCTGAAATAGGGCTTTTTTCGTAATACTTGGCTTCTGCGCTGTCGGCGGAGGCTTTTTTGCTTAATTCTTCGAGCCATGCAGAGAGTTGGTCTACAGCATCCGCATCAAAAAAGCCTTTTAGTACGATAAAACCACGATTATGGAACTCTTTTATTTGCTGTTCTGATAAGACTGGCATGGTGGCTCCTGTTCAACTTGGCCTGAATGGGCTGTTATTATCGCAAATATGAATTTTGGGGGATTTGATCAAGATCAACGAATTGTGATGGTCAGGGCAAGAGATCGCGACCAGCAAAGCTGGTTGCTCCTACAGCTTATCCAGGACTTTGCTGGAAGCACCCCACTGTTTGAGGACATGCTGCAGGTCCGGATCCGCGGGGCCTGCAGCGCGGGAGATTTCGGATTGTGTGCGTGAGAACCTGGGTGCTGGCGCTGGTTGAAGTATGCCATCGATACCGACGAATGTTTTGCGCATCATGTTATGAGGATGTGAGGCTACTTCCGCCATCGTCAATATTGGTGTGCAGCAGGTATCCGTGCCCTCGAGTATTTCGCACCACTCGTCCCTTGTTTTTGTTTCGAATACTGCCTGAAATTTTTGCCAGACACTATCCCATTGGGACTGATCCATCTGGGTGGCCGGATCAATATCCTCAATGCCCAGCACTTCGAGCAAATTTCGGTAAAACCGGTTTTCAATCGGGGCGACCGCCAGATAATGGTTGTCTTTGGTTCGATACGCGGTAGAAAACGGGGCACCACCATCGAGAATATTGCTGCCACGCTCATCTTTCCACAAGCCGGCAGCCCTGAGGCCCCATATCATACCCATCTGTGAAGCAGCGCCATCAACCATGGCTGCATCGACCACCTGCCCCCGGCCCGACTTCGTGGCTTCGAGCATTGCGGCTAACATGCCCATCACCAGGTAGGCCCCACCGCCACCCATGTCACCTGCCAGGTTCATCGGATAGACCGGTGCGCCACCTTTTTCGCCAACATTTGCATACACTCCCGCCAGCGCAATGAAATTTGCATCATGACCAATCGAGTCTGCCAGCGGCCCTTCCTGTCCCCATCCGGTCATACGACCATAGACAAGCCTGGGGTTACGTGCCATGCACTGCCCGGGCCCAAGACCAAGACGCTCCATGACCCCCGGACGAAACCCTTCAAAAATAGCATCTGCGTCTTCACACAAATCCAGCACCAATTGCACGCCACCCGGGGTTTTCAGATCCAAACCGATTAAAGGACGGCTTCGGTTCAGAATATCAAAGTGGGCATCGACTGAAACTGCCTGGTCGTCATTCTCGACCGGTCGATCTATCCGTATCACGCTGGCACCCATATCCGCCAGCAGCATACCGGCCAACTGGCCGGGGCCGATGCCTGCAATTTCGATGATTTTGAAGCCTTTTAGTGGGCCCATAGTTGTATTGATACCTTGGAATAGTTCAGCAGTATCATTTTATCCAGAAATGGGCCTCTTTATCATTAAATGAGTGTTACGATTCCACGTCACAACACATTTTTCCCATATTCCAGAAATTCGAAGCCTTAAACATGAAACCATTAAGATCCGATACCACCACCGATGGCCGCCTGGCTTCCGCTTCCCGCTCATTGTGGCGTGCCACCGGCATGACCAGCGGTGACTTTGGCAAACCCATTATCGCCATCGCCAATTCCTATACCCAATTCGTACCCGGCCATGTGCATCTGCAGGGTGTCAGCAGCCTGGTAGCCAGTGAAATTAAAGCGGCCGGCGGTGTATCCAAAGAATTCAACACCATTGCCGTGGATGACGGGATCGCCATGGGCCATGACGGTATGCTGTACTCACTGCCAAGCCGTGACCTGATTGCCGATAGCGTGGAATACATGGTTAATGCACATTGCGCCGATGCGCTGGTGTGTATTTCCAATTGCGACAAGATTACGCCCGGAATGCTGATGGCGGCCTTGCGTCTGAATATTCCCGTGGTGTTTGTTTCCGGTGGACCAATGGAAGCCGGTCGTATGCAGACTGGTGATGAGGTACAGCGCGTCGATCTGGTGGATGCATTTGCCAGTGCAGCCAACCCCGACGTATTTCCGGATAACAGTGTTGAAGATGTCGAGGAAAGTGCCTGCCCGACCTGCGGCAGTTGTTCCGGTATGTTCACCGCCAACTCGATGAACTGCCTGGTTGAAGCGCTGGGTTTGGCATTACCCGGCAACGGGTCATTACTGGCAACGCATCGCGACCGCGCTGTGCTTTTTCTGGAGGCGGGTCGCTTGATCGTTGACCTTGCCCGGCGCTATTACAAAGATGACGATGATTCGGTTTTACCCCGGTCCATAGCTACTTTTGATGCCTTTAAAAACGCCATGGCCGTCGACATCGCCATGGGTGGATCCACCAACACCATTTTGCACCTGCTGGCCGCTGCCCAGGAGGCCGAGGTTGATTTCAATCTATCGCATATTGATGCGATGTCAAAGCAGATCCCCCACTTGTGCAAGGTATCACCTTCAACCCATGACTATTTCATGGAGGACGTGCACCGTGCCGGCGGCATGATGTCGATCATGGGTGAACTGGACAAGGCCGGCCTGGTTAATCGTGATGTTTACATGGTACACAGCGCCACCCTCGGCGAAGCACTGGAGAAATGGGACATCACCCGCAGTGATGACGAAGATACCACCAGACTTTATTCCGCAGCCCCGGGCGGGGTTCGCACAACCAAAGCCTTCAGCCAGGATAAACGCTGGGAACTGGATGGGGATCGCAGCGGTGGTTGCATCCGCGATATCGACCATGCCTATAGCACTGAGGGTGGCCTTGCCGTTCTGTACGGCAACATCGCCGAGGATGGTTGTATCGTTAAAACCGCGGCGGTAAACGAAGAAATGTACCGCTTCAATGGGCGGGTCCGAATTTTTGAAGAGATGGAGGTTGCCCAGGAAACTATCCTTGCCGGAGGTATCACAGCCGGTGATGTTGTACTTATTCGCTACGAAGGCCCGCAGGGCGGACCGGGGATGCAGGAAATGTTGTGGCCAACCATCGCAATGAAAGCCATGGGGCTGGGAGAATCCTGCGCGCTGATAACTGATGGCCGTTTTTCCGGTGCAACCGGTGGTCTTTCAATCGGTCATATTTCACCTGAAGCCGCCAGTGGTGGATTGATCGCATTGGCAGAGGAGGGTGATATTATTGCCATTGATATTCCTAACCGCAGCATTGAGCTGCAGGTTGACGCCGAAGTGCTCGCGACACGTCGCACTGCCCTGGAAGCCGGCGACGGATACAAACCCGCCGCACCACGTAGACGCCGGGTCAGCAAAGCATTACGCGCATACGCCGCATTCGCCAGCAGCGCCGATAAAGGCGGCGTAAGAGACCTGTAGGAGCGGCGTCTCGCCGCGATAATACCCTGTAGGAGCGGCGTCTCGCCGCGATTTCTCAAAGCTGCTGCGAGACTTAAAAATATCGCGGCGAGACGCCGCTCCTACGTTAACAGTTAAGGATAAACATTGATGTCCAAGCTCGACAAAGTCTACAACATAGAAGACCTGCGAAAAATTGCCCGCAGAAAGCTACCTGCCCCTTTGTTCAACTACATCGACGGCGGTGCCGATGATGAAACCAATGTTCACGGCAATACGCATGCATTTGATGCTGTAAAACTGGTGCCGGAATATCTTGTCGACATCACGGAGATTGACCTTTCCACTACTGTTCTGGGCCGAAAAATATCAATGCCCTTGTTTATTGCACCGACGGGAATGACCCGCCTGTTTCACCACGATGGTGAAACCGCAGTATCAAAGGCTGCCGCCGCTGCGGGCACGTATTACTCCTTGTCTACGGTCGGGGCCACCAGCATAGAAGATGTATCCGCTGTCTGTGCCGGCCCAAAATGCTTCCAGATCTACGTGATGAAAGATCGCGGCCTGATGCGTGAATTTATTCAACGTTGCAAAGATGCCAAGTTTGATTCGCTGGCATTGACAGTGGACGTGCCTGTAGCCGGATATCGGGAGCGCGAACTTCGCTACGGCTTCCAGTTACCACCGAAACCAACCCTTGCCAGCCTGGTCCAGTTTGCCTTTAGGCCAGGATGGGTTTACAAGCACTTGACCCACCCACCGGTCTTGCTGGCGAACGTAGTGCACAAAATTGCCCAGGGCAGTTCAAAGAGCACTTCGCTGATGGAGTATATCGCCGATCAGTTTGATCCCTCCGTTACCTGGGATGATATGGAATGGATGATCGCCGAATGGGGCGGTCCATTTGCCATCAAGGGGATATTATCACCGGCCGATGCGCGCAAAGCCGTTGATATTGGCGCCTCTGCCCTGATGGTTTCAAACCACGGCGGACGCCAGCTGGATGGCGCCCTGTCAGCTTTCGAAGCGCTTGGCCCGATCGTTGACGAAGTGGGTGGTGAGTGTGAAATTATCTGTGATGGCGGTATACGCCGTGGTACGCATGTTTTGAAAGCCCTGGCCCGTGGGGCGACGGCCTGTTCGATCGGGCGGCCGTATTTATTTGGGTTGGCGGCCGGCGGGCAGGCGGGTGTGGCCAAGGCGTTGGAGTTGCTGAGAGCTGAGATTGAGCGGGATATGGGGCTGTTGGGATGCCGGAGTATCAGCGAGATTAGTCGCAAGCACATCGCTTAACCTACCGTAGGAGCGGCGTCTCGCCGCGATAACGTCCATGGATGGACCAAATGTCGCGAGAGTGCATGGAGGAGGTGAGACCGGGGTCGGCCGGTCGAGAGGCTGCCCCGGGGTATGCACGTAGCGACTTCTCAAAGCTGGTGCGAGATCTAAACGTTATCGCGGCGGGACGCCGCTCCTACAGGATGTGCCTTTTATGGGTTTAGTTCGGCTTTTATCCTGGTCAGCTTCTCTTTGACGATAGATGCATTAACCGTGCCCATACGTACCAGGATCTTCTGTCCTGCGGTCATTGATTCAAGCGCCGGGTCCTCGAACAGGTAAACAGCTTCGGGCTTACTCAGATAAATGGGGCCCGGCACATCCGGGGTTTCCAACAGATTATCGATTACCCCCGCCAGACGGTCATTGAAAGAACCTTCACCGCCATTTTCTTCCCATGCCTGTTGAAACAACGGGTAGTAACGCCGATAAACAACTATTAGCGCATCGCTATCCACATTTTGCAGCAAAGCAACATAACCATCGTAACGGGCAAAGTTCTGCGTGCTCATGACCATGTTCTCACCCTCAGCATCTACGATGAACTTATTATCAGCTGGTTTGACCGGGTTGATCTGCGCAGGTATCTGGCGGGAAGTCAGGCTATCAATAGTGGCAACAAGACGGCTGATGGCCTGGCTCTTGACCAGGTATTCCGCCAGGGAGCCTGCGTCGACTACTTCCGTTAAAGATTCAGAGAATTGGGGGTCACTTTCATTCAATGGTGACAATGGGTCCGGCACTTCTACAGGTTCAGGCTCAACATACGCGGTTATGTCTTCGGCTGGTGGTGGGGGCTCAGTTTGCTGCTTGATGACAGGAATAGCCGGTGGAATATGCGGAGGTGGCAGTTCATGGGCCTTTTCCGGTTCCTCGGTTAAAAAGTACCAGGCCATCGTCACGAACAGAATGATGAGCAATAGAATAGGTGCCGATTTTTTCATAGTGGTATGCCGCTTTATTAGTTCTATATGAATTGTGACCGCTTTGCGTGCCTGGCAGTTCCTTCTAATAGTTGAAAGGCTTGCGTTTTCTGGTATATTTCGCGTGCTCCAGAAAGCTTACACGATAATTCAGGATTATAGGATATGATTTTAATCTCAAATTCCCACAGGCTTCAGCCACACAGGTTCCTTCTTTCCTTGTTGTTGATGGCACCTTTGATGGTACAGGCAAAAACCGCAGTGATCTCCACCCCACTGGGTGACATTGAAATTGAGTTGCTGGAGAACGACGCACCGAAAACGGTCGCCAACTTCCTGAGCTATGTTGAGGATAACCGTTACGAAAATGCTTTCATTCACCGCAGCGTCGATGGTTTTATCATCCAGGGTGGCGGATATTCTTTTTCAGACGAAACAACTTCAGAGGTGAATACCTTTGACCCGGTAGAAAATGAATACAAAATATCCAACACCCGCGGCACGGTGGCCATGGCTAAGCTTGGGAATGATCCTGACAGCGCGACCAGTCAATGGTTTATCAATCTTGGTGATAATTCCGGCAACCTGGACAATCAGAATGGTGGTTTTACCGTTTTTGCCAGGGTTATCGGTGATGGTATGGAGGTGGCAGATGCCATCAACCAACTGCGAGTTGTCAATGGCGGCGGCCCATTCACGGACTTGCCGGTTATCAACTTTTCCGGTGACACCATTAAGGAAGAACACCTGGTGTTCACTGCAGTTTCTGAAAAAACTGAATTACCTCCATTCCAGATGAACCCCGGTTTGAATGATGCCTGGTTCAACCCCGACACCGACGGACAGGGCTTTTTCGTCACCGTTTTCCCTGAACTTGGTATTGCTTTGCTGGCCTGGTTTACCTACGACACGGAGTTACCGCCACAGGATGCCAGTGCGAATCTGGGTGATCCGGGACACCGGTGGTTAACGGCTGTTGGTCCCATTGATGGTAATCAAGCAGTGCTGGAAATTGAATCTGCCTCCGGTGGGCTATTCGATCAGGCGGCCGAGGTTGAACGTAAAATTGATGGAACGATTACGCTGAGTTTTGATGGTTGTAACAGTGGCACTGTTGATTACGATATCTCGTCTATTGACCGACAGGGTAGTGTCCCGATTGAGCGGGTAGCCGCTGACAATGCAGCCTTGTGTGAGGTACTTTCTTCCGAGTAGGAGCCGCGTCTCGCGGCGATTGTTCTGAATTTGGGAGAGGCCTAAGCAGAATCGCGGCGGGACGCCGCTCCTACGGGATAGATACCCCATCGATATAACCTGTAGGAGCCACGTCTCGCGGCGATTTTCCAACCTGGTAAGACCAGAACAATCGCGGCGGGGCGCCGCTCCTACGGTGTCCAGCCACCGCCGAGGGCTTTGTACAGGGTTACGTAGGAGACCAATTGCTCGCGGCGGGTTGATGAGGCCAGTAGTTCGGCACGGAACAGGGATCGTTCGGACTCCAGCACTTCGAGATAAGAGGTGACGCCGCCGTCGTAACGGGCGCGGGACAACATGGCCGCGCTGGCTGCTGATTTTTCCTGGCGTTGCCGTGCAAGCACTTCACGCTCATAGGTACTCACGCTAATCAGGGAATCTTCAACTTCCTGTAATGCTTGCAATACTGTTTGTTCGTAATTGAGCAGGGCCTGCTCGGTGCGTGCAACTTCAACTTCGACACGGCGCTTGTTGCGCCCGGCATTGAACACCGGTGCGATGAGTCCGGCACTCAACCCCCAGGTCTTATTGTCACTGGAGAAAAACCCGGAAAGGTCATCACTGGCCAGGCCCAGCGAACCTGTCAGGCTCAGGGAAGGAAAGCGGATGGCTTCGGCGACACCAATACGGGCAGTCTGTGCCGCAAGCTGCTGTTCTGCAACGCGTATATCCGGACGACGTTCCAGTAGTCCGGAGGGTAAGCCAGCAGGTATCTTCAGCAGTTCCATTGAGTAAATATTACGCCGGTCATGCACAACTGCACCCGGATGCTGACCTAATAAAATGCTGAGCAGATTTTCCACCTGCACATCCTCCCGCTGCAGAGAGATCAACTGAGCTTCTGCGTCATATTTCTCAATCTCAGCCTGGTTAACGTCAATCAGTGCGACCGTACCCCGGTCAAAACGTGCCTGGATGATGCCCAGTGATTCTATGCGGGTGCGTAGTGTACGGTCGGCGATGGCAACGCGGGCATCGAGATCAAGCAGTAACAAATACGCCGATGCTACATCTGCTATCAACGTAATCATGACGCTGTTGCCAGCATCGACCGTGGCCAGTAGCTCGGCCTGGGCCGCTTCCGTTGAGCGTCTTAACTTACCCCATAAATCCAGTTCGTATGAAAGATTGCCGGCCAGCACAAAATTATTGCTGATCGGCGTAATGACAGAGGTGCCAGGAATGGAATTGCCGCGGTTGGCCCCGGCTGAAATATCGAATTGGGGATACTGGTCAGAGCGAACAAAACCCAGTGCTGCCCTGGCCTCCTCGATGCGCGAAACCGCAATCGCCATGTCCCTGTTCTGCTCCAGCGCAATCCTGATCAATGAATTGAGCTGCTCATCACCAAACAACTCCCACCAATTCAGGTTGGCAATCGAAGCCCCGCTATCAACATTCTGCTCAAAGGCCTCCGGCATCGCTGTTTCCGGGCGCTCAAAATCCGGACCCATAGCACAGCCCGCAACCATCAACACAGCAAGTGTCACCGATAACCGTAGGAGCCGCGTCTCGCGGCGATTATTGGAGCTGGTGCGAGGCTTAGACATGATCGCGGCGGGACGCCGCTCCTACAGGGGGCGCATCCTTATCCTTGTCCCGACCACTCAAGCGCTCGACCATCACGAATAAAGCTGGCACTACCAACACCCCGAGTACCGTGGCTGCCAGCATGCCGGAGAAAACCGTCATACCCATGACTTTTCGTGCCTCAGCACCAGCCCCGCTGGCCACCAGCAATGGCAATACACCCAGGATGAATGAGAATGCTGTCATCAGGATGGGGCGGAAGCGCTCACGGGCAGCAGCCATGGCAGCATCCAGTGCCGACATGCCTTCATCGCTTTTCATCTTCGCAAATTCAACAATCAGGATCGCATTTTTTGCCGACATACCGATCAACATCACCAGACCGATCTGTGCGAACACGTTGTTCTGGTAACCCGGCAAAAACAAGCCAGCCAGCCACAAACCCAGCATGGCGCCGAAGATTGCAATAGGAGTACCGAGCATCACGCCCATCGGTAAAGACCAGCTTTCATACTGGGCTGCGAGAATCAGGAAAACGAATAACAGCGCCATTACAAATACCAGGGAACCCGAGCCGGCAGCGGCCTTTTCCTGGAAGCTCATTGCGTTCCATGAAAACATCATGTCGTCAGGCAGGTATTGGCGTGCAACTTCCTCAAGTGCATCCAATGCCTGGTCAGAGCTATAACCCGGCGCCGGTGCCCCGGTTATCTCAGCTGAGCGGAACAGGTTAAAACGATTGGTATATTCAGGGCCTTGCGTGTCGGAAGTGCTCACTAACGTGGATAAGGGAACAACTTTGCCTGTGGCACCACGTACAAAGAAATAACGAATATCACCCGGCTTACTGCGGTACTCCGGTTCAGCCTGGACATAGACCTTGTACAAGCGCCCGAAGCGATTGAAATCATTGACATAAGCACCGCCCAAAAATGAGCCCAGCGCGGTGTTCACATCCGCCGGTGAAACCCCCAGCTTTAACACCATGTCGTTGTTCACATCGGCGAAGATCTGCGGCACATTGGCGCGAAACATGGAATTGATATTGCCGATCTCCGGTCGCGAGCGGGCAGCTTCAACAAACCCGTCTGCCTGGCCTGCGAGATAGGCCGGTGTATTACCGCCACGATCCTGCAGCATCATGCTGAAACCGGAACCTGTACCCAGGCCGGGAATGGCCGGTGGGCCAAAGGCAAACGCAACCGCTCCGGGAACACCAAAGGCAAGTTGCCCGTTAATCTTTTGGATCAGATCATTAACGTGCAGTCCATCAGCACTACGTTCCGACCAGTGTTTCAGCGAGACAAAGAAAAATGCATTGTTGGGTGAAAGCGACGACGTTAACAGGCTGTAACCAGCCACTGCCGTAACGGAATCCACGCCTTTGGTATTCATCAGAATGTCTTCGACTTGCGCTGTAATGACGTCGGTGCGCTCCAGGGATGCCGCATCCGGTAATTGCACATTCACCAGGAAATAGCCCTGATCTTCTTCCGGTACAAAGCCACCCGGCACCATGCCGAATAATCCGCTCATTAAAACGACGATGGCGGACAGCGCTGCCACTGCCACGATCAGCTTACGCGAGAACAAACCCGCTACTTTCATATATCCGTTGGTGGTGCGGGCAAACATACCGTTAAAGCGTTTGTAAAACGGTGTTAGCCAATTATCTTTCTGCTCTGATGGCGGCCTTAACAACAATGCACTCAATGCCGGGCTCAGGGTCAAGGCATTGATAGAAGAAATGGCCACCGAAATGGCGATCGTAATGGCGAATTGCTGGTAAAGACGCCCGGTAATGCCGCCCATCATGGCCACCGGTACAAACACGGCGATCAGGGACAAGGAGGTTGCAATGATGGGGCCTGATACTTCCTTCATGGCCGCAATGGTTGCTTCGATCGGCTTTAAGCCTTTCTCCATTTTTGCGGTCACGGCTTCGACCACGACAATGGCGTCATCCACAACGATACCAATGGCCAGCACCAATCCCAGTAACGAAAGTGTATTGATTGAAAAACCCAATAACGGGAAAACCGCAAACGTGCCAATCAGGGAAACCGGCACCGCGATCGACGGGATCAGGGTAGCGCGCCAGTTTTGCAAAAATATAAACACAACCAGAATGACCAGTAACATGGCCTGCCACAAGGTGGTGATGATCTCCTTGATACCCTCAGAGATCGCCAGTGTGGTGTCGAGCGATATGAGATAGTCCAGGTCATCGGGGAAATCCTTTGCCATCTCCTCCATGACCGCTTTGATTTCATTCGCCACGTCCAGGCCGTTCGCGCCCGGTAGCTGATAGATCGACAGGATCGCCGCCGGCCCACCATTCAGCCGGCTGATTGCGTTGTAGGAAAGCGTGCCCAGCTCAACCCTGGCAACATCTTTTATACGAACCTGTGAACCATCCTCATTGGAACGAATTACGACGTTGCCAAATTCTTTGGCCGTTGACAAACGGCCCTTGGTGCGAACCTGGTAAGTAAACTGTGTACCGGCTACCGCCGGAGGCCCGCCGATCTTTCCGGCCGGCGCAATCACATTCTGCTCCCTGATCGCATTGGTAATATCGGGCACGGTCAGGCCCAGCTTGGCCAGTTGATCCGGTTTGACCCATATGCGCATGGCGTAGTCACTGCCACCCAGCACACTGGCCTGGCCCACACCCTTGATACGTGCGATGGCGTCGAGGATGTTGATGGTCAGATAATTACTCTGGAAATTCTGGTCATAGCTGCCATTGGGTGAGTACAGGCTAACCAGTAGCAACGGGAACGACAGTTTCTTCTTAACCGTCACACCAAGGCGTTTAACCTCTTCGGGGATACTGGCGGTTGCTTCGGAAACACGGTTCTGTACCAGTACATTGGACATATCCAGGTCAGAGCCGACTTCAAATGATACGGTCAGTGTCATGGTGCCGTCATTGGAGTTGACGGACTTCATGTACAGCATGTTCTCAACGCCGTTGACCTTTTGCTCGAGTGGCGTGGCGACCGATTGTTCTACGGCCTCGGCATTGGCACCGGTGTAAGTGGCCGAAACCGAAACTTCCGGCGGCGTTATCTCAGGATATTGAGATACCGGCAGGCCACCCAGTGAAACCAGGCCGACCAGCACGATAATGATCGCGATGACCATCGCAACAATCGGGCGACGTACAAAGAACTCTGCCATTACACTAATTTAACCTGCTGTGGGCTTTATGGGCTGAGGGTTGACCTGCATGCCCGGCCGGACTTTTTGCAGGCCTTCGACGATGATTGTCTCACCGCCCTTGAGTCCGGAGCCGACCACAACGTCATTACCGGTTTTTGGGCCCAGCTCAATTTCTACTGCCTCAACCTGGCTTTGCTGATTAACCAGGTAGACGCGGAACCTGCCCTGCATTTCCACCACGGCTTTGCGCGGAATCACCACCGCATCTTCCAGGGTCCGGTACTGCGCCCTGATGCGTGCAAACTGGCCTGGCAGCAGCACATTTTTCGGGTTGGGAAAAGAAGCTTCAAGTGTATAGGTCCCAGTTTCGGTGTTGATGGACTGGGCACTCGCAATGACCGAGCCCTTGTCTGTGTGTTCGCTGCCATCGGCCAGTAGCAAAACCAGGTCAGCCGGTCTGTCCGTGGGGTCTTGCTGGCCAATTCGTGCTTCACGGCTCCTGTAATGGCGAGCCATGGTCAGGTATTCCCGTTCAGAAATTGAAAACCTGACCCGGATCGGATCAATATCCGACAAAATGTTTAACACCACCGGGTTTGGGTCACGACCGACAAATTCACCCGGCTTGGCCTTGGTCAGACCGATCAGGCCATCAATGGGGGCATGTATCTGCGTATAACCCAGTTCAATTTCGGCCAGCTCCACATTGGCTTCACTGGCCCTGACACTGGCCCTGGCTGCCGCCTCTTGCGCAACCGCAGAGTCCAGATCCTGTTCACTGACCGCCTTGATCTCCGCCAGTGGACGGATGCGGGCAAGGTCAGACTGGGTTTTGGCGCGGGTTGTCTGCGCTCCGGCAAGCTCGCTTTGCGCAGCGACCAGCTTTGCCTGGAATGGCTGGGCGTCGATGGTGTAAAGCATGTCACCCTTTTTGACAAAGGTGCCTTCGTCAAACTCCATGGTTTCAAGGTAGCCTTCAACCCGGGTCCGGATCGGTACATCCTGCGTTCCGGTGGTGGTGCCGACCATTTCCATGGTCAGTGCTACGTCCTGCACACTGGATTGTGTTACACGGACGGTGAGCGGCGGTGCCTTGTTGGCAGGTTTATCGGATGCGTCACAACCTGCAAGCAATACCACAAAAACCAGGGCTAACTGTAGGAGCGGCGTCCCGCCGCGATTTCTTAATGCTGGTGCAAGGCTTATGGTTAATCGCGGCGAGACGCCGCTCCTACATGCGCTCATGGCTTAACGAATTTCAGCGTCCAGCGATCCGTGTTTCCGGTGACTGTCTTTCTTCCAACTTCATAACGTAATTCATCATCAAGCTTGAGGTGCAGATCAGAATAATCAACAAACTCAAACCCGGCAGCCTCAATTTCATGAATCGCCAAAACCGGATCAACACGACGACGGTTTTCAGAATTATCCGCCTGCATATGCCGGCGCGTATGGTCAACGACCGCATAAACCCCGCCCGATTTAAGCGCATCAAATGAAGCCTTGTTCATAGCTGCACGGCCTTCAGCACCAAAATTATGGTAGTTACGGAAAGTCAGGACCATATCAGCATCTGAAACGCCGAGCCCTTCGGTTTCCAGCGTGTAAAACTTGTCACCCTCTTTGCGGTAGAGTTTTGAATCGGCAGAAACAATCTGAATGTCCTCAAAACCCGGTTCGGTCGCCAGTGACTTGGCAATACGTCCGGTACCCAAAGCGGCATAGTATTCACCATTTTCCTTCACCACCGGTGCCAGCAGCTTGGTGTACCAGCCACCACCCGGAACCAGTTCAACGATCTTCATATCATCGCGCAGGCCGAAAAACTTCAGCGTATCAATGGGCCGACGGTTACGGTCACGGTCTTTTTCTTTATCCGTGCGGATGTCAGCAGCCATGGCAGCTTTGAGCTTTGCCTCAACGGCATCAAAGTCATCTGCAAACGCAAGGCCAGCGGAAACCAGCAGTAAAGCACTTAGAAAATATTTCATCAGTAGTCCTGTTATTCAGTTGCATCAATGCGATGTGCAAGCATAAAGGATTAAGCAGACGCTTGTAACTGCCTGTAGGAGCCGCGTCCCGCGGCGATCTCCTGATTTTAGAAAAGAGCATCGCCACGGGACGCGGCTCCTACATACGTTCCAGTTCGGCTATGCGGTCCAATAATTCCAGCGCCAGTGCGGCACCGGCCAGGTTCACACCCAGGTCGCGTTGCAGGTGAATGGCGGTTTTAACCCGCCTCAGGCTGGCGACAGTAAACTGCCAATGTTCAACATCACCGCCAACCGGATCAAGTATTCCTTCTGCTACCAACAGCGAGATCGTCTCAACTTCCACGGTACAACTGCGGCACAGATCACCAATGGAAACCAGGTCATAATCTTCCAGCAGCTGGCCGGTCAGGGTCTTATTCGTCGCCATGATTACGCAACCTCCAATGTCGCACGGGGATTAAACTCAAGCTCGTCCTGCATACGCTTATATATGGCACGCGCCTTGTCATCATCAGCAGGCGGCAAAACAATCTGCACAACCACGTATAAGTCTCCCGGTGTTTTCGCGGGAATACCCCTGCCCTTCAGCCTCAGTTTTTTACCAGCCTGTGAATTCGGCGGGATTTTAAGATCAATGGCTCCCGCCGGAGTGGGCACTTTGACGCTTGCACCCAGGGCGGCCTCCCAGGGTGCAAGCGGCAACTCCAGGAACACATCAGCACCCTCGACACGGTAATGACGATGCGGCTTGAACTCAATCTCAAGGTACAAGTCACCGGCTTTACCACTGCCCATACCGGTTGCACCTTGTCCGCCCAGGCGGATTTGCTGACCCTGGCGGATGCCTTTTGGAATTTGTACTTTCAGAGTCCGTGTTCGGGTAACAACATGGCCATCCTGGTTAACTTCCGGCATCTGCAAAGAAATTGAACGCGATGCACCATTAAAACTGTCTTCCAGATCGATCAGGATTTTGGCGTGATGGTCTTCGCCATGCATGTGGAAACCGCGACTACCGCCGGGACTTCTGCCCTGTCCAAACAACGACTCAAAAAAGTCACTGAAGCCTTCTTGCCCTCCACCTCCCGGTGGAGCACCCTGATACTCAAAACCGGTGCCCCAATCAGGTGGTGGCTGAAACCCCTGCTGGGCATTCCAGTTTGAACCCAATTGGTCGTAGGCAGCACGTTTTTCCGGGTCTTTAAGAACCTCGTTGGCTTCGCCCAGTTCTTTGAACTTAAGCTCGGCATCCGTTTCCTTACTGACATCCGGGTGATACTTACGCGCCAATTTGCGATAGGCACGCTTGATTTCATCCTGGGTGGCCTTGCGATCCACACCCATGATTTTGTAATAGTCTTTGTATTCCATATTTTCATTTTCTCATTAAAGACGCCTGTAGGAGCGGCGTCCCGCCGCGATGCTCTTTCTGACATTCTGCGAAATAAAAACTAAAATCGCGGCGAGACGCCGCTCCTACGGTTCTTTTGGCGTATATGTTTCAGCTTCCTCGCGGGTAAGTTGTTCGACGCGCAGGGTCCAGTTAATAAGGTTGGAATTAACGACCAGTTGGTATTTACCACCTTCGTCAAGGAGTTTTACACCATTATCAATCCACTTGGTCGACACGATCTTGCCCACGTATTGACCTCCAGGTGATGTGATCAGGTTGACCTCCACCGCCATTGATCCCGGGTAATCCCCGGTCGTTCGCCAATCCACAATCCAGGGGGCTTTTACTTCGAATTCTGCGGTGGTCCTGCTTTCCGACCCTTTGAATTCCTTGATTAATTCCTTGCTGCTGGCAATGGATGAAAAGCAACATAATGCTGCAAAAAATGCAAAACTACAGAGCAACCTGTTCATATGATTCTCCTGATTCAGTGGAGCAATAAGCCTGGCACATTGCCGTGAATAATACTCCGGTAAGCCAATGAGCTGATGTATGGATCATTGTCGGTAACTGCTGAACGGTTAAGACCCATCATACTTATATATAAGTCTTTTGTGGCAAATTGCAAAGCCTGAAACAATTAGTTCGACTAATATGGGATGGCGTGGATTCACGCAACCTTCGGAGTCGTCATGAAAAAGACATTGATGCTGCCTTGTGTAAGTTTGAAGCCCTTTCAAACTGAATACACAAGCAATGGGTTGCTTTATGTGCGCCTATTGGCTTCAAAATTGGATAAACTAGGCGAATGATGAAGAAGCTCCTGCTTGGTTTACTCACTGTTCTTTTCCTCATCACCGCCCAGGCGGACGATGACCTTGCGGAATGCTCCGAAGCCAACCCGGATGCCTGTGATCCGGAAACGGTGCTTGAGTGGTTTTCGTGGGCCACCATGGCCGGTGCCGACCAGGTCGAACGACGTCTTAGTTTCGATGCACTTCCCGGCGACCCCCTGATTCCCGGTGAGCAGTTTAAAAACTATTACTCCTGGAAAGCCGGCCTCAAGAAAGACCATGGCCTGTCATTTGGTTCGGACTACATTAGTGCATACATGACTGCCAGTGACGGCCTCGGTGAAGACAGCGCTTTCAGTGGTGATTTCAGGTTTTATGGCTATTGGGAAGCCACCGGCGACGGCAAAGGCAACTCGGGTGCGTTGATCTGGAAAATTGAACACCGGCATGCCTATGGCAGTTACATTCCACCTGCAGACCTCGGCTTTGCTATTGGCTATGCCGGCCTGTTGCACACAACCTTGAGTGACCAGGGTACGCGTTTATCCAACCTGTATTGGCGCCAGCGAATGAGAGGCGGCAACCTGGTGCTGTTAGGCGGCTGGTTGGATACCAGCGATTACGTCGATGTTTACATGCTAGCCAGCCCATGGACAGACTTTTTTAACTATGCGTTTTCAACCGGTGGCGCGGCCATGCCCGTCCCGAATGAAGGTCTGGGTCTGGCCCTGGGTGGCTATCTTAACAACAATTTCTACATGATCGCCGGTTTCGCCGACAGTAATTCGGATCCGCACAAACCCGGTGATGCATTTGATACTTTTTTCGATGATCGTGAGTATTTCAGTCATTTTGAGCTCGGTTGGAACGCCACTCGCGAGACCGCCTTTTTGGACAATGTTCACCTGACCCTGTGGCACGCGGACGAGCGAATCGCAGCGAATACACCTGACGGCTGGGGCGCCAACTTCTCC
>Ga0164313_10002209_pt1 | contig 17465 bp, 12 predicted proteins | sample GuaBasSedimGuay4_FD_113735 | JGI IMG/M metagenome (GOLD analysis project Ga0164313, IMG submission 113735) | Subseafloor sediment microbial communities from Guaymas Basin, Gulf of California, Mexico - Guay4, Core 4569-4, 0-3 cm | ecosystem: Environmental > Aquatic > Marine > Hydrothermal vents...
ACACGCAACCAGTTATACTACACATTTGGAAGGATTGCCGATAGAAACACCCCTTACACGGCCCGGTTTTCGGCATGTATTTCATTTGTTTGTAATAAGGACTTCCAGGCGCGATGAATTGCGCAATTTCCTTTCTGAAAAAGGTATAGCCACAGCCATCCAGTACCCCGCTGCCCTACCCTTTCTGGGTGCATATAAAAACTACAATCATACTGAGGAGGACTTCCCTGTCATATCAAAATACCAAAAACAAATATTATCCCTACCCATGTTTCCGGAGCTTAAAGAAGAAGAAATTGATTATGTCACCGGATGTATCAGAGAATTTGAGGGATAACATTTATAGAAACTAAAGTAGCTGCTATAGACCAGATATCGGGTGCAGGATTTCAACCAAAATTTAAGACAATGAAAATTTTCAAGCTGTTGCAATACTGAAAACAGGAGGAACTACAACTTCAAATCTCGTATGTAAGTAATTTTGTGGTTTTCATTTTTACTTCAGGTCTTATACATTGATTTTTGTATTGCTCTATTACAATCAAACCATAAAACCGACCAGGCGGCGTTCCTGGATTATTTTTAATATAAAACTTTTTTGAATGAAACTTTTATTTATTTCTTTTTGCCTTTTACTAATTCCTTTTGTTTTCTCTACATGTAATAATGAAACGGCAACTCCAGTGGATTTGACAACAGGATTAACAGCCAGATATATGTTTAATGGCAATTCAAAGGATGACTCGGGCAATCATTTTGATGGGACTTTATATGGTAATGCAACATATTCTGATGATAGGTTTGGAGTAATGGACAGGTCACTTGTGTTGGACGGGAACAATGATTACGTATCCGTTGATGATAATGATTTATTAGATATTGGAACCGATGAAAATGCGGTGTATTCCATATCACTTTGGTATAAGAGCACAGGAGACGGTGGACAGCGTGTTAACTGGATCATTGGTAAGGGAATAACCCAGAGCAGTGCATATACGGATTATGGTTTTGCGATTCACAACGATGTGGATTATTTAGGAGAGCGCAAACTTTTATGGTTAACCGGACCAAGCACAGATGATTGTGCTTTTAGTTTTTTTGACTCACTTGAAACCAATGAATGGCATCATATTGCCCTAATTCTTGAAGCGCAAACTGCACAATCTGGATTAAAAACAATATATATTGATGGGAAATTAATTTCAAGCTGCATATATAACGAGAAAACAGATTCCAGGAGCGAAGATTTGTTGATTGGTGCTGGCCTAAGACCTGATGGATGGATGGAGAGATATTTTAAAGGTAATATAGATGACATTTATATTTATCGCCGCGCTTTGACAGAGGTTGAGGTATTAGCATTGTTTAATGCATCAGCACAATAAATTACTTTATTATGTGCACAATTACAACCTACATGAAAAACAGCTAAATCCATTTTATCGAATTATCTAAGTTATTGGAGTCAGTGAAGAAAAATTACTATATCTCAGGTTTTGATGCTTATATAAATACAATTATTTATGGATTAATATATTTAATTCTGTTTATTCCGGGTATTATATTCGCACAAGGCAGTGAAAAGACCTTAGTCTTTAACGGAATTGACAAAGCAATTGACTTGGGTGATTCACTTGCTAATAATTGTCGAACCTTAGAAATGTGGTTTAAACCGTATGAAGATATTAACTCGTCAACCACTCCAATATCATTAATAGTAAGAGACTTTAATAATGGTGACGGACTTTCCACTAATGAATTTCAAATCTGTTTTATTCCCGATTCATGGTCGGGGGGCGGGTTAGGAGGAAAAATTGCCTTCTACAGACGCATCGGCAGTACCCGGTATGAAATTTTTTCTGACAGAAATGAATGGTCTGCGAATCATTGGTATCACGTGGCTGTAACAATTGAAGAAATTGAGGGAATGAAGATGTATATCAATGGTGTACTTCAAAAATCAACAGATCCTTCCACTGCTCCAATAAAGCCACAATCAGGACACATCACTGATAAAGTTTCAATCGGGAAATGGGGATACCCGGATGTTCGCTATTTTCATGGTGAAATAGACGAAGTTAGAATATGGGAAACAGAAAAAAGTGCATCTGATATACGATCCAAAATGTGTTCAAAACTCAATAGTAATGAATCCGGTTTAAGAGCATATTATAAGTTTGATACTGAATCTGCGAATTTATTAATTGATGATAGCAAAAATAATAATGATGGACAGTTGCTAAATATGAATATTGATGACTGGAAATATTCAGGAGCTCCAATTGGTGATACAAGCACATACTTTTACGCCAATAACTTAGCTGGTCAATCTTTGACTTTAAGCACAGGGCCAGGAGACAGTTTTTTGGTTGATCACATAAATTCGATCGCTAAAGGTATCCAAATTTATAAAGTGAATTATCCTCCAAACTCCTTAACTAATTTAAAAGATCCACTAACCGGGAACTATTACGGAGTCTTCCTTTGTGATATATCAGGATCATTCAATTTTTTTTATGACTATTCAGATTATAATTGTACGGCATGTGATAACATCTCTTCCAGAAATGATAATGCCATATTATTCTGGACTGATGTAGATGGTATAAATAGCAATTGTAGACTTACCGCAACCGATCAAAGTACAGTAGGTAGTGATTACCGTTCAGAATTTATAATTAACAAAAGGAATATTGTGATTAATCTCGGGAATGACACCATAATATGTCAAGGCGCATCTATCTTATTAGATGCAACAACGCCAAATGCATCATACCTTTGGAACGATAATTCTACCAACCCAACTTATAATGTAACTCAACAAGGCACATATTGGGTTAGAGTTGACATAATTGGTGAAAATTGTGGTAATGCCGATAGTATTTATGTAGAATTCAAAGATGCACCAAATGTTGATTTAGGTAATGACACTATTGTTTGTGAAAATACAACACTCATTTTAGATGCCACAACTCCAGCTGCTTTAGGATATCAGTGGCATGATGGTTCAACCAACCCGATATATAATGCTACCGGCCCTGGGCTTTATAAGGTCATGGTCGATACGGAATGCGGTATTATCTCAGATTCTATTCAACTATTTTTACCAAATAGTGAAGATGTTTTTATCCCGAATGTTATTACTCCTGATAATGATGAATGGAATAATTTCTTTGAGATATCAGGAACAGATCACAAAATACGCCTGATCGTTTACAACCGGTGGGGAAAAGAAGTATATAGATCTAACTCTTACAATAATGATTGGAACGGGCAAAATTTATCTTCCGGCAATTATTATTATTATATTAATATAGGTTGTATAAATCAAAATTATTCGGGTTGGCTAAAAATCATTAAATGATAAATTAATTTCAAAATTTATACCCAACTTGCCATTGTTAACATCTGCATGTTGAATATCACTAAACATCATAGAAAAAAACATGTCCTCAGTATTAATGTTGCTCGAATTTGAATTCCCTCACGATGACCGCGTAGAGAAAGAAGCTCTCACTTTAGTCGAATTGGGATATCATGTGGCAATTTTATGTCCGGATTTCTCGGGTAATTCCAAACAGGAAATTTACAAGGGTATTGAAATTTACAGGTTTGCTATAAATAAAAACTATTTTAAAAAACTGTTAGGGCTTTGTCAGATTTTGCCATTTTACCACAATCTTTGGCGGCGCCAGGCTGACAATCTAATAAATAGGTTGGGCACCAAAATAATTCATATCCACGATTTGCCCTTATGTAAACTTGGAGTATACTTTAAAAAGAAATACCAATTGGTATATATAGCCGATATGCATGAGAACTATCCTGCAATGGTATCAGGGCAGGAACATATTAAAAGATTTCCAAATAAATTATTGATAAATATAAATGGTTGGTACGCCAGGGAAAAAAAATGGCTTCAACATGCCGATCAAATCATTTGTACAGCTCCTGGCATGATCGATCGTTTAACTAATATATTAGGCCCGGATAAATCTTTTATCCTAGTTCCTAACACCATCAATCCGGAAAAATTCACAGCTTCACAACATCAAGACCTGACAATCGAAAAAAAGTACGAAAATAAATTTGTTCTGCTGTATTATGGTGGCATAAGTCAACAAAGAGGAATTCAAAATCTAATTCAAGCTATTCCGGTGCTATCGGATAAAATACAGAATTTAAAAGTTGTAATTGTGGGTAGTGGCAGCTATCTCGACGAATTAAAAACCCTGACAACAAAAATGAATGTAACCGGAGATGTGGATTTTGAAGGATGGCAGTCTCAATCAAAGTTAGCATCCTATATGAAAAACACTTCAATCGCCATTATCCCACATTTGAAGTCAGAACACACTGACAATACCAGTCCTAATAAACTTTTTATGTTTATGTATTTTGGGAAACCAACCCTGGCCACAAACTGCGATTATCTGATAAATATTATAGAAAAAACAAAGAGTGGGCTTATTTTTGAGAGTGGAAACACATTAGATCTTACAAAAAAAATACTCAGGTTATACCAGCATCCTGATTTGAAGCAAAAATTAGGTGAAAATGCAAAAAAGAGTTTGCTACAAGCATATAGTTGGGATAAGACAGTCGAACCACTTAGAAAAATCTATAGGTCATATTTTAATTAATCAGGATTATAAAGTTATTACAGAAATATGAATTCAAAAAATGTGCAATTAGAGGAGCGATTTAATAGAACTATTAATTTCCTGGGAAATGTGATGCCGCCACCTGTAAAAATTCTTGATCTTGGAACGAAAAATCCTCTTTCCAACCTAATGGAAGAAAAGGGCTATGAAGTGTATAATACAGATGGTGAGGATCTGGATCTTGAACCTGAAAGTGTAAAGCCGTACGAAGTTGACCTTGTAACTGCTTTCGAAATTTTCGAACACCTTGTAGCTCCTTTTAACGTGCTAAGACAATTACCATCTACAAAATTAGTGGCTTCTGTACCACTGAAATTGTGGTTTGCAAAAGCCTATCGCAATCCCAAAGATAAGTGGGATAACCATTATCATGAATTTGAATCATGGCAATTTGACTGGTTACTGGACAAGGCAGGATGGAAAATAGATAAAGCAGTAAAGTGGACAGCTCCAACCGGTCAAATTGGATTCAGGCCATTTCTCAGAAAAATAACACCACGCTATTATATGGTATATGCAACGAGAAAATGATAACAGACTTAGTTCAGCATACGAATTATCCAATATAATGCATATATTAAAACCTTAAACGGGTAATTACAGATTTGGGTATAATAAAGAAACAAGCTTTCCAATCTTCGGTATATATTTATACCGGAGTAGCACTGGCCTTCATCACAACAGGCTTGCTGGCTCCTAATTACCTTACACCTGGTCAGATTGGTACTATTAACCTGATCGCGTCCTGGTCCGGAATTTTTGCCGGCATCGGTATTCTCGGTTTTACAACAGCTACGGTCAGGTTTTTCCCATATTTCAGAAATGAAAAAACCGGGCATAACGGATTCTTTCTTTTATCCATACTGGTTGGGACAGTTGGTTTCCTTTTTTTTCTGGCGCTTTATTATCCCATCAAGCCCTGGATAATAGAAATGAACCAAGAAAAATCACCCCTTTTTGCACAGTTTTTTTTCCTGGTCATTCCACTCACATTTTTTCAGATTTATTTCTCCTTGTTAGATGTATACAATAATATGCTATACAGGTCATCTACCGGGATAATTCTACGTGAATTCATTCAAAGGGTGTTTATACTGATCGGTATGCTGTTTTTTGTTTTCCATTTGCTCAATTTTGAGGGTTATATATATTTTTATACAGCTGCTATTTGCCTTCCTACGATCCTTATAATAATATTTTTAATTGATAAAAAGGCTGTACACTTCAGACTAAACACAAAAATACTGACTGGCAAGTTACTGAAAAGTATAAGCAGTGTTAGCTTCTTTGGTTTTCTGAACACATTCAGCAACCTGGCTATCATTCGTATCGATGTTATAATGATCAATCATTTCATCGATTCGGCAGCCACAGGTATATATGTCACCTCATTTTATTTCGGCACTTTAGTGCAAATGCCGGCCAGAGCCCTGAACAGGATTGCACCAGTATTGATCGCTGATGCATACAAAGAAAATGACTTTGCTACAATTAAAGATATCTACTATAAAAGCAGCCTCAATCTCTTTGTAATTGCACTTTTTCTATTGCTCGGCCTTACTGTCAACATTGACAACATTTATAAGATCATTCCCGAAAATTTTGCCGAAGGGCGCCTTGTTATTGTCTACATCGGACTGGCAAATGTAATTCGACTTGCAGGTGGAAGTAATGATTCGATTATATCATTCTCAAAATACTATAGATATATCACCCTGTTTTTTGTGATCTTCCTGATTCTCATTTTTTCATTCAATTTGTATTTTATACCTGAAAAAGGAATTACCGGTGCAGCAATCGCCTCTGTACTGGCCATTTTAATCTTCCAAATTATTAAAATATTATTTATATATATAAAATTTGGTTTTCAACCTTTTAACTGGAAATTTATACATGCAGGTGCTGCTGCCGCTACTGTATATATGTTAATAGGAATGATACAACCCATCCAACCGTTTATAGCTGATATTGCCTTGCGTAGCTTGCTGGCAACAGCATTATACGGTGGATTTATTTACTATACAGAAATCTCTACCGACATCAATCAAAGCATTCACCTGTTCATTGAAAAAATGAATAATATCATCAAACGATGATTATTATTACTCTTCTATACATTATTTTTCTTTATACCGCAGTTTAAAACAGAATATTCCATAATTTTGCAGCCCAAAAGATTGAGTAAACATCAACCATCTAAGAAGGTGGCTTTGAATTGTACCAATTGGGCGCTTTATCATTCAATTTAACGGAATAGTGGAATAGTGGAATAATGGGAATACTCAATCCAATATTTCAACATTCCATCTTTCCATTTACCTACGTATAATAATAAAACATGATCACCATCAAAGAAGGTGAATTTTTAATAAAAATTTAATTTAGCATGGCTGAATACAATCATCAGAAGATCGATAAAAAATGGCAGGAATACTGGGAGAAACACCAGGTATTTAAAACGGTTGAAGACCCTGCAAAAACCAAGTTTTATACCCTCGATATGTTCCCCTACCCTTCGGGAAGCGGATTGCACGTAGGTCATCCACTTGGTTATATTGCCACCGATATAGTATCCCGCTATAAACGCATCAAAGGATTCAATGTATTGCACCCAATGGGTTTTGATGCATTCGGACTACCTGCCGAACAATATGCTATTCAAACGGGACAACATCCGGCCATTACCACAGCAGAAAATATAAAAAAATACAAGGAGCAACTTCGCAATCTGGGATTTTCCTATGACTGGAGCCGGGAAGCTCAAACCTGCGATCCAAAGTACTACAAGTGGACCCAATGGATATTCAGTCGGTTGTTTACCAGCTGGTATGATATGGAAGCAGATAAAGCAGAACCCATAGAAACACTTGTAGCCGGGTTTGAACAAAATGGGAACATAGATGCTCATGCCACGTGCGATGAAGAAACACCTTCCTTTTCAGCAACCCAATGGAAGGCATTTTCTGAAAAAGAAAAAGAAGAAATCCTGCTCAAATACCGTCTTACCTATCCTGCCGAAACCATGGTTAACTGGTGCCCTGATCTGGGAACAGTTTTAGCAAACGATGAAGTTAAAGATGGTTTTTCCGAACGGGGCGGTCATCCGGTTGAGCGAAAAAAAATGAGGCAATGGATGATGCGTATCACGGCATATGCCGACCGTCTGATTCGGAATCTGGATGAGCTGGACTGGTCCTCTGCCATGAAGGAAATGCAAACAAATTGGATCGGTAAATCCAAAGGTTGTGATCTTGACTTCAAAGTGGTGGGAAAGGACATTACTCTAACGGCTTTCACTACACGACCTGATACAATTTTTGGCGTCACCTACGTGGTGATTGCACCCGAGCATGAACTGGTACATGAACTGACCACACCGGATCATAAGGCAACTGTTGAAAAATATGTTGAAAGATCCATTAACCGTTCGGAAAGAGAGCGAATGGCAGAGGTAAAGACCGTCTCAGGTGAATTTACCGGATCCTATGTGATCAATCCTTTCACCGGAGAGCAGGTTCCATTATGGACAGCTGATTATGTGTTGGCAGGTTATGGTACAGGAGTCGTTATGGCCGTTCCTTCATCAGATGACCGTGATTTCCGCTTCGCCAATCATTATGATTTGCCCGTAATATGCGTAATCGAAGGTACTGAAGAGCTGGAAAACCCAACCGACAAAAAGCATGGCAAAATGATCAACTCCGGGTTTATAAACGGAATTGATAATCAGAAAGCTGTAGCCGCCACTATTGAGTGGGCTGAAATTCACAATGTGGGCAAGGCACGGATTAATTATAAGATCCGGGATGCCGTATTCAGCCGTCAGCGTTACTGGGGAGAACCAGTGCCGGTATATTATGACCAACAAGGAATACCGAGGCTATTATCCGATGATGAATTGCCCCTCGAACTTCCACAGGTAGACGAATACTTACCCACAGAAACAGGAGAACCACCTATGGGGCGGGCCAAAAACTGGATGTACAAAGACAAGTATTCCTACGAACTCACTACCATGCCCGGATGGGCCGGCTCGAGCTGGTACTTCCTCCGTTATATGGATCCCCACAACGACAAGGCCCCTGTCGGTGAAAAAGCAGCAAAATACTGGAACCAGGTGGATTTGTACATAGGTGGCACCGAACATGCTACCGGACACCTCCTTTACAGCAGGTTCTGGAACATGTTTTTATTTGACCGTGGTGTGATCTTTCATGAAGAGCCCTTCAAAAAATTGGTCAACCAGGGTATGATCCAGGGAAGATCCAATCTGATCTATAAAATGAAGGATGAAAATACCTTTGTATCCAACGGACTGAAAGACCAATACGACACCATCGAGCTCCACGTAGATGTGAATATTGTGGATAATGACATTCTGGATATTGAGAAATTCAAACAGTGGATGCCCGAATATAAAAATTCGGATTTTAAATTGGAAGATGGTGAATTCCACTGCGGTGCAGCTGTTGAAAAAATGTCAAAGCGATGGTATAATGTTGTGAATCCGGATGATATGGTAGAGAAGTTTGGTGCCGATACGCTCAGGATGTACGAGATGTTCCTCGGGCCTATAGAAATGTCAAAGCCATGGAACACTCATGGCATTGATGGAGTAGCAAAATTCCTGAAAAAATTCTGGAACCTAAGTCATGCAGAATCGGGAGAGTTGGAGATTTCAGACGACAAGCCGGGATTAGAAGAGTTAAAGGCTTTGCACAAAACCTTAAAAAAGGTGGAGCAGGATATTGGCCATCTTTCATTTAATACCTGTGTCAGCGAGTTTATGATATGTGTAAATACACTGTCGAAGCTCAAGTGTAATAAACGGACTATTTTGAGCGATCTTACAATTGCACTCTCACCATTTGCTCCACATATCAGTGAAGAATTATGGCAATTGTTAGGCAATAAGAAAAGTGTAATTTATGCTACATATCCAAAACACAACGAAGCCTACCTTCAGGAAGAACAGCATGAATATCCTATAATGATCAATGGAAAAATGCGTACAAAGATCAAATTCGATGTAAACATGTTAAATGATCAGATAGAAAAATGCGTCCTCGAAGACGAAATAGTTCGGAAATGGCTGGACGGAAATGCTCCCAAAAAGATCATCATTGTTCCCAAACGTATTGTCAACGTCGTGGTTTAACGTAGAGACGTAGCATGCTACGTCTCTACAGATGTATCGTCTCTACTAGTTTATTTCCAGTTCGTCTTTTGACGGAAGTTTGGGGAATGGATTATGTGGTTCGGTCTGGTACCAGTATGCTACAGATGCAATATCATCCTTCAATGGTAAATACCGGCCACCGTCACGCCATCCCAATGCCTGAATTGTAATGCGAAGATCTTTTTCAAACCGGACCGGATCTGTAATATGCCACCTGTACAAACCAAACCTCATTTGAGAATTGTACAAACCATCCGGACGTATCACCTGTGCCAGACCTGCATAGGGCGTTGTATAGGCCTCATAACCATCGGATTCGTGGTGGTTTGTATTCGATTTTCGTGCATGAAAATTGTATGATCCGCAAAAATAATCTTCCGTACCGGTACCATTGATGGTAGGAAATTTCTTATCTCCATCCATAAAAAACTTAATCTCGCCTTCTCCCCACCAGCCATTGTTATTCACACCCCAGCACATATAAGTCCCCACATATTGCCCTTTACCTTTTATGCCATCTATTATTGTATATACATCTTTATATTTCAATGGATTGACACGCCGGAATTGTGCATGAAAATATGCTGCATCATCAGGGACATTGGAAAGAACATAATCGATCTGATAATACAATGTTATTTGCTTATCGGAAATGTTAGATAATGTAACACGGCACTTTTTCCGAAAGGGCATAACCCAATAGCTATTTAATGCACTACCCGGGTTTACACAAACCGCCAATGACTGCACATGAGCATACTCACCCCATCCGTTGGCAAAGAAATCGCCAAGTGGACATTCAACTGAGGGTTCTTTTTCATCGTCCCAATACATTCTCAATATACTAAATCGTCTGTTGCCACCTCCTGTAAGCCAAATGTGTTGTATCGCTCCCGGACCATCAATTTCCGCCATAGTCAGGGTTTCACCTGGTTTAATATGTACATAAGGGTTCACTTTCCAACCCTGACCCAAATCCTTTGCTGCATGAGCGGCACTGCCTTCTTCAAGGGTAGCCATACCACCTTTTCCCTTTTCTCCAGTAAAATTTTCAGGACTGATCGACCTGGTTTTCGCATCCGAAAGCCGGTATAAATTGTCCATACTAACAGCCAAACCATCAAATTTTTGACTTTGAGCCAACAAAACCGGGAATACAGCTAATAAAAACCCAGCAGTTAAAAAAATTCGTTTCATTTTCATCATTTCAATAATTTTGTCCTTAGTTTATTTTTCAAATCAATTTAGGCCATTTTACCATATAAAACCATTCAGGAACTATATTTTTAATATCAGTTATCATCGACGCAATTCATTAACCATCACAGGGCGCTCAGAACCGTCTATTTCATGTATATAGTCTTTATTTGTTGCAAAATCGAAGCGAATAGCGCTACTATTCCCACCGTTATTTAGGAAATAGGTAATTTTGATATCAATCCGGCTAAAGCTCAGGCTCTCATTGAATATTCTTAATCCTACCGAAATACCAGTCTGGAAATCAGGTTCCTTAAATACATTTTTGTTCTTACTTATTATACCCATGTCTAAAGAAGCATACGGAGCAAAGCGAAACCCATATAAGAACCAAGGTGTAAAAACCACGTTCTCAATGCCAACTGACATAGCACTTTTACCCCAAATCCCCCTTTCATTCAACCCTTCAATACTCCTATTATACCTCACAAACTGGCTCGAAGAATCACTGGCACTCAATGAATAATAAAACTTGCCTAACTGTCTGATCCTGTATTTCCCAAATACTGATATCGGACTGATGTAAGAACCCTTAGCTTTAACGAGTACATCTTTAATGCCCTGGTTATAAAGAAACCCTCCTGTATTGGCTGCAATGCCAAAATATCCCACATCTTCGAAAAAACGGGACCAGGCAGCTTCCAGACCCACATATGGTCTTTCATAAAACTCATCTTTAACGTATCCACCCGTAAATTTCACCAAATAACCAAAAGGAATATCCTCTGCCCTCCCGAAGTTAAATATCAGACTACTTTTATAGTAATCCTTTTGCAGTAACTGAATGCTTCCCAATACGAAAGCTCTATTATGAAAAGCCAGGTTGCTGTCTGCCTCAACATATGGCTGGTCAATGAAATATTTGTTAGCATACCGTGCCGACAAAACGATCCTTTTCCTTTTTGAATGTTTCATTAGAAATGATCTGCCCATCCAGTAATCCTGAAAATCAGCACTGTATTGGTAGAAGATGACCGTATCTTTGTGATCAATATGAGTGGAATCATCACGGTGTATATCGAATGACAATGCTCCCCCCCATTTGGTTTGTGGAGTTAGAAACTCCCTTGAAACACCAATGCCCAACCATTTACGCCCCTGAGCATTTAAAAAATCCACCTGTCCTGTAATAAATGTTCCTGCAATGTTATTAAGCCTGTAACCTAACTCATAACCAAAAGGCGAAATTGTGTCTTTTAAATTGGTGAGCATACCCACGTATGCCTGATGACCTTGCCCGGCAACATTTGAATGCGTCAACCTTAAACCAAAACGGTCTATATCCTTAATATCAGGTTCAACTCCCCAGGGAAACTTATCCTGGGTAACAACAATAACAACAACCGATTCCGGATCAGAGGAATCAGGAACAACCAGGATCAAAGCATCCTGAATATAGGGCAATTGCCGCAAAATGCGTTCGTTATCAGCCATTTGATCAGGGTCAAGCAAATCTCCTTCTTTAAAAACAAGATTTTTTCTGATAACACGCTGTCTTGAACTGATGTGCACTTTGTTAAGTGATTTGCCAACTTTGCTCACAGAAACCTTTAAAGTATCATTTACATTTCCTTCAAATAAATCTACTTTACTATACTGAATCCTTGAGATACGCTTTCCCTGATAGGATCTAAAAGCTTCTTTCATATTATACATCTGAACACTATCCGTCATATTCTGGTCCCCCCTGACAATCAGAAACTGGTACATATCCCTGGTGAGTTTTTTATCAGAATACTTCTTTTCCAGACTTTCATAAAAAGCCTCAGAAGACACATATGGATTTTTCTTAATCTTGTATTTGGTAAATGGGAATAAAACAACCGCGGTGTCTTGTTGGGGAACTATGACACTATCTTTTAAAACCAAAATCTGATTATTTTTTATATACACAGTGTCAGCTCTCTCTCCAATCTTGCCTTTTTGAGCATAAACGCCCAATGAAACAATAAGTAAAAGAAATATGGCAGACGCCTTAATAATATATAACAAATTAATTCTCAAACCTAAAGACCCTTTTAATCAAAAAAAAAGGAGAAATAATAATCCCTCCCAATTTATCAATATCACAAATACAATCAAAATGCACCAGCTATTTCAGCCAGCCCCGCACCCAATACAGCACGCGAAATGGCATCTAGCTCGTCTTTTGGCCCTGTGAAGTGCATTGTAATATGCGTATGTTCCATGGTTTCACCAGGCTTCAAAAAAGCCGCTGGAGATGAACTTTCCAATTCGTAAAAAGGACCAAGAGCCTTACCATCCACCGGGCCATCGTTATAGGCGTTTACCAGATCACCACCAAAGGGTTCATCCTGGATTTCCCACATGGAGCTCACATATTCTGTAACATCTTTTGGAATTGTAAAACTAATGATTGTAAGGGCTTCATTTTCTTCATCGTAGCTCCCGGCAAATGGAAGTGCCCTCGATGGCCTCAAACCTATTTTATCGCGATTCTTTCCATCAGCTTTCAGAAATATTACACCATCTTCTATTTTCATGCGATCTTCAGGTATGGCCCCAAAATATTTATCATTGACTATAGGTCCGAGCTTCTCCACATCTCCTGTTCTATATGGCATTACTATAGTAGCCGCAGGAGAAGGAACCAGCATACCCAACATCCAGATAGAAATGGCACCTGTTTCCTGTGTCCACTCATTATCTCCAGTGTTGGTAATCATATTTATTGACTGATATCCAATTGTAGAAATATTTGAACCCGGTATTACACCCAGTATCTCACCGATCTTACTATCCGAAAACAAATCTATTTGCCGGTCCATCCTAAAATCAAAATTTGTACCACTATAATTTTGCATATGGGCATTATGCGTAAATACAACATGCTTTTGATCAAGTTTCACTACATCATAAGCAACAGTATCAACATCGCCAGGTGTGAACCAATCATCTAAAACAAACCTGGTACCAGTTTTGAAGAATACAGAAAACTGACCACCTTCCGGTCCAATCCAAAACCGATCCTCACCTCCAAAGGGATTGATGTGCTGCTGAAGTTTACCCGATGCAATCAGATCATAGTTGATCCAGCCGAAACTCATACCCTCGTCACCATTGGTTGTGCTGGTCATTACACGGCCCTGATATGCTGGACTAATAAGCATCCTCGCCTTACCATCATCACTTTGTAAGGTGATCATCTCCTGATACTTTACTAAAAAAGCTGCATCATAACCAAAGGTGCCCTTTTCGAAATCAGTCATTTTCTTATCCGATTTATCATCAGACGTTTTCGTTGTACATTGAATTGTTAAGGTCATGGCTAAAAAAATTGTAGCCAGCAAGTGCATTGTATTTAAATTTATCATTTGTTTAAACTGTTTATAATAAAATTACATATAAATTTATTGAATTAAACACGGGAAGTATTTTGTGTTCATACATTATAAAAAAAACAATAGTCATCTACATTGAAAAAAATTTAAACCAATTTAATACATTAACTTTACGATTCTACAATAATATGAATTGATATTTTAAAATGAAGCATAAAAAACAAATATTCGTTTTCGCAATTCTTGCTTTATTAGTGTTCGTTGCACTATATCCTACTCCACTCAATTCTCATATACAATATCTGGAACGCTCAACCAAAACGATAAAAACCGAAAAAGTTGCAGGAGAAAAATGGCTGGTTTGGCTGTACAACAATCCCGTAGGGGAACTGGCTCTTTATACTCTCGTAAAAAGAAAATTCCTTTCGGAATTCTACGGGTCATTAATGGACAAACCAAGTTCAGCAGGCAAAATTGATTCATTCGTGGAGAATTATGATATCGATTTGGGAATTGTACAAAAACAAATATTTGAGACTTTTAATGATTTTTTTATAAGAAAATTGAAAATTGGTGTCAGAAAAATAGATATGGATTCCATGGTTGTGGTATCTCCAGCAGATGGAAAGATGCTTGCTTTTCAGGATGTTTCCAAACAGGATTTCATAATAAAAGGATATAAATTTAACCTGGAGGATTTCCTCAACGATAGCAGTTTGGCCAATAAATACCAGCATGGCAGCCTATTGATCTTCCGGCTTTGCCCAACAGATTATCATCGGTTTCACTTCCCGGTCGATGGCCAGCTATCACAGCCAGTAAAAATAGATGGTGATTATTACTCCGTCTCTCCCATTGCCTTGAGAGAAAGAGTTGAGATCTTCTGTCAAAATAAAAGGGAATATGTTGTTTTATCCACTAAAAATTTTGGAGATGTGATCATGGCTGAGGTGGGTGCCACAATGGTGGGCAGCATTGTACAAACATATTCAGGAAATACTGTATGGAAAGGCGGAGAAAAGGGTTACTTCAAATTTGGCGGATCTTCGATCGTACTGATTTTTGAAAATAATACGATCAGAATCGATGATGATCTATTGCAAAACACCAAAAATAACCTTGAAACGAGTATCCTGGTAGGTAATCGGGTTGCTATAGATATCTTCCGCGCAGCAGTTGATACACTATTCGTTGTCAAAAAAGATACCCTAAAAACAATGATGGCTGAATCGAAAGCAAATAATTAACATATCCATTTAGATAGTTAAATTAATTCCAGGAAAAGGGTAAGGTTTTCAGCACATCGAGAATCTTCCCTAAATCAAGCTTAAGTTCCAATTCGTATGTTCTGTAGATAAGATCCCACTCCCTTGGATCCACATATCCATCCGAATCGGCAATCCTCGATATCCAGGCAACAGTCCGAATTTGTGTCTCCTTATCACATTTGCTTAACGCTTTGATACTGCTCCTATATAATATCTCGTCATCAATATTTCTACATTTTTTGAAACGATCATTAAATTGTGCTTCATCGATGCCTTCATACTTAATCATCATCAAACCAGATTCGACCTCTTTTTCATTTACTTCTCCATCGGCATGAATCATCAGGTAATATAGTGAAGCAATTCCTGTAATGGATTCTGAACTATAGGTCGTTATATTCATTTTAGTAAGTTAGGTTGATGTTGTTGAAATTAATTCATTAGTTTATACATCAAAGAACTAATATGTAACCGTTCTATTATATTTTTTATTTATATATTTATATTTATCGGTTTATATGTTACATTTAATAGTAAAATGGCTTTTTTATTGGATCAGTTATACCGTAAAATCTCTTAAAACATGAAAACACGAAATTTTTTATTGACTGTTTTAATTGGAATAGTCCTGATTGGATGTACAAGCCAATCATCTAAAGACTATACAAAAAAAATTGAAGACAAAGTACGTGCAGAACAAATTAAAGAAATGAAATTTGGCATGTTCATCTGCTGGTCGTTTAGTACCTTTTATGGCAGTGAATGGACGCCAACACTGGATAAAGATGCGACCTACTTTAAAGCAACTGGTTGCGACACTGACCAGTGGTGCAAATTGGCCAAAGATGCAGGTATGGGGTACATATTATTTCTCTCTAAACACCATGACGGGTTTTGTTTGTGGGATACCAAAACCACTGATAAAAAAGTAACTAATAGCCAGTTGAAATTAGATGTATTAGCTAAACTTCGCAAGTCGTGCGATAAGTATGGAATAAAGCTGGCGCTTTATTTCTCCGAAGGGGATTGGAACTGGCCCGGGGCTGAAGACGGCGGATGGATGAAGGGAGGGAGTAATCCTAAAATGAAAAAAGCTCAAATAAAGGAACTATGCACACAATACGGTCCCATCGAGTTTTTCTGGATGGATCATGCAGTAGGTGATGGAGGATTAAATCATAAAGAAACTGTAGAATGGGTGCATCAATTTCAACCAAACTGCTTTATCGGTTTTAATACAGGCGAAACAGCCGGCCGTTTAGATCTTCGCGAACGAGGGAAACCGGGGCCCATCGGCGATAAGAATGCGGTATGGAACGAGAATCATATGAAAGATAGCTACGATAGTTTTCTCGTGGCTGAATTTACTTATCCGATACTTCCAAAACACGAAGGTGGAGCCGACTGGTTTTATTCACTGCCAACGCATGATGCGATTTGCAAACCCACTGAAGATCTTTACAAAGATTACCTCGGTGCGGTAAAATATGGAAATATTTTTTCCATTGATGTAGGACCAGATTATAAAGGTAAAATCCGTGATATTGATGTGAAAACACTTCAAAAAGTCGGGAAATACATATCAGGAGAAATTAACCTGTCAGATAAAAAATAGAACCCGGTCAAATCATATGAATTTGAAAAATAAGGAAAATACAGGTTTTATTGCTTTCGGCAATCTAATACCCTTCTTATTGGTTACTACTCTTTTTTTTATGTGGGGTATTCCCAATAATATCAACGGAGTATTAATCAAGCAATTTATGAAATCGTTTGAGTTGACAGTATTTAAAGC
>Ga0164313_10002210_pt1 | contig 17452 bp, 9 predicted proteins | sample GuaBasSedimGuay4_FD_113735 | JGI IMG/M metagenome (GOLD analysis project Ga0164313, IMG submission 113735) | Subseafloor sediment microbial communities from Guaymas Basin, Gulf of California, Mexico - Guay4, Core 4569-4, 0-3 cm | ecosystem: Environmental > Aquatic > Marine > Hydrothermal vents >...
CTGGTGGGTGGCCCTGACATGCCGTAGCGCCGCGTGAGGAATGTCAGGTTAATCGCGCGGTAGAGCGCCATGACGTCCTCAACCTCCTCTTCCAGTTCCGCCGAGAGATTCAGGTCTCTGAAATAGACGAATTTCTCGCCTCGAATGGTTTCGAGTGCGGTGCGTGCGTTTTTCCGGGCGGCGTTGGACCAGTCGTCGCGCTCTTGGGACGCCCCCCCGGCGGCAAGTTCCCGCAAAGTGATTTCGGGAGGGAGCACACCGATTGTTGCGACGGTGCCGGATGGCAACCCCAGCCTTTGGGTCAGTGGTGGCCGGGGGGCCTTTTGTGTGGTCGTGCAGCCGGCGAAGAGCAGGCAGATCGACGCAAATGCCGCAGATCGCCAGATCCGTCCGGGCCTCCCGAACGAATCGGGTGATGACTTTGACCTTTGCGGACGCCTTCCCGACACAGGTGTATATTTACAGAGCCCCCGGCATGTGTCAACGGGTGCGAGGCGGACGGGGCATCCTCATCTTTCGCCTGCTCTGGAGAGTCGCTCAGATCCGTGCAGCCGGACAAGAACGAAACGACCTTCGTGGTCGCGCAGGAGCACGACCCTCCATTCCACCCCCCTTTTTATGGAGGGCTGTCCTTCCGTCTTCACCATGTTACGCCGGGACATGCCCGGGCAGCCGTGTATCCGGTGTCGAGTGGATCAGAAAAAACTTCCTGGTTCGTCCGCTAGGTCCCGGAACTCCAGAGGGTCTTGGAGTTTGCGGGTAGAACGACGCGGTCCTTGTTGCCTTTCTTCTTGGCACGAGGTTTGCCGGACTCGATTTCCTTCTGGAGTTCGCGAAGGCTCGCTTCGTACCGGCGCAGGCCGGCTTCCTGTTCCTGAATCGATCGAACATCCTCTTCGAAGGCGTTTCGTTCGATTTCGAACTTGTCCTGAGCTTCCCGGACATTCCGCCAGGCCGCGCGAATCTTCGGGTGTTTTTCCGACAGATGTTCAACCGAAATTTCGATCGGCCCATCCTTGAGTGAGGCCCGATTCAGTTCTTTCCGGAGTGTGTCATTGTCGGTGCGCGCCTGTTTCAATTCGTCGATGACCTTCAGGAATTCCTCCGGATCTTTCCCGTTCCCGCCACTCGAAGACTTGCTGGTCTTCGCCGCCTTGATGGCAGCAATCTCCTCCTGGATTACGTCTTTCTTGGACTGCAGGGCATCTCTTTCCTTTGCGTGCAGGGCAACCATTTCCTCGCGCTGACGCGTGAGTTTGATCCTGTCCGCACCGAACCGCTCTTTCTCCTCTTCGAAGACTGCCTGCTCGGCCCTGAAATTCTTGATCTGATCCTGAACCATATCCTGCTGTTTCCGGATCTCGCCCAGCCGTGCTTCTTCTTCGTCGAGTTTGGCCAGGCGGTCACGCGTGTTCTTCGACGATTCCTCGAATTCCGCCTTTTCCTTTTCGTAGGCCGCATGGGCAGTTTCGAACTCGGCTCGCTCCCTTTTCCCAGTCTCGAGTTTGTCCTCGAGGGCCCGTCGTTCGGCCTGGATCTCAAGCTTGGTGCGTTCCAGCGTTTCACTTTCGAGGTCGAGTTTCTCGGCCTGCATTTGGGCCGCCGCCATGAGCGACTCGGATTCGGATTCGATGCGCGTTCTCTCGAGGTCGAGTTCCTGCCGGCGTTCGTTCAGTTCTGCTTCTCTCGTGTCCAACCCGGACGAGCGTGTGTCCAAGGTCGCTTCCTTCTGACTGAAGACTGATTTTTCTTCCTCGAATCGAGCGATCTCCTCTTTGAACCCGTCGATCCGTGCCGCTTCGGCGGCCAGCTTTTCGGCCTGCTCGCGATTCGCGTTTTCCGTTTTCGAAACCGACTGTTCGCGTGATTCGATTGAGGCCACCTGTTCCTGGAACCTGGCCTGATCCTGATCGAATGTCGCTTCCCGGGTGTCCAGTTCTGTGACGCGATCTGTCAGGGCCTCGGTCTCCCGGGCGACCTGTTCTTCCTGCCGGTGGACTTCGGCGATTCTTGATTCGAGTTCGGCGGCTTCCTTTCGTGCCTGTTCGAGCCGGTGCTCACGTCCTTCAAGATCGTTCTCCCAAGCCTTGAGCTCGGACATGGCGGCATCAACCTCTTCTTTTTCCTCCTGAAGGGTTGAGAGGGCTTCGCGCTGACGATCGAGTTCCACCCGGTCATTCGCGACAGCTTCCTGGGCTTCATCGGTCTGCTTGCGGATCTCCTGGAATGCATCGTGTTCAGCCGTGAATCTGTCGCGGTCCTCGTCGAGTTCCTTCCTCGATTCGTTGAGCAGTGATTCTTTTTCGCTCAATGTGGAGCGGAGCTGATCGACCTCTACCTGTTCTTCCTCGAGCCCTGCTTTGAGAGCCATGATGGCGGCAGCCCCTTTTTCGCGATCTGCGATGTCAGCTTCCCGGCCGTTCACGGCTTCGCGATCCTGGTGCAGCTGGTTCGTCGCCTGTTCCAGGCTTTCCTTTGACTTCGCCACTGCCTCCTGTTCGGTCTTCAGTTGGTTGGCTGCAGCTTCAACCTCATTCCTTATGCGGTCAATTTCGGCGGTTTTGGAGGCAAGCTCGTTTTCGGTCGTCTCGACCTTGAGTGCCCTTGATCCGATTTCCTGGGCTCGCAGATCGAGTTCTTTTTCGCGGCGATCATTTTCGGCGACGCGTTCTTCGATCTCCTTGGCCCGCGGCAGGTTTTCCTCGATCGATTTGCGGTCGGTCTCGATGCTCCTGGAAAGGTCTTTCAACTCGCGTTGCTGTTGATCGAGTTGGGCGCGCTGTTCGGGAATGTCCTTGGATTTTCGTTCCAGGTCTTCCTCCCGCTTTTCGATTGAAACGGACTGCTTCTTCAATTCCTCCTCGCGCTGAATCGATTCTTTTGAGGATCCCTCAAGGTGGTTTTTCCAATCCTGAAGTCGTTTTTCTTCGAGTTCGATCTGTGTGCTGCGCTGGTGAAGCGTGGTCTCCTGTTCCTGAACTTGCCGGAGACGACCTTCGATCTCGGAAATGCTTCCGTTCACGCGCTCCAGTTCGGCGCGATCGCGGCCGAGCCCCTCACGCATACCCGCCACTTCGACCCGCTCCGTCTGAATCTGGTTTTTCTCGTTTTCTTGAACCGACGCCTCGTTGCTTTGCCGATCAGCGATTTCCTTCACCTCCTGGTCGCGGCTGTCGGCCTGGGTATTTCGTTCGGCCAATTTGGCCTCGGACTCCTGAAGCCCGGCCTGGGCCGCCTCGATTTCGTTCTGGATGGCACCGAGTTTTTCTTCCTGCTCTGAGATCTCGTTTGATCGGCTTTCGAGTTCGGATCGGACCGCTTCGAGTTCCTGGAGCTTCTGTTCTCCCTCCTGAACCAACTGTTCACGTTGGGTCAGATCGCGGTCCCGCGCCTTGAGGCGAGCTTGGGCGTTGTCAATTGAAAGAATCGCCTCGTTGTTCTTCTCCTCTATTTCCTTCCGCCGGGTCTCAAGATTCTGGATTTCCTCGGTGAGATGATCACGTTCGGCGAGTCGGTTGTTGAGTTCGTCTTCCTGCCGGCGCAGGTCTTCAAGTTGTTGCTTCAGATCCTGTGCCTGAACGGAGAGTTGGTCGACCTGCCGGCGCCAGCGATTTTCGGCCTTGGCTACCGGGTCAGCCTCATCGGTGTCTTCCGCGGACGGACTCCTGCTCACGAGCAAGGTCTGGATCTTCCCGGCGATGCTACCGGCGTCGTTAATCTCAGCGACGATGTCGGTGATTCCCAGTCGGCGTGTTTTGACCTTGGCGAGGAAGTCGAGTTCTTCCGCCAGGAGAACGATGCGGACATGGGGTTGGAGATTCTTCAGTTCCGAAGCGAATTCGATCCCTCCCGGAGAAAGGGTGGCGTTCTCAATAACGGCCAGGTCGTAGACGTCGGTTTTCGCGGCTTCGGTCGCGCTTTCGGTGTCTCCGAACAGGCGGATATCGTCGGTCTCGTTGCTCAGGAGACCAATAAGTGAATCCCGGAAGTCCCGGTTCGGGTGGAGGATAAGGATGCGGCTGCTCAAGGTAGGAAAGGAGAAAGGTCTTAAGACGCGACCCAGGTACTGTACCTGAATACCATTCTTCCTCGTCTTTCGAGGGTAGCGGGGTTAATATCCAGCCACGGATTGACAGAAACTTTACCCGGATTCACTCCGGGGTGGAATGGTGGCAGGATTTTGGGGTTCCTTCAGCCGCCAGAGCCCTGCCAACAGACTGCCGATCACGGAGTGCATAACGGCGCGAAATCGCGCAGGGCGCTCATCGTGTCGGGCCGTGGTCCTGCGGTTGAACCGCATCATGGCGAGACGGTTCTTCGGGGTCCACTCCAGAAAAAGCCCCGGGCCATTTGACGGCACCGGGGCTTTGCAATTTCGATTTGATGGGTCCGTCTACTGGACTTCGTAGACCTCGACCAGTCCGAGACCCGAACCTCCGTCGGCACCGGATACCTTGATGGTATACCGCCCCGGATCCAGGATCACGAGACCTGCGGCATCTTTGCTCCCGATCCTGAGTGGAAAGGCGCCCACGGCGACCGTTGCGGCCTGAAGGGCGGCCTGTTCATCGAAATCTCCCCAATCATTATTTGTAAAGATCTCGGTTTGCCCATCCATCACGGACAGTTGAGGATCGGCCAGGACGATGAGGGGATCATTGATCAGATCACCGAGGGTGGGGCCGACCGCGCGGATCAGGACAGCTTTCGGACGTTCGCCCTCGATCACAAAACCGGGCACGGCTTGCTCTTCGCCCGTACCGACTTTGAGGCGGGTGGAAATATTGACCATGCGAGGATCGTCGATTCCCTGAGAGACATCGTAGACTTCGACGATGGAGACGCCGGTGGTCGCGCCGACACCGGCCACCAGGGCGGTGTATTTGCCGGCCGGCAGGTCGATCAGCAGCGAGGCATCCTTGCTGCCTGGAATGAAATCAAACGCCCCCACCTTGGTTGATGCTTCCGCCAGGGCGGTCTGATCGGGGAAGTCGCCCCAATTGTCGTTCGTAATGACCGTGGCGGAATCTGACCTTACCTCCAGGAAAGGATCGGCCAGGAACCCGCTGACGCCAAGAGGCCCCAAGGAGGGGCCGGCTGCGCGGATCAGGACGGTCTTTACAGGAGATGTGCCGCCCGAAAGAACGAATCCAGCGATCATGCGCTCTGTTCCGGTTCCGACAAATCCTCGGGTTGAGAGGTTAACCAGGGGTTTCCCGGGATCGACCTGGGCGGCGAGAATGGTGCCCAATCGTCCGGAGACGAGGTACAGACCGTTGGCATAGATACTGGAATTCAGGGCGTTTGACGTCCTGCTGTAGCGGCGGGCCCACGCGATGCCGTTTCTGGAGGTGAGTATGACCCCTCCGATGCCCGATGCCACATAACCCTCCGGACCGTAGGAAACGCCGTTGAGATCCGTGAGGACCCCCGTGCTTACCGCGGTCCAGGTGAGGCCGTTCTGGGACTGAAGGGCAATGCCCTGCTGACCGACGGCGACGAAGCCGGCCACGCCGTGTGTCACGTCAAGAATTGTCAGGTTTGTGCCGGAGTCTGCTGAGCTCCAGCTGGTTGTATTGGTGGAGTAGCGGATATTGCCGCCTGCACCTGCGACGATGATGATGCCGTTGGCATGGGTCATACAACGCGGTTGCACGAAGCCGACATCTCCATCCTTACCCCAGGTCTGGCCATCAGATGATTTGATGACGGCACCGGTGGAATCGACGGCCATGTACTGATTCTCCACATAGGTGAGGGCGTCGATGGCTGCCGTCGTCTGGCTCTCCCGGGTATTCCAGACGATGGCGTCCTCGGAGCTGATAATCGTACCTGCCGCTCCGGTGGCGACATAGCTGCCGCCCCCCGAGAAGGCTTCGTAGAGATCGAAGTCAACACCACTTGTGGTCTCTTTCCAGAGAAGACCGCTGACCGAACTCAGGGCGGTACCGTTTTGCCCGACCGCAACATACATGTCGCTGCCGAAAGCAAGTGCGTTCAGAGGGGTGGTGATGCCTTCGGACACCTCTTCCCAGAGGTTTCCGGTGGCTGAAATGAGAACGGCTGAGAAGCCGGCCGCCACGTAGCGGAAGTTTCCGTATTCGACCGTGAGGAGGATCCCGACGCCGGCTTTCGGGGCCCAGGTGATCCCGTCAGGCGACGTAAGAATTGTGCCATTGAAACCGACAACAACAAATTGCTCGTCCGCGTAGGTGATACCTTCCAGAGACTGGAAAGTCGGGCTGGCCTGGGCCGTCCAGGCCAACCCATCGGGAGACGTGATGATCGTGCCGGCTTCGCCGACGACAATGTAGAGTGATCCGCTGTAGATGACTCTGTTAAGGAACTGGGTGACCGGGGTGCTCTGTGTGGTCCAGTCCTTGCCGTCGGCAGAGGTCAGGACAGTCGCGGATGAGTTTGGGACTCCTCCGACCACCGTGAATTGGTTGTCCGCGAAAATAACATCAGCCAGGCGCTCGGTCGTATTGCTGGTCTCTTCCGTCCAGTCGACCCCATTGGTGGAGGACAGAATCAGGCCACCGATACCGACGATAATATAGGTCCCATTTCCGTAGGCCACTCCGAAAAGGCGCTCACTGGTTCCGCTATCCCGAACGGTCCAGTTCACCGAATCCGGTGAAGTCACGATTGTGCCGGCCTCTCCCGCGGCAACGTACAGCCCGTTCCCAAAAGAGATACCGTTCAGGGTCTCATTTGTGCCACTGAGTCTGTAGGACCACGACTTACCGTCCGCAGTCACCATAATCTCACCGGCGCTTCCGACGGCCACAAATTGGCTATTGGCGAATTCGATCGTCCAGAGTGCTCCTCCGGTCGGTAGAGGGTTTCGCCATTCCCAGTTATCAAGAGGGTCGTCGCTTTCCTGACCAAGGGCGGTAAAGCCGGCAGTCAGACCGACAACGGCAAAGACCAATGCCTTGCCAAGGTTTTGAAGACCCCAAAGTTCCATGCGGGTTGTATTTCTCATGAGTATGATTCGGTCTCTATCGGAGTTCAAGACGGGGAATGAAGCCTTCGACGGAGGATTGGGTCGGGTTGGTCAAATTTCGTGAATGTAAGGTGCCTGACGGTTGGTATCCTCCAGGTGATCCGATCGCCTGGAAACCCACTGAGCAGACCCTTCTATGGCTCCACCGTCCCGGTCGGCAAGAGTTCTCTCGGGCGGATACCAGTGCTCCGACATGCATAAATTTATGGGTAAGGCAGAAAGGCTCTTGTACCGTGCGAGGTTTCTCCCAAATCGGAGGGCTGATCCCGCGGCCGCGGGATCAGCCACACCCCCAAAAATCAGTCGACGTGGAAGTCGACCCTCCGAAATGCCACCTCAATATTACCCGTCATTTCATGCGTGGCGGTCCACTAGGTGTCCCGCCTTGAGGCGAAGATCCGACTGCGCCAGAAGCGCGGTGGCAGGCCGCCCAACCCCATGATGACGAGATGGGAAATCATGAAGATGAGCAGCCAGATGAAGGCCTTGTCCATGAATCCATAGGAGTGAAGCCCCACGCCCAGCATATTGGTGCCGAACCAGGACCAGGCGGTCACAATATTCCCGAAGATGGCCATGACCATCAGCCCGCGCGGGCGAATGTATCCGCCCCAACGGGCGTGGAGGATGATGGCATTCCAGAGAACGACCAGTGCGGCCCCGTTTTCCTTCGGATCCCAACCCCAGAAGCGCCCCCATGACTGATCCGCCCAGATACCTCCCAGCACGGTTCCCACGAAACTGAACAGCAGGGCGAAGCAGACGATACCGTAGACCATCTGGTTCAGGGTCTGGGCGGTCGCTTTATCCAGGGTCCTGGAGACGACTCCGCGGATGATGAAAACAATGGCCAGGAATCCGGCCAGGAAGGTCGCTGAGTAGCCGATCGCGATGACGACCACATGGGTCGCCAGCCAGAAATTGCTGTCCAGGACCGCGCGCATCATTTCCATGGTGTCTCCGTCCCCTGAAAGGTGGTGGGCGATGAGCAGGGTCGCAAAGCCGGTTGCGGCCGCAGTTACGCTTCCGATACCGTTCCGGAACAGGCGCTCAAGGAACAAGCCGAGCAGGACTGATCCCCAGCCGACGAATACGGCGGATGAATAGAGATTGGTCACTGGGGGCCGCCCCTCCACATACATCCTGAAAAGGAGGCCGCCAGTGTGGAGGGCCAACGCCAGACCGCCCAGGTAGAGTGCGGTCCGGCCCAACCCTTTTCCGGGCGCCAGCCAGGACGCGCAGGCGAGCAGAAAGACAACCACATAGAGAACCATGCTCTTGTAGAAGGGGGAAAAGTGATTGAAAAAGACTTCCTGGGCTGCCTTCCGACTCTCGGTGGGGATCTGGTCGGAAAGTGTCGCCTGGAGTTCGGTGACCGCCCGATTGAAGCCCTGACCATCACTGGGTCGGCAGGCCGAGGCGACAGCCGCGTAGCGCATTATCAGAGGATCGATCTCTTCCGTCCCGACCGTTTCCAGGATGAGCTCTCCCGATTTCCTCCAAGTGTCTGAATCGTCCGAACCGGGCGCCGGTGGGGAAATGTAGAAATAGCCGTTCTCAGCCAGTTGCTTGTATCGGCTTCCAAAGGCAATCATGCGATTGAAGGCGACTTCATCGTAGGGTTCCGATCGCTCGCGCTGCCGGATCGCTTCGCGGCCCGGTCTGACCACCCCCTGGAACACGGTCAGCTCGGTTGAAAGATCAGCCGTGTCCTCGGGTTGAATGCTGTTCTTCAGGCGTTGGTAAAGAATCAGTTGACGATGAAGGGTCAGGATATGCTGCTGGAAGCGTGACCGGAGCTTGGCATCGGTCTCGCCCGCCCGGCGGGCCTGTTCATCGATCTTGGCCAGATGCGGGAACAGGTCTGCATAGGAGAAGTATTTCCCTTCCTCCTGTCGCCAGCCGAAGAGGCTGAGCACATCAGGGTCATGGATGACCATGATCTTGCGGGCATCGGCCGAGGGTCCGTCGAACAGCAGTTCAGTCAGCCAGTCCATTGCCGGTATCTTTCCGCCATCCGGGGTGCGGAAAGTCTGCTTGTCGCGGAGCAGAAGCAGGGAAGTTCGGGCAACTGTATCCAAAGGCTTGATGCGCCCGTTGAGAAGGATGGGTGTCTTTCCGAACTCGTAGCTGTTGAGTCCGCCGTCGTTCGAAGGCGTCCTGAACGCGGCCGAAACCACCCAGATCAGCGCCACAAGAAAGACAGTGAAAGGGATGTGTCGTTTCATGCCTTGAGGGCCCTCCGTCGCATGAATGTGAAGAGGTGCATCGCGAATTGGACGGAGAGCCCGATCGAAACCAGGATGCAGGAGATGTAGGGCAGATGGCGCCCGGGGTTCTTGACCACACGCAGGACGCTTGTCCGGTCATCATTGGCAAAACTGGCCTGGAAAAAGGTGAGCCCCGCGTAGCGAAGCGGGTGATTCATGCGGATCAGAACTTCGCGGTCCTCACCTGCCTCCTCATCCACCAGGCGAATGAGACTTGAGAAGTTTCTGGGTATGTCCGTGCCGGGATAACGATCGTGGGCGAAGTCGAGCAGCGTGATCGAGAACGGCTTGTAGAAACGACGCTGGCGCAGCTTCAGGACATAAGTTCTGCCTTTGTGCTCGAAGGACTGTGTTTCCTGAAATGCATTGCAGGTCATCCATGTGCCCAGGATTTCGTCCGCTTCGCCTACCCGGACAATTGCAGTCGTCAGGTCGCGTTCATTCTCCTTAGTCACTCGATCTGCCTCCATCGCGAAGAGGTCGGCGCCCAGTCCCTTGTCGGCGAGCGGACCTGGCGGAGGGGTTCCGGAGCCGCGTCGAAAGATCCGTGCATTCGGGTAGAAAGCCCGGATGTCGACCGTGAACGGCAGTGACGGATGCTGTATTATTCCGCCACGGAGGAGTCGGCCTTCCGGTATGCTCACGACCCGGTCGGTGTCCGGGTCCGTTGTATCGATAACGACGAGTTCGGTCTCCCGGTTCGCTTCGGAATAGTTCTTCGTCTGGCCTTCATCAAGGGCCATATCGAAGTCTCGTTGAAACACCCCGCTCATGAGTTCGCTCACCAGCAGGATTACGATGCCGAGATGGATGATCGAAATCCCGAGTTTCTTCCACGAAAGCCGGGAGCGGGCAAAGTGAGCGGCGATCAGGTTGACCATGAGAACCGAACCCAGCAGGTAACCGCCGGGCATGATCGGGATCGACCAATCTCCACCGGGTGGCGACCAGAAGACGATGAAGCTCCGGAAATATTTCACCTGCGCCGCCCAGATGCCCAGTTGGACCTGGTCCAGCGTGCCAAAGAATATCAACGCCATGCCCAGGACGAGACCCACAATCGTGAGCTGGAGAGAACTGATCAGGCGGAACGCGGCCTTCACCAGGTCCTTCATCGGGCTTCCTCCGTGACCCGAGTCTCCCGGGCTTCGACTGAGGAGGTCAGTTCACGGAATGCGGCAAGCTCCGATCCCACCGCTTCGGCCGACCCCGTCATTTTGAAGAACCAGGTCTTCCCTTCGATCGAAAGAATGGCACCGACGATCCTCGACGGATCACCGTCGTTCGCGAGGCCGGTCATGTCGACATAGGATCCCGGGTGACCGGCGATGATGATTTCGGTGACCAGATCCTCAAGCCCCGCGGTATCGACGGGCTGAAGGTCGAGTTGGCCCCGCCAGCGGTTGATATTGGCCAGCAGGCCGCCGGCACTGTCCGGAAAAGCTGTGACTGAGATATCCACGGCTCTGTCCCCCTCGCCCCTGGCTGCGTAGCTGGCCAATCGGAAACTCGTGGCCTCTTTCTCAGTCCACGAATCCGGCTTCGTCCAGGTCAGGCCCAAGCCTGAGTGTTCAGAGGGGTGAGCGGCGACTGCAACCGGAGCTTCCTTTGGCACATCGTAGACGCGGATCTCGGCATCACGGCAACCAACCATCAGGATTGATGCGACCAGGGAAACGAAGACTGTTCGGCGTGGATTCAAGGTGGGTGCAGTTCGGGCCGTCGACGTTCTTCAGCGTTCATCCAAAACGCAAGCCTGCGACGAACGCCTGAGTCTGTCCGGACTCCCGGAGGGCTGACTTCCACGTCAGCCGCAGAAACTGAGTCCAATCGTCCCGGTTCTGCTCATCCAGGATTTACCGCTTGAAATCCTGACAGTCCCGATCATCCCGTCTGGGTGCGACTGATCGTTTTTCCCCATCCGGTATGACAACACCTGCAGCATCACTTCCCGTCCACGAGAGATACCAGTACCCGTTCTCAAGCTGGCCCGACTCCCGTTCGCCCGCCGGATATGTCAAAGCCCCGCTCACCGATGACGACGTCGAGTTTTACGGGGAGCACGGATTTCTGGTGATCGAGGATTTCTACCCAACCGAAGAGATCGCTGGGTTGAACTCCGAGGCCGCTCGCATCTGCCGGGGAGATGCCGGTCCGGTCCGCGGCTTGACGGAGCATCAGCCCGATGAGGCGGACGATGAGGTCCTGCGAAAATACCTCTGCATTCACTTTCCGCACAAATTGTCGGAGTTGATGAAATCAACCATCACCAATCGGAGGACGGCGGATGCCTTGACCGGGATCATCGGACCCAATGTCAAGTGCATGCAGTCCATGCTCTTCATCAAGGCGGCCGGCAAACCAGGGCAGGCTTGGCACCAGGATGAGTTTTATATCCCGACCCGCGACCGTTCACTGACTGGTGGCTGGATAGCCTTTGATGATGCCACGGTTCAGAACGGCTGCCTTTGGGTGATTCCCGGCTCTCATCGCCATGGTGTTCTCTGGCCGCAACACCAGCAGAAGGACCCGAGATTCGATTGCGCGGGCGAATCAGGAGATTTCCCCTACACGGATGATGACGCCGTTCCGGTCGAGATGAAGGCGGGGAGTATCGTCTTCTTCAATGGCTACCTCCTTCACCGATCGCTCCCGAACAAGGCTGTCGGCGGGTATCGCAGGGCCCTGGTCAATCACTTCATGAGTGCGGAGTCACTGCTCCCCTGGCACAGTGATGAGTCGGGTTGGATGGGCCAGTGTGACAACCGCGATATCGTCATGGTGGCCGGAAAAGACCCCTACGCCTATAAGGGCCTGGAGGACCGCCACGGAGCCCATGTCCGCCCCAGTGGCGAAGGTGGCTGCGGCGATTCGAAGAACAATCAGAAGGACGACTGAGGGCCGTCGGTGGAAGAAGTCAGCTTTTCCGGAGGGTGGAACTCCAAATAAGTTCTTCCGCTACCGGTAGGGACGATCGGTCCGATCGTCCGCGAAGTGCGCTCGACCAGTCGGGGTTTCGCACTTTGTGGCGGATGATCGAGCCGATCATCCCTGCCGAAGGCTTTCCAATCGATGGATCAGAAAAAACTTCCTGGTTTGTCCACTAGGAAATTGAGTCAGATGAAAGCGAACAGTCATCCAAGGATCGGATCAACGTTTCTCCAGGATTCGCGGTCGCGCAGGAGCACGACCCTCCATTCTCCTTCAACGTGGAGGGCTGTCCTTCCGGGCAGCCGCTCAGCACAGGTCCTCCATCTATGGTCGCGCAGGCATGTCCCGGCGTGGCCATGCGTAGACGGAATCACGACCCAGAAAGAAAGCCAGAACTCAATGATTCACTCCACTGGTGTCGTAATCGCGACGCCGATATGCCCTCTTGGTTTTGTAACCTAATGCGTTTCAAACCGGAACGGGGCCAAGTCGTTTCGGATCGTGATCCGGATGGGAGGTTTACTTCGGTATTGCGGTGACTGGAGGCGCGTCTCAATACCTACAGTCAGATGGCTCAGGACGACCGTTCACAGGTGATTCGCTACTACGACCGCCGCAAGAAGATGCTTGCGACGGAGGAGGTCTATGGCGACCGGTGGCTGCGCTGGACCTACCAATCGTCGGTGGGTCGGTTGGCGCTCTGGGCCCTGGTCAAGCGAAGCTGGTTTTCACGCCACTATGGGCGGCGCATGTCGACGGTTCGCAGTCGGTCAAAGATCGCCCCCTTTATCCGAGACTACGGATTGGATATTTCCGAATTTGCTGATCCTCCGGAGGCGTTCCGGACTTTCAATGAATTCTTTATCCGTCGCTTGAAACCGGAAGCGCGACCGATTGATCCGGATCCATCCGCCGTGGTCTTCCCGGCCGACGGGCGTCACCTGGTTCTCCCTGATATCGCCATGGCCCGGTCCATCTATGCCAAGGGCCAGAGTCTCGATCTGGATGCCCTTGTGCCAAAGTCGGAACTGGCGGCTCTTTTCAGGGGTGGCTCGATGGCGATCTCGCGCCTCTGTCCGGTTGACTACCACCGATTCCACTTTCCGGTGTCGGGCAGGGTCGGGGATACCGGCCTGATCGACGGTCCTCTGTATTCGGTCAACCCGATCGCGTTGCGCCGATCACTCGAATACCTGGTTCGCAACAAGCGGGTCTGGACCCTGATCGAATCCACTTACCACGGCAATGTGCTCATGATCGAGATTGGCGCCACCTGCGTCGGGAGCATTGTCCAGACATTCGATTCCTCCACCGGGATTCCCAAGGGTGGAGAAAAAGGGTATTTTGCTTTCGGCGGATCCTGTGTGATCACTCTATTTGAGCGGGGGAAGGTCCGTTTTGATCCCGATCTCATCGAACAGAGCCGGCAATCCATCGAAACCTACGCCCATATGGGCGAGCGGATGGGATCGGTGGGAGGCGCATCCGCGCCGGAGATCCGTCTCCGCCCAACAGGGCTACGCCGTGACATGTAGGAGATAGGATCTGCCTTCTTCGTCGCGTAGCGACCTATAACTCAATCTGTGCCTTCACCGAACTGGGCGGCATCGCAGCTGCAAACTCAAACGCCCTGATACTGTCCTCAAAATCGAATCGGTCGGTGATTAGCGGTTTCACATCGATCCCTCCCCCGGCCATCAGGGCCAGAGCCCGTGGGTAGACGTGGGCATAGCGGAAAACGTGTTCCACCCGTGCCTCTTTCACCTGCGCCGCGACCACATCGTAAGCGATCGGCTCAAGCGGCATACCGACAAAGACGACTGTTCCGTCCGGGCATAGCGGGTCGAACACTCCCGCAGCGGCTCGGGCGTTGCCGCTGGCCTCGAATACGACATCGACGCCCCAGCCGTCGGTCGCACTGAGGATCGCGCCGTTCACATCATCATCAACGGCGTGTAAGGGGGTGACCGATCCGAGCGACCGGGCAAGCTCCAGCTTTTCCCGGATGACATCGGTGACATAGACGTGGCTGCATCCGGCCGAAAGAGCGGACAGAGCGGTGAGCAGCCCGATGGGGCCTGCGCCGGTGACGAGGGCGACATCGCCTGGTTTGACGCGGGCTTTGGTGGCGGCGTGAAGACCGACTGCGAGCGGCTCGACCATGGCGGCTTCCGCCTGGGTGACGTTTTCGGGAACGGCGAAAGTGAAATCAGCGGGGTGGATGACTTCGGGTCGCAGGCATCCATGGATCGGGGGGGTGGCCCAGAAACGAACGGCCGGATCGAGGTTGTATTTACCGAGACGCGAGGGACGGCTGGTCGGGTCGGGTATCCCGGGTTCCATGCAGACGCGTTGGCCGACCTTGAGGTGGGTGACTTCACTTCCGGTTTCCAATACCACGCCTGAGGCCTCGTGCCCCAGAATCATGGGTTCATTGACCACGAATGGCCCAATCCGCCCGTGAGTGTAGTAGTGGACATCGCTGCCGCAGATCCCGACAACGTCGATCTGCACGCGGACGTCCTGTGGTCCCATCTTCTCGACGATATCGAAGTCCCTGAGGGACAGTTCCCCTTTCCGCTCCAGAACCAAGGCTTTCATGGTCCGGATTCATAAGCAGGTTGACCAGATGTAGCAACGTCGCTGTGTCGACGTTTCTTCCCGTCCATTTGCAGACCTCTCCTTAAGGATTGCCATTACATCGTCGTTTGCCGAAAGGTCGGTGATTCACCCGCAAGCCCAGGTGGTGGAATTGGTAGACACGCCAGATTTAGGATCTGGTGCCGAAAGGTGTGCAGGTTCGAGCCCTGTCCTGGGTACCAAACGACATGGGTAAGCGGGTTTTGGGGCTGATAGTGGTGGTGAATAGGAAATTGCTGAGGTCGCTCTGTCTGCTTCGTGGTAAATGGGTACGTCTGAAGGGGGCTGAACCCCTTGGCCTGAGTCTTAGGGAGGGTTCCTCTGTCTATCCTGGCCCATAGAGGGTCACATATTCGGTTGACATCCGCAGGATTGACAGAAAATCTATTCATATACGTTACAGTTATCCGACCTCATAACCTATTAAGTAGTTTGTAATAAGATGCTTAAGAAGTAGTAAAACTATTCGTTTTCTATTCATATTATGCCTCAGATATCACGATCTGAACGTGAGCGAAACTTGGAGCAGGAACTTCGGGTAAGCGGGCTTTTGTCGGGGAGTGAATTGGCTCGAAGGACCAGGTCCAGCCAAGCAACCGTACACAGGACTCTGTCAGGGATGACCGAAAGGTTGGTTTCGATAGGATCAACCCGATCGACCCGGCATGGTTTACGTCAAAACGTCCGCAATCTTGGATCAAGCTGGCCAATCTTCCGGATCTCTCCTGACGGCCAGCCCGTCTCCTTCGGCCAACTTACTGCATTCTCTCGCGGCTACATCTTTGAATCAGCAAATGAGACGCCCACGTGGTTGAGAAATATTGAGGGTCAGCCGGTCTTTGATGGACTTCCATTCTTCTTAACCGACATTCGGCCCCAAGGCTTTATCGGTCGAGCGATCGCACGCGCGATGCCAACCCGTGTTGATTTCCCACCGGACCTCCGTTTTTGGAATGATGAGCATATTCTTCATTACTTGTACGAATTCGGCTCGGAGGTTCCGGGCGACTTGATCCTTGGGGAGCGAATGCTCAACGAGGCGCTGGTCGTTTCCCGATCGAATTTGATCCAACGAAATGACCGCACCGAATTCTACCCGGATGAAGCGGAGAGGATGATGGCGGGTGAAACACCTGGTTCATCAGCTGGTGGTGAACAACCAAAGTTCACTGCCTGGATAAGCGATAGCCCATCCGGTGAAAATTACGAAGTTATCGTGAAGTTCAGTCCGCCCTGCGATACGCCGGTTGGTAGCCGTTGGGCAGACCTGCTTGTATGCGAGTTTCTTGCAAATCAACTCTTGGGCTCCGAAGGATTCGATGTGCCGGATACCGACCTGATCGTCGCTTCATCTCGCACCTTCCTGGAGTCACGCAGATTTGATCGTGCAGGTGCATATGGTCGACGAGGCGTTCTGACCGCTGAAGCTATCGCTGCCGTTTATCTCGGTGCGGCCGACGGTTCCTGGATCGATGTCGTTCGTAGCCTTGGAAATGCAGGTGCGATCTCAGAGGGCGATGTGGAACGGATAAGTGTCCTTGCATGGTTCGGCCGACTGACAGCAAACACCGACATGCATTTGGGGAACCTCTCGTTCTGGTTCACTGATGACTCCTACCCATATCGTCCGACACCACTCTATGATATGCTACCGATGGGTTTTGCGCCGCGATCTACCGGAGAGCTGGCTGAATGGGAGTTCACGCTCCCGCCACCGCTCCCGATTGATCTCCGAACAGCACAACAGGCCCTCCCCCTTGCCGTCTCTTTCTGGCGGTGTGTCTCGAAAGACGAGCGAATCTCGGGTACATTCCGAAATATAGCTGACGATTGCTCGGAACGACTTCATGCATGGGCTGAACGATTCTCGTTGTCGGGCTTAACCTGATGGTAGTTCCCTCACCATGGTCCTGACGTAAGCCGATGTACTGGTGGATGTCTCGACAGACTGGCATCCCGCGAAAATCGCTGCTGCCCTGACTCCGTGCACCTGCCTCTCTTAGCCATCTGGCTCCTGCCAACCTGGCCTGTGGGCACACTTAATAACCAGGTTTAGGATCTGGTCCTGAGTAGGGATCCTTCATCTGGTTCTTGCTTCGTCTGGGTGTACATTCCCGGACCTGAAGAGGCCTCTGCGATGATCGTTATTCCCATCAATTCGGCGATGATGGCAGATTCGGAGAGAATCCGGTCGGATTATGTGATGAATGTCACATAGCAAGCATGGAAGAGCGGTATTCTGGGGATGATCTCAGACACCACTCCTGGTGAACCGTCGTTCCCAGGAGAAGATGAACTGTTGGGCGAGACCGGCTGCTGATCCGAAATGAACCCGCCCAAACTCGGCGAGTTGCCGGTTGTTCCAGCCGGTCAGTCCGTATCGATCTCCCAGTACCCGGCTGATCCAGGTGTCGACCGGGAACGCCTCGAATTTGCCGGCGCCGAAGAGCAGAACACAGTCGGCGATTTTCTCACCGACACCGGGAAGAAGCATCATTCTTTCCTTGGCTTCGGAGTAGGGCAGAGCCTCGGTTTCCTCCAACCATCCGGGTCGTTCGGTCATAAATTGAGCAGTGCCCAGGATATATTTGCGGCGAAATCC
>Ga0164313_10002211_pt1 | contig 17451 bp, 9 predicted proteins | sample GuaBasSedimGuay4_FD_113735 | JGI IMG/M metagenome (GOLD analysis project Ga0164313, IMG submission 113735) | Subseafloor sediment microbial communities from Guaymas Basin, Gulf of California, Mexico - Guay4, Core 4569-4, 0-3 cm | ecosystem: Environmental > Aquatic > Marine > Hydrothermal vents >...
ATGAACCCATTTTCTATTGATTCTTTTTTTAGAGGTATAAAATGTTAGCAATAAAGCAAATGCCATAGAAGACAAGCCATACATTCCCATATAAGAACCTACAAGATTTGATGATTTCTGAAATGCAGTATTTGCTGTATTAAAATCATCTGCTTGCACCGAAATTGACATATCATAATTAGCTTCAATAGGTGCTGGTGTATGAAAAACATGTTCCGTTAAAGCAGGATTAGCCATACTCCACATGGTAAAAAAAGCAAACCAGCTAAAAAACTGAACAATGCCTAATTTTTTCATGGTAAGAGGCATAGAACTGAAATTTTCAGTGATATCACTTATAAAATTATTCTTTTTTGCCTTTTCCTTTTCAAACTCATCCATATCCTCTGGAGGATACTCTGTTGTTTTAAATACGGTATAGAGAATACTTGTTAAAAACACAAAAGCTCCAATAGCGAAAGCAACCTTTACTGACATGGGTATGACACCTAACGGAGCTTCATCACTCACTCCTAATTTGGAAATCATCCATGGTAAATTACTAGCGATCCATGTACCAATCCCAATAATTAGAGTTTGCACAACAAACCCGTAAGAGCGTTGAGAATCTGGAAGTTTGTCAGCAACTAATGCCCTAAATGGCTCCATTGAAATATTAATGGAGGCATCTAAGATCCATAAAAATCCTACAGCAATCCATAAAATGGGTGAATGAGGAACAAAAAACAACGCTATAGAACTTAAAATAGCACCTACTAAAAAATAAGGTCGCCTTCTGCCCCATCTAGGGCTCCAAGTTCGATCACTCATATAACCAATTATTGGCTGAACAAGTAATCCTGTTAATGGAGCAGCAATCCAAAGTAATGGTATATCATCTTTGGCCGCACCTAATGTTTGAAAAATTCTGGACATAAATCCGCCCTGAAGAGCGAATCCGAATTGTATTCCCAGGAAACCGAAACTCATGTTCCAGATATCCCAAAAACTTAATTTTGGTTTTTGCATATCGACAGTTTTATAATAATCGATAAGCTCTATGACTTATCAAAACTTATTAATTAAATTGGAAGTAAAAAATATAAGTCTTAGATAGTCTAAGCCACAAAGATATATAAAAATAGTTGAATTAATAATTTTACGAAGTCGATTCTCTTTCAATAAGCTCTGTCTCTACTATTATTGTTTTATAGTCTGTAACAATTTCATCTTGATCAAGTCTAGTAATTAAAAGCTCTGCCGCCTTTTCTCCCATTAATTTTCCATGCTGACTTACTGTAGTTAAACTTGGATTTGAAAATTTGGAAAGAAACCCATCTGTAAACCCAATTACTTTAATGTCTTCTGGAATCGATTTACCTAATTTTTGTAAAACTTTCATAGCCGTGATAGCATAAATTTCATTTACTGCAAAAACACTATCGATTTCTGGGTTTCTATTTAGAAATGAAAATATCTCTTTTTCTAATTCTTCAATATTTTCAGTATCATTAATTTCATCTCTCAACTTAAGAACAAAATTTTCATTTAGAGGAATATTATTTTCAAGCAAAGCTCTTTCGTAACCTGCTGTTCGTAATTTCCCAACATTTACATAATCTTTGGTTGTGATAATTCCAACATTTTTACTACCCATAGAGATTAACTTAGCTACAGAGGCTCTAGCACCTTCTGTATCATCAACAACCACTTTATCACATTCAATCTCTTTTAAGGCTCTGTCAAACATTACAATTGGAATTCCTTGACTTATAGTTTCTTCTAGATGATGGTAATCTTTAAGCAACTGTGTTTCTTTTGCTACAGAAAGTATAAATCCATCAATACTACCATTAGCAAGCATTTCCATGTTGATTACTTCTTTAGTAAAAGACTCGTTTGAGAGGCCAATAATTACATTGTAACCATTTTCATTAGCAACCTTTTCAATCCCACTAATCACTGTTGTAAAAAAATGATGTACAATTTGAGGAATAATTACTCCAATAGTTTTCGTTTTTTTATTTTTTAAACTAAGAGCAATATTGTTAGGCTTATAATTATAAAGTTTTGCGAAAGCTTTAATTTTTTGACGCGTTTCATCACTTATTTCTGCACTATCACTTAACGATTTAGAAACTGTTGAAATAGAGACATCTAACTCTCTAGCAATTTTTTTAAGTGTAAGCTTTTGCATATTGAATTCTTAAAAAACAAGTATTGAAATGTGCTAATATCTACTGAAAATATAGCTTTCAATACTAAATTATGGCTAATTTAAAAAACTTATTAACACGAAAACGTTTTCGTAGTTTTAAATATAAACAAATAGTTAAGACTTCCTTAATTTTCAATTAACTTTGGTTCGGAAGTAAAAATTATAGTCTTTATAATTTAAAATAATAGTCTTTTAATCTATTGTAAATAAGCAATTTAAAGCCAAATGAAAGAATTATTTAAAAAATGCTTAATCGTATTAGTTTTTATCCCCTTAGGTCTTATCGCACAATCAAACGTCAACGGTTCTATAACCGAAGAAGCTTCAGGAATGGGAATTTCTGGAATAAATGTGATTGTTGAAGGCACAAGTAATGGAGCCATCTCAGATTTTGATGGAAACTACACATTGAGCAACGTTAATGATAACGATGTTATCGTATATTCATATATTGGATATAAAACACAGGAAATAACATTTTCCGGACAAGAAACAATTAATGTAGTCATGCAAGAAGACTCAAATCTTTTGAGTGAAGTATTATTAATTGGTTATGGTTCAACTACCAAGCAAGATGCTACTGGTGCCGTTGAAAAACTTAAATCTGAAGATTTTAATGTAGGTGCTATTGTATCTCCAGACCAACTTATAGCTGGTAAAATCGCCGGTGTTAGAGTGACTAGTGGAGGTGGTGCACCAGGTGAAGGATCTGAAATAAGAATTCGTGGTGGATCTTCTTTATCTGCTAATAACTCCCCTTTAATTGTTGTAGATGGTATACCACTAGATCAAAGAGGTGTACAAGGAGTAAGAAATCAACTTAACTCTATAAACCCAAGTGAAATTGAAGAGTTTGTAATCTTGAAAGATGCTTCTGCAACTGCAATATATGGTTCACGTGCATCTAATGGTGTAATTTTAATTACTACAAAAAGAGGTAAAAAAAGCTCCCCTTTTAAAGTTGAATATGGGTTTCAATTTTCAGCAGATCAAATCGAAGATAAAGTTGATGTGCTAAGCGCTAATCAATTCCGTAATTTAGTATTGAACGATCCAGATGAGGATGGTTCTTTTTTAGGTGAGGAGTATACAGATTGGCAAGATCAAATATACAGAACAGCCAATGGTGGGATTCATGATCTTAGTGCTACTCAAGGTTTTGAACACTTTTCATATCGTGTAAACTTAAATAGTACTAGTAAACAAGGTGTCTTAAAAAATGATTTATACCAAAGAAATGCTTTAAACTTAAATTTAAGAGGAGATTTATTTGATAATCATCTTAAGCTAGCACTAACTTCTAAAGGAAGTTTAGATAATAACACTTACGCTAATCGTGGTGCTATAGGTGCTGCTATTGCTTTTGACCCTACAAAACCTGTATATGATGAAGGCAGTCCTTTTGATGGTTTTTATGAATATACAAATGCAGACGGAAGTGTAATTACTTTAGCTCCTAAAAATCCATTAGCTCAATTAGAGCAAGATGATAATAGAGCTAAAAGTAAAAGAAATATTACTAATCTAAACATAGATTATAAGTTTCATTTCCTTCCAGAATTATCATTTATCTCTAATGCTGGGTTTGATTATTCAGAATTGGATGGAAAACAATTTATCAGTTCAAATTCTGCAACTCAAGAGAATGGGCAATTCAAAAATTTCTATACAGGAATGAATAGAAATACTAATTTGGATTTAATTCTTAAATATAAAAGTGCTTTCGAAAGTATTAATACCGATTACGAGATTACAGGAGGTCACTCTTATCAAGAGTATTATATTCAATCAGACCAAACTGTTACAGAACAAGGTACTTTAGTAACTAAGCCTACAACAATAGACAGAAATGCATTAGAATCTTACTTTGGTAGAGCTAGTTTTGATTTCTTAGATAAATATTTAATTTCTGGTAGTTTTAGACGTGATGGTTCTTCAAGATTTAATGAAGATAATCGTTGGGGTAATTTTCCCGCAGTTTCTGTAGGTTGGAAAATGAGTAATGAAGACTTTTTAAAAGATTCTAATACTTTTTCTAATGTTAAGTTAAGAGCAGGATACGGTGTTACTGGTAATCAAGAAATTGGTCAAAATTATGGTTATTTAGGAATTTACACACCAGGTGAAAATTCTGCAAGTGTCCAATTGGGTGATATTTTTGTAAATACTCTTAGACCAGAAGAATTTGATGAAAACTTAAAATGGGAAGAAACAACTCAATATAACGTTGGTGTCGATTTAGGGTTTTTCAATAATTACCTTAGTGTATCTTTTGATGGTTATTACAGAGAGACTGAAGATTTATTAGCTAGAATTCCAACGGCTGCTGGATCCAACCTTTCAGATTTAATAACAACCAATGTTGGACAAACAACAAGTAGAGGTTTAGAGTTAGGTATTAACGCTTCTTTATTTGCAGAACGTGATTTTAATTGGAATTTATCTGCCAATGCAACATTGCAAGAAGTAGAGATTACCAGTTTAAATTTAAGTGATGATTCAGAATTTTTCATCCCTCAGGGAGGAATTTCTGGTGGTGTTGGTAACAACATCCAATTATGGAAACCAGGTTATGATCCTTCTACATTCTTTGTATTTAGACAAGTATACGATCAAGAAGGAAATCCAATTGAAGGTGCTTATGTAGATGTTAACGGAGACAATCAAATCACCGAAGCTGATAGACAAGCTTATAAAAAAGCAACACCAGACTTTTATTATGGTTTTAGCTCTAATATGAGTTATAAAAATTTAGAGTTTGGATTAACTTTCAGAGGAAGCGCAGGAAATTATGTTTATAATAATGTAAATTCTAGTACTGGATTTTATGCCAATATGCTAAATCCTCCAGGTGACTTTTATCAAAATGGTAGTGTTAATGTATTGGATTCTAATTTTGAAAATGCACAATATTTTTCAGATTATTACATTCAAAGAGCTGATTTTTTAAAGTTGGATAATATATCTTTAGCTTATACGATCCCATTTGAAAAACTTGTTTTCCAAGTAAGAGTAACAGGTACTAACCTTATTACTATTACTGACTATGATGGATTAGATCCAGAAATATCTAACGGTATAGATAATAACTTTTACCCAAGACCAAAAGGTTTTGTGTTAGGTCTTAATTTCACTTATTAAAAAACAGAACATGAAAAATATATTTAAAACAGTTTTAATTCTTTTTGCAATGACAGCTTTATTTGTGTCTTGTGAAAGTAATTTAGACTTAGTACCAGAAGATGACAGAGAAACTTCTGCAAGTGCTTTTGAAGATCCAGGTTCATATAAAGCTTTCTTAGCAAAAATTTATGCGGGAATCTCTTTAAGCGGTCAAGAAGGACCTGCTGGTAATCCAGATTTAGAAGGATTAGATGAAGGTTTCTCAAACTACCTAAGATTGTATTGGAAAATGCAAGAACTTACAACAGATGAAGCTGTAATAGGATGGAATGATGGTACCATAAAAGATTTACACGGTCAAAATTGGACTTCAGGTAATGAATTTATACGTACCTTCTATACTAGAGTGATGTACCAAGTTTCATTAAGTAATGAATTCTTAAGACAGACGACTCCAAGTTTATTAGATGACAGAGGTGTTTCTGGAGATTTAAGAGCAGAAATTCAAAATTATAGAGCTGAAGCTCGATTTATGAGAGCTTTAAGTTACTGGCATGCGATGGATTTATTTGCTAATCCTCCTTTTGTAACTGAAGAAGATCCTATTGGAGCTTTTTTACCTACACAAATACAACGCCCAGAACTTTATAACTATATCGTTAGTGAACTTTTAGATATCGAAGGAAGCATTGTAGCTGCAAGACAAAATGAATATGGAAGAGCAGATCAAGCCGCAGTATGGACTCTTTTAGCTAAGCTTTATCTTAATGCTGAAGTTTATACAGGGACTGCACGTAACCAAGAGGCTTTAAATAACTGTAATAAAGTTATAGCAGCTGGGTTTAATATTCCTCAAGTTCCTTACAAATATTTATTCTTAGCTGATAATGACACCAACGGTTCACAAACTGAAACTATTTTTTCAATACCATTTGATGGATTGAATACTCAATCTTTTGGAGGTATGACTTTCTTAGTTCATGCTCCAGTAGGAGGCTCTATGAGCCCTGCAGATTACGGTATCAACGGTGGTTGGTTTGGAGTAAGAACAACAGCAACGTTTGTTGAGCAATTTCCGGGAGAAGAAAATTCTGCTGATTCTAGAGCACAATTCTATACAGACGGACAAAGCAAAGAAATTGAAGATATAGCACCTTTTACTGAAGGGTTTGCTGTTGAAAAATTTAGAAATGTAGATGTAGATGGAAATCCAGGCTCAGACCCTAATGACCATCCAGATTCAGATTTTCCAATGTTTAGACTTGCAGATGTTTATTTAATGTATGCTGAAGCATCTCTTAGAGGTGGTGGTGGTAGCAATGCTACTGCAGTGGGATATATCAATGAATTACGTAACAGAGCTTATGGTGATAATTCAGGAAACATCTCTGAAGGAGATTTAACATTAGATTTTATTCTTTCAGAAAGATCTAGAGAATTACATTGGGAAGCACATAGAAGAACAGATTTAATTCGTTTTGGTAAATTTTCAGATCAAGGTGTTTGGCCTTGGAAAGGAAATGTTCCTCAAGGGACCACTACCGAAGCATTTAGAGACATTATGCCAATTCCGGCTTCAGACATAGGAGTAAATCCAAATTTAGTACAAAATCCAGGTTATTAATTTTATAAAAAACGTAGAAATGAAAAAAATATCAATATTTTTAATTGCAAGCATTGTCATTTTAGGACTTAAGTCTTGTGCAATAGATGACGATGTAGTATTTGTTGTTGAGCCACCTTCAGAAAATGTAAATTTCACTAACAATAGTTTCGCTAGCGAATATTTACTTTCAGATGAAACATCTCCAAATACAGCAGAAACTTTTATATGGAACACTCCAGATTTTGGTGTGCCAACTCCATTAAGCTATGTTCTTGAAGGTTCAATAACTGAGCTTTTTGATAATGTAGATTATAGCTCTGGAACGATCAACGAAACCAATAAATCTATTAGAGTAGGTGATCTTTTAGCTATGGCAGAATTGCTTGGCTTAGACAATCAATCTAATAATGTAGGTGTAGTTTATTTTAGAGTACGTGCCTTTGTAGGAGGTGATGGTAGTGCAGAAGAAAGCACTTCAGACGTAATCGGACTTAATATTAAAAAGTTAGAAGTTATTAGCGGTGGTTCTCAAATAGAAATCTCTAATTGGGGTATCGTTGGTTCTGCTTTTAATGATTGGGGGAATGCTGGACCAGATGCAGTATTTTACACTACAGATCAAGTTAATGTTTTTGTTTCTTATGTTACTTTAAAAGACGGGGAAATGAAAATTAGAGAAAATAACGATTGGGCTGTAAATTACGGTGATGATGGAGCTGATGGTACATTAGAACTTGATGGGGCTAATATCATTACTACAGCAGGTACTTATAAAGTAGTATTTGACTTGGATAATTCAACGTATACTATAGAAGCGTTTTCTTGGGGAGTAGTTGGTGATGCTTTTAATGACTGGGGAAATGATGGACCAGATGCACAATTCTTGTATGACTACACAACTGATACATGGAAATTAGGAGTAAAATTATTCGATGGAGAATTTAAATTTAGATTTAACAATGACTGGACCTTAAACCTAGGTGATACTGGTGGAGATGGAACCTTAGAAGAAGGTGGAGATAATATTGCTGTAAGTCAAGGAAATTATGTGTTAACACTAAACTTAAATGATAATACTTATACTTTAGATGAAGGTGATATTTACGGTGTTGTAGGATCAGCATATAACGACTGGGGTAATGACGGTTCAGATTTTGCCTTTACAGAAGTAAATCCTGGTATCTTTGTAATAGACGCTGTTACATTATTGGATGGAGAAATGAAATTCAGACAAAATAATGATTGGGCGGTTAATTACGGAGATGATGGTGATGATGGAACTCTTGAATTAGACGGAGCTAATATTGTTACTACTGCAGGAACTTATAGAATAACCATAGATTTTAGTACAGGTTCACCAACCTATACAATCTATTAATTTTTTCACTAGTAATTGTTTTTAGGAAAAAAGAGGAGGAACTAAACAGCCTCCTTTTTTTATACTTGTAAATTTGTGATTATTAAAATAAAGTAAAATGAAAAATTTATACCTTTTCCTATTCGTAACTTTTCTTTCCATAAAAGGAATTGCACAAGTGCAAACTGCTACATTTATAATTGATCCCCCTGCGTTTAATGCCGAATATGAAATCACGGTGACAGTAGAAGGTGTAGACCCTAACATTTGGGGAGTTACAGATATTTATCTTTGGACTTGGTATTACGATTTAAATGATGATCCTGCTGGAGATTCTCCTACCAATGGTACTTGGTCAAATTCTGATGAAACCCAAAAATTCACTAATAATGGAGATGGAACTTTTTCTTTCACTTTTACTCCTTCCCTATTATTTGGTGATTCTGATATAGGGAAAATTGGAATGCTTGCAAAAGCAGACGATGGTTCTGGTGATAAAAAAACACAAGACTTTGAAGTTGAAGTTGGGTTGTTTCAAGTTGCACTTAACTCTCCAACGACATACAATACAATAGTAAATGCAGGTGCTTCTTTAACAATTTCTGCAACAGCAACAGTAAATGCAAATTTTGAATTATTTGCCAACAATGTTTCTACGGTAACACAAAATAATACTACTAATTTCTCTACAAATTATACCGTTAATGAAGATACCTTCTTTGAATTAATTGTCACTGAACCTGTTTCTGGAGGTGAGATTATAAAAACGTTCAATGTAATCCTAACTCCTAATCCTCAGGAGATTTCTGTACCATCAGGGATGGTGGATGGAATTAACTGGAATGAAAATAATCCATCTGAAGCAACACTAGTGCTTTATGCTCCAGGGAAAGATTTTGTTCACGTAATTGGAAATTTCAATAATAATGACTGGCAGCTTACTAATACTTACTTATTAAATAAAGATTCTTCTCAGGACCGTTTTTGGATTACACTCAACAATCTAGACAATGGCAACCCAGATGTTCTTTTTCAGTATTTAATAGGCGCTGAAATTACAGTTGCAGACCCCTACTCTACTTATGTTTTAAGTGAATATGATGATGGCTTTATTTCTGAAACAACTTTCCCAAACCTTCCAGAGTATCCAAGCGGAAAAACAACACATGCGGTTACTTGGTTTGATATTAATGAAACAGCCTATAATTGGCAGGTAACAGATTTTGAAAGACCAAAACAAGAAGATTTAGTTATTTATGAAATGCTTATTCGAGATTTCGTTTACTTACATAGTTATGAAGCATTAATGAATCGGCTAAACTATTTACAAAGTCTTAGAGTAAATGCAATTGAGCTAATGCCTGTAAGTGAGTTTGACGGTAATATTAGCTGGGGTTATAACCCAGGGTTTCATATGGCCTTAGATAAATATTATGGTAATAAAAATAGCTTTAAAGCATTCGTTGATGAATGCCATTCTAGAGGAATTGCAGTGATACTTGATGTAGTCTACAATCACGCAACAGGTCAAAATCCTTATTATAGAATGTGGAACGATTGTGATGGTTGCTATGGTGGCCAAGCAACTCCAGAGAACCCAATATTTAATGAAGAGGACCCTAATACATCTTTTCAGTTTTTTAATGATATCAATCATGAATCTAATGCGACACAAGATTACATTGATAGACTAAATGAATATTGGCTTAGTGAATATAATATAGATGGTTATCGTTTCGATTTTACAAAAGGATTTACAAATACGGTTGGAGATGGAGGAAGCTATGACGCCTCTAGAATTACATTATTAAAAAGAATGTATGATGAAATTAAACAGCAAGACCTTAGTGCATATGTAATATTAGAGCATTTTGCGCCTAATAATGAAGAAACAGAACTTATAGAATACAGAGCTACTAATGATCCTTTAGAAGAAGGGATGCTTGTCTGGGGGAATCATAATTTTAATTATAATGAAGCTACTATGGGGTGGAATGATAATTCAGATTTTTCATGGATTTCTTACTTAAATAGAGGTTGGGATACCCCTTCTAGTGTGGGTTATATGGAAAGTCATGATGAAGAACGACTGAACTTTAAAAACCAAGAATACGGAAATGATAATGGAGGTTACAATGTCCAAGACCTCTCAACTGCTTTAGACAGAATGGAGCTTGCTGGAGCATTTTATTTTACCGTACCAGGACCAAAAATGATTTGGCAGTTTGGTGAACTGGGATATGATTTTAGTATTAATTATTGTCAAAATGGAAATATAGACCCAGGATGTAGAGTTGATCCTAAGCCTATTGCTTGGGACATTGGTTATGACAACGAACAAGATAGGCAAGATGTTTTTTATACTTGGAGTAGACTTATTGGGATTAAATTAATTGAACCTATTTTTGAAACTAACTTATTTACTTTAGATGTTGGAAATAGCAATGGTCTTAAAAAGATTCATCTAGAAGATCCAAATGCTACAGGAAGTCAAACAAAATATGTTACAATCCTTGGTAATTTTGATGTTGTTGAAAGAGAAATTAACCCACAATTCCAAGAAACAGGAATTTGGTATAATATGCTTGAAGGAGGTAATCAAATAACTGTTAACAATGTAAATGACCCTATTTTACTTCAACCTGGTGAGTATTTGTTGTATTCTAATGGAGTTCCTTTGTTGAACAGTCCAGATTTCTCTTTAAATGAATTGATTCTTTATCCTAATCCGTCAAGTAATAGCATATATTTTAATAATGATATAACCCATCTGGAAATTTATGATATTACTGGAAAGTTAATTGATACACACAATGATTATCATAAAGGACAAGAAATTATTATAGAACAACTAAAATCAGGAATGTATATTATTACCGCTAAAATTGATGATAAATTTCATCACTTAAAATTAATTAAAAAATAGCTTAAAAAATACGTGTATCCACGCATAGTTTTTAAAGAGCCTATAATATATATTTGTAGTATAAATAGTTAATTTATTTATTGACCTTAATTTTTTGTGGGGATAAGGAATTATGTCAGAAAATATTGCTATTAACTAAGTTAGGTTTGTTAAAAGCGTCTTTGTTTTACAAAGACGCTTTTTTTTGTGAATCATTTATTTTTTAAATGCTCCTATGCCCTCTAGCATCCATTCTTTATATTCATCAATATCTGGAGTATAACCTATTGGATTAATGAGGTTATCCTCATTTAAATCCATTAAAACATAATAAGGTTGGGCATTTGCTTGGTATTGTTTAATTTGGAAGTCACTCCATTTATTACCAATAGATTTTATACGCTTTCCTGTAGTTTCACTTGTATATTGCTCTTCTTTAGGCAAATTTCTTTTATCGTCTACATACAATGAAATAAGAACGATGTCTTTGTTTAAAATTCCTAAAATATGAGGACTTGCCCAAACACGTTCTTCCATTTTTCTACAATTAACACAGGCGTAACCTGTAAAATCTAAAAGTACTGGTTTATTTACTTTTTTGGCATATTCAACCCCTTTTTCATAATCATTAAAAGCAATAATATCATGTGGCCCTAATTCTGCACCGTCTGGCAAAGTACTTTCTGAAGAAGAACTAACACCATTACTCAATTTAGTAAAACCAACACCATAAGGTGCCTCACTATAATTTAGAGGTGGTGGGAATCCGCTAATCAATTTTAAAGGAGCTCCCCATAAACCTGGAATTAAATAGATGGTAAATGCAAGCACTACTAATCCTAAAGACAACCTTCCTACCGAAATATGTTCATCGTTTCCATCATGTGGAAGTTTTATTTTTCCAAATAAATACAAGGCCATCGCACCGAAAATAGCAATCCAGATTGCTAAGAATATTTCTCTTTCCAGCCAGTGTAATTGCAATACCAAATCTGCATTTGATAAGAATTTGAATGCTAATGCCAATTCTAAAAATCCTAAAAACACTTTTACTGTATTTAGCCAACCTCCCGATTTTGGAAGTGAGTTCATCCAACCAGGAAACATTGCAAACAATGCAAATGGCAAGGCTATAGCTAACGAGAAACCAAACATTCCAATAATTGGAGCAATACCTCCTTTAGATGCAGATTCAACCAATAAGGTACCTACAATAGGCCCTGTGCAAGAAAATGATACTATTGCAAGGGCTAAAGCCATAAAGAAAATACCAATAATTCCTCCTCTATCCGCTTGACTGTCTACTTTGTTTGACCAAGATTGCGGTAGCGTAATTTCAAAAGCTCCCAAAAAGGAAACAGCAAAAACAACCAATAACAAGAAGAATATAATATTGAACCAAACATTTGTAGATAATGCATTTAAAGCATCAGCACCAAAGGCACCAACAATTACAGATCCAAGTAATACATAAATAATGATAATAAAAATTCCATATAAAATTGCATTCTTTACTCCAGCTGCTTTCGTCTTACTTTGTTTTGTAAAAAAGCTAACTGTCAATGGAATCATTGGAAAAACACAAGGTGTTAATAGGGCAGCGAAACCTGATAAAAAAGCAATGAAAAATATTGCCCAAAGTCCTTTGGTTTCAGATTTTTTCTCAGATTTATTTACCGAGGAATTATCTATAGCACTATCTTCTTTCTTAGCTTCTTCTACATCTGTTTTAGATTTTTCTTTAGAAGAATATGATTCAAAATCATCATAATTTTCTATAAACATAGCTTTATTAGCCGCTATATCAAAAACTATATATCGCTCTTCATTCAAACAAACTTCAATACATACTTGATAAAAAAGTTCTGCTTTAATTACCTTAACATCTGGTGATGATAATTTAATTTTTTGTGTTAATACAGCAATTTCTGTAAAGTAAATCTCATCAAAACCCCAAACATCACTATAAGCTCTATGTGTTTCACTTTCTTCTACGGGTCCCACTAAAGAGAATTCAACATCTTTGTTTAAGAAAGTAAGTTCTAATGGCAATGGACCAATCCCCTCAACAGGTGTATGTTGTGAATACACATGCCATTTATCATCGATAAATCCTGTTATTGATAATTCGTACTCGGTATCGCTTGTTTTTTTAATATTTGCTTCCCAAACTAAAGGGTCTTTAATATCTCCTGTTTGACCTCCAATAGAAGTGAAATCTTGAGCCAGTGTAGGTAAAACTATTCCTAATAGGGCAATTAAAAAGAGTAACTTTTTCATATACTATATTTCTATAAATGTAATTTTCAATATATCATTGGTATCATCACCTACTTTAAACCTTGAGTCAGATCGCATTCCAACAACCCAAACTATTTTATTATCAGATACTAATACCCAAATTTTTTCTTTAGCCACCAAAGATAACTTTTCATCTTTAAAAAACTTGCTTAGTTTCTTTTTTCCTTTCATACCAAAAGGGTGAAAAACATCTCCATCTTTCCATTTTCGTAATTCTAACGGAAATGTAAGCTTTTCTTTGTCTATATAAATCGTGTTTCTATTGACTTCAGTAACGCTATTAACGTTTTCAAACTCTAAATGTAATGGTGATTTAATTTCATTTAAATCTGCTGAAATAGAAAATATTTCAACTTTGTCTTGATCTATTATTTCAGTCAATAATAACACACCTCTATTTTTTACTAGTCTATGTGTATTAGAAAACACTTGCTTTCCACTTTGTGCTTTTAGTAAATCTAAAATATCTTCCCAAGCGGTAAATCCGTACGAAGATAATAGCTCGTATAACAATGCATTTGTATTGGGAAGTTCTTCTAATTTTTGAATGTTTAATTGAACCCCTTCTTTGGTCTTTGTAACTACCAATGCTTGAATTAACATCATATAGTCATTCACTAGTAACTGACTGTCTTGTAAATGATATTGTGTTTGCTGAAAACTACTCAAAACACTATCTGTTAGCTTTTTATATTCAGGAAGCACTTCTAACCTTACCTTGTTTCGTAAATAATCTGACTTCTTATTGCTACTATCTTCTCGCCAAGAAATCTTATTATCTTTTGCATAATTTAAAATTTCTTCTCTACTAAAATTTAATAAAGGACGAACAGTTTTATCATTAATTTCAGGAATTCCAGTAAGACCTCTAAGTCCAGTTCCTCTTGAAAGATTGATGAAAAATGTTTCTAAATCATCGTCTAAATGGTGAGCTGTTAAAACATAATCAAAAGAATGAGCAGCGCAAAGTTCATTGAACCATTCATATCGCAAGTCTCTTGCTGCCATTTGAGTGGATATTTTGTGTTTACTTGCATATTGTTTTGTATCAAAAGTCTTGTTGAAAATTGGAATAGATAATTTATCTGCTAATGACGCCACAAACTTTTCATCTCCATCGCTTTCTTTTCCTCGTAATGAGAAATTACAATGCGATAATGAAATATTATATTCTAATTCTTTAAATAAACGTGTAAGGACTGTACTATCAAGGCCTCCACTGCATGCAATAAGAAGTTTCTTATCTAATAAGAAAGAAAAATGAGAGTTAATATGATGGCTTAGTTGTTGAAGCAAAATTTTATTTAATCCTTGAAGTAGACAAATATATAAAACATCCCCCTAACCCTCTTCAAAGGGGGAATAATTGTCAGAATATTAACTTTCCAAAACTTCGCGCATCGCTTTGGCCTTAACCAAGCATTCTTCGTATTCTTTTTCTGGGATAGATTCTGATGTAATTGCTCCACCAACTGAAAAACTAACGTACTTGTTTTCAGAATTATATAAAATACTACGGATAATCACATTAAAATCAAAATCATTATTAGGTGAAAAATAGCCAACCGTTCCACTATACAACCCTCTTTTTGCATCTTCTAATTCTTCAATGATTTTCATAGCAGATATTTTTGGAGCTCCTGTCATACTTCCCATTGGGAATGTGTTTTTTAATATTGAAACAGGGCTAATACTATCTTCAACTTCACAAGAAATTGTAGAAATCATTTGGTGTACCTGCTCAAAAGAATAGACCTTACATAACTCCTCTACTTTTACAGAGTCTCTAATTGCAAATTTTGAAAGATCATTTCTTACTAAATCTGTAATCATGATATTTTCACTGCGCTCTTTGGTGTCTTTTTGTAATTCTGACTTTAATTTGCTATCCTCTAATTCATCTAAATGACGTTTCGCAGTACCTTTTATAGGTTGAGAAATTACTTTAGTTCCATTTTTTTTTATATATCGTTCTGGAGATGCTGAAAACGAATAGTACTTGTCTAACTTTAAATATGTTGCAAAGGGTGGTCTAGAGATATTATTTAAGTGAATGTAGGTCTTAATTGGATCTATTTTCGCATTTTCTGAATAAAATTCTTGACAAAAATTAGCTTCATAAATATCACCCAAATGAATGCGCTGAAGCATTGTATGCAACTTTTCAAAATAAAAATCTTTTGAAGTACGCAGATGAATTTTTATTGGGTTATTATCGCTCTCTTTCTTGATATTATTTCGACCTTTAATCTCGCAAAGGCGGTCAGGTTCAAAATAATGTAAGTTTTTACTAAGATGAATTATTTCTTGCCAATCTATATCTACCTCATCATCTACAAAATTGAGGTATTGAATTTCTACTTCATTTTCAGTAAAAAGAAATACTTTTTTTGGTTGAAAGAAATATAAATCTGGAAAATGCAAGCCATCAAAATTAGCAGAAGATAAACTTTCTACATCGTTTTTTACATCGTAAGTTAAATAGCCAAAAAGCCAATCTTTTGTTTTTGATTGATATTCTTCTAATTTTTCAAATGCGTTGAAGCTATCTGTTTTTATAGCCGTTAAAGCATCCACTGCGAGTATTGCTTTGTATTTAGAATGATTCTGTTGATGATGATTAGAATCTAACCAAATCACCTCATCAAACTGCTGAGCCCAATGGAGAATCGATTTTTTAAAATCTTCAGTAAGTGTAATCGAATGGTTTTTTATAACTCGCATTAGCCTTCCAATTGACGAACAAAGTTTTGAAGCACATCGTTAAAAGAAAGAGATAGGGATTCGTCTAATATTTTATTTTCTTCAGTAGAAAAATTCTCATAAAATTTAGGAAAACTAAAACTATCAGTGATATTTGCACCAAATCTTGGGAAAGTACTATTGGTAAATTCCAATGCTGTCATAGCTCCCCTTCCTCCTGGCGAGGTAGATAATAACAATACCTTTTTATCTTTCAGGAAATCTCTATTAATCCGAGAAAGCCAATCTGTTGTGTTTTTAAAAAAACCTGAAACACCGCTGTTATATTCATTAACAGAAACAATAACTCCATCTGCATTAGCAATTTCTTGATTTAACAATCTTAGATTAGGCGAAAACCCATGTTCCTTTTCAAGATCTTCACTAAACATTGGCAACTCGAAATCTGTGAGCTTAATTACATTTACATCGTGACCACTAATCTGCGAAGCTGCGAAGGAGACAAATTTTTGATTGATGGAAGTACTACTATTACTTCCTGAAAATGCGATTATTTTTTTCATAGCTAAGAATAAGAAACCAAAGGTATATAAAATAAAAATCCATCCTGATAGAAATAGAATGGATTTTTAAATTATTTGAGACTCTTTAATACATTAACGAACTAGCTCGAGAGAGCTATCGAGGCAACAAAACAATCTCAATTGACTTGAATTTAAACAATACCTTGATCTAGCATCGCATCTGCTACTTTAATAAAGCCAGCAATATTAGCGCCATCAACATAGTTTATAAAACCGTCCGAATTAGTTCCGTACTTAGTACAGGCTTCATGTATTGAAAACATCATTTGATGTAATTTAGCATCAACTTCTTCTGCTGTCCAGTTTAATTTCATTGCATTTTGAGACATTTCCAAACCAGAAACACCTACACCTCCAGCATTAACTGCTTTTCCAGGGCCAAATGGTAATTGTGCTTTATGAAAAGCTTCTACAGCTTCTGGAGTACAACCCATATTTGATACTTCTGCAACATATTTCACACCATTTGATATTAATAATTTTGCATCAACATCATTTAATTCGTTTTGAATAGCACTTGGCATAGCAATATCACATTTTACTTCCCAAGGTTTTTTATTTGCAATAAATTTAGCTTCTGGAAATTCTTCTGCATATGGAGAAACTATATCGTTATTAGATGCACGAAGTGTCAACAAATAATCAATTTTATCGGCATCTAAACCTGCTTCGTCA
>Ga0164313_10002212_pt1 | contig 17451 bp, 9 predicted proteins | sample GuaBasSedimGuay4_FD_113735 | JGI IMG/M metagenome (GOLD analysis project Ga0164313, IMG submission 113735) | Subseafloor sediment microbial communities from Guaymas Basin, Gulf of California, Mexico - Guay4, Core 4569-4, 0-3 cm | ecosystem: Environmental > Aquatic > Marine > Hydrothermal vents >...
AGGCCGGTGTTGGCGGCGAGTGCGTCGCTCGTGGCGGGACTGATCTCGGCGAGAGCGCTGTAGAGGTCGAGGCGGTCCCCTATGTAGGAGAGGAGCAGTCCCATCGCACCCGCGACATCGCCAATGACCTTGCCCTGAAGCTGTTCGAGTTTCTCTTCGTCCAAATTTTCGATTTTTACACTCATAGCAACCTCCTCCATCGGACGCCCTTCGTTTTCATTCAGCCGCACACGATTTTTAATATTTGACGCAGCTTCCGTGCCAGGTATCGGCCTCGTCCGCTCAGAATCTCGGAAAGCTATTGTTGTCTTTGATTTATGACTGTTCACAGGGCAGGGAGAGCCTGGCCGACCACTGTCTCATCACGACCTGAATGAGACATTTCCTGCGGCGCATCGAGGATCGGTGCGGGTCTCGATTCATGCAACCGCTGAATGGGCTAAAACCCCTGTCTGAAACATCTTGGCTCGGGTGGGTAGGAATCGACCGCAGGTATCGGTGACTGTCTCACGAGTGTCTGATGAGACAGTAAGACACATGAGACAGTCGGGATTGAAGCAGTTCAGTCTCCCAGCGCCACAGACGAGTTCGCATGGATGCCAAGCACGGTTGCCACTGATCACAACCTCACAACCTGGATCCTCGTTTTTGCTCATTGGTGAAAAAATCTAAATTTCGTTAGGTGTGGCATCCTAAACTAGGCTGGCACGACGACGTTGCTCGAGCATGCGCTGCGCAAGGCGATTTCGGGGACAACGAGCGGCGCCGAGGTTCTGTGGGTGACGCGGCAAACGAGGAGGTCTTTAGATGAGCAGAGGATGGGTTGGGACGGCGGCACTTTGGATCAGCCTGGGTGTCGCCTGTTCATGCGGGGGTGCCTCCGGGCCGAATGGGCAACAGAACGAAACGGTGCCGGCGCCAATCGTCAAACCGATCGCCGACCAGACGTTGCGCGACGCTGCGTTGGAGGGTCGGATCGACGTCATGGTCGCGGCCGTCAAGGACGGTGCGCGCATCAACGCCATCGACGCTGACGCCCGCACTGCACTGATGTACGCAGCCTTCAACGGCCATACGGAGTGTGTTCAATGGCTGCTCGAACGGGGGGCGGCGGAGGGCGCGCGCGAGTCCGTCGGCCGCACGGCGCTGATGTTTGCCTCGTCGGGGCCGTTTCCCGGCACCGTGCAGCTTCTGCTCGAGTCTGGATCGAACCCCGACGACGCCGACGAGTACGAGGGTTGGACACCGCTGATGTTTGCCGCTGCGGAGGGCCAACTCGAGGTGGTCCAGATTTTGCTGAAATTCGGCGCCGACCCATCCACCGTCGACAAGGACGGTGACGTCGCTGCGGACCATGCAGCCTCAAACCGCCACTCGGAGGTTGAGGGCGTGCTTCGAGAGGCAATGCAATGAGCGAGACTCGGTTCCAGGAGATATTCTGAAATCGCTATCGAATGGCCGAATTGGTACAGGGCGCATCGATAGCGATTGCGATACCGATAGCGATAGCGATCACGGGCCGGCCATCCGCTGTCATTTCCTGCTTTTTCGGCCCGAACGGGCCCTGGGTCACTCAGGATGACGAGGGCTGGGAATTCGGATACCGCTGAATCCTTCGGACTCCCCTGACCCCGATGACGGCGGCGACAAGCCCGAAACCGAGCTTTGCGGCCAACACGACTCCTGGGCCTCTGAGGCCGTAGAGGTGTTCGGCGAGGCCGGTGGCGAGGGCGAGGCCGATGGCGAGAGCAGCCAGAACCTGGAGGCCGCCGATGTACGGGCGATCGGTTCCTCGGAAGGCCGCCATGACAATAGCCAGGGCCGCGATCCAGAGGCCGGTCTTGACCACGTCCTTGACACGATGCCAGCGGCCACTGCGCGCGAAGAGCTGCTCGGCACCCGAGATGCCGTATACGTCCACTAGGGTTGAATTCACGTCGCTGCCCCCGAGGACGTCGGCGTAGAACGTCTGGAGCTTGCGCACACCGTGGCGCTGGACCAGATAGAAGAACAGCTCCTGGAACGTCTGGTAGCCCTTGCTGAGGCCCGAGCGGGGATCTGCCGCGAGATAGGTTGCGGTTCCCTCGTGGAACCAGGTCGGGTACGCCGCACGGTCGGAGTAGGCGGGCACGTCGAGGGCGGAGTTGGTGTGGACGTGAACCAGCTCGTGGCGAAAGGTGTTGACCAGGTTGGCGAACGAATCGCGCTGCCAGCCCCGGATGGTGTCCTCCACATCGATGGATGAATTGAGTGCGGCCGAACGGCGGAGCTCGCGGACGTTCTCCTCACCCACATACGAAAGCGGGAGAACAATGTACCTGCAGTAGTAGGTCACCCCCCCCACCTGCGTCATTTTGTCACTGGACGCTATGCTGAGATCTGCAAAGGCGTCGACACTGTCGACGAGCCGGCAGTAAACCATCCCGGGCAGCTCGGGGTACCCGAATCGGGCCAGCCGTTTTTCGAGAACTGCCCGCTGGCGGGGCATCTCGTTCTGGAACCTCTCGATGGTCCGCCGTTGGACGTCGTTGCGGACAAATGCGGTCGGGTAGGTGATCAGGAAACTCTCGACGACTTCCCTGGTGATCGCCGAGGACCGATGACGGCCGTCGATGTCCCCCTCCCCCAACGTGAGATCGACAAAGAACCGCAACCCGGCCGGGCTGTCATGGTTGAGCCGGGAGATGTTGCTCCTCGCGGCGGCGACCGCCTCCTCTGCGGTGTAAAAGACCGGGTTCTCCCAGTCTCGGTCGGTCGCCGATACGACGCCCACACAAGAGGCTACGAGAACGACGGCAAGGAGAACGTGGGGTTTCACGGCCCCGGCTCAGGCCGGACGTCATGGAAACCTGGGCGCCCGGCATGGTCGGGTTGTTCGACGACGGCCTGGAGAAGCACGGTGGCCAGCAGGGCCGCACCAAAGACCATCAGCACCGTCTTGAGGCCCATGATGAGAGCATCGCGTTCGGGGAGTTCGGGCCGAACCTTGAAAACCGAACGCCGTTTGACGGCCACGGCGACGGCGACGTCTATCACCGCCAGCGCCCCCCGCACCGGCCACGCCCCGCCGGCCAGCAGGTCGAGACCAGTGGCGGCGAGGGCCACCACGACGCAGACGAACGCGGTCTGAGACGGCGACCACCCGCGGAGTTGGAGCGTGCCGAGGACTGCGCCAACGAGAACCGCAGCAAGAATCACGACCAACCCCTGGCCGAGCTCAGCGGTGAACCCCGGAGAGGTGGCGAGAATCAGCAGGTCACGGAGGTCGGGCGCGGCGCCAGGGGCGAGTGCGTCGCGATACGGCGACGCCGCGATCACTCGCGGCAGGTTGTTGAGGTGGATGACGCAGGTCGCTCCACCAACGAGCGCTACGGAGTAAACGATCCCGTCGAAACGTTCGTCTATCTCGGCCTGACGGTGGAGTTGGAAGGGCAGGTAAAGCGCCGCGCAGACCATGGTGATAAGAATCCATGGCCCCGACCAGGAGATGTCTCCGCCGACGGCGGTAATTCCGAGGATCAGCACCAGCTGACCCAGCAGCCCGGACAGAAAGAAGTTCTGGATCAGCTCGATGGGCTCGCGCTCGTACCGGTCGGCGAGATAGACAACGGCCAGCAGGAGCGTGCTCAGCAGCCCGGCAAAGGTCGCGATATAGATCTCCACGAGGAGCAATGATAGTCAGGCGTTCCGCAGCTGTCGAGCGGTGCTGCAGGTGATCAGCCTTCACTGGCAATCGGGCCCTGGGCAGAACGCAAGTCACTCCATTTGATAAAATGAAGGGTAACTCACCCGTGGACGGTCGATCGGCAAGACCCCGGGGGCGTTGTGATTGGAGGGCGACGGATTTGGCAGCTATGAGATTGATGGTGACGATATCGATGCATCTGTTGGTGGCATCTTCCCTGGCTGCGGGTCCCATCGAGTCACGAATCGTCACTCTGACCCTCACCTTGCCGCAGTCCCTCGAGGCGAACTCGTCCAGCTGGTGCACGTGGACCTCCTGCACCATCGGCCCGCGCCTCTACTTGGCGACCCGATCAGATGGGAGCTATCTGGTCGGGTGGACAGACAATTTCGGAAACGGCCACGTGAGCATCATCTCCGGTTCTTCTATCAGCTCGACTCACAACTTCACGGGAAGCCGCGTACGCGGTCTGGTGGCCCACGACGACGGATCCTATGCGGTGCTGCTCAAGAACGGCGCCACTCTCAGCCTGTCAAAGCGTGCCGCCAACGGTTCCTCGACGTGGACCACGAATCTCAACTCGACGATCGCCGAGGATTCGTCACCGCTCGGCGGTCATCGGCTGGCCTATGGCGACGGGATCTACGCCGCGTACTGGGCGGTTCACGGAATCTCGGGAAATTACGACGGACACGAGGGCGACCAACTCACTTTTGTCAACAATTCAGGCGATATTCAGGGTGGCGGCTGGAGTTGGGGGTGCTCGCACTCGATGGCCGAGCTCGTCGGCTACCACGCGAATGACGCCGCATTCACCGCCTTCTGCTCGACCGACTGCTACCCCTCCCCCATCGGACTGAAGATGAACTACGGCACCACGATATTCCAAGGGGACGGCAACTGCCGGGGCCTGGGTTCGGTGCAGCTCGGCCAGATGGCGGCGGCGGAGACCGGGTGGAAGGTAGCGTTCAACGCCCAGGACACGGCCGGCTCGGTTGCGTACGGCGTCGGCCTCGCGACGGCAGGTGGCAGTCTCACGCCGAGCGTGGTCTGGCTCACCGCGACGGCAGGCTCCTACGAACGCGATCCCGTCATGGCGCGCATCGGCTCAACCACACCCGAGCGGTACCTGGTTGGCTGGAGGACCTGGAATGACGGTGTCTTTCACATCGGTGTGATCGACAACGACGGCGTCTTTCTTGAGGAGCCCGAGGAGATGAGTGGAGCAGGTCCCGGCTGGGGGAACCGTGACGACTCGTTCCGCGGATCCACCGGCGGGTCGGTCGCCTGGCTCGAGGGCAGCGCCGGCTCCACGACCCTCAGGTTGTATCACTACCTCGATACGGCGGTCTTCACCGACGATTTCGAATCAGGCAGCAGCGATCGCTGGAGTTCGACGACGCCCTGATCGGTTTGGCTCCCGATGCCAAAGGGGCCGCTGCCGAATCGCCGTTCGACCTTCGCAGCGACCTCAGACCCGCGAAAGCCGTACACACTTACGCCTCCTTGCGAGCTGCTGTCGATTACCAAGTCCGTCTCAATAAAGTTGAAATTTTGTGAACTTCTGGTCCGGCTATTCGTACTAGTGAATGGAGCGACAGAATCAAAAAAACGCTCCCGTGACCTGAGACCACTTCATGGAGTATTCGAATATCAACCCCTCGGCTGTGGGGAGATGCCGCCCCGGCCGGCCGAACTAAAAGGCAAAGGAGCGACGCGTGAGAAATTTCAAAGGTGTTTTTGTGATGATGACGATTGCCACCTTGTTGGTGGCCGGTTCGGCCGTCGCAGGTGATTGGCAGAAGCTCGGCAAAAAAGGGCTTGTGTTTAACAATTCCCAGAAGACAGCCTCCATCTCGACGAACGGAGTTGCCGTCAGCCAAGTTGCATTCAAGGTCAGTGGCGGTTGGGTGCGCCTCACCGATGTCACCCTCAACTTCGAAGATGGTTCCTCTCAGACAATCGCTGATTTCAAGAACCCGAGGCCCAGCATGACCAGCGATAGCATCGCCATCGACGGAGGACCGAAGACCTTGACGTCGATCGATTTTTCCTGCCGCGCTGTGAGTTCTGCCACACAGGGTCGTGCGACCGTTCTCGCTCTCGGCCAGTAGACCGTCGACTCCGCATACTCTGCAGTCATTTGCGGGGGAATCGCCGAGGGCGATTCCCCCTTTCCTTTTTTCAATGACAGATGCAATGAGGCACTCGAGGGCCCAAGCACCCTGCCGATACGGTTGGTAATCCACCCCCATCCCTGCCATACTCGGAGCGCACACAAGCGGGAGAACACATGGCGCTATCGGTCGGTGACCGTCTCGCGCGGTACGAGATCCGCGGATTCGTCGGCGCCGGAGGTATGGGCGAGATCTATCGGGCCCACGACGAGCGGCTCGATCGTGATGTCGCAATCAAGGTACTGCCGGAGACGCTCGCGGACGACCCCGACCGGCTGCGCCGATTCGAGCGCGAGGCCCGCGCCGCCGCCGCTCTCAACCACCCCAACATCCTCGACGTCCACGACCTGGGTGAACATCAGGGGCAACCGTTCATCGTCACCGAGCTCCTCGAGGGTGAGTCGCTGCAGGCGGTCATCGCCTCCGGCACCCTCACGCTGAGCAAAGCGCTCGAGTACGGCCGCCAGGTCGCGATCGGGCTCGCAGCCGCGCACGACAGCGGTATCACCCACCGCGACATCAAGCCGGCCAACCTCTTCCTCACCAACGAGGGACAGGTCAAGATCCTCGACTTCGGTCTGGCCAAGCTCGCGCGGCCCGAGCCCTCGACGGCGGAGCTCACCGGGTCACCGACTCAAACCCTCGAGACCCAGACCGGCTTCGCCATGGGCACCCCCGGATACATGGCGCCCGAACAGCTCCAAGGCAAGCCGGCGGACCATCGCTCCGACGTCTTCTCGCTGGGTGTCGTGCTCTACCAGATGGTTACGGGGGGGCATCCGTTCCCAGGCACCACGACGGCCGAGGTCCAGGCGGCCATCCTCAAGGACGAAGCGCCCAGCCTCTCTCGGGCCAATCCTGAGGTGCCTCCCCTGCTCGAGCACCTGGTCGGCCGCTGCCTCGAGAAGCGCCCCGAGGACCGGTTCCAGTCGGCCCGCGACCTCCTGTTCGCCCTCGAGGAGCTGAGCACCGGACAGGTCAAGACCAGCCGCACCCGCACCATCCCTCGTCGAGGCATTCTCCTCGGAGGCGGACTGGTTCTGGCGGCGGTTGTGCTCGCCTATCTGTTGAATCCCTCGCCGCTGCTTGGCTTCGAGGGACGCGACTGGATGTTGGTGGCTGATTTTCGCCATCCGGAAGGCGAGGAAGAGTTGGCACGGGCTCTGAAACTGGCGTTGACCGTCGGGGTCCAGGAGTCGGGCTACGTCAACGTGGTGTCACGCCCCCAGATCGCCGGGGTGCTACAGCAAATGCAGCGCCCCCCTGATATTGCAATCGACGAGGTGGTCGGGCGAGAGATCTGCCAGCGGGCGAACGTGAAGGGACTGCTCGCACCCGAGGTGGCGAAGGTGGGCGACGGTTTTCTCCTCACGGTTGGCTTGATCGAACCTGCCAGCGGTGCGATTGTGGAGAGCTTCTCAGCTCGGGCCGACGGTGAGGACGGTCTTCTGGATGCGCTGGAGACCGTCATGAAACGTCTGCGGCGCGCCATCGGTGAGTCGCTGATCGCTGTACGGGCCCGTGACAAACGGCTGGCAGACGTCACCACGGCCTCGCTCGATGCCCTGAAGTCCTACTCAGAGGGTATTCGGCTGTGGAGCGCGGGGCAGTACGACCAGGCCGTCGCGCGCTACGAGGAGGCAGTGGAGCTGGACCCGGACTTTGCCTCGGCGTACGCGGCTCTTGGAGGCGCCTACGCCTCGTACATTTTCAACTCCAGAGACAAGGCGCAAGAGAACTTCGAGGCTGCGTTGGACCGTCTGGACCGCGTCGGCGAGCACGAGATCAATTTCATCCAGGCGCAGTACGCGGGATTCCTCGGTCACACCGAGGAGGAGATCCATTTCCTGCTGGTCCATCTAGCTTCTTATCCCGATGACCCGGGTGCGCACTACAACCTCGGAAACACGTATCGGACCCTGGGCGACCATGAGCGGGCGATCGAAGCCTACCAAGAGGTGCTGCGCATTGCTCCCCACAACGCCGGCGCGATGATCAACCTTGCCACCTGTTTGGTCTCGGCGGGAGATATGGAGGCGGCTATCGAGTCCTACCGCGCGGCCTTCGAGATCCAGCCGGGATGGCGGTCCTCGGGAAACCTCAACCACGAGTACGGAATGTCGCTTGTCCGGCTGGGCAGGTTCGAAGAGGCCGCTGAGGTCTTCGAACTCCGGCTCGGACAGCCCAGCGCGGGTAACCGGGGACACGCCCACCGCTCGCTCGGTCAGCTGGCGCTCTACCAGGGGCAGTTCGACGAAGCGGCCACCCACTTCCGGGATGCCGTGGCGCTGCACCTGGCCGCTGGGGAGCCGACCAGCGCGGGGCGCGACCGCCTCTTCAGTTCCCTCGGCGAAGCTGCACGTGGTCGAATAGCGGAGGCCGAGGAGGCGTTGGATCAGGCGGCCCGGGAGGTGCCGCTGCAGAGCGGCTGGACCTGGCTTCGTTCGCTCGTGGGCAGCGGCTATTTGGCCGCAGGAGACGTGGAGGGCGCACGGCGGATCTCCGAGGAGCTGACGACATGGGCCGAGTCGGCCGAGAGGCCCGGAGAAGACCCGCTGAAGCGGCGCGAGCTGCTCGAAGCAGGCGTTCTCACCGCCGACGGCAACCCGGACCGGGCCCTCGAAATCCTGGAGTCCCTGAAACGGCTGGACACCCATGAGAATTCATTTCTTGTCGACGCCCTGGCGGAGGCGTATCAGGCGGCAGGTCGCTGGTCCGACGCTGAGCAGAGTCTGCTGGCTCTGATTGGGTTGCGGTCAGACTTCTACGAGGGGCTCGTACCGTGGATCACGGCCCACTACCGGCTAGCAGAGGTCTACGAGCGGCTCGAACGGCCGGAGGATGCCCTCCGTTACTACCAACAGTTCCTCCAGCTCTGGGGAAACTCCGACTCCGAGCTTCCCGAAATCGGGTCGACCCGCCGACGGCTGAAGACTCTCGAAGAGATGTGACCCGATTGCTTGCAGCGTGACCGAATAGGGATCGATGCCAGACCCTACGATTTTTATGAGTGCCGTGAGGTATTGATCACTGGCACCAACTCTGCCCCCTCCCGTCATGCCCATTGTGTACACTGCGTTGACAATGCGGGTGCGATCCCGCAGGCTGTCCGGGGATTGCAGAAATCGCGCAATTACCCTTCGAGATTTCGCCTGACGGTCCGGTAAATCTGAGATCGGTAGGCGAAGGGTTTTCAGGAGGTTGAATCAGATGCGATCAATACTCACCGTGTGGCGCGGATGCCCCCGTGGTACCCAATTCCAATCGCGGTCCCCTGCCGCCGGGGGTCTTTCATTTATTGTGGGACTGCTCCTGATGATCGTCCCCGCAGTGGTGGTCGCTCAGCACGTCACGACGGGATCGCTCGCCGGTCAGATCATCGATGAGTCCTCGAATCCTCTCCCCGGCGCGACCGTCATTGCGACATCGAACCAGGGTGCGAGGACCACGCAGACCGACTCCAAAGGACGTTTTCTCATACCTCACCTCACGCCCGGCACCTATGCCGTCCAGGTCAGTTTGGAAGGTTATCGCAACATCGAGCAGAACCGCGTGATCGTGTCGCTCGACCACCGCGTCGAGCTCCACTTCACGCTGCCCCAGGGCACCTTCGAGGAGAGCATCGAGGTTGTCGCCACCGCCTCGGTCGTCGACTTCGCCACGGTCTCCACCGGAATCGGCGTGGACAGCACCTTCCTGGCCCAGATCCCGGTCGGGCGTCAGCTCAGCGACGCCCTCTATCTGGCGCCCGGGGTCTCCGGAAGCGGCGGTGCAGGTCATGCCAACCCCTCGATTTCCGGCGCCAGTGGGCTCGAGAATCAGTACGTGGTCGACGGCGTCAACATCGGCGATCCCCGATTCGGCGGCCTCGGCATCTTCTCTTCGAGGTACGGATCCCTCGGCACCGGAGTAACCTACGAGTTCATCGACACGGTCCAGGTGAGGACCGGCGGCGCGGAGGCCGAGTACGCCCACTCGACGGGCGGCATGGCCAACGTCATCACCAAGAGCGGTTCGAACCAGTTTCACGGGACCGGCTTCGCCTATGCGAGCCCGGGTTCCCTCGAGAGCGATCACCGCATGATCACCCTCGCAGCGGGCAACGCCAACATCACTCAGGAGCAATCCAGCGACCTTGGGGTCAGCCTCGGTGGGCCGATCGCGAGCGACAAAGCGTTCTTCTTCGTGGCGGTCAATTATCAGACTCAAACGACAACGATGATCGCACCCGAGGGCTATCCCCTCGCCAGCCTGGGCGAGGTCGACCGGGAGCGCCGGTACATGTCCTATGCCGGCAAGGCCACCTTCAACTTAAGCGGCAGCCATCGGCTCGACCTCTCGCTCTTCGGCGACCCAGGAAAGGGACTGGAAGGCCCCCAGTCCGGCGAGGCGCTGCTCTACCCCAACACCGCCGCCTTCAGCTCTCTGAACTTCGGCGGTCACTATCAGTCGCTGCGCTATCACGGGGTCCTGACGGATAAATGGCTGCTCGAGGCATCGACCGCTCGAGCCGCCCACGACTATTCGGAGGAGCCGTCCGTCGACGAGTGGCAGCTTATCGACTACACGGGCCAGGCTCCAGAGTACTCGGGTGGAATGGGGAGATACGACGGCGATCACGAAGGAGACAACCTCCAGTTCCAGCTCAAATCCACCAACGTCGTCGGCAGACACGACATCCGCTACGGCGTCAGCTACGAGGATGTCACCTGGGACTCTCGCTTCGCTTCGACAGGTCCGACACACACCCTGAGAGACGGCGTCCAGACCGGCTCCGGCGTGAGGATCTCCGGCCTGCCCGACCCCAACTTCGGGACCGTCTATCGCATCTCCCGAGCCGGTATCACTCCGGTGCGAACTAGTCGTCAAAAGTACGCAGCGGTTTTCGCACAGGACAAGTTCTTCATCAACAGCCGTCTGACGATCTCCGCCGGTCTCCGTTACGAGCAGCAAGAGCTCATCGGCGCAGCAAACAGCGTCACCTTCGACGACAACTGGGCGCCGCGGCTCGGCATCACCTGGGACCCCTCCGGTTCCGGCCGCACGAAGGTCTTCGCGAGCTACGGACTGTACTTCGCGAGGATCCCCAACGACCTGGCGCTGCTGGCCTTTGGTGGCGGCGGCCGTGTCATCTGGGCCGACTACTTCGACCCCGGGCTGACCGAGCCGATTCCGGACGGCGTGGAAGCACTGGGTACCAGGGTCCACCTCGTGACGTCGACCGGGCGGCCGGCCATCGTTGCCCCCGACGCCAAAACGACCTACATCCAGGAGGGGGTGGTCGGCTTCGAGTTCGAGGCGTTGCCGCAGCTCTCCCTCGGGATCCAATTCCTTTATCGCGACATGCCTCGCGTGCTGGAGGACCTGGGCACTGCGGCCGCAGTGCTCTACTTCACCGGCGACTCCGCAGATGCCGAGCGCTTCATCGGCAACCCGCGGGAGGGATCTCCGTCCACCGTCCTCGACGTCGGCGCCTTCGAAGACCCAGTTCATGAGTACCAGTCGCTGGAGCTGACAGCCCACAAACGTTTTTCGGGCCGGTGGTCGTTGATTGGCTCCTACCGGTACTCGAAGCTCGAGGGAACCTACGAGGGGTTCTACCGCAACGACAATCTCCAACCGAACCCGGCGATCTCGTCGATGTTCGACTATCCGACGAACGACCCCAGCTACACCGAGATCGGCGTGCCGGTGTATGGGTTTCGGGGCGATATCCGGTACCTCGGCGAGCTCGGCGCAGGTCCACTCCCCAACGACCGTCCTCACCAGCTCAAGCTGTGGGGCAGCTACAACGTCACCGGGGCGCTGAATCTCGGCGCGGGTCTGTGGGCCTCCTCCGGACGGCCACTGACACCGTTTGCAGCTGATCCCGTCCTCGGCCGCGCCGGCGACATTCCCGAGGCACCACGCGGCTCGGGCATCGAAACCGAAGACGGCTTTATGAAACGGACGCCGTCGGACTGGTCGTTCGATATCCACGCCGACTACCAGTTCCCGCTTGGAGGAGGACAGTTGGTGTTGGTGGTCGATGTCTTCAATCTCTTCAACTCTCAGGACCCGATCAACTATGACCAGAACACCGAGATCAGGCCTCAAATCGACAACCCGGACTATGGTCAGCGCATCCTTTACCAAAGCCCGCGATCAGTGCGCCTCGGTGTCCGATTTGACTTCTAACCGCGTTCCGAGTGATCGACGGGTCGTGACGAGACCCCGCCCAGTATGGTGGACGAGCATCGGCCTGGGCGCTGTGGCGCTTGTGCTTGTGGTCGTCGTCGATGCCTGCACCGCTTCATCGAAGCCTCCTCTGATCACCTCGTTGGACACGGCCGAGACTCACTCTCCCTACGGGGTCGTCGCCACCGGCTTCAAGGAAGCCACCGAGGCGGGCGTGCTGATGCTGGAGGACGGCGGCAATGCCATCGACGCCGCGGTCACGGCCGCGTTCGCGGCCACCACCTCCGCACCGGGCTCCTCCGGTCTCTTCGGAACCACCTACATTGTGCTCCATCTGGCGGATGGGCGGGATATCGCGATCGACGGCACGGCACGGGTTCCGCTCCATACGTCGAGGGACGAGCTTGCCGAGCTTCAGGCAGAGGATCGGGTCCATGGGATCAAGGTGGCGGCCGTCCCCGGGACCCTCGCCGCGCTCGACCACGCACTGGCGAGGTACGGTACGAGATCGTTGGCCGAGGCCATCGCTCCGGCAGTCGCGCTGGCAGAGCAGGGGTTCCTGGTAACCAGCTCCAAACGTGCGGCGATCAGCAAATACCTCGACACCATTCGTGAATCGGAGTACCTGCGGCACCTGATTCTCAAAGACGGTCAGGACCCACCCGATGTCGGGACCCGGATCCGGCAACCGGACCTGGCCAAGACCATGCGACGGCTCGGCATCGTCGGCGCCGAAGATTTCTATCGCGGAGGGATCGCGCAGGCGATCGTGGCGGATATGCAGAAGAGGGGCGGATACGTCACCCGCAGCGATCTTGGCATCTACCGCGTGACTGAGCGCCAGCCTCTGCGCGGAACCTACCGGGGTACGAAGGTGATGTCCTTCCCGTGGCCCGGTGCCGGCGGCGCCGTCATCGAGGCCCTGAACGTCCTCGAGCATTACCCTGCCGACTTCCTGCGCCGGACGTCGGCGAATCAGCTGCAGGCATACGCGGAGGCTTTTCACATCGCGATCGCAGATCATATCCGCTTCACATCGCCGTCCAGCGTCTCCGGCCAACCTCCGGACACGATCTACATCGGCAAGCCGTTCGCGGCCGATCGAGCCGCCCTGATCAGCTTCGATCGCGCCCTGCCCCCGGAAGCGTTGGAACAGGAGTCCCAGTTCTATACTCCACCAGGGGGCACCACCCAGGTGTCGGTGGCGGACCGTTTTGGAAATATCGTGTCATTGACCCAGACGATGGGGCGCTTTTTCGGCGCCAGGGCGATGACACCCGGGCTCGGCATCGTTTACAACAGCTTCCTCGAAGGCTACGACCTCAGTCATCCGGCGGCGTTGACACCGCGCGCCGCCTGCCCTACGGACATGTCGCCAACGATCGTTCTCGAGGACGGGCGGCTGGTCATCGCGCTCGGCAGCTCCGGGAGTCAGAGGATCCCCGGAATCGTGGCGCTCGTGATCAGCAAAGTTGTGGATCACGAGCTGGGCGCGCGTGACGCGGTGCTGGCCCCCCGCATCGCCTGGGTTTCGGGGAAGGAATCCGGCATCCTGATCGAGGTCTTTCCTCCCAACACCAACGGGCTGGTCGAGACTCTCGAAGAGCGCGGATATCACATTGCGCACCGGGTCGATTTCCCGGCGACCAGCAGGGATTTCATCGACTGCGGCGCTGTTAATGCCGTCATCTTCGATCCCGTCCGGCGAAGCTTTGTCGGCGCAAGCGACCCCCGCCGCCAGGGCACCGCACTCGCAGCTAGACGCTGACGAACGGTGCCCGATGGGAGTCACTGATCACAACCTCACACCAGGGCATGAAGGCGTCAACGGTTACCTGAGGTCGTGATCAGCGCCCCACCCGCGATTCCTCGGGAGACACCGAGGAGGTAACTCCGTGAAGTTTCTCCGGAGTGAAGCCCTGGTTTGAGCTCCGAAGGAGCGACACCGACTTCCGACTCACGGCGGCCAGGCACCTTGGCTGTGGTCGTAGCACAGGACAAGGATGTCGTCGCAGGGGTCACCCGGGAGAAGGGTCGGCTGGAGGGCCGCGCCGGGGGTTGACGCGAAGTTGCCCCACTTGATGGTCAAGCCGTCCGTGTCGAGACGGTGAGCGAGGCGCTGGTACACGACCGGGTTGGTGGCATTGAAATCGCGCCATTTGATGAGCATGGCGTCGGCAGTGCGGTCGAGAACTTCACCGGCCGCCAGGAAGACGTCCGCAGTTGTGCCGTCCGGCATCATCCAGCTGTATGGTCCCGGCTGGAGGTTGCGGATCACGAGGTGCGACACCGCTGCCGAGTCGTAGTTGGCCGAGTTGTAGACCGCCGACGACGTGTCGATCGGCACGAAGCTGAAAAGCTCATCGACAGTGGTGCCCGGCTCACTCCGTTCGAACCAACCGCCGAGGTTGGTGTAGAGGTCCGAGAAATCGCGCGGCAGCAGGTTCTCAGCCTGGCACAGCCCTCCCTGAGCGGTCCACTGCCATCGGTCGTAGAACAACCGGTTGCGATAGCGCTGCGAGTCCGGGTCGAGCATATCTGCGTCCATTACCGCCTGCAGCTCGCTGCGGCGGCCGGCGGAGAAGAAGCGGTAGACACAGTAGTCCGAGCCGAGATTGCCGCTCTCGCCGAGGCTGAAGGGCACCTGAAACTCGATCTGCGCCCACGGCCACTCGAGAAAGCTCCCCTCACCGGCCCAGTAACCCGGGTGGCCTGGAACGGGAGAGGCCAGGATCTGGGGCAGGGCGAGCTCGGTACCGGCTGGCACGGAGATCGGGTCATGGCCCGCGAGCAGGTCGGTCCCCGTCGGACCGGTGAAGGTATCGGTATCTGTGCCGGTCGCTGCAAGCACGAGGGCGCGAAGGGCCGGGGCGATCTTGCCGATGTGACCGATGGCGTAGCGCACCTGACCCGGCAGCGCCAACTCAATCTTCCACTGCGGTTCGTTTTCAAAGTGGATGCTGGAAGGACCCTCCTCGTAGGTCACCGCCCTCACGCTGCCGGCAGCTGGAGCGATGAAGGCCGGTCGCCGCAGGCGGACGGCGTCGCCGGTCAGGTCGCCCCCGATCGGAAAGCCCCAAACCTCACCGGGCTCCCGGATGCCATCGCCATCGCCCTCCAGCTCCTCCATATCGCCATCGTCTTCGGCGAGGAAACCGGCGAAGTTGGCCTTGGCCTCACCCGAGGGGTCGCCTGTCAGCGGCATGAAGTGGCCGCCGTAGGGGCCGATCGAGACGTACACCGGCTGGCCCGCCGCTGTCGGCGCCTCGAGCCGGGTCCCGCCCGGCGAGACGATTGAGGCGAAGGGAAGGTCGAGAGCCGCTGCCTGGTTGCCGGCAATCTTCCACTCGCCCGCCTCGAGGGCCAGCAGAGCAAAGTCGTCGATGATCGGGCGGGCGCCCGTGTCGAGGTAGGTCACCGAATCACCGCCACCTGGGGAGGGAACGCCGGTGCGTCGCTCGTCGACCTTCACGCCAAAGGGCTCGATCAGGTCGGGCAGGGCTCGGGGGTGCGACCGGGTGAAGAGCTCGCGTGCGCGCTCGAGATCGACCTCGATAGCGGTGTAGCGAGTCATCTCGGCGTTGAGTTCGGCACGCAGAGCCGGCTCGTCCTTGCCGAAGTTGAGGTAGGTCGGGGACAACGATTCGAGGGGGGTCGTCAGCGAGACCCCGCTTTCTAGGACGTCGGCGATAGCAAACCGCGTCGCCAGCACCTCGCGCACCTCGGAGCTGGTAGTCCCCATGGTGGTGGCCGCGAGCAGGTCGCCGGAGGTCGTACCGCCGCAGTCGGTAAAGCTGTAGGTGCCGGTGTACAGGCCGCCGGGATCCCAGGTGACGGTGAAGGAGGATCCGGCCGAACACCCGCCGTCGGTTTCGAGCCCGACAGTGAGCACGTCGCTGACCTCGGAGAACGAGGTCACGCCGCCATCGCAGGCCCACAGGTCGCAGTCGTCCTGGCCGACGAAACCGCCGGCGACAAAGTTGCCGTCGTCATCGAGCACGACCGACAGCAGGCGCACGTGCTCGGGTTCGGGACCGCCAGCGTCCACGGCCGCTGCGAGCTGCTGCTCAAAGAGCTCGCAGCCGGTGCGTTCGAGAGTGACGGCCTGGGTCGTGATGTCGCCGGAAGCCGTGGCGGCGATCGCCTCGCGCCCGAGAGTGCCGGAAATCGTGATCGTGCGGGTGGCGGCGGGGTTGGCGAGCTCGAGCTCGAGGGTGACGTTGGAGCCGGAGACCGAGCCGCGGACTAGCACACGCTGGTGCGTGCCGCCGAGCAGGTAGCCCGTGACCGAGCCGTTGGGGCGCTGGATGAGCTCGAGGGCGAAGGCGCGAGAGGAACCGGTGAAGTCGAGATTGAACGTCCAGGTCCCGGTGGCCAGGGCCGGATCGGGCGAGTTGATCCAGCGGCTGGTGCCGCCGGATTCAAAGGTGTCGAGGAAGATCAGATCAGAGCACGAGGCAACGGCGTGGCCGGCCGGAAGCACGAGCGCGATGAACGCCGCAGCGAGGACCGGCAGCAGCGCAACTGAGGTACGATTTCTCTTGTTTCGAAGCATCTTTTGCCTTTTTCAAAAATCAATAATGATTCGCTGTCGCAATTATATAGCATGATTTCACATTTCACACTGAATGGGCGCCACGCTTGCTACACAACCCGGTGAGATGTCATCTGGCTGATGACGCAAGATCCTCTTCCACGAAGCGCAGCAAGGCCTCAACCAACACTTCACGGGGATAGTCATTCTCGTCGAAAAACAGGGGTGCGAGATGTGGATGGGAGCGTGCAACCGGAACAGCGACTGCCCAATGATCGGCGTTCACACACCCGAGGAATCTGCTGCCCGGAATGAACTGGTCTAAGAAAACGACCATCCCGTCGTTGCGTACGTCAACCCGGCCGACCTTCTTGTAACTGCGCTTCAGGAAGGAGGAGATACGTTCGGGTTCTGGACACGTGACCAGTGAATAATAAGGGATATCGTCTGGTAGGGGGTTTTCTTCAAGCCAGGCTTTACGCGTTTCGGGAAGAAGACTTTCGACGGCACCACCATCACCGGCAGAGCACTCCGCACCGGGGAAATGCCTGAGGAGCTTGACCTGCGACTGTTTCACGTGTTCTGCGAATGGCGAACCTCCTATTGCACCAGCGACACCGACGACGGCAGCTATCCTCTGGCGTATCTCTGGAAACGATACGACCGCCTCGAGGATGTCAGGTGCCCCCTTGGAGTAACCGATGAGTACGAGATGGGGCTCAGTGTCTTCCAGCTCCATCGCCATGATTGCGTCGCGGATCTGGCGTGCGTTTGCGCCGGAACTCGACAGCCCCTCCACCTTCAGGGCGACCATGTCGTAACCGAACTGGCGAACATGTGTTGCACTGGTTTCTTTCACATCCACCCAGTTTGCGAAA
>Ga0164313_10002214_pt1 | contig 17449 bp, 15 predicted proteins | sample GuaBasSedimGuay4_FD_113735 | JGI IMG/M metagenome (GOLD analysis project Ga0164313, IMG submission 113735) | Subseafloor sediment microbial communities from Guaymas Basin, Gulf of California, Mexico - Guay4, Core 4569-4, 0-3 cm | ecosystem: Environmental > Aquatic > Marine > Hydrothermal vents...
GTAAATACAAAGGGCCTGTCCCACCAGTAAAGGTCATACTCCATTCCTAAGTTAAAATTTAGGGAGGATTGCCCTTTAGTGTCTGTTAATACTTCGCCATTGGTATTTCTGAATTCTCTATAAAACGGTTGTTGCTGGTAGATTCCCACGCCAAATTTTAAGTCTAAATTTTGGTTGGTTACGGGTTGATAGCCCAACAGCAACCTTGGGCTTAAGAGTGCCTGGTTATTTAGTGAGTTATAATTAATTCTTAACCCATACACCCATGACCATTCCGGCAGGTTAATACTGTGCTGAATAAAGCCCTTGAATAAGTTTGCATCAGTGCTGTTTTCTCCAAGAACACTACTCAAAACAGTGACATAGCCCGCCGAGTCGATAAGCTTATATTCATTTAGATAGTCATCAAATAATTGCTTGGAATAAGCAACACCGCCGCTTATTGTTTGTGAAGAGTTGATAGCATAATTTACACTTGATTCCGCATCGATAATTAATGCTGAAAGCTGATTGCGTGCATAATTATATAAGGTACCAATACCACGTATTGAGATACACTCGTCAAATGTATCCGAGCCAAGATTTTTGTCTACATCACAGAGCCGGTAGCCTCCTTCCAGATCGATGCTCTCTTTTTCAAAGGTATTGGCAACAGAAAGCAAGGACATCCAATTTAGCTTCGACGAGAATTTGTGATTCAGCTTTAATGCTCCCTGAAATGTTTGATATTTCATTTGTTGACTGCCATCAAAGGCCACATTAAGACGTAGCTCTTGATTGAAGGTGCCAAAACTAGTTTCTGAGGTACTGGGAGTCACCTGATAGTTATTATTTGCATAGGCAAGAAGTGCTTCTATAGATGTGTTATCTGATATGTCGGCATGCCAAAAAGTTTGAAAATCAGTAAACCTTGGCTGATACTCACCTTCAACATCCAGCGTATTTAAGATGTAGCCGGAGCGTTTGTGTCGTACTCCCGCAAGATAAGTAACCCTATCACCTACTTTTCCTTCTACATTTGCATAGGCCCCAAGCAGGCTGATCATTGCTGATCCGCCGAATTTCTTAGGCTCCTTATAAGTGGCAACCATAACCGACGACATTTTGTCATCGTATTCTACAGACCACCCGCCGGCAGAAAAGTCTACTGAGGAAATAAGGTTGGTATTTATAAAGCTCAACCCTTCTTCTTGCCCCGAACGGACTAAAAAAGGCCTGTAAACGGGAATATTATTAACCAACACCAGGTTTTCATCGTAGCTACCACCGCGCACAGAGTAAGCTGTAGATAATTCATTATTACTGGTAACCGATGGCAGCGTTGCCAGTATATTACTGATATCCTGAAAAGGCACAGGCGATAACTTAAGGCTATTTGCGTTAATTCTAACCCTGCTAACAGCTATCACCGCCGGCTGCCGGCCAATAACTTCCAACTCATCTAAGATCTCCTGCTTCTCATCAAGAAGAATTTCAATGTTGGCATTATTGCCAGGATTTACATTAAGTTTTACAAATTTGGATTGAAACTGAATATGGGTTACTTGAAGTGTATAATCACCTTGCTGACTGAAGTCTAATTTAAAACTGCCGTTGGCCAGACTAACTGTTCCGGAAGAATCTTCTAAGACAAGAATATTAGCCCCTGTTACAGCTATTCCTTCACTGTTTTTTACAACACCCTCAATTTTTATTTGCGCAGCTGCATAATTGACCCCTAACAATAATAAAAAGATGAAAAAAGGCCTCATTATTAGATTTAAACGGCTTTTAATTTAGCAATAGTTTCTTCGGGATTGTCGGAACGAAAGACAAAACTTCCGGCGACCAAAGCATCTGCCCCGGCATCTAAAAGTCGTCTGGCATTATCAGCATTTACTCCGCCATCTATCTCAATAATTGTCGAAGAGCCTGCAGCATCAATCATTGCCCTTAGCTTAGTGATTTTAGCGTAAGTATTCTCGATAAATTTTTGTCCGCCGAAGCCTGGATTCACTGACATTATTAAAACCAGATCAATGTCCTGAATGGTATCTTCCAGCACATCTATATTGGTGTGTGGATTTAATGAAACCCCTGCCTTACAGCCTATAGATTTAATTTGCTGAAGGTTTCTATGAAGATGTGGGCATGCCTCGTAGTGCACAGTAATAATTTCAGCGCCAGCCTTGGCGAAGTCTTCCACATATCTTTCCGGATTAACAATCATCAAATGAACGTCAAGTGGCTTTTCAGCATGCTTATGAATTGCTTTGCATACAGGTATGCCGAATGAAATATTTGGTACAAAGACACCATCCATTACATCAACATGAATCCAATCTGCCTCACTCCTATTTAATAATTCAACTTCGGATTGAATATTAGCAAAATCAGCTGCTAGAATTGATGGCGAAATTATTGGTGACGGGTTACTCATAGTTTTAAAATTTTAACCTGTGAAAAATTACTACTGGATTGCAAGTTTAGTATATAAATTCCTTTTGACAGGGAGGCCAGATCCAAAAAATATTCATTGTCCTGCCAGGTAATTATTAAATCTTCATTTGCAAGTGATTTCCCCAGTGTATCAAACATCTTAAAATTTACATTTTCATCACCTATCGGGTCAAACACTTTAATTTTTAAATAGCTACTTTCACTAACCGGGTTGGGATAAAGAGCATACCATGATTCTGACTGCTCGGCATCAAGGTAATTTCTCAAGGCTCGATAACTCGGCACACCGTAGCCGGTAGAATTATCTGGTTGGCTAGCATTAGAAGATGACATTTTTATAGCCTCTAATAATTCTAACGATGAAATATCGGGATAGGCCTGCCATACACCCGCAGCCAGGCCGGCTACCTGTGGAGCAGCAAAGGAGGTACCACTTTTATTAGTAATATTACCTGCTTCATTAATAAGGTAGGTGCCGGAGCCATAAGCTACGACATCGGGTTTTAGCCTTCCATCGGCCGTTGGGCCATCCGGACTAAAAGAGGATTGTGTATAATTAGAAGTTATACTGCCAACAGTTACACCATCAATTATATCACCGGGAAAAAGCACAGTTCCCCAGGGATTAAAACTATCTAAATTGCCTGAAGAAGTCACTACTAAGATTCCCTTCTCGCTTGCTTTTTGAGCTGCCCGGGTAATTACCGAAGTCAGGCCATCCAGGTCTGAAGCTATGTAATCCATACTCGGGTCATCAAAAATACCATAGCCTAATGATGATGAAATAACATCCACACCGGCGCTATCGGCTTTTTCTGCGGCTATCAGCCACCTATATTCTTCGAGACGGTACTCATTAAACACATCTTCGGTAACAAATAACATATAGCTCGCATTGGGCACCACTCCTACAAAGTCAGGATTGGTTTGCTCCGCGGCAAGCAGAGACATCACGTTTGTTCCATGATCATGATATTTATAGACATCGCTGGATCGAGCAATAAAATCATAGGTAAGCGAAACCCTATTCGAGCTAAAAAGTGTTGTAAAGGCAGGTATATTGGTCATTCCTCTAAATCCGCCATCCATAACAGCTATTAGCATACCTTCACCAATGTAGCCATCAGAACGCATCTCCTGAACACCAAGGATATCAAATTGAAACAAGGTATCAGACTCAAAAATGCTTAATGAATCTACTTCGGCTTGTTTCGTTATCCTGCCACCGACATTATTCGGCGCAATGTATTCTACTGAACTAACGTATGGAAGTAACTTGAGAGCCTCGGCATCACTTGTAATAGCGTGAATAAGTGCTCCATTCAACCATTTTACTTTTTCTCGCACACTAACAGCACCTACTGCCTCCAGACCTATAATATATCCCGGATTTACAGGCAGATCTTCTATAATCACATCAATTTGTTGGTTAGCTCTTCTTGCAATAGACCTTGCAGATAAAAAATCTTCCGGCTGGTCTACAGAATATGGTGATCCGTTCTTATCAGTAAACTGAACATAATAATTGAAGTTCTGGGCCTTGGCAATGCCCCCAGAAATCAAGCAGAAAATGATTAGCCCAATACTCCTAGTTAACCTTGCCAATTTCTACCAGTTTTTGTTCATATTTAACGCCCTCTTCAATGGTAAACGGTGTACAACTCTGACAATACACAAGATTTTCATCCAGCCTGTATATTAAGCCCAAGTCACTACTAAATACTTCCAGGTTGTAATCTTTAACTGTGAAGCCTCCACTATCAACCAGGTTTTCTTTAAGCATTTCAAGTGAGTTGGGATAGTCAATACTATCAAATTGAAATGTCTTGCCTAGGTTTTTAATTTCAAACTCATCAAAATCTCTAGAATTCATGGCGTTGCCATCCCATGTTTTATCCTCAGCCAGTGGAAATGACAACTTAATAATGGGCACGTTATTCTCCACCACAATGGCCTGATAAGTATTTCTTCTTGCTGACCACACTGAGTCGATAACCCAGGCTTCTAAGGCATCCGTCCTACGGTAACGATCTAATCGAAACGAGGTTTCTCCACTAGCAATACTGCTGTCAGCAACAACCTCTTTAAGTTGATAAACCTCGGTGCTGATACTACCATCCAGATTGTAATTGATAACCTCAACATCATAAATTCTGAACTCTCCGATGGTGAGTGGAAAGTAATCATAACCCAACCCCTCAGGCTCCGGCGCCATTAATTCATTGCAGCCGATAACTAATAGTAACGGCAACAACATCACCCAATATATTCCTCTAATCTTTTTAATTTTGGATTATTTAAAATTCTTGAACAAATATAACCTTTGATATATATATCGTCATCCAGAATAACGTCCTTTGCCTGATATTAATGCATTTTCAAGCTAATAATTATTACCCATGTTGAAAACCAAAGTCATATTATCGAGTGTTACCAATCTCAGCGATGCCAGATATGCTTCCGGTATGGGTGTTGATTATATAGGTTTTGCTATTAATCCGGCAAGCGACCAGTATGTAACTGCTGAAGAAGCCAAAAGCATTAAAGATTGGTTATCCGGAGTAAGTATTATTGGTGATATAGGTGATGCGTTGCCTGAAGACATGTCTGATTATGCCTCTACTTATAGTCAGACAAATAATATTTCTTTGGTTGATAAGTTAGATTGGCCAATTCTTAAGCTGGAAATTACTATTGAAAACATTGCAGACCTTACGGCAATCTTAAATGCCAACACCAAAAGCGTTAACTTTTTTATTCTTAGTGTTGATGCTGAGCAATTATCCTTTTTGCAACCGCAGCTAAAAGATATATGTAGTAACTACCCTATCTATATTTCTACAAAGTATGACGATCAAAATCTGAGTTTTGTTTTAGCTGAAATTAATCCAACAGGCATAGTTCTTTATGGCAGTAAGGAAATAAAGCCGGGTTTAAGTAGCTATGATGGCATAGCTGATATTCTTGAACAGCTGGAAGAAGACTAGACTCTGCTCCCTGAATAGTGAAATATTTTAGAACTCTACTTTTCCGTCCGTTAATACTACCTGCTCCTTAGTTGCTGTCAAAACCACTGTTTGCTCTCCATCAAGTCCTTTTAAATACCACTTATCGCCATCCAATTCCAGTAACTTACCTTCCGGAAGGCCTACGACTTTCATATCAACATTAATAGTTAGAAGTTCTTTCAGTCGCAGATCTCTGGATTCACCTCCGTGTCCCGCAATAGTCTTAGTAGTATAATGAGCATTAATTTGAAAATCTATCAGATTTAACGCTGAAAAACTATCAGGCTCTATAATAGGCATATCATTGGTAGTCATTATAGTTGGGCAGGCAACATTAGAGCCGGCACTCCAGCCAATATATGATGCTCCATTAGTTACAGCTCTATTAATAGGCTCAATAATATTGACGTTTTGCATGCACGCGAGCAGATGAAAAGTATTACCTCCGCCTACAGCAATACACTGTGCTTGCTCAATAGCTGTTCGTTTATTATCTATATTATGAATCCCAATCACCTTAGTTCCTGTTGGCGCAAGTGCTTTTGCTACTGAGTTGGTGTATTCTTCATAACCCATGGTTACTCCGGCATAAGGAATAAACAATAGCTCATCTATACCTTCTAAAAATGTTTTTAAGTAAGATTGAGGCCACTCAAGATAAGGAGTGCCTTTCATTGTGGAGTTGCTTAGCAATAATAATCTCATACGCGAAGTTAATGAGCAAATCATGACAATAAAAATCCCCAAAAACTCGTGATAACTTTTTAGTGTTAAAAGGGGTTAAATAAGAAGAACTAAATTAAAAAGGAATGAAAGGAGTGTTGATTAGGTCGATGGCCAATATTCTTGGCGTTAACAAAGAGTTTAAACTATGGCAGGCAATTTTATTTTATGTGAGTGCTTTAGGAATATTAGTAGTAGTACTTGTAATCAGTACCGTTAACTAATAAATTCCAGGATATCTACTGCTGATTCCGAAATTTTCTCAGGGGTGCTATTGTCGTTTTCTAATAGGTAATTGAAAACGGCTTCTACTTGCATGAAGGTAATGAGATCATCTTCCTGGATCATTTCAATAACTTTATTAATAACCCCTTCATTGATCTCAGGCGAACCTGGTTTTGAATTTATTTTCTCTAGATATTGAACCCTTCCGATAAGAAGTTCTTTTTCAATAAAGGCCATAGGTTATATTTTTGATGCAAGATATACTTTGCAAACCATTGATACAACACCAAATTGAAATTTTTAAACATTAAAAAACAAATATGGTTTGATGCTTAATTATTTAGCTACTGTTTCTTACTTTTGACTTTCCACCATTAAACATTAAAAGTATGTTATCAATGATTATAGGCACTGGAGCCAATATTTTCATTCTTATTGTTGTAATTAGCATTGGTATTATTACCGGTATTTCAGTTACTGATATCCTAAAAACAAAAGACAGGGCAGACGATTAGTCTCTTTTACTCCGGATATTATTCTTGTTTAATTCCTGATTTAAGGCATTCAACAAAATACTTCTGTACCTTTTCTGCGTTATTCTATTATTTAGATAGCGCTTCATGAATTCTTTATCTATACACTCATATTCAACTTTAGTCGGCTTAGCAATTTGGCGATGGGTGGCAGCTATTGTTAGTGGTGTCTATCATAAATCTAAAGCTGAGATAAAGCAAGAGCTTACTCAAATCAAGAAGGCTCAAAATGACCCTCGTGAATTTGCACCAATATATAATAGGTATTATAATGAAATCTTCATTTATATCAGCCGAAGAATTGATGACCATGACACGGTCGCGGACATTACCTCTAAAACCTTTGCAAATTGCTTGAATAGCTTACATAAGTTTAAGTTTATGGGAGTGCCCTTTTCTGCATGGCTATATAAGATAGCGATTAATGAAGTAAGGCAGTTTTTTCGCCAAAAAAGCAAATTCCCCAGGACTGTTTGTCTTACGGAAGCTGATTTAACAGAATTAAGTCAGGAGACTATTGAGGAATCGAGATACGAACATGCCCTTGAGGAAGTACCTAAACTACTAAGCCAACTGAATGAAAATGAACTTCAATGTATAGAACTGAGATTTTTTGAAAAAAAATCGTTTAAAGAAATTGGATTTATGCTAGGCTTAACTGAGGTTAATGCCAAGGTTAGAACGTATAGAATACTTAAGAAACTAAAAAATATAGCTACATCATCATAAATTGAAGAAGTCACGAACCATATTAGTTAAAATAGACAGACCGGATCCCAGGCCTGAAGAATTTCAACATTATAAGAATTTTAACAGGTTTGTAAATCAGTTTTATCACCTTCACACGCCAGCCGGCTTCCGCTGGATGATAAAATCTAATATTAAAAAATTAGTATTTATCCTTATAATAGCCCTATTATTGCTCCTGTGGTATCTAGGGGAGCTATAAATCACCTTATTTTTTAGTTAATCATGGTTACTAATGCTGCAAAGAAGGCATTAAATATAGCTTGTATGTCGTTTATAATTGTATGATATTTAAAGTTAACATCAACCATTAGTGCTATTTTGATTAGATTTTTCAGTTTATTAGTCCTTACTAGTCTGCTGGCTGCAATAACCGCCTTTGCTCAACCTACCTTTGTTAAAGGCAGTGACATTACTATTGATCAAAATTCAGGCGCTTATGGACCTGTTAACTGGGCCATCAATATTGTAGCAACTACACCGATATTCCATGTCGATGTAAATGGTTTTTCTGGCTCTATTACTTCGTTTACCACTTTACCAACAATAAATGCTTCAGGACAACTCTCTTTTGCAATTCCTGCGAATGTAAGTGGCACAGTAATACTCTCCGTCATTCTGGAAGATCAGAGTACTGGCCTATTCTCGATTCCTGCCACATTTAAGATAATAATAGACTTTATTAACTCTGCCCCTACATTCACACTCCCATCGGCAGATCAAAACATAGACGAAAAGGCCGGCTTGCAAACCGTATTCGGTTGGGCAACAGAATTGTCGGCAGATGCTAATCCAGTTGCAGTTAATCAAAAAATTACGTTTACCACTTCTCTAGTAGGCCAGTCGCCGTTCATGAGCTTTATCCAATTTCCAAAAGTAGATGCCAGTGGTACACTTACATACGAAATTGCAAGCACAGCGAATGGCATTGCAACCATTGAAGTATTCCTTAAAGATGATGGTGCAGGAACATTTCCTAACGAAAATACCAGTACTACAGAAACTTTCACAATTACTGTTAATCCTATTAACGACCCTCCTACATTTAATCCGGGAGACCACATAGTTATTGATGAGCATACAGGTTTTGTTACTATTCCTAACTGGGCAACCAATATTTCTGCAGGGCCACCAGATGAGCAAGTGAGCCAGACCGTAAATTTCGTGCTGACCGAAAATTCAATCAGCCCGTTCCTACAGTTCGACATACCAGTTAGTCTCGATGCCAGTGGCAACCTCAGCTTCATGGCTACACCTCATTATAATGGCATTGCCATTTATGAAGTTTATTTAGAGGATGATGGTCCTTCTGCAGATCCACATGATAATAAGAGTTCATCTATTGGATTCTCTATATCAGTAAACTTTATCAATGATGCACCGTCATACACTATCGGTGCCGATATTATTGTTGATGAAGGTGATGATACGTTTACATTTCCGGACTGGGCAACTACCATTAGTCCTGGTGAATCACCAAACGAACAAGATCAAGAGCTAAGGTTCAGCGTAATATTTCAGCAAGTTACCGGCAACCTGGCTTTCCTAAGAATACCTGAGGTTGATGTGAATGGACAATTAACTTTCCGGGCAACTAAACATACTCATGGTGAAGCAATTTTTGATGTCTACCTAATCGACGATGGTGATTTTGAAGCACCACATGTGAATGAAAGCCCTGTGCAATCTTTTAAACTGACAGTCACCCCGGTTAATTTTCCACCTAACGATCTCTTTCTTAGTAATAATACTTTGTTAGAGAAACAAAATGCCGGAACTTTTGTTGGCGAATTCTCAGCATTAGACTTAGACCCGGAAGATTCACATACTTATGCCTTAGTACCTGGTGAAGGCAGTGACGATAATGATTCATTTGTCTTAGATAGTGAAAATCTATTAACAGCTGAAGAATTTGATTGGGATGTGAAAAGAGAATACACCATTAGGGTAAATACTTCAGATGGTGAATTCTCATTTGAAAAGTCTTTTATAATCACCATCGAAAAGCTTATTGAAGGAATAAAGTTCGCTAATGCGATTACGCCTAATGGTGATGGAGAAAATGATACCTGGGAGCTTGAAGATGTAGAAACCTTCCCGGATGTCACTGTCTTCATCTATGATAACACAGGACAGAATGTATATAAATCAAAACAGGGATATATCCCCTGGGACGGCACATTTAATGGTCGGACATTACCAATGGGGACTTATTATTACGTAATAGATTTACATGACGGGGTTAACGTATATAAGGGTACGGTAACCATTATATTATGAGCAGGAATAACTTATATATCGCCATATTCCTATCAATAATCCTGGCTGGTGTAAACCCGCATAAAGGTTTTGCTCAAATAGATTATCGGTTCTCGCAATTTCTGCAAAACCCCGTACCGGTAAACCCTGCATTTTCAGGCATTGAAGATTTTGTTGATCTGAAGTTAGGCTACAGAACGCAATGGGCCGGGTTTGATAACGCGCCTACAAGCATGTTTTTATCTGGCAATATGGCGTTGAGAATTACCCCTGGTAATAACTTTAAAGACCGCGGCGTACGGATATTTGAAGCTAACGCTTATAATGAGAAAGAAAATGACAATGAATTTGGTTACCGTAAGGGTAATAGAAGTGGCTTGGGCTTTTATATGCTGCAAAACAAGGATGGAGGGTTTAATAATTTAGCTGTATTTGCCAACTATGCCTACCATTTAAGAATTACTAACCAGCTAATATGGTCGGTTGGCGTTGGCTTTGGTTATGAATACAATAAGTTCGACCCATCAGGTATAAGTGTTTTAAACCCAACGAATGATCCTACCTACCAAAGTTATCTGAAAAATGAAAACACCAAGAGCAACATAAATATTAATGTAGGGACAATTATTTACCACCGACAATTCTATCTTGGTTATTCTGCCATTAATGCAGGCACGTTTAATTTAAGTGGTGATAACACTACGTATAATTCTCAAGTAACCCAGCTTACTCAAACGGCTCAGATAGGCTTTAACTATAGATGGAGATACGGCTACTTGATAACGCCCGGTGTATTGGTAAGAATGAGACCTGAGAGCCCAATTGAGGTAATTGGAACTTTACGAGGCAGAATTCATGATAGAGTTTGGGGCGGACTACAATACACCTACCTGGGATCTGTTGGCCTCTCTTTAGGAGGTTATATTACGCCCAATATTGGTTTTAATTATGCCTATAACTTTCCTACTTCGCAGCTTAGTCGAGCTACGGCCGGTTCACATGAAGTTATCCTGGCTATTAAGTTGAAAAATAAAAACTACTCGAGGGCATACCTTTGGTAAAACAGTAAATCCAGTAATATAATAGCCAGCCTTATCTAAATAAGTGCCTTAAGGATAAATTCTGTGTATTTAAACTTTCTATTTCGCTTGATAACGATTTCTATCTTATCACCATTTGCTAAAAATGCCTGGCGAACTTCTTCACTAGAAATGTTTTCTACCAGGTTGCCATTAATCGAGATAACTTCATCGCCATTTCTTAAGCCTGCTTTATCTGCAGGAGATCGGTCTACGACATTTTTTATGAAGGGCTTACCTTTCTTAAAACTAATATTAAACCCTGTCAGGTTAGTCTCATAACTATCTCCAATCTGATCATTAGGCTCTAAATGGATTAACCCATGCTGGTAATCAAAAATAACTTTATATCGCCTTAACAGCCTGTTCCCAATAATCCCATCAATATCTGGCATAGATAATACCCCCTTACTATCACTACTTAAGGCCACCGGTACATCCTCAAAGTTATTACCGGCAAATTGCAGTGATTTTAACTTTCCATGGCGAATTTTAGCACGTTTCTGCGAGCTACCAATCTTTGCTCTAACAGAGTAATAATCACCAATATTATCAGCCATGTCATAATGTACTACGCTAGGGGCACTAATAATCATGTAGGACCTGGCTCCGGTGTCAACCAAAAAATCACCTTCAAAAGCCATATCATTATACATTACAACCGTTGCCCCTGTAATTGGCAGGTTAGACACAATATTAATAGGCAATGTCTGGCCATTGCCAGTATAAGTATATGAATTCCGGTTATACAACTTCAACAGATTCTTGATATAATCAATTTCAACAATATATCTTGATAAAATAGGGTAGCCTATAACTCCATGAACTTTCCTGCCATCATCCATTTCCTCCAATGGCATATCTGTGCTAAGCAGGGTGATATTCCCAAGCTTATTATCTTCAACAGCAAGCTTTACTCCTTTAATAACACCAACCTTATGCGAACCGGAAACGCCAACATTTTTTCTATTTACACTTGACTTAAAGCCTAAAGAATCTGCCGCTTCATTAGTAATTAAAGTACCTCCAGCTCCGGAATCAAATAAGAAATTAAGTGGCTCTGAGCCATTAAGACTAAGGGTGATAATAATATGATCAAAGTTTAATATAAATGGCACCGTAATAACCGGAGTATTTTGGGCTTTGGCACCACTATAAATAAAATGGCCCGCAAATAAAAGAATCAAAAAAACAGGCTTATTTAACCTCATAAAACCTAAATTGCTTAAAAATTGGTTCCAAAATAATTTGTCATTGTATTCTCACAATGATAACGGAAAATATTTTGTTTTAGATATGAAAAAAATCCTTATTCTTATTCTTTTGGTGGTTGTAGGAATCAATTGCACTCCAAAAAAACCCGTTTACAGCAGAAAAGTTAATTCCTTTATTGGAACCGGCGGACATGGCCATACATATCCGGGTGCTACGGCACCTTTTGGCATGGTGCAATTAAGCCCGGACACACGGGTTGAAGGATGGGATGCTTGCTCTGGCTACCATTATTCAGACTCTACCATACTTGGCTTCAGCCATACTCATTTAAGTGGCACAGGTGCAGCCGACTACGGTGATATTCTTTTTACTCCAAGAACCAATCCACTTGACACCCTGGCAATTCCCTTTAGCCATGCTAATGAGGAGGCCTGGGCAGGCTTTTATAGCGTTGAACTTGCAAATGATGTGGGCGTAAAGCTAACCACCACAACGCGAGTAGGCATTCATGAATATTCCTTTGCAGACACAACCGATGCGTTTATTTCCATTGATTTGAAACACGGCATTGGTCCTGACCATCTTTTAGGAGCTAAATGGAATGTTAATGATAATAATGAAATTAACGGTTTTAGAAAATCTTCCGGATGGGCAAAAGACCAGCAAGTATATTTTGTGGCTCTGTTTTCAGAGAACTTCGATAGCACGTTAACTCGTTCAGATACGAATAATGTCACGCTTAGTTTTGGCAAATTAAAAAAGCCATTAATGATTAAAGTGGGACTCTCATCGGTTTCGATAGCTAACGCAAGAGAAAATATCTCAAAGGAAGCTCCCCGCTGGAGTTTCGATGACTATTTAACCAGTGCTGAACTGGCCTGGGACAAAGAACTAGGAAAGGTAAAAGCAGAGTTTCTTGATAGTGATGATGAAATTATTTTCTATACCGCCTTATATCATTCCTTTTTGGCGCCTAATAGTTTTAGTGATGTGAATGGTGAATTCAGAGGCATGGATAAAAAAATACATACCTCTACAGGAACTCATTACTCTGTATTCTCACTATGGGATACGTTCAGAGCTACCCACCCCCTATTTACAATCTTAAACCAGCATCGGGATGTGAATATGATAAATTCAATGCTTAACATATATGAACAAGAAGGATTACTTCCTGTTTGGGAGTTAGCTGCTAATGAAACCGGTACCATGATTGGCTACCACTCAATACCTGTAATAACCGATGCAATTGTAAAAAAGCTACCAGGCTTTGATTATGGCCTTGCTTTAGAAGCAATGCAGGCATCTGCTCAAGAAGACAAGCTAGGTCTCCTTTACTATAAAAAAATGGGCTATATCCCAGCCGAAAAAGAACACGAATCGGTATCAAAGACACTTGAATATGCCTACGACGATTGGTGCATTGCGCAAGCTGCTGAAGCTTTGGAGAAGGGTGACATTAGCCTCGAATATTTGGAAAGGGCTCAATACTATAAAAACCTCTATGATCCTAAAACCGGCTTTATGCGTCCAAAAAGAAATGGCAATTGGATTAAAACCTTCGACCCCTTTGAAGTTAGTGGCAATTATACGGAAGCTAATGCCTGGCAATACAACCTGTTTGTGCCGCATGATATTAACAGCTTAAACACATTATATGGACAAGAGACAAGCTTAAGCAATAAACTAGATAGCCTATTTAGTGCCAGCTCAGTTATATCCGGGCGGCAGCAACCAGACATTGATGGCATGATTGGCCAATACGCTCATGGTAATGAGCCTTCGCATAACTTCGCCTACCTATATAATTATACCGATGAGCCCTGGAAAACTCAAGAGCTTGTTCATAAGATTACTACAGAGTTATATCATAATAATCCGGATGGGCTTTCAGGCAATGAAGATTGTGGGCAGATGTCATCATGGTATGTTTTAAGTGCTCTGGGTATTTATCCAACTGTTCCCGGGCTTGCTGAATATACAATAGGCACACCAACAGTTAAAACAGCTTCATTAAAGCTAGAAAACGGCAATACCTTTAAAATTCATACTGAAAATCTTTCAAAGACGAACTTCTATGTTCAATCTGTAAGCCTAAATGGCCGTGCGTTAAACCGAAGTTATCTTCACCATGAAGAAATAATGAAAGGTGGTTCATTAGTACTCATAATGGGTGGTACTCCGGCTAAAGAATGGCATAATAAGGCAATAGAAGCTCCAACTGCGAAGGTAAGTGGTAAACAGATAACTATAACCCCTATTCTCGAAGGGGGTGAAATGACCTTCCTGGATTCTACATCAATAAGTATATACAGCATTGAGCCTGAAGCAAAAATATATTTCACAGTAGATGGCACTACGCCAGACTCGTCTTCAGCGAAATATATTGCGCCCTTTGCAATAGATACTACTACGGTAATAAAGGCTATTGCCTATATAGATGATAGGCTGCCGTCGAGAATCGCTCAAGCTGATTTTATTAAAATTCCCTATGGCAGAAAAATAGAACTTAAGAATCAATTTAGTCATCTATATACAGGAAATAGCCAAATGGCGTTAATAGACCATTTGCATGGCTCTGCCAACTTTAGGGATGGCTGGCAGGGATTTCAAGAAGTTGACCTTGAAGCAACCGTAGATTTAGGTAAGCTAAGGGTAATTGACTCGGTTAGTATTGGGTTTTTACAAGACCATTATTCCTGGATTTTTTATCCGCGAGAGCTCATTATTGAGCTTTCACGAGATGGAAAACACTTTGATCATAAAGTTATTATAGAGAATTTTGTAGACTCAAAGGCAGACGGCCTTATAACCCTAACTCTTGGAACTTCATATCCCGATATTAAGGCTCGATATGTGAAAATAAGAGCTGTTAGTATGAAAAACTGCCCTGATTGGCATAAGGCAGCCGGGCATCCAGCATGGTTATTTGCTGATGAAATTAACATAAACACTAAAGAATAACCTAAATGAATCAACTGAATAAATTATTAATTGGACTTCTGATAGTTTCAGGCTTAGCCTGTACTACAAGTGAGACAAAAGTTGGTTACGATATTAAATTATCAATCGCAGGTGAAACCAATTCACATAATGCTACCTTATTTCATATTATAGATGGCGATGAAGTCGTTCTTGATAGCACCATTTTAATCAATGGGAAGGCGAAAATATCCGGCACAATCGAAGGATTACCTGAAGGTGTGTATATCAGGATTGAAGATGAGCCCAGGCTAATCTCCTTTTTCCTTGAAAACGCAGAAATTAATATTGATGCTCATGTTGATAGCTTACGCCAGGCCAAGGCTAGTGGCTCAATGTTAAATGACAGGTATAATACGTTTGTTGATAGTCAAACTGATATCAGAAGTCAGATGAGACCTCTTTTCCCTGTCTATAATAAAGCTGAAGAAAATGGCGACTCTCTTAAAATGGCAGAAATCGATTCTCTCTATTATGGCTTAGAAGATGAGCTTAACTTACTTGGAATGGAATTTATTAGTAATAACACCGATAATATTCTTGGAGCATATCAGACAACCAGAGTCTATTATAATGATACAAAATTAGATGAGCTTGATTCTGTTCTGAGACAATTTTCTCCTGAGCTAAGTGAAAGTAAATATATTAAACGCTTGAATACCTCAATTGAAAAATGGCGAATGCTTAAAATAGGTATGATGGCTCCTGATTTCACTCAGCCAGATAGCTCTGGAACACAGGTATCCCTATCTGACTTTAGAGGAAAATATCTACTGGTAGATTTTTGGGCGGCATGGTGTGGGCCATGCCGTGCCGAGAATCCTAATATTGTAGCAGCATATAACACATATCATGATCAGGGATTTGAAATACTAGGTGTTTCATTAGATACTGATAGAGAAAGATGGCTGAAGGCCATTAAAGATGATGGCTTGATATGGCATCAGGTATCAGATCTTAAGGCAAAAAACGCAGCAAGTGTGAGCTATGGCATTCATGCTATTCCTTACTCGATACTAGTAGACCCAAATGGTGTAATAATTAGTAAAAACTTGCGTGGCAATGAGTTGCAAGAAGCCTTAAAAAAGGCAATAGTGTCAAATTAACAGAAACACAAAACCAATGTACAGGGTTTACAGGATAGCAATTCTGCTTACCATTTTTACAGGCTTCCTTTCTTGTGAATCAAAGAAGGCTGAAGAGAAACAATCAGTTTCCGTAGACGTGCTGCCCTACCCTAATAAAGTTCTTAAACGGAGAGGATCTATTACACTATCGAACAATTTTTGGGTCATTGCTAATGTAAGTGATTCACTGTCATCAGATCTCGCTAGCTATTTAGTAAAGAATCTTAGCCTGATTACGGGGCAAGATGCACATATTACAGACCTGTATTCAACACGTAAGCACAAGCAATCAATTAAAATTGAGCTTGATAATAATATGCTATCAAGTAAAGATGAAGCCTATACCCTGGATCTTACCTCTCCTCATATTAAGATTAAAGGGGAGTCAGCCATTGGCATATATTATGGTATGCAAACACTTTTGCAATTGCTTAATTCTGGCAAGAGTGGTAGCACATATCTTTTACCAAAGATATTGATCAAAGATTCGCCAAGCTATTTGGTGCGTGGGATCCTCATGCAGCAGTCCCAATTAAATAGTTTAGATGTACCTGGGTTATTCGATATGCTTGGAGGTCTGAAGATAAACTCTGTTTATATAATTGGTGATGAAAACCCTGATGTAGAGGTGGATGAAAAAGCCAACGAAAATTACCTGAAACTTTATCACGGTAAAGACATACCTAAGAACATTACCATCGTTTCATTCGGTTCATCCAACAAAGAACTTGAAGATTATTATATGACGGAAAATATTGGCGGTGACTCTGATGGCATAGTCCTGGACCTGACATCTACCGAGAAGAAAGAGTTCTCTACAAAGCTTGCCATTTTAGCAGAACTTGCATGGTCGGAGAGTAATAATCGCGACCATTTAAGGATAAACAGACTGACAAAAGAGCATTTAACCACTAAATAATATTTCTGATAGTATTTCTTTAATAGCTGGATACTAAATAGCTCATTTTTAATTATTTATATATTTTCTTATTTTAATTACTAATATTTTTAGTATTGATTTTAGGCGTTTTTAAGGTAGTTGTAGCTATCATTAATTAGTTTTGTCCTTCAATATTTTTACTAAGTAATAATCGATCTAAAAACATAATAAA
>Ga0164313_10002215_pt1 | contig 17448 bp, 10 predicted proteins | sample GuaBasSedimGuay4_FD_113735 | JGI IMG/M metagenome (GOLD analysis project Ga0164313, IMG submission 113735) | Subseafloor sediment microbial communities from Guaymas Basin, Gulf of California, Mexico - Guay4, Core 4569-4, 0-3 cm | ecosystem: Environmental > Aquatic > Marine > Hydrothermal vents...
AAGGTATTGATTTTAAATTTCAAACTGATATCGGACAAATCATCTATGATAACCTCATATTGAAGAAGGTTGAGGGAATAATGACTATTAGCGAAGGCATGCTTATGCTGAAAGCATTGTCATTTGGGATATTGGGAGGGAATGTGGTTATGGACGGGCGGTATGACACGAGAGATCTGAATAAATCAGGATTTTCATATACGCTTAATATGAATCAAATATCTATTCCCGGCGCTTTTAGCAGTTTCAATACAGTTAAAACTTTTGCTCCAATGGCTCGTGTAATGGATGGAAATTTCTCATCCAAATTTAATATTGAGGGTATGATGAACCAGGATATGACGCCGATTTATGACCGTTTAAACGGAAACGGATCGATTCAAATAGCAGATGCATTTATAGCAGGATCTAAATTAATAGAGGGGCTCAACGGGTTGGCAGGAATGAATATATCAACAGAAAATCTACATTTAAATGATATCAAAATATTGGCCAGCATTGAAGGTGGGCGTGCTCATGTGCAGCCATTTGATTTAAATATAGATGAACATAAAATTCTGGTTTCAGGAAGTATCGGTGCTGACGGTAGTTTGGATTATTTATTGGAAACTGAGGTAGAAGCAGGTGAAAAGGGGCAAAAGATCAATGCGCTTCTGGCAAGCCTTTCGGGCAATGAACAGGATAGTACAGATACTACAATAAAACTGAAAATTAAAGTTGGGGGCACATACGAAGATCCTAAGTTTTCTTTGGCGGGTATAGCATCTGCTGATGGCCGGAGTAAATTGGAAGCAGATATAAAGGAAGAGGTTTCTGATAATGCTGAAAAAATTGAAGAAGAAGCTAAATCACAAATAATGGAAGGGATTGGTCACGTATTAGAAGGAGATACGGCAGCCTTGAAACAGCAAACAGATAGTTTGAAAAATCTTTTAAATGATGATATATTAGAGAATCTTGGCCAAAAGGGAGAGGATATTAAGAATTCATTGCAAAATTTATTTAAGAAAAAGAAGAAGGATGAAAATCAGTAAAAAACCAATCTGGGGTATAGATCTCGGTGGAACAAAAGTTGAAGGAATTATCATGCGAGCTTCAGAAAAACCCGAGGTAATCGAGCGTTTACGCATACCTACGGAAAGAGAAAAGGGTTATGAGCATGTGTTGGGGCAAATTAAACATCTGTTGGAGATGTTGTCTGAAAAGTCCGGTCTGATACCGGAGAAAATAGGTATTGGAACTCCTGGAACATTGGATCCAATCACGGAATTGCTGAAAAACAGCAATACTACAATTTTAAACGATAAGCTTTTTAAGAAAGACCTGGAAGCTTTGATTGACATACCTATTAAGATCGCTAATGATGCCAACTGTTTTGCATTGGCGGAGGCAACTTTTGGTGCAGTCAAGGCATTGGATTTTAAGCCGCAGGTCGTTTTTGGAGTGATACTTGGCACGGGTGTAGGTGGAGGCCTGGTTGTTGATGGGAAAGTGATCAACGGGCGGCAGGGAATTGCTGGTGAGTGGGGGCACAATTTTTTGGATGAAAGCGGTGGTCCGTGTTATTGTGGAAAAGAGGGTTGTGTGGAAACGGTGATATCCGGGACAGCTCTTGAAAAGTTCTATTCAATGCGTAGTGGATCTGCTTTACCTCTTCAGGAAATTGTCAAACGGTATGAGGCAGGTGACGATATGGAGGCTAGAGCAACTATGGGACGTCTTGTAAAGTATTTTGGCAAGGCCATATCAGTTGTGATTGATATTGTAGATCCGGATGTAGTGATATTAGGAGGAGGTGTAGGTAATATTTCTCAATTGTATACTGAAGGCGTTGACTGGGCTGGAAAATTTGTATTTAATAATCGCCTGGATACTATGTTTCTTCGTCCGAGTTTGGGTGATAGTGCCGGCGTATTTGGCGCGGCATTATTAGCCGCAGAATAGAAAGAAAGCTGTTATAGCAGTGAACCAAAAATGAGGATTGAATGTCACATCAATCCATTTATCAGGATATAGATATTATAACTTGCGTTTTGTTTCCTGTTGTTCGAACCCTTCTACTATGTCACCAACTTTGATATCATGGAAGTTTTTGATGCTTAATCCACACTCAAAACCGGTTTTAACTTCAGTAACATCTTCTTTAAAGCGTTTAAGGGCATTAATTTCACCGGTAAAGGCCACAATACCATCACGAATCAGGCGTATCCTGCTTTTTCGTTTGATTGTGCCTTCAACAACCATGCAACCTGCGACGGTTCCTACTTTGGAAATTTTATATACCTCTCGTACTTCTACATTAGCTGTTATTATTTCCTCTACTTCAGGAGCAAGCATGCCCTCCATAGCGTCTTTAATCTCGTTTATAGCATCATAGATCACAGAGTACAGGCGTACTTCTATTTCTTCCTGTTCGGCAAGTTTCCTGGCCGTGGCAGAAGGTCTTACCTGGAACCCGATGATAATGGCATCTGACACGGAAGCCAGTAATACATCTGATTCTGAAATTTGACCAATGGCCTTATGAATAATATTTACCTGAACTTCTTCTGTTGATAGTTTTAGCAATGAATCACCAAGTGCCTCTACTGATCCATCCACATCACCTTTAATAATGATATTCAGTTCGCGGAAATTACCAATAGAAAGTCTCCTGCCAATTTCATCTAGAGTAATATGTTTTTTAACACGAATGCTTTGTTCGCGAATGAGTTGTCCTCGTTTATTAGCTATTTCCCTGGCTTCGCGTTCCGTGCTCATCACGTTCACACTGTCACCTGCATTTGGCGCACCATCTAATCCTAGTACGAGAACCGGAGTGGCCGGACCAACTTTATCTAATTTGTTGCCCACATGGTCAAACATGGCTTTCACTTTTCCGTGATGAGAGCCCGCCAGTAGAACATCTCCAATTTTTAGGGTGCCACCTTGTACAAGGATGGTGGTTACGTAACCACGGCCTTTGTCCAATTCGGCTTCCACTACTGTTCCAATAGCCGGTTTGTTTGAGTTGGCTTTCAATTCAAGCAATTCAGCTTCAAGGAGGATCTTTTCGAGCAAATCATCTATGCCTTGCCCCGTTTTAGCAGAAATTTCCTGTGATTGATGTTTTCCGCCCCATTCCTCCAATAAGATATTCATATTGGATAGTTCTTCGCGGATTTTATCAGGATTGGCATTTGGTTTATCAATCTTGTTTATAGCAATGATAATTGGTACATCAGCAAGTTGGGCATGATTTATAGCTTCTTTTGTTTGTGGCATTACATTATCGTCTGCAGCGATAACCACAACAACTATATCTGTCAATTTTGCTCCACGGGCGCGCATTGCAGTAAAAGCTTCATGACCCGGAGTATCAAGAAAAGCTATTCTTTTACCTGTGTTAGTAGTTACATCGTAGGCCCCAATGTGCTGGGTTATTCCTCCAACTTCACCCTCTGTCACTTTTTCTTTCCGTATGTAATCTAACAGGGAGGTCTTCCCATGATCGACATGACCCATAATAGTGACGATTGGTGCACGGTCAGTCAAATCTTCTTCCTTGTCCTTTTCTTCTTCAATGTTCAGGTTATCTTCTTCACTGACAAATTTCACATCAAATCCAAATTCGTCGGCGATAATGGTTAAAGCTTCTGCATCCAGTCGCTGATTGATAGAAACGAACATTCCTAAATTCATGCAGGTAGATATGACTTCATTGACAGAAACATTCATCATTGAAGCCAGGTCATTGGCAGAAATAAATTCGTTGAGGTTTAATATTTTGGAATCTGCCTGTTCCTGAATGAGCTCCTTTTCACGGGAACGCTCTTTTTCACCACGTTTCTCTTTTCTGTATTTAGCCCGGCTTACTCCGGAGTTTTTGTTTGCTCCGCTGAGTTTGGCCAGGGTAGCCTTGATTTTTTCTTGTATTTCTTTTTCGGAAGGCTCTTCCTTTTTCTGCCTGGGTTTTCTGTCATTTTTTCCCCTTGGACGTTCGCTGGCTTTATTGCTTACGGCTCTATCAAGCCGTTTTCGTTTTTTCTTTTTCCGGCCTCTTTCATCAGATGAGGCAACCGGTTTGGCTTTTTTCTTGGGCTGTACTTTGGGCAGTTCAATTTTTCCGACAACTTTCAGACCTTTTAGTGTTTTAGCTTTTGCTTCAATGACACCTGATTTGGATTTTTTGTCGGATTTCTCTTTTTCTTTTTCTATAATGGGCTTTTCAGTAGCCTCTGTTTCAGGTGTTTTCTTAATCTCTTCCTTGGCTGTTTCTGCTTCCGGAGCTTCCTCAATTTTTGGAGTTTCCTTTGCTTTAATCTCTTCCCCGGCAGCCGGTTTTTCTATAGTATCTGATGTTGTTGTCTCTGTTTCTGATTTTGTTTCTTCAGCAGATTCTTTTGTAACGACCTCAGTAGTAGTTTTTTCCGGCTCTTCCGTCTTGGTTTCAGGTTTCGTTTCAGGTTCTGTTGGTTCTTCTTCCTTTGTTTTTTTGTTTTCCAGATCTATTTTTCCTACAACATTAAGCCCTTTAAGCTTTGGAGATTCAGTTTTGGTTTCTTCTTTGTCAATATGTGAGCTTTTAACCAATAATTGTTCCTCTTCGTCTTTATCCTCGGTTTTTTTGGTGTCCTGACCGGTGTTAATAACAATGTTATCCGAGTATTTCGTTCCAATAGTCATAGACGAGGCTTCCTCTTTATCAAGGGCCGAATCTGCAAATTCCCTGGCTAACAAGTTCAGCTGCTCGGCATTGATCTTGTAATTTGGATTGTCTTCTATCTCAAAACCATTGGTAGCAAGAAACTCAATAATGGTATTTTTACCAATATTAAGTTTTCTAGATACCTGGCTGAGCCTCATTGTTTTTTCTGCCATTGCCAATTTTTACTAATAGAATTTCTATAATTTATTCAAACTCCTGATTCAGGACATTTAAAAGATCTTGAATTGTTTCTTCTTCCAGATCAGTTCGACGTACGAGATCTTCTTTTGACAGAGATATAACACTCTTTGCAGTATCCAATCCTACACGTTTTAATTCATCGATGACCCAGTCTTCAATTTCATCTGAAAATTCATCCAGGTCCACATCTTCATCCATTTCACCCCCAGCCAAATCACGGAACACATCGATTTCAAGTCCTGCTAGTTTGGAAGCAAGTTTAATATTGTGCCCACCCTTTCCGATTGCCAGCGATACCTGATCGGGTTTGAGGAAAACGGAAACACGTTTTCCTTCGTCATCAATGGTCATACTAACGATCTTAGCCGGGCTCAACGACCTGGAGATATATAATTCGAGATTCTCAGTATAATTGATTACATCGATATTCTCGTTTTGCAGTTCGCGAACAATGGCATGAATTCTTGAGCCTTTCATACCCACACATGCGCCCACTGGATCAATCCGATCATCATAAGATTCTACTGATACTTTTGCTCGTTCACCGGGCTCCCGAACTACTTTTCTAATAGTAATAAGTCCGTCAAACACCTCTGGTACTTCGTTTTCGAATAATCTTTCCAGAAAAGAGGGTGAAGTTCGCGACAACACAATTCTCGGATTACCGTTCACCATTTCTACACGGTGTATAATGGCCCTGATCGTATCTCCTTTACGGAAGCGGTCTTTTGCTATTTGCTCTGATTTGGGCAATATAAGTTCGTTGCCTTCGGCATCAATTAATAAAATCTCCCGTGATAATATCTGGTAAACTTCTCCGGAAATAATTTCATCAACAAGGTCTTTGTATTTAAGAAATAAGCTGTCTTTTTCAAGATCCTTTATTTTTTGGATTAGAGTTTGTCTGGCTGTCATAACGGCTCTACGTCCAAAATCTTCCAACTTGATTTCCTCTGCTACTTCTTCACCAATCTCAAAGTCACTTTCTATTTTTTTGGCATCCGATAAACTGATCTTGTCGTAATCCCAAATGTCTTCGGAGTTGTCATCAACAATTTCTCTAAAGCGCCAGATTTCCAAATCTCCTTTATCCGCATTGATGATAATGTCAAAGTTATCATCTTCTTTGTACTTCCTTCGGATTATTGTCCTGAATACGTCCTCCAGGATCCTGATCATGGTAGGACGATCCACATTCTTGCTCCGTGCGAAATCTGCAAATGAATTAATTAATGTTGCACTATCCATTTCTATATGAAAATTAATCCTCTTTATTAAATACCTTTTGTTTCAGGTTGCCTTTTACTCAAAACGTTACAATAACATTTGTTTTTAATATGTCTTCGAATGGTATGGTAATCAGATCATACCGTACTTTTTTCTTTTTCTCTTTTATTTCATTTTCCAGCTCAATGTCATTATCACTAACCTGTAAAAGCCTGCCTTTTTTTATTTCATTGTTTCGTAATACTACCTTAATGGTTTTCTCTCTATTTTTAAGGTATTGCCTTTTTGTTTTCAAGGGTTGATCAATACCCGGAGATGATATCTCCAGCCTATATTTCTCTGCCGGAAAGTCCATAATATCCAATTCTTTTGACAGTTTTTTACTGACTGTGGAGCATGTGCCCACATCAAGTCCGTTGTCACTGTCGAGATGCACTAGAATTTTTTTGTTATCAAACTGTCCTGTTACCTTAACATCAATCAGGAAAAGATCATCCTTGTCAAGGATTTTTTCTACCAGTGCTTCTATATTTTTTTCAATATCTTTCACAAATATTCAGTCTTCCATTTATTAAAAAAGGGGACCCTGGTCCCCTCACTCAACTCGAATGACGACGCAAATTTAGTGTAAATAAATTGAGAAAGCAAATTTTGTTAATTTGCAAATTATATGAGATTAATGCGATAATATGATCAAATTAATAACTGGTCAAATGAATTTTACTTACTTTAGAAATCTATTTTGTTAAATTTGCACAATGCAGTCTCAATTGAAAGTATATAATTCCTTAACAAAGAAGAAAGAAGAGTTTTTTCCAATTGCACCACCGGCTGTAGGAATGTATGTATGTGGTCCTACCGTTTATAGCGAAGTACACCTGGGTAATGTGCGTACTTTTATGAGTTTTGATGTTATTTACAGGTATTTAATATTCCTTGGATATAAAGTTCGCTATGTCAGAAACATTACGGATGTAGGACATCTGGAACATGATGCCGATGAAGGAGAAGATAAGATCGGTAAAAGGGCGAAATTGGAAAATCTTGAGCCGATGGAAATTGTACAGCGGTATACCAATGGCTTTCACCGGGTTATGGAAATATTTAATATACTAAAACCGGATATTGAACCCTCGGCTACTGGCCATATTATTGAACAGATTGAGCTGACGGAAAAATTGTTGGAGAAGGGTTTTGCCTATGAAGTAGATGGTTCGGTTTATTTTGATATAGAAGCATATAATAAAAAGTACAAATACGGGATTCTGTCTGGGAGGGTATTGGAAGACCTGATGACCGGATCACGGGACCTTGATGGTCAGCAGGAAAAGCGAAATCCTGCAGACTTTGCATTATGGAAAAAGGCAGATGAAAGACATATCATGCATTGGAAATCGCCATGGGGGGAAGGTTTCCCGGGTTGGCATATGGAATGTTCAGTGATGAGTACCAAATACCTGGGTGAACAATTTGATATTCACGGCGGCGGATTAGATCTTAAATTTCCTCATCATGAATGTGAGATTGCCCAGTCAGTTGGAGCTATCGGCAAGCAACCGGTTAAATATTGGTTGCATACGAATATGTTAACAGTCAATGGCCAAAAAATGAGCAAATCACTGGGAAATTCTTTTCTCCCGGAGGAGCTGTTTGCCGGCAGCCATGAGTTGCTCGACCGGCCTTACAGCCCTATGACAGTCAGGTTTTTTATGCTCCAGTCGCATTATTCGAGTACACTTGATTTTTCAAATGATGCTTTGAGTGCTTCAGCCAGGGGATATAAGAAACTTATGAATGGCCTGAAAGTTGCACGTTCTTTGAAATTCGAAGAGGAAGTAGATGTGAATGCCGATGAAAAGACTATTTCACAGACTAAACAGATCATTGACAATTGCCACCGGGCTATGAATGATGATTTTAATACGGCCCAAACCATTGCACATCTGTTTAATTTGTTGAAAAAGATAAATTCGCTCTCCACTGGTAATCTTAAGTTTGCTGAGTTGGGTCAGGAAGTTTTTCAAAAGCTGATAGATACTTATATTTCTTTCATTGAAGATGTTTTGGGTTTGAAAGAAGAAAAACCCAGTAATCTGGAAGGCATACTGGGAATTATTATGGAATTGTACACCGAAGCGAAGGAGTTGAAGGCATATGATAAGGTTGATAGAATTAGAGCAGGACTGAAGAATTATGGTATAGTACTGAAGGATATGAAGAATAAAATAGATTGGGCCTACGAAGAGTGATGAATATCCGGGCAATATATATCGTCATTGTTTTGATCATAACCATTGCTGGCTGTGAGAGTGCCAGGAAAGCTCCGGATAAGGGTAGCAGTAGAAAACAAATCGAGGAGGTTACAGTTCCTTCTTTCAATAGTGATACAGCCTATGCTTTCATTCAAAAACAGATAAATTTTGGGCCAAGGGTGCCAAATACATCCTCCCATCAAATGTGTGGTGAATATTTGGTTTCCCAATTGCGTTCTTATGGTGCGGAGATATATACACAAGATTTCAGGGAACAGGCTTATAATGGTACTATACTAAATCTGAGGAATATTATCGGATCGTTTAATCCTGATGTGAAAAAGAGGATAGTACTGGCAGCACATTGGGACACAAGACCATTTGCCGACAAAGATATTGAGGATAGGTATGAACCCTATGATGGCGCCAATGATGGTGGTAGTGGTGTAGGTATCCTCCTTGAAGTGGCTAGAATTCTCCATAGTAACGAAATGCCAAAGGTAGGCATAGATATCATTTTTTTCGATGGGGAAGATTACGGTGAACATGAGGATGTAGAAGTATCGCCAATGAAAAATGGCCGTATGCAGATCTGGTGGTGTCTGGGGTCACAATATTGGGCCTTCCATCCGCATAAGCCCAATTATTCTGCTTATTATGGAATTTTATTCGATATGGCAGGAGCGAAAAAAGCCAGATTTTATAGGGAAGGAGGCTCCATGCAATTTGCCCCAAAAGTGACGAAAAAAGTGTGGAATACAGCCAGAAACCTGGGATATTCCAACTATTTTATCGACATCAACAGTCCGGGAATTATGGATGATCATATTTTTGTGAACCGGGATGCGAAAATACCTATGATCGCTGTTGTTGAGTACGATCCAATGTCACCTAGTTTTTATTTTGGTCCTTATCATCACACCCATCGTGACAATATGAACATCATAAGTAAGCAAACGCTTCAAGCCGTTGGTGAGACGGTTGTATACACAATTTACAATGAATAATTATCCCTGATATGACAGGTACAAAGAAGAAATTGTTTCTGCTCGATGCTATGGCATTGATATACAGGTCTCATTTTGCCTTTAGCAAAAATCCGAGAATCAATTCAAAGGGGATGAATACCGGTGCAGTACTAGGATTTACCAATACACTACTCGAAGTACTCAACAAACAAAAACCCAGCCATATTGCGGTGGCCTTTGATACATCAGCACCAACTTTTAGACACCAGATGTTTTCGGACTATAAAGCACAGAGGCAAGAGACTCCGGAAGACATCCGCACTGCTGTTCCTATTATTAAGGAGGAGGTTCGTGCTTTTAATATTCCGGTAATTGAAATGGATGGATTTGAGGCGGACGATATCATAGGAACTCTGGCAAAAAGAGCTGCAGAAAAAGGATACCAGGTTTATATGATGACCTCTGACAAGGATTATGCTCAGTTGGTTGAAGACAATATCCTGTTATACAAACCAGCTTACATGGGGAATGCGGTAGATATATTAGGTGTACCGGAAGTATTAAAGAAATTTGACATTGCTCATGTTGACCAGGTTAGGGATATATTGGGTTTGCAAGGAGATGCCTCAGATAATATACCGGGAATTCCGGGTATAGGACCCAAAACGGCCGTCAAATTGCTGAAGGAATATGGTACGTTGGAAAATTTGTTGATGAATACGGATGATCTGAAAGGAAAGCAAAAGGAAAATGTAATCGAATATAGCGAGCAAGGACTCTTATCTAAAAAACTTGCGACTATTATCACTGATGTACCTGTGGATTTTGATGAAGAAAAATTTGCTTATAATGGATTTGATGAATCAAAGCTGAAAGTTTTGTTTGAATTGCTCGAATTCAGGAACATGGGCAAAAGGGTATTTGCAGGGGAGAGCAGCTCACCACCTGTACAGGAAAACCCCCAACTTTCTCTTTTTGGAAATTCATATGCTCCCGGAAAGGCAGTTACTGAAGAAAAGGCATTGGAGGAACCGCAGGTACTGAAGGATATTTTTAATACCAACCATGAGTATCATTTGGTGGATACACCTGAACTAATCAGTGAATTGACAGGTAAACTCACAGTACAGAGTGAATTTTGTTTTGATACCGAAACTACAAGTTTGAATGCCCGTGAAGCAGAACTGGTAGGTATTGCCTTTTCTTACTTACCAGGGGAGGCATATTATGTGCCGGTCCCGCCGGACAGGAAGAAAGGTGCGGAAGTAGTGAGCTTATTGAAGCCGGTTTTAGAAAACCAAAAAATCCTGAAAATTGGCCAGAATATAAAATATGATATCCTGGTATTGAAAAATTATGGCGTGGAAGTAGGAGGTCATTTGTTTGATACTATGCTGGCCCATTATCTGTTTGAGCCTGACAAACGACATAATATGGATATTTTGGCGGAAACATATTTGAATTACAAACCGGTTTCCATTGAAACACTGATAGGCAAGAAAGGAGTGAGGCAGGGCAATATGCGTGATGTGGAAATAGAAAGAGTGGTTGCTTACGCTGGTGAAGATGCGGATGTTACATTTCAGCTAAAGCAAAAATTTGAGCCTATTATTAAAGAAAAGCGGCTTTCGAAGCTCTTTAATGAAGTTGAAATTCCTCTGATACGGGTTTTAGCTGAAATGGAATATGAGGGAGTGAAAGTTGAACAAAAAACCCTGAGCCAGCTTTCCAGTGAAATGGCCTCGCTAAGCGAACTTATAGAAAAGGAAATTTATGATCTGGCTGGTATAAAGTTTAATATTTCATCCCCTAAGCAGCTCGGTGAGGTATTGTTTAACCAAATGAAACTTTCTGAGAAACCGAAAAAGACCAAAACCGGCCAATATGCAACTGGCGAAGAGATTTTAACAGCATTGGCAAAGAAGCACCCCATTGCAAGAAAAATTCTCGAATTCAGAGAAGTACAAAAGTTAAAATCAACCTATGTGGATGCTTTGCCGGAATTGATCAGCAAGGCAGATGGGCGTATTCATACTTCCTACAATCAGGCAGTAGCTGCCACAGGTCGTTTGAGCAGTACTAATCCGAATTTGCAGAACATTCCCGTCAGGACAGCAAGGGGTCGGGAAATAAGGAAGGCGTTCATTGCCAGGGATAAAGATTATATATTATTTTCTGCAGATTATTCACAAATAGAGTTGCGGATCATGGCCTCCTTTGCAGGAGATAAGAGCATGATTGAAGCATTTAAAAATGGTCGTGATATTCATACGGCAACTGCGTCCAAAATATTTAAGGTACCAGTCGAAAAGGTTGACGAAGATATGCGAAGGAAAGCTAAAACGGCTAATTTTGGCATTATTTATGGGATTTCAGCTTTTGGTTTATCACAGCGATTGGATATGCCCAGAAGTGAAGCTGCAGAGATCATCGATACTTATTTTTCCGAGTTCCCTGCAGTGAAGCTTTATATGGATAAGGTAATAGGTGAGGCGCGAGAGCATGAATATGTAGAAACTATTCTTGGCCGTAGAAGGTATTTGAGGGATATCAATTCAAAAAATCAAACTATGCGCAGTTTTGCAGAACGCAACGCTGTAAATGCACCGATACAGGGATCTGCTGCCGACATGATCAAGGTAGCTATGATCCGGATCCAAAACTGGATGCTTAAAGAGGGATTAAAATCGAAAATGCTCATGCAGGTTCATGATGAATTGATATTTGATGTGCATAAGAGTGAAAGAGACCTGATGGAACGAAAAATTCTTGAATTCATGAAGTCGGCCATCAAAATGGATGTTCCAATGGATGTGGGTGCAGGTTTTGGCGACAATTGGCTGGAAGCGCATTAAAGAATTACGAATTACGAATTAGAAATTACGAATTGCAAATGAACTGGTGAACGAATGAACAGTTTGTGGAAATTAAATCTTGTTTAATTGAATGAATTCTGAATAAGTCATGATAGCGGTTATATTTCTTGCGGTACTCATTGTTTTTTATCTTGCTTATAAGTATTACGGTGGATTTTTAAACCGGACATTTGATATAGATGATGATAAGACCACACCCAGTCATACCGATTACGACGGGGTTGATCGTGTACCGACAAAGACAATGGTTTTATTTGGGCATCACTTTTCATCTATAGCCGGTGCCGGGCCTATAGTAGGGCCGATCATTGCAGCAGCGGCTTTTGGATGGCTTCCGGCAATTTTGTGGATTGTGATTGGTTCGATTTTTATCGGCGGACTTCAGGATTTTTCTTCATTGATCGCTTCTGTTCGACATAAAGCAAAATCTATTGCAGAAATTGCGCATGAATATATGTCGCCTTTATCGTACCGCCTTTTTTTGATATTTATCTGGCTGACTATGATCTATGTGTTGATAGTGTTTATAGATCTTACCGCGACATCTTTTGTTGCACATCCGGAAGTGGCCACTTCATCATCCTTTTTTATTTTTCTTGCGGTATTAATGGGATTCTCCCTTTATAGGTTGAAAGTGCCATTACTTTGGGCTTCCCTTATTTTTATTCCTTTGATTTTTGCAGGTATATGGATTGGCCACATATATCCACTGGGTCAAAATGTATTACCTGAATTTTTTACAGAGCACCCGGGTAGGGCATGGAGTATCATTTTGATCATTTACGCTTTTATCGCGGCTAGTGCTCCTGTCTGGATTTTGTTGCAGCCACGTGATTATCTGTCTTCGTTCTTATTGTACTCAACTATTCTGGCGGCATTTTTAGGTATTTTACTCGGCGGATTTTCACTTGAGTATCCGGCGTTTACTACATGGGCGGACATCGACCGTGGAACACTATTTCCCATTTTATTCATCACAATTGCTTGTGGAGCGATATCCGGTTTTCATTCTATTGTTGCTTCAGGTACTACTTCAAAGCAACTTGACAGGGAAACAGATGCCCGGAAAATAGGTTATGGTGGGATGCTCATAGAGGGGCTCGTTGCTGTAATTGCATTATTTACGGTGGTGATACTGGTGAAAGGAGATCCGATTTTGAGTAAGGCACCACTGCTTGTGTTTGGAGCCGGACTGGGGAACTTTCTTTCAAAACTGGGAGTACCGTATACGATGGGAGAATCTTTTGGTATACTTGCAGTTTCAACATTTTTACTCACCACCCTCGATACATCTACAAGACTTGGTAGATATATACTGGAAGAATTTGTGGATATAAAAGGTAAGTATGTGCGGTTTGTTTCTACCGCAGCTACATTGGCCATTCCATTGCTGTTTACATTTATCACCTTATATGACAGTCAGGGCAATCCTACGCCAATATGGAAGGCCGTATGGCCGGTTTTCGGATCTACTAACCAGTTGCTGGCCGGGTTGGCATTGCTTGTTGTATATGTCTGGCGCAAAAAACAGGGCAAGTCTGCACAATTTATTTTTATTCCAATGGTATTTATGCTGATCATGACATTGTGGGCTTTGGGTCAATTGATTTATCAGGCAGGGTTTACTACGATCGGGATTATTGCTTTTATTTTGCTCGTACTCGCGATCATTTTGGTGTACGAAGCATTCAGAACAATATTTTTAACTGGAAAAATCGTGGCAAAGGATTAAAATGCTTTCCTTAATTCCTCATTAATCCTATCTATTAAGAACATTTTGATTAGTGATTGATAGGGGACATCCCTATTTATGAGCAATAAGTTTGAGTTCATCTAAAATGAATTCGGGAAGTCGCAGTGAAATCTCATATTTTGTATAAAAAAAGGCGGGTCGAAGAACCCGCCTTATAAACAATTATAGAATTTACCGTTTTACATTGTCAATTCAGCAGGAGCTTTTTTTACATCTTCGGGCAGATCGCCGGTTAGTGCGTTCAGGAAGATTACAATATCATCAGCTTGTTCTTCAGTGAGATCTTTGTTGAGCCCAAGTTTGGCCATAATGACTGCAGCCTCTTTCAGGTCTTTAACACTTCCATCGTGGAAATAAGGCCATGTTTTTGCTATATTTCTCAAAGAGGGCACTTTAAACATGTATTTGTCCATTTCATTATTAGTTTCCTTCATGCGACCAAGATCGATGTTTTCACTTCCTGTTAATTCCCAGTAGTTACCGAAAAGGCCAAATTTCTGGAACATGTTTCCGCCAATAAGGCTTCCTGTGTGGCAGGTAATACAACCAACAGAAATAAATGTTTCCAGGCCTTTTTGCTCTTGCTCGCTTAAGGCAGCTGTGTTACCCTTCAGGTAATCATCCCACTTGGAGGGAGTGAGTAAAGTACGTTCAAATGCTGCAATTGCCAGCCGAATATTTTCATATGTAAGTGGTTTTTTTGACTCCGGGAAAGCGGCGGCAAACATGTCCTGATACATCTTAACGCCGGACAATCTGTCGACCAGGAATTTTTCAGAAGGTATCGCCATTTCTACTGGATTAAGAACTGGCAATCCGGCCTGTTCTTCCACATCTTTAGCCCTGCCATCCCAGAATTGGGTGCTGTGGAGGGCAGCATTTAGTACGGTTGGTGAGTTGCGGTCTCCCATTGAACCGTCATCTCCCTCTGAAAAGGATTCGTTATCGACGCCAAAAGCAGATAGGTTGTGACATGTGTTGCAACTTTGTGTCTGATCTTTGGATAGACGATTGTCGAAATACAGCACTTTTCCAAGCTTAACCTTAGGTGCAGTAACCGGATTATCCGGGTTGTCAGCATTTTCAGGTAGTGCGGCAAATAAAGTTTGTGCTTGTTTCAATAAGGCGGCCTCCTGGGCTGATTCACCGGATTGAGGTTTAAAACGGTCCTTGCCCTCATCGCCCTTTTTTGTCCCTTTGTCGCAGCCGTAAGAGATAAGGGCAACCATTACAATTATAAAATAGATTTTCTTCATGATTAAAGTTTTGGTTAACTGAAAAATTTATTTACTTTTTAGTTTGTGCGCATTAAATAGTAATAAAACAGTATGATTTTTGAATAAATATAATAATTCTATATCAATTAATTATTTCCTATCAATTATTAATTATTGATCCGGATTCCAATTCAGCAGATCGTCTATAGAGTTTGAAGACACAAAGTGATAGTTTGGCCGGGCCTTTTTGTAAATTTCTTCAGCCATTTTTTCCCCGTCTTCAGTTTTGATCATTGCTGAATACAGAGGGGTTAGGAATTTTCTCCGCCCTGTATGTATCAGAAAATGTTCCAGAGCGTTATAACCTGATTCGTATTTATTATTAATGACAGGTACAAACCAGGCACCTAAAATTTCGGAATTACCACTGGTTGTAAACCCAAATGTATTGTCGAGATCTTTCATTTGTCCCGGAGAAAGTTGTTCTGGTAATCCTTTTAGAAAATGAAGCCATTCGTGAGTAGTCCAGCTATTTGTATCTTTGAGATCTGAGGCGTTGATGCCCTTTAAAAAACGATTCAATTCATCATGTACCCTATCAAACCTATCGGATTGTACTACAGGCATATTTTCCGGAAGCCCTTCCTTATAGATCCATTGTTCCACATGGGGCTCGGGCACCAGGTTGTTGTTTACAAAGAGATTTTGGTTCAGGTATTTTAGAAATGATTCTGTATCATTGGAACGGAAAGCATAACTATCGAAGTAATCCTGTAGAAATTTATCAAAAATTTCTCTTCCTACATAATCTTCCAGCGATCGCAGGAAAAAGTACCCTTTATCATAGGCGATGGTGGTTACACCGTCATCCGGGTCGCGGCCGGTTAAGTTAAGTTTCAACCGCGTTTCATCCCCTTTACCATCTTTTATGAATTCTGCCACTTCATTAATCAGATCCTGACGGCTGAGTGCAGCGAGCATTTCGGAGTAAGACCGTCCGTAGAGTGCTTCCATGATCCGGTGTTCAAAATATACCGTAAAGCCCTCATTGAGCCAGAAATCGTTCCATGTGGCATTTGTGACCAGATTGCCTGACCAGGAATGAGCTAGTTCGTGAGCTACCAGAGAAGTCAGTGAGCGATCCCCTGCTATCACTGTAGGGGTAGCAAAGGTGATACGAGGATTTTCCATGCCTCCAAAGGGGAAGCTGGGAGGTAGAACTATGAGATCGTATCGTCCCCACCGGTACGGACCATAGAGATTTTCGGCTGTCTCCAGCATTTTTTCCATATCTGCAAATTCGTATTGCGCCTTATCGAGCATTTGAGGTTCGGCGTACACTCCTGTTCTGGGACCTACGGGAGCAAATTCAATATTGCCAACGGCTAATGACATCAGATAACCCGGTATGGGTTGTTCCATATCGAAATGATAAATGCCGTCAATAGTGTGTTTTTGAGGGTTAACTGCACTCATCAGGGCCATCATACCCACAGGAACCTGTATCCTGGCCGTGAAGGTAAAACGAATACCCGGTGAATCCTGTAAAGGCATCCACGATCTTGCCAGGATGGCCTGTGACTGGGTGAAAAGAAAGGGATATTCCTTGCCTTCAGTTTGTTGTGTATCCAGCCATTGTAACGCTTCTGCCTGTGGGCTTGTCACATATTGGATATTGATTTTTTTTATATTTGGTGATAGATCGATGATAAGGGCAGATCCGAGATGTTTATCTGGTTTTTTTAATTTCCATGACAGTGCATGACCTTGAGTATCAGCAACCGTTTTTATTTCCAGGCTTTTCGTATCTAATATAAGTTGGTTTGAATCACCTATGGTTTCAAATTCTATGCAGGCAGTACCCTTCAGTTGCTTGTTTTCAAAGTCAACCTGAAGGTCCAGGTCAATGTTCAGAATTTTGGCTTTTTCCGGATGTGCGTATGAGTGAGGATCTTTTGGGATATTCATTTTTTTATTTTTGTCTGAAGATACTAATTATTTGAGCGGTACCCTGTTGTACCGTTGTTCAAATTTAGTAATTATTTCTTATCCATGAGCTAACATCTTCAGGGTCTTGTAAAATGTGTATATTCGGGACTGAAAGATTTACCTTGATCATGCATGGACAAATTCGGGACAGTATTAATTTTATTATTACCCTTACACCTCTCAAGGCCTGGAACGTTATTCGTTTACTTTGGTCTTTTTATATATCGAGATGGGCGAGAAAATTTGGGATTTACGGATTGCCTGCAGCACTTTCCATC
>Ga0164313_10002216_pt1 | contig 17444 bp, 17 predicted proteins | sample GuaBasSedimGuay4_FD_113735 | JGI IMG/M metagenome (GOLD analysis project Ga0164313, IMG submission 113735) | Subseafloor sediment microbial communities from Guaymas Basin, Gulf of California, Mexico - Guay4, Core 4569-4, 0-3 cm | ecosystem: Environmental > Aquatic > Marine > Hydrothermal vents...
GCCTTTTTGCGCCTCGGCCAAAACCGCCGAGCACAATATTGTCTTTCTCGAAGGCGTCAAGGCCGCCTTGCAGGCAGATTCTGTATATGACGACGGCAATTATGCGACGCCACCGATAAAGGGTCTCAAGGCCTTCGGGCGCGTTTATGCGGGATGGGCGTTTTCGCAAACATTTTTCCGCGAACAAATGTACAGGCTGCAGGGATTCGATAGTGCCGAAGCCCTGCTACAGGACTGGGAACGGGACCACCTCGACTGGGATGCGAATGACCTGCTGTGCCAGCTATGGAGCTGGCAACAGGGCGACATCAGTAACCAGCCCGCTTACCAGAGAAACTTTCAGGTGGCCCTGACCGCGATACGAGCAAAAACAATTGTCATCGTCTGCGATAACGATTTGTATTTTCGACCGGAAGACAACGCCCTCGAGGTCAAACACATTAAAGACGGCGACCTACGTATATATGAATCGCCCTGGGGTCATTGCGTCGCCTCCCCAGGCAATGACCCGGAATTTGAACGCTATCTCGACCAGGCGATCACTGAATTGCTTGAATAATCTATTTTTTAAACTCAACCATTAACCAGGAGACACGCAATGACAGCACCCAGTGTATTCAGGATTTCAGAAATCCAGGATCGAATCGACAATCTGCCCGCCAACGGCACTTTTATCAAACCATTTGTAACCATCGAGCACAGCGATTCGATGTGCGGCGGCATCAATGCCCTCAACCAGATTTCAGTTCCCTGGGACCTGACCTGCGACGAGCTAATTTATTGTTTACAGGGCACGTTTCGCCTGGTTGTCGACGAAGTAAACTACGAACTCAACCCCGGCGATTTGATGTTTGTACCGAAAGACAATCACGTCAAGTACGAGTGCGACGACAAGTGCGTGATCTTCTACTCAGCCTATCCGGTCGACTGGAAACAACGCGCAGGAATCACGCATGTGCCTGGTATTGATAATGATGAGATGCCTACGCCTTATGAGTAGGATTTAATTTGGGTGGTTTTATCCCCTCACCCCTGCCCTCTCCCCAGCGGGGAGAGGGAGTATTTTAGTCCCCTCGCCCCTCCGGGGAGAGGGTTAGGGTGAGGGGCAGGATTCTGCGGATAACCAGGAACCCAATTACCACTAACCAAAAAATAAAAACCCTACCAAACTCACAAGTCTTCGCAGGGCCAGCGGTCGGGCCTTTCCAGCCCCTCTGGTAACTGGGTACCCTCATTGCCGCAGGCAAGTTCCAGTTGTAACTGGGTTATACGGGCTACCTCTCTCAGGTCTACATCTTCGAAACGAGTTAAAAAAGTGTAGGCCCCCCTAAAGTTGACATTCACCAGCTTACTACCCTTAAAAATTGCACGAGCCAGGTTGGTAAATTCGAAACTAACATTACTGAGCTCGGCATCGGTGAAATCGGCACGTCCCATTTCAGCACGCGACATGTCCGTGTGAGAAAATTTTGCCCCCTGAAAACTGGCGCGGAAATATTCCGATTTAGTCATGATGGTTTTTGCGAAGATGGCGTTGTCAAAACTGGCCCGATAACCTGCCGACTTGGTCATATCTGCGCCGGTAAAGTCAGCGTGATTCAAACTGGCACGGGTGAATTCAGTTTTCACCATGCTTGCGTTTGTGAAATTGCTACGCTCCAAATTACTATTACCAAAATTTGTGTCATCGAAATCACTCCCGGTAAAATTCTGGCGGTTGAGCATCTTGTTGGTTTTCTTGCAGCCGGACCAGTCCATTCCTGGCTCTCGCTTGTCATAGCAGTCGGCTTGAACCGTGCTCGTTAGTGTCAGCGTGACGACAAAAATTAAAGCTATCGGCAATGCGTGCAGGCATTTTTTATTCACGTTATTCACTCCTTACAACTAAATTTGTGACCCTGTCGAACAATAGTAATTCTATCATCATCTCATTGCCAGCCAGCTTTAATCGCTAGAGCCTGGTGTAGATTCGAGGCTACCCGATAAATCCAGCGGATTCTTGATTTCATGCACGAAAATTGACTGTTGTTTTCCGCGCAGGCTCACCGACTGGGTTGGAAATTCACCAAGGGCGAGACCGGCGGTCTGTATCACCTGGTCGGACACCACCAGCGTACAACCAAGTTCTTTCGATATTTGCTCCAGGCGTGCAGCCGCGTTAATACAATCACCTATCGCGGAATAGTTAGGCGATTTTGGCGGCCCCATAGTACCAACAATCGCCTCGCCACAATGGATTCCAATACCAATTCGTAGTGGCTCCTTAAGTTCGTCTGCCAGTCTCTCGTTGAGCGCATTCATTCTTTGCTGCATGCCGACCGCGCCCTGCAGGGCATCGAGGCAACCCTGTTTTAATCCTCTTTTCAAACCGTAAAGCGCCATTAACCCGTCACCCGCAAACTGCGCGTAATGACCGTGACTATCGTTCAGGGCTTCGGCCATTTCGACAAAAAACCGATTCAAAATAAATAAAACATCGTAGGGCAAATGCAGTTCACCCATTTTTGTCGAACCTCGCAGGTCGACGAACATGGCGACGACCTCGCGCTCTTCACCACTCACACCGCCGCCACCGATTTTACTATGGACGCCCAGGTCAGGCGGCAGCAATGGCGTCACATGAACTCCCTGCAACGGACGGGTTTGACAGGCGAGCCGAACATTCGGCGCGGCGCCTATTCGGGTCAGGGCGAATTGTTCCAGCTTTGAAGGCTCTTCCAGTTGCGCGCAACCCTGCGCCACTCTCACCCGGCAGGTGGTGCAACGACCACGACCCCCGCATAAGGACGCGTGTGGTATCGAGTGATTACGAATGATCTCCAGTATCGTCTGCCCGGGCTTGCCCTTCAGCACCCTTCCGTTTTCGTGATTTACAATCACGGTAGCAGATTTTTTGTAGGTCTTGTCTCTAAGGCCTCTTGCAACCAGGGTTAACAACAGCAATGTGTAAAAACTGATCAAAATACCGTCTCGGAACAGCATGTTAACCGGCTTCTGAGCGATGAACTCGGGTTTCTCTTCACTCGACAGTATCTCTGGAATCACCCAGTTGTTAACCGATGGAGCTACTGGCTCAGATTGTTGTGACCAGACTTCCAGCTCGAAACCCATGCGCATCATCGACAAAAAAACCAGCAGGGGCATTATGATAACAAGCGGGTATAAGCGTACTGCCCAGTTCTGGTACCAACTGAACAGGCGTAGAAAGAAATGTAGCCCAATCACCGCATGAGTCCAGGCTACAATGACCAGTATGCCCTGTTTTGTGAGGATCCAGTCATTACTCAAAATAGCGCTAAGTGCATACTCGTAGTTAATGTCGAAACCCATCAATACACGCGCACCCCAGGTGGCTGCCACATGACCGGCGAGTAAAGGCACTATTGATAGGCCAAGCGCCAGTTGGCAAAATTCCCAGACGGGCATACGCAGGGTCGTGCGTCGATACAGGGACATAAACGCCAGGCCGGTATGAATGAGTATCGAACCGTATAACAATACACCGCCAGGCCAGCTGCGCCAGAAAGGCGTAACAAACTTACGCATGGATTCCATCGCTTCGAGGGAGATTAAACCGAGACTATGATTACTCAGATGGAAGAAAATATAGGTTGCCAGTATCAAACCTGTAGTGATACGCAAACGTCGCTCAATTAAGGTTAATTTCACCATATGGATTCAATGGTAAGCACAGTCGGGTTTCGATACCATGGGAATTTGCCCTTTGTAACTAGTTTCGTTATTGATATTCTGAGTTCAGAGTCGCACAGGAGTTCCGGATTAAATGTTAATCTTCTCGCACTGGGCAGAGCGGGAAAATAAAATGATCGGCTTTACTGGAGAAAAAGCTCATGAGTTTCGGAATCACTAAAACCATTCCCGCTAAAGCCGGTGTCGAGGCACTCGATTCGCTTTACGATGGCAGTCGGACCGAATACGAGTTCCATATGGCAGGTAAAAATCCGGCCAGGCTTAAGGTCGGAGACTATGTCTACACGATTTTTGGCGACCAGTTACACGGTCGCCTCAAGATTCGTGAATTTATTACGGGTGCGGTCAATCCGAACTCCGGTAAACCCCGCATCCTGGTTATTGTTGAAGCACCTGGTGAACGCCTACAAAAACCGGTTCCGAAACAAGGCCATCGCGGCACCCGATACACAAACGGTGAGGATTGGCCTGAATAGGCCAGAATCATCACAAGATTAAATACCCATCTACGGAGTAAACAAATGGCAGATAAAAGATTCTTAACAATTCATTTTACCGACGGTAGCAAACTGTCTGTGACTTTCCCAAAGCAGGATGAGGACAATTATCAAGTAGCAAGCAGAGTTCAAAAGGCGATAGATGCCAATCAGCTCGCGATAGAGATAGGTGATGAATTCTTCGTGATACCTATGAGTAACATCAAATACCTGCAGGTAAATCCTCGCCCTGAAATATTACCCGATACCGTCATTCGTGGTGCTGCACTAAGTGTTGATTACTAGAAAATGTCACCGGGTTAATAGATACCCCGTATTTAATTTTCAGCTATGTTAACAGCTATACCATTCTGTACTGCTTTATGACCACAGATATATTGCTTACCACACTGAACGCCAGATACATGCATTCGGCATTTGGATTGCGTTATCTCTATGCCAATCTCGGTGAACTGCAGTCGAAGGCAAAACTGCTGGAATTTACCATTCAGCAACGCCCGATCGATATCGCGGAGAAATTACTCGATTCAAAACCACAAATCATCGCTTTCAGTATATATATCTGGAATGCCACCGAAACTGCCGGGGTAATCGCCCTGATCAAGGCGATTTCACCAAAAATAAAGATAGTCGTCGGTGGGCCCGAGGTGAGTTTCGCTAATGATCTGCCGGCAGTATGCAGCCAGGTTGATCATATTATTACCGGGCCCGGAGAAGTTAGTTTCCCCCGGCTGTGCGAACGCCTGCTAGCCGGTGAAGCGGTTGAAGACAAGTTGATTGCCGGTGAAAGGGTTGCCCTCGGTGATCTTAAACTGCCCTACCAGTTTTACACCGATGATGATATTCGTAATCGCCTGATTTATGTCGAAGCCTCGCGCGGCTGTCCTTTTAAATGCGAGTTTTGTCTTTCCTCGCTGGATAAAACCGCCCTGCCATTCGAACTGGAGTCCTTTCTCGACGAAATGGATAGTTTGCTTCAACGCGGTGCGCGAAATTTTAAATTTATAGATCGCACATTCAATCTCAGGGTCAGTACCAGTATCGCCATCCTGGAGTTTTTTCTGCAGCGCATGAGCGACGACCTGTACCTGCATTTCGAAGTCGTCCCGGATAATATTTCCGAGAAGCTAAAGCAGGTTCTGACCCGGTTCCCGGACAACTCCCTGCAGTTCGAGATCGGTGTCCAGACTTTTGACACCGATATCCAGAAGTTGATTAGTCGTAAACAGAATAATCAGAAAACCTGTGATAACTTGCGCTGGTTGCGCGAAAACACAGGTGCACATATTCATGCTGATTTAATCTTTGGCCTGCCCGGTGACAATCTCGAAAATTTCTCCAGAAGCTTCGACCGGCTAGTCGCCCTGGGTCCACAGGAAGTTCAACTCGGCATCCTCAAACGACTTCGTGGCGCGCCGATTAATCGCCACACCGACCGGTACCAACTGCGTTACAACCCCGAAGCACCCTACAATATCCTGGCTACCCGTGATATCGATTTTTATACCATGCAACGCGTGAATCGCTTCGCCCGCTTCTGGGACATGATTGGCAACTCCGGGCGCTTTCGCGAGACTCTGCCCATCATTCTCGGTGACTCGGCATTTGAGCGTTTTCTTCGACTCAGTGACGCGCTATATGCGATCGCTGGCGGCAGTTGGAAGATTTCGCTCAAACGTTTATTTGAACTGCTCTACAGGGTACTTATTGAACAAATGGGCGTACCAACAAAAATTGCCAAACAATCACTGGATCTCGATTTCCAACGCTCGGGCCAAAAAGGACGGTTAAACCCAGGCGGGCCAAATCTCGAAGTGATTAGCCGTGACGGCGTCGCCAACAAGCGCCAGCGTCAACATACACGGTGATCGCTATCTCGAAAAGAATCATAAATCAAAGACCTGACCCCCAAAAAATCAGCAAATTCTGGGTAGGGGGTCGTCCTCGAGTTCTTCGATTATGCGCTCGCCACCAATTTCGGTCTCCATCAGAACATAAGGTATCGTTGAATCGATACTACCGATGATGGCAGCATCTTTTCCTTCCTCAAGGCTTTGCCATGTTGCCAGTAATGCCTGTGCATCATCTGTATCGACAATAGCGACGACCCGGCCTTCGCATGCCAGGTACATGGGATCATATCCTAACATCTCGCACACCGACTGCACCGGCTCTCTCACCGGAAGAAACTCTTCATTCAGCCGTACGCCAAAACCGGTTGCCCGCTGCAACTCGGTACATACTGTTGCGATTCCGCCACGGGTCGGGTCACGCATAAAACGTAAACCTTTATGGTCTAATGCACGGGTCGTCAGGTTTAATACGCTGGCGGCATCTGATTGTATATCGCCACGCAAGCCGAATTCTTCACGAGCCAGCATAACCGCGATACCGTGATCACCCACCGGACCGCTGACCATAATAGTATCGCCGTCTTTAATGTTTTGCATCGACATAACATGGCCCTGACGAATACCAACACCGGTTGTCGCAAGATACAAACCGCCACCTTCTCCACGTCTTAATACCTTGGTATCACCGGCAACAACTTTAACCCCTGTCTCTGCCGCAGTTTCAGCCAGTGTTTTAACGATACGTTCCAGGGTTGCAATCTCCAACCCCTCTTCGATGAATGCGTTCAAACTCAAATATTTTGGTATGGCTCCGGCAACCGCGAGATCATTAGTAGTACCGTGCACCGCGAGCGAACCGATATTGCCGCCGGGAAATTCTAATGGCTGTACAGTAAAGCCGTCGGTAGTAAATAATACCTCACCACCTTCGACCGAAATCGGCACCGCGTCGGCATGCACATCTAGCTCGGGGTTGGCGAGGTGGCGAGCAAATATCTCTTCGATAAGTTCTCGCATATAGCGACCGCCATTACCATGCGCCAGTGAGATGTGTGTGTCTTGCATTTATTTACCTGCTTAAACTTGTTAAACGTTAGAACGTTTTTCTCAGAGTACTCTGTGTCTCTGTGGTTCAAAGCTTTTAATCTTTTTCATTTGTTTTTCATTTATCTTTATAGGCATATTCGATAACCTGTCCGAAACTGACCCCGGCATCATTAACCGGTATCAACTCAGGCATAAATACATCAAAGCCATCATCGGCCAGTAATTTAATTGCCGCTTCGGTTAATACCCGATTCTGAAATACACCACCTGAAAAGCTAACGGTATCTACACCATGCTCATTACGGATAACCCTTGCCTGTTGCAGTATATGCTCAGCCAGCGAACGATGAAACAAGGCTGTCCGTTCTGCAACAGTCAAGTTTTTATTCAGCATTTCAGGCACCAGGGCTTGCCAGTCGGCAAGCCATAGGCCATCAGTTTTCTCAAGCGGCAGGCCGACATAATCCTTGCCGGTCTTAGCTGATACTTTTTTCGGCGCATCACATAAATCTTCGCACAAAGATTCAAACAGCATCGGCCCCTGCCCTTCAAAACTGGCGTTTATACAGACCCCTGTTAACGCGGCAGCCGCGTCAAACAAGCGGCCGACCGAAGTTGTTTGCGGTGCATTGACCTTTGCCTGCCACGACTGAAATAATAGAGGGTCTTTTTCGGGAATTTCCTCATAACCTAGTCCGACCTGCCAGCACAATGCCGCAGCACTGCGCCACGGCTGCCGCCCTGCTTTATCACCACCCGGCAAGTTAAACGGTCGCATACTCACTGCGCGCAGCCACTCGCCTGGCCTTCCAACAAAAGTCTCACCACCCCAGAGCGTTTCATCCTCACCATAACCGACACCATCCCATGTAAAAACAATAAGCGGCGCATGTTCCGATGTAGTTGTTTTATGCTTACAGGCATACTCATACCAGGCAGAAGAAGCATGCGCGTGATGGTGGTAAACACTGTGTACAGGTAGCTTCTGTTTATTTGCCCAACGTGTCGTCGAATAACCCGGATGTGCGTCACAGACGATTAGCTCGGCTTTAACGCCGTACAGTTTTTGCAGATCAGTAATCGACTCTTCAAAAACTTGAAGAGAACGTACTGAGTCCATCTCACCGATATGCGGTGAGATAACCGCACGGTTTTCCCATGCCAGCACGATAACATTTTTCATCTGCGCACCAACGGCAAGTATTGGCTGCTGTAGTTTAAATGGCAAGGTCAGTTCTATCGGAGCTGAACCGCGACCTGTTCGTATCGGCCTGACTTTACCCGCGATAGTTCTGTAGACCGGGTCATCAGCCGGCCGCGCAATCGGCCGATTATGATGCAGATAAGCATCGGCAACATGAGACAGTCGTTTTTCAACTTCCTGGTTTTGTATCAATACCGGCTCACCACTGATATTTGCCGAGGTAGCGACCAGCGGCCCATCAAACTCATTGAGCAATAAATGATGCAGTGGACTGTATGGCAGCATGATGCCAACTTCATTTAACCCGGGGGCTATCTGATCAGATAATACAGACTGTTGCATATGTTTTTGTTTGCTTTTTTCTACCAGTAAAATAGCCCTGGCTGGCTGCAATAAAAACGTTTTATCCTCTTCACTTAAAGTTACGTGGCTATCGGCTATTTCAAATGGATTCTTCACGGGCACCGGAAATAAAATAGCCAGCGGTTTGTGCGGACGGGGTTTATTTTTTCGTAATCGTTTAACCGCTTGCGTATCACAGGCGTCACACATCAAGTGGTAACCCCCGATGCCTTTAACAGCAACAACCTTTCCTTTATGCAACGCCGCTACGGCATATTTTATTGCAACGGCATTATTATCAACAATACAGATTTCTTTTTCGTGAAAGCTAAGTGCCGGCCCGCACTCGGGACATGCCACGGGTTCTGCATGAAAACGCCTGTTAGAAGGATCTTCATATTCGGCAAGACACTGTGGGCACAGATCAAAAGCCGCCATCGTGGTATTTGCCCGATCATATGGAAGCCTGTTGATCAAGGTGTAACGCGGCCCGCACTGGGTGCAGTTTATAAAGGGATAATGGTAACGACGATCCGCAGGATCATTTAATTCTGTGAGACAGTCATCACAACAAAAAAGATCGCTGGGAACACTGATCGATGACTTTCCCTGACGCCGGCTTTCGAGAATAGTGAAAGCATCAAATTCTTCAACATCAGTTGCTGAATCTGAGTCGAGTACGGGATTTGCGATTGGCGGTTTATTATCAAAGATATCACTGAGGAATTTTTTAATACTGTCCGATTGACCCTGAACATGAATTTCAACAATACCTGCACAGTTTCTTACCCAGCCACAAAGATTATGTTGTATTGCCAGACGATAAATAAAAGGTCTGAAACCAACACCTTGAACTTGACCGGATAATACGACCTGTCTGGCGGATTGCTCTGCGTAGTTGAAATCGCTGGATTCCGGCCTGCGCCGGAATGACGGGGGAATGTTATTAATATTCATGTCCCCAATACACCAATCACTCTATTCTCCAGCTAATTCGTCGGCTACATAAAAACCCCATGTTGACGGGACAGCTTTGATATCTGGTTAAACTTGTTATGTTCTGGTTTCGCGCTTTGTAAGGCGCGATTTTTTACCCGTGACTAGCCGGCCACTTTCTGTTTGGCACTAGCCGCTTCGCGCAAGCCACTCGCCCACCATATTCGACAGGCACCTTCATCTGAAACCATGCACGGACCAATGGGGTTTCTCGGCTGACACGCCTTACCAAACAGCTTACATTCATTGGGATAAATCTTTCCGAGTACGACCTTCGCACAGTCACAGCCCGGCGGCATCTGCCCCGCACGTTTACGGGCATCATCCGCGTAAGAAGGATACAACTTTCCGGCATCGTGTTTACTGTAGGCGTCATCCAGTTTGTAGCCCGACGCAGGAATAATGCCGACACCACGCCAGTTGGCATCGTATACATTCATCGCTTTATTTAGATGTGCCTGTGCTGATTTATTACCACCGGGTTTTACCAACTGCTGGTAGCAGTTATCTAAAAAGTAACGCTGGTCATTAAATTGACGCAAGACCGAATACATCGCGGCCAGCAGACTTTCCGGCTGAAAACCAGCGACCGCAGCAGGTATATTGTGCTTCTCAACAACAAATTCCCACTCTTCCGGCCCCATCACGGTCGCTACATGCCCCGGTGCTATGAGTGCATCAAACCCCGGCGTGCCGGAGTCCAACAACATGGCAACCGCCGGCCAGGTCAATCGGCCCGATAGTAATACTGACAGGTTGTCAGGAACACCTTCTACCAGCATCGCTGCCACTGGCGCAGTAGTGGTTTCAAAACCCGCAGCAAAAAACACCACGGCTTTATGCGGGTTGGCTTTTGCGATACTTACCGCTTCGGTAGGTGACGCAATCGGACGGATGTCTGCACCCTGCGCTTTTGCCTGTTCCAGGGTACGTGCTTTGGCTTTTGGCACGTTGACAGGAACACGCAACATATCGCCAAAGGCGACCAGGATTATATCTTCGTAAAGCGCAAGCTGAATCGCTTCAAATACATCTTCTTCAGGACAGACACATACCGGACAACCGGGACCGGGCACCAGTTCGATATAATCAGGCAATGCTTTACGTAAACCCGCCATCGTGATCGAACGTTCATGGCCACCGCATACATTCATGATTTTCACCCTGTGTTTGCGGTGAGGCAATGCGCGAATACGTTCAAGCCATTGTTTTGCACTGGCGGTCATCGTCAGTTGCTGCCATCACCGTGGTGGTGTTCGTGAGAATGTTCATGATGATGGTGATGTACATGTCCAGCACCACTAGCGTTGGCATCGAGTGGATGAGCATCAACATAGACGGACCTCTCTTCTCTCTGTATAGAAATCCATTTCAGCCACTCCGCCATGCCTGATTTATCTTTGGATGAAAGTTCTAAAACAGGCGCAGTGCTGGCGATGTCATGTAAATAGTTTTTCGCCCTGTCGGGACTAAAGTCATCGAGTACAGGCAGCAGATCACATTTACTGATCAGCACAAGGTCCGATGCGCGAAACATGACGGGGTATTTTGCCGGTTTATCATCGCCTTCAGGTACAGAGAGCAAGGTGACATTTAAGTGCTGCCCCAGGTCAAAGCTTGCGGGGCAGACCAGGTTGCCGATATTTTCGATAAATACGATATCAAACTCGGCAAGATCAAGATTGTGCAAAGCCTGATGTATCATGTGTGCATCAAGGTGGCAGGCACTACCGGTCGTTATCTGTATTGCCTTAACACCGTGTTTGCGAATGCGCTCTGCATCATTTTCTGTTTCCAGGTCACCTTCGATCACTGCTATTCGCAGGCTGCTGTCCTGTTTCAGGCCCAACTGTAGTATCGTTGCTTCAAGTAAAGCTGTTTTACCGGCACCGGGTGAAGACATCAAATTGATCGCAAGCACATTGTTCCGATCAAAGTGATCACGGTTGTGTTTGGCGGTGCGATCGTTTTCATCCAACAGATTATGAAGAACAGTCACTGCCTCTTTACCGCTTTCTGTTTTTTGCAGTTTACCGCCCGGGCGAATTAAGTCCTCGTTGCCGTGTGTAATGTTACATCCGCATGTATCGCACATGATTACTACTCCCGCTATTTATTTGTTCCCGTCATTGCGACAGAAAAATGCTCCTGCATTTTCTGCATACATGCCAGAGCCTGCCCCACGAGCATCGCGAGTGCTTTGGGTATCCATGGCAATAAGCGAAGCGTGGCAATCTGTTTTAGTGAGCACTAACTGTATAGCGATTGCTTCGTTCCTCGCAATGACGGTTTTATCAATGCACCGTTTCTGACGGTGGGTGTTTAGCCTTTTCCAGTTCTACGCTCATCAGCATCAGTTCATCACCACTGACCAATGTCGTTCGCCAGTCACCGCACTTTTTGCAGGTCAGTTTGTTTGGCAGGGCATCTGACTCACAGCCGCACTGCGTGCATTTAACTCTAATCGGCAACTGCTCAATCACCAGTTCCGCGTGTTCTGCGATAGTTCCGGCACTGGCTATCGGATAGGCATTTTGTAATAACTGCGCTTCCACTCCAGACAGCGGTCCCATTCCGACAACGATAGCGGTTACGCAGTGTGCCTCGCGTTCTACCGCAATACTTTCAACCTGGTCCATCAATGCCTGGCAGATTGCAAGTTCATGCATGACCATGTTCCATGACTATTATCTCGCCTCACCCGGTTCACCTGCCAGCATTTCGTCATACAGCTCCCAGGCAGTTTGTGCCTCCTGCTGAGAGATTTTCTGGATAGCATAACCGACATGAACCACGATGAAGTCATCCACTTCGAGTTTGTCTTCCTGCATCATGAATAGGCTGACATCACGCGTCACACCTTTGGCCTCACAGTGTGCGGTAAAGCCATCGATCAATTTAATTTGCATGGGTATACCTAGACACATAAAACAATCCAGAATCAGTTAATTTCACTACTTTACATTCTGACTTAAAAAAAACACAAGCATTTGACCTATATCAACAAGTGTGACGCCACACTCTGTTAAAAAGTTACCTACAAACTATCAGGGAAACTCGATGTGCGCTGATGAAACCTTAATCCTTGGAATCGGTAACACCTTACTGACAGATGAAGGTGCGGGCATCCACGCACTCAACCATCTTCAATCAGCCATTCCTGATACATGGCCTGACATAGCAAATCTCATCTTCATCGATGGCGGCACGCTTAGTTTTACCCTCGCCGTATGGATCGAAGACTGTAGCAATCTGATAGTTTTTGACGCAACTGAACTGCACCAGCCTGCGGGAACGGTTAACACCTTTGTCGGCTCTGAGATGGATACGTTTCTCAGCACCACCAAACGCAGCGCACACGAAGTCGGTTTGATCGATTTAATGGATATCGCACGTCTAACCGAAAACCTTCCTGAAAACCGTGCCTTGATCGGTATTCAGCCAGACAAAATGGTCTGGGGAATGAAACCAACAGCAGCGGTTCAGGATGCATTAGATGAAGCCGTAGGAGAAGCCGTGAAATTAATCAAACAATGGCAAAAAGTTAATACAGGTCAAGAGGTTTCTGCCACTTGAGATTACAGTAATAACCGCGCATCTGTATGACTCGGAATTAATCAGTGGCTCCTTAACAGAGATAGATATGACAGAAACAGCAACGCATCTATCGGATGCAGTGAAATTTAACATTCAGATCGGTGATGAGCTGACACATAATGTGAAGCCGTTGCTGCATGAAATTAAACACGCGCTGGACAACCTGATTGAGACTGGTGCGACCACGGTTATTGATCTACGAAGTATCCCGCTGGCTCCCGGTGAAGAAGACAAGATTTTAAACACACTGGGTCAGGGTGAAGTTCAGGCGCAGCTTAATGCGCTGGGTTTGAGCGAAATCATCGAAACACGGTATCCCGGCGTGTGGATCGTTACCCATTACAACGATGAGCAGCATGTCACCAGCCGTTTTATCGAAGTTACGACCATGCCTGGAATCCTTTGCTCACAGACAGAGGATGTAATGGAAGCCTGTAGCCGTCTTACCCTGGATTTACGTGACGATAAAGAAACTAATGTCTCACCGTCGGAGAATTAAGAATGACAAACAATAAAGATAAAACTCTAGGCGAAATATTACGCGACCAGGGAGTCTCACGTCGTAGTTTTCTAAAATACTGTGCAGCAACGGCATCGATGATGGCGTTATCCCCCGCGCTGATCCCAAAGATCGCTCACGCACTGGAAAATGCGAAAAGACCGTCTGTCATATGGTTATCTTTTCAGGAGTGTACCGGTTGCACCGAGTCACTGACACGTGCGCACACGGCAACCATCGAAAGCCTGATATTTGATGCTATCTCACTGGACTACCACCATACTTTACAGGCTGCCTCCGGTCATGCCGCAGAAGAAGCGCGTGAAGAGGCGATGAAAGAAAACTTCGGCAAATACCTGCTGATCGTTGACGGCTCGATCCCGTTGGACAACCCTGGTTACTCGACCATCGCCGGTATTAGTAACTATGACATGCTGATCGAGTCAGCTAAAGGCGCCGCCGCTATCGTCGCCATCGGTACCTGTGCGGCCTTTGGGGGTCTTCCGCATGCAAATCCAAATCCAACCGGTGCCGTTTCCGTCAGCGACATCATTAAAGACAAACCTATTATAAACGTGCCGGGCTGCCCGCCGATCCCCGTGGTCATTACCGGTGTGCTGACACATTTCCTGACTTTCGGCAGCATTCCTGAACTTGATCATATCGGCCGGCCAAAAGTCTTTTATGGACAGAGTATCCATGACCGCTGCTACCGCCGGCCTTTTTATGACAAAGGCCTGTTTGCAGAAACATTTGATGATGAAGGCGCTAGAAAAGGCTGGTGTTTATACAAACTCGGTTGCAAGGGGCCAACGACCTACAACGCCTGCGCCACGACCAAATGGAACGATGGTACCAGCTGGCCTATCGAAGCCGGCCATCCCTGCCTGGGCTGTTCCGAGCCTGATTTCTGGGATGGCGGCGGCTTCTACAAATCACTGTCGATGCCAACTGAAAATATAACGCAGACAGTTATCTATACAGCAGCCGGCGCGATAGCTGCCGGTGTGGCTTTAGGCGCGATGAACAAGGCTAGAAAGAATAATGCCGTTGCCGCGCACAGCAAAACAGGCGTTGATGATTTGGAAAAATGACTCCCGGACCATAGAGATAAAAACAGAACCAATAACGTATGAGGACTGACACATGACTGAGATAGAGTTCCTGAGCTGGGTACGCGGACCGGGTTTTCAGATTGCCGTTATCATTTTTATCGCCGGCGTTATTATTCGCTTTGCTGAAATTTTATTATTAGGCCGTAAAGCCAATCTTGCCGAAGCAAAAGGTTCGGAAATGAGCAGCGGCCTGCGCACTATCGTCACAAGGTCAATTCCGGATAAGAGCACATTCCAGCGTTCGACGTTTACTATCGTTGCCGGTTATGTTTTTCATTTAGGCTTATTTGTCACTATATTCTTATTCGCGCCTCACATCCTCATGTTTAAAGATGTTATCGGCTTCGGCTGGCCGTCACTACCAACCCCCGTGGTCGATGCCATAGCCGTCGTCACCATCATTGCTTTGCTGACTGTACTTGTACATCGTATGCGTAGCACGGTACTCAGGTTTCTGACAAACACCGAAGATTACCTTGTCTGGATGGTGACCATACTGCCGCTGATCACCGGTTATATCGCCTTTCACCGTATCGGCATGACGGCACCAACACTGCTTGCCATCCACATTTTAAGTGTCGAAATTTTACTGGTCGTATTTCCATTTACCAAACTGATGCACGGCTTCACGGTTGTCCTGTCACGTTGGTATGGCGGTGCCATTTCAGGATACAAAGGAGTCGAATCATGAGTGCATCATTAGAAAAAGGCATTAATGCGCTAAAACAACAGGTTGATTCCAGTGTGGCTGCATTTTTCAGCAGCTGCGTACATTGCGGCATGTGTGCCGAGGCCTGTCTGTTCTATACGGAGACCGGCGATCCGGCAAAAACACCTATACATAAAACTGAACCGTTGCGCCGCATCTGGAAATCCGAATACACTTTACTGGGGCGTTTAGGAAAAATATTCGGCCTCAATAAAAAGGTCGATGAGAAGTTATTGACCGACTGGGAAACCATCGTCTACGACAGCTGCACAATGTGCGGACGCTGTTCCATGGTCTGCCCGGTAGGTAACGACATCGCCTTGATGATTCGCAAAACACGTGAAGGCATGGCGGCTGCCGGACATGCCCCTGAAGGTTTGATCGGCGCCACTAAACGCGCAGTCACGATCGGCAGCCCTATGGGCGTGAAACTGCCGGCTTTGATGGCACAGATCGGCCACGTTGAAAAAGATACCGGCATGAAGATACCGGTCGATGTTGTCGGCGCAGAATACATGCTGCTATTATCTTCGATGGAGATCATGAACTTCCCCGAGTTCATCGAAGCGACAGCAAAGATATTTGATAAAGCCGGTGTCAGCTGGACCATTTCGAGCGAAGCCTTTGAAGCCACCAACAGCGGTATCCAGATTGGTGTTAGCGATATCGCCGCCGAGCTGGTACAGCGTATTGTCGACGCCGCTGAAAAACTGAAAGTTAAAACCGTGATCAGCCCTGAATGCGGTCATGCTTATACGGCTATTCGCTGGGAAGGACCTAACCTGGTCGGAAAAGCCTTTAACTTCAAGGTAAGGCATATCCTCGAAGTGCTCGATGAATTCCGTAAAGATGGTCGCCTGAAAATCAGCGGTAAAGAAGAACAGCGCCTTACTTACCACGACCCCTGCCAGATCGCACGGCGCGGCGGTGTTATTGATCAACCCCGCAATCTGATCAACCTGTTCTCAGACAACTTTGTTGAAATGCCCGATACCGGAAAAATGAACTGGTGCTGTGGTGCTGGTGGAGGCGTTAGTTCAAATGAACGTGCCGATGAAATCAGGCTGAAGGTTTTCCAACGCAAAAAAGATCAGCTCGATGAAATAAAACCCGATGCGATCATAAGTGCCTGCTCGAATTGCCGGATTCATCTGGAAGATGGGCTTGAGGCATACCATATGGACATTCCGCTATTGAGTCTGACAGAAACACTGGCTGAACACCTGGCTGACTAACAACTTAGCGTCAACTAACAGATTTAAGATTGAGGAATAAACGATGAGCGAATCAGGTGGAAACGAAAGAATTGTAGTTGACCCGATTACCCGGATCGAGGGCCACCTGCGCATCGAGGCACAGATAGATGGCAACAAGATCGCCAAAGCCTATTCGTCCGGCACCATGGTGCGCGGCATTGAAACTATCCTGAAAGGACGGGACCCGCGTGACGCCTGGGTATTCGCACAACGTATATGCGGTGTCTGCACATTGGTGCACGGGCTCGCATCTATCCGCTCGGTAGAAAATGCACTGGCTTATAAGATTCCGAAAAATGCCGATTTGATTCGAAACCTGATGAGTGGTGCACAATATATCCACGATCATGTCATGCATTTTTATCATCTTCATGCACTCGATTGGGTTGATGTTGTCTCTGCTTTAAGTGCCGATCCCAAAGCCACATCAGAACTTGCACAATCATTAAGTAGTTATCCAAAGTCTTCTCCCGGTTACTTCGCCGACATGAAAAAGAAACTGAAAGGTTTCGTTGAATCCGGCCAGTTAGGCATATTTGCCAAAGCTTACTGGGGGCACCCCGCCTATAAATTGCCGCCTGAAGCGAACCTGATGGCCGTATCACATTACCTGGAAGC
>Ga0164313_10002217_pt1 | contig 17434 bp, 13 predicted proteins | sample GuaBasSedimGuay4_FD_113735 | JGI IMG/M metagenome (GOLD analysis project Ga0164313, IMG submission 113735) | Subseafloor sediment microbial communities from Guaymas Basin, Gulf of California, Mexico - Guay4, Core 4569-4, 0-3 cm | ecosystem: Environmental > Aquatic > Marine > Hydrothermal vents...
GAAAAGTGTTGGTATCGCCCCGAAGATACGCAGTAGCGCGTAACGTAACACGATCGTTATTTTTACTCGGCAAGACTCAGGTGTTGACTGTAATGGTAATTCAGCACGTTGTCTCCCCAGCCGCGGACGCGCGGGCTGACCATGCTCTTGTTAACGTAAAAATAGATCGGGATCAGTGGATGTTCTAAGAGCATCAAACGCTCCGCTTCCTCGAGATAGACCCGTCGCAGCGCCAGGTCTGTATGCTGCGCGGCTCTATGCATCAGATCATCGTATTCAGCGCTTGCATAACCTGGCGAGTTGGATGGATTGCCGCCCTCGAGAATGTTGAGGAAAGTGTGTGCATCGTTGTAATCGCCAGTCCAGCTCGAACGAAATACCTCGGTCACCGCTTGCTCACGGACGTTAGCCAGCAATACCTGGAAATCTTCGTTTACCAGGGTGGCTTCAAAGCCCAGTACTTCACGCCACATTGCCTGCACGGCAATTGCGATTCGGCGATGCGACTCACTCGTATTGTAACGAACCTCCACCTGTAGCGGCCGTGCATCATTGTAGCCGGCCTCGCGATACAACTGTCTCGCCTTCGTGTAGCGCGCCTCCACAGACATGTTTGCATATGAAAACTGGCGCGGTTCATAATTGTCGGTTCCCGGCGGGACCCAACTGTAGGCCGGCGCTTCACCACGCCCAACCACTTTCTCGACAATCGTTTCCCGGTCAATCGCCATCGACAACGCCTGGCGAAGTTTCGGATTGTCCTTGAAGGGCGGCCGCGTCAGGTTAAAACCGTAGTAATAAACGGCCAGCGACGGTGATACACGCAGCTCGTCCGGGCGCTCCTCGCGCATTTTCTGAAACCCACCAGTCGGTACGGTGCTGGTTACGTCCAGTTCGCCGGCACGATATCGATTCAGCTCGTCGCCGGGCTGCGGCGTAACGTGGTGTCGCACCCTGTCGATCGCCGTCTTGTCGTTGTTCCAGTACTGCTCATTGCGGGCAAGCTCTATATAAGAACCGACTTCCCAGGTTAGCAGTTTATATGCGCCGTTCGTAACCAGGTTACCGGGACGTGCGTATGCATCGCCATGCGCTTCAATCGCACCGCGATGAACCGGAAAGGTGCTGGGGTGAGTAAGCAGTGCCAGAAAATACGGGACCTGGTGTCGCAGGCGAATTTGCAATTGCAATTCGTCGATAGCTGCAACCGCCAGCGACTCGGTCGGCTTTTCGCCCGCAATAATTTCATTGGCGTTTTCGATGTCGCCCAGGGATGTCTGCGCATAAAATGCTGCGGTCTCCGGATTTGCGAGACGCCGAAAACTGTAGACAAAATCTTCTGCAGTAACAGCGTCGCCGTTCGACCATTTCGCTGCGGGGCGCAACCAGAACGTGTAGGTAAGGCCATCCTCAGAAATCGACCAGCGCTCCGCGGCGCCGGCGATAAGTTCACCGTTGGGCGTGTAGCCAGTCAGGCCCTCACCCAGGTCGCGCTGCACATCGCCGGCCTGCGTCGTTCTGGATTTGTGCGGGTCGAGTGACTCCGGTTCTGCGCCCGTGCCCCGGTTTAGCAGGGATTTTGCTGTCTCACCCTGGTCGGCTGCACCGCAGGCGCCGAGCAAGAGTGCGGCAAGCAGGAGCATGGTCGCTGAGTACCACTTGCGGCGGCGTGAGGTGCATTGTTTGCACATGGGTAATCAGCTCTTTCCGGGAACGGCTTTTAGCATACCGCAATGGTTTGCGGGTGCTGTCGATTGGCTCACTGTTCGAGACGGTGTTTGGTCAGAGGCCTTCGCGATTCTAGGCTATTCGCGGCTAAAGCCGCTCCTACAGATAGTGCCAGTCGCTGGCACAGCTTGTAGGAGCGGCTTTAGCCGCGAACAAGGATGACTTACGCGTTGCTGCCCGCTTCACGCGCTCCGCTGCAAATACCGCTTCTTCAAATGAATCAACAACAAAGACACCGTCGCCGGCGTCACACCCTCCAGTCTTGATGCATGACCAATGGTCGATGGCCGCGTTGTTTCCAGTCGCTGCCGCGCCTCGGTCGACAACCCGGTAACGCTTGCGTATTCGATGTCGGCCGGCAAGACCAGCTGTTCCTGTTTGGCGTGTTTATCGATTTCGCGTTGTTGCCGTTCTATGTAGCCTGCGTAACGCGCCTGAACTTCGAGCTGCAATTCGACCTGCCCCACTTGCTCATCATTCATGCCGTCACGCCAATCGCCGGCGCCCACCGCTGACAACGCCGTCACTTCCTTATAACCAAGTTCTGGTCGGCGCAACAACTCCGCCGCACGGCTTTCTTTTTGTAGTCCGCCTTGCAAAGTTTGTCTGTCACTCTCAGATAACGAATCGGTACGTACGATGATATTTTGCAATCGCTCTTGCTCCTGCGTCACCGCGTCGCGTTTGGTGATGAACGTCTGCCAGCGCACGTCGTCGACAATGCCCAGCTCACGACCGATCGGCGTCAGGCGCAAATCTGCGTTATCTTCGCGCAACAAGAGACGGTACTCGGCGCGGCTTGTGAACATGCGGTACGGCTCGCTTACGCCACTGGTAATCAGGTCGTCTACCAGAACACCAAGATAGGCTTCGCTGCGTGCGGGGTACCACGCTTCTTTTTCCTGGGTACGACGTGCCGCGTTGATGCCGGCCAGCAGCCCCTGCGCCCCGGCCTCTTCATAGCCGGTCGTGCCGTTTATCTGCCCGGCAAAATAAAGCCCGGGGACAAAGCGTGTCTCAAGTGTCGGGCGTAAATCGCGCGGGTCAAAGTAGTCGTATTCAATTGCATAACCTGGTTGCGTAATGTGCGCTTTTTCAAAACCCCGGATCGAGCGAACAAATCGCAGCTGAGTTGCATACGGCAAGCTGGTTGAAATTCCGTTGGGATACACCTCGTGTGTTTGCAAACCCTCCGGTTCAACAAAAATCTGGTGCGAGGGTCTTTCCGCGAAACGCACAACCTTGTCTTCGATTGACGGGCAGTAGCGCGGCCCAACACCTTCGATCAGTCCGCTATACATTGGCGACTCGGACAAAGCGCCACGAATGATGTCATGCGTTTCTTCTGTCGTGTGCGTTATGTGGCAGCTAACCTGCTGCGGGTGATCACTGCGACGACCGAGGAAAGAGAAGACCGGCACGGGCTCATCGCCCGGTTGCTCGGTCATGAGTGCGTAGTTAAGCGTCTTGCCATCGATTCGCGGCGGCGTTCCGGTCTTCAGGCGCGCCACACGAAACGGCATTTCCCGCAGGCGATCGGCAAGTGCGTTCGACGGTGGGTCTCCGGCCCGACCCCCGGCTTTCACGGTTGCACCAATGAGTATGCGGCCGCCGAGAAACGTACCGACGGTCAGAACGACGCTCGGCGCATAAAACTTCAGGCCCATGCCTGTGGCCACGCCGGCTATGCGCTCACCGTCGAGAATCAGGTCCTCTACAGTCTGCTGGAATATCGATAGCCCGGTCTGGTTTTCCAGGATGCTGCGGATCGCCTGGCGGTAAAGCGCGCGATCCGCTTGCGCGCGTGTCGCGCGAACTGCCGGGCCTTTGCTGGCATTAAGCGTGCGGAACTGGATACCCGCCAGATCGATCGCGCTGGCCATGGCGCCACCCAGCGCATCGATCTCTTTCGTGAGATGACCCTTACCGATGCCACCAATCGCCGGGTTGCAGCTCATTTGCCCAAGCGTCGAGATATTCTGCGTAATGAGAAGCGTCCGCGCACCCGAACGGGCGGCAGCAAGACATGCTTCCGTTCCTGCGTGGCCACCACCGATGACGATGACGTCGAATTTCGAATCTGCAGACATTGGTCAAAAAGTGATCAATTGGATGGGGGCGCCATTCTAGTCGCGCTGATCGATGAGCGCCATATTGCGTTGCTTGAATTCACCGAATCGCGACTATCAGGAACCTCTACAAACCGCCCCTTTTCCGCGATTGCGGCGTCAGTGCCGTGCTCGAATCCTCATGTATCGTTTATACACTGCGGTTCTCCGCGCGGCGCTTCCTTGCGCTCACAAAAAATTGACGGTTTGTAGAGGTTCCTGATAGCGTCGCGGCCTACAGAGGAATCCCTTTTGAAGAAATTTGTAACGCTGGTCCTGATCATCGCCGGCCTGATCGTGGCGCTGCCCGCCCAGCCCCAGGAGCCAGTCGCCGAGCCACTTCTGCTGCTGGAAGACTGTCGTATTCGCGCCGGCGTTGGCTATCCCGGCATCAAAGCGCGTTGCGGTACCCTGCAACGACCGCTGAATCCAGCCGATCCCGACTCGCCATTACTTGATCTGTTCGTCGCGGTGGTGCCAGCGTTGAGCCTGGAACCCGCGCCAGACCCGTTGGTACCCATAGCCGGTGGGCCGGGGCAGGCATCTTCCAAGTTTTATGCGGGTTTTGCCGGCGCCTTTGAAGACGTACGTCGGGACAGAGATATAGTCTTGCTGGACCAGCGCGGCACCGGTCAGTCTGCCGCCCTGGAGTGCGACGTCGACGATGATGAATTTTCGGATTCGTTCTCGGCCGAGGAGACCATTGCCGCCACACGCGAATGCCTGGACTCACTACCCTATGATCCACGCTTTTTCACCACCAGCGTCGCTGTCGAGGATCTTGAAGCCCTGCGTGTGGCGCTTGGCTATCAGCAGTTCAACCTGTACGGCATTTCTTATGGTTCACGGGTTGCACAGCATTTTTTGCGGCGCTACCCGGACTCAACCCGCAGCGTAATTCTCGACGGTGTTGCCGCACCGCAGATAGCGCTCGGACCGGGTGTTGCGGTAGAGGCGCAAAGGGCGCTTGAAGCTATTTTCGATCGTTGTGCAGAAAGCGAAGCCTGCGCGGAGACATTTCCGCAGATTAGGCAGGAGTTCAAAGCGTTGCAGACGCGCCTCGCCGATACGCCAGTGACACTCGATATAGCGAACCCGGTGACCGGCCAGCATGAGGAAATAGAATTCGGCGACGGGGAGCTGGCCGCGGCATTGCGCCTGCTCAGTTATTCTCCAGGCACCGTCGCATTGATGCCGTTGCTCGTACATGAAGCCGCGCAGGAAAATTACCTGCCGCTGGCAGCTCAATACATGATGATTGTAGAGAATGTGACTTCGAGCATGAGTATTGGCATGCATAACGCCGTCGTATGCGCCGAAGATGCACCGTTTTTTAGTGGAGAGAACATCGATCGGCAAACGCTGGAGGCCACTTATATGGGACCGCTGCAGATCGATACACTCGAAGCGATCTGCTCTGTCTGGCCAACGGGTCCCCTGGACGAGGAATTCAAACTGCCGGTAAAGAGCGACATTCCTGTTCTGTTACTTTCCGGAGAGGCCGACCCGATAACGCCACCACGCTACGCGGAAATGGCGGCCGTCGATCTGGGTAATGCATTACATCTTGTTGGCAGGAAACAAGGCCACGGCCAGGCCCCGCGTGGTTGCATGCCGGAGATCATTGGTGATTTTGTCGCATCTGCAGATATCGACGCGCTTGAAACAGACTGTCTTGAGCGGGTTTTTGCAATGCCCTTCTTCCTTGATTTTTCGGGGCCATCGCCATGATCAAAGTTGACGACCTGCACAAATCCTTCGGTGATGTAAAAGCGGTTCGTGGTGTGTCTTTTGCTGCGGCGGATGGGCGCATCACGGGCTTGCTCGGCCCCAACGGTGCCGGCAAGTCCACCACGCTGCGCGTTCTCTATACCGTGTTAAAGCCCGATACCGGTACCGCGACAATCGATGGCATTGATGTTCTCAACGACGGCCTGAAGGCCAGGGGCCGAATCGGCACACTGCCGCATGGCGCCGGACTTTATCCGCACCTGAGTGCGCGGGAAAACATCACTTACTACGCCAGGCTTTATGCGATGGATCCGGACACCATTGACGAAAGTGTGCAGAAAATAATCGACCAACTGGAAATCAACGATTTTGCAGATCGCCGCAGCAAGGGGTTTTCACAAGGACAGCGCACCAAGGTAGCGCTGGCTCGTTCCCTGGTTCACGGCCCGCAAAATATCATCCTTGACGAGCCAAGCAACGGTCTTGACGTCATGGCGACGCGGGCGCTGCGCGATGTTATCCGGCAACTAAAAGCCGCAGGCAAATGCGTTTTGTTTTCAAGCCACGTGATGCAGGAAGTTGCCGCGCTCTGCGATGAAATCGTCATTATTGCTGAAGGCCAGGTCGCACTACACGACACCCCGGACGGCATTCGCAATGTTACCAGCTGTGACGATCTTGAAGACGCTTTTGTTAAAGCGATTCACACAGTGGAGCCAGCAGCATGAGCACCACACGCGTCGTATTTTTCAAAGAGGTCATCGACAATTTACGTGATCGACGTACCTTGATGACAACATTGTTGATGGGTCCGTTGTTCGGCCCAATTTTGTTCGCCTTTGTAATCAACCTGTCACTGAAACAATCGCTGAGCGATGCCAGTGAGGCACTCGATCTGCCGGTGATCGGTCAGCAACATGCCCCAAACCTCGTGACCTATCTGAAAAGCACAAACATTAATGTTGTTGATGGGCCGGCCAGCCGTGATGCGGCTCTGGAGGCAATATTAGACGGCACGCACAGCGTCGTCGTTGTAATCACTGAAACGTTCGGCGAAGATCTTGCAGCAGCGGTTCCTGCGACGATCGAGGTCATAACAGACAGGTCCAACACGCAAGGCAGGAAGGATACGCGGCGCGCCCGTGGTGCCCTTGATGCTTACAACCAGCAATTGGCAGCCATGCGCCTGACATTGCGCGGTGTTAGTCCGAATGTTATGCGGCCCCTCAATATTGACGAGGTCGATGTCTCTACACCCAGCGGGCGTTCGGCAATGTTGCTTGGCATGCTGAGCTACTTTTTTATCTTCGCATTATTGATGGGTGGTATGAACCTCGCGATTGATTCGACGGCTGGTGAGCGCGAACGTGGCTCACTCGAACCATTATTGTGTTTGCCGGTAAAACGCGATCACCTGATCTTCGGCAAGATTTTCGCCGCCTGCCTTTTTATGTGCATATCCCTGGCGCTTAGCCTGACGACATTTCATTTCACGCTGAAGTTTCTGCCATTACAGGAACTTGGTATGACGCCTAACTTTGGGCCCGACGTGGTTGTGATTGCTTTTCTTTTACTCGCTCCCTTTGCGCTGCTGGGCGCCGCTTTGATGACGTTGGTCGCATCCTTTACCAAGAGTTATAAAGAGGCGCAGACCTGGCTAAGCGTTGTGTTGCTCGCACCCACAATGCCTATTCTTGTAGTTTCTATCCTGATGGTGCGACCGAGCACCCTGCTTATGTTTGTGCCAAGCCTGAGCCAGCATTTGTTGCTGGTTGGATTAATCAAGAACGAGCCGGTCAATATGTTGCACGTTTTTGTTTCCGTTGGTGGCACTTTGCTGCTGGGTATTTTGTTCACGTGGATATGTGCGCGCCTGTATCGACGTGAGGGGCTGCTTGGCTAGTAGGTATTGATCTGTCCGATCGTGCGAGTGATGTCAGAATTAATCTGGTTCAAACGACAGCCTACAATTCGGCAGCGCCACGATGGCGCTCAAATGCCGCTATCAGTACATTACCAATCCGGCGAAGCGGGTCAGTTGGCATCCAGGCAGCCTGACCAAACAGCGATTTGACGTCCGGCACTGGCCGACCGTTTGCGCAGTCCGCGAGCAAGCGCCCGAACAGCGTCCCTTTGACGACGCCACCCCCGTTACAGCCTGCCGACACAAATAATCCCGGCTTTGTCTCTCCCCATACAGGGGAACCGTTAATCGTCAAACCCGTTGCGCCGGACCACACGGCAAAAAATTTCGTGTCAGCAAGTGCCGGGAAACGACGCTTGAGACTTTGTCGTAACACTTCTTCAATCTTCCGGTTGTCGAGTTCTTTTTCGTATCCCCAAAATGCGCGGACCAGGACTCGTCCATCTTCAGTACGACGAAATGTACTTCCTACCCGGAGGGCCGGCAGTAATCCCCAGTTAGTGTCCGAACCCATTGATCGCAGAAACGCCTCGTCAAGACGCTCGGTAAGTGCTGCGTACGTGTAAATCACAGCAATTCGCCGGCTCGCACGAACCAGTTTTCTGCTGAAGGCGTTATTTGCGAGGATAACGCGCTCCGCCTGCACAGAACCGCTCGGCGTTGTTATCTTCCAACCTGTGCCGGCTTTATCCAATCGTATAGCGGGACTGTTTTCATACAGCGTTACTGACGGTGGCAGACAATCAGCAAGCCCCCGCACCAACGCTGCGGGCTGCACCAGGTAACAGTGTGGAGAGTAAATTCCTGTTCGGTAAAAGTCGGTACCGATTCTATCGGCCAGTTCGTCCCGATTGAGCGTTACATGCTCCAGATTCGCTGCCTGGAGAAATGACTGATACTTGTTTATGGCATGCTCACCGCGTATCCCGGCGGCCGCGCGATAGGTGCCGGTGCGGGTCATGCCGCAGCGAATGTCCTCGCGATCGATGATTTCCCGAAAGTCATCAATCGCTGTTCCGATCAGCTGATTGCACTCGTGCATGCGCGAAACCTGAGCTGTATTGGCGTCATCCGCCATCATTATCTCTATCAGGAACCCGGAATTCCGTCCGGGACTGCCTTCGCCAACTTCGCTCGACTCAAGAACGACAACACGATCATCGCCGGCCATGGTTGCCCAGCGCCGGGCAGCAGCAAGGCCGGTATATCCAGCGCCCACGATCGCCAACTCGCAGGTCACTGTTGTTGTCAGTGAGCTTTTTGGCAGCCGCCTGGGCAGTAACGCATTCCAGCCGCTTGGCCTCTCGTAAACAGGGTAGTGTTCATCAGCCATGGGAGTTTCCACTCTCGCTTGTAATGGCATCGCTCTTTGAATTATAAATTCGTGAACGCTTCATGATATTGACAGTCTGGGTTGAGCAATATCGATCATACATTGCGGTCATGCAAGGTTTTCGAAACCGTCTGCTTTGGGTTATCGGCAACTGGCAAATCGCTCCTACGGCTGCTATCGCGTGCGGAGCGGTTGTTGATCTCAATATTGTTTGCCTTATCAGGTGCTGACTGTCGCAGCCAGCCCGAACTGTCAGCTTGCAGTAACTCTCAGGTTACCGCGGTGACAGCGACTTGATATAGGTTGCAATGGCGAGTCGATCCTCGCGAGTCAGGCGACTCGTGTTGTCTTCGATCACCGCACCCATCGCCCCACCGGTGAAATCGCCGTCCGGCAACATGCCGATGTCCAGGAAATACTCGATATCTGACACCGACCACCGACCGATGCCGTGCTCCTTGTGCGGTGTGATATTGGGCGCGCTTTCCTCCTCACCCAGCTCCGGATTGCCAGCGAGCTCGGCATCGGCCTGCAGGGCCCCCAGGCGCCCTCGCGAGGTGTGACACTCACCACAATGTGCAAGGTGGCGCACCAGGTAGGCGCCGCGATTCCACTCGTCACTTTGTTGCGGCTCTGGCACGAAGCGGCCGGCATCAAAGTAGCTTAATTTCCAGGCCCCCGCCGCGACGCGCGATGACATGTAAAACGGCAGATCATGTTCCGGTGTCTGGCTGGCGACAGGTTCTACGCTAAAGAGATAGGCTTTGATCGCGAGTGCGTCGTCTCGGGAAACGCCCGTATACGAGGGGTACGGGAATGCCGGAAAATAATCGTCTCCGTCCGGGTTTACGCCATCCCAAAGCGCGCGTACGAAATCCTCATCGGACCAGTTGCCTATGCCTGTTTCGCTGTCGGGCGTGATGTTTGGTGTATAAAAAGTACCGAACGGTGATTGCAGCGCCCGCCCGCCGGCCAGTGGCGTTGCGCCCTCCTCATCTGCGGTGTGGCACGTGACGCAGCCACCAGCGTGCACCAGGTACTCGCCCTTCGCGACCAGAGAATCTTCTGCCCCTGTAGCCGCTGTAGCCAAAGTGGAAAAAAGCAAGGTGGCCGCACACGCAGCCACCCGGCGATTCGCCTTTTTAGTCATGTGCTACACGAAAATCATCGTGGCAACCACGACATGACATGCCCACATTGCGGAAAGCCGCCCCGATTGCTTCGCTGTCCCCACTACCGACTGCCTCTTTGAATGCGACCGTCGCATCCTCGGCCTTCTTGATCGCTGCAGCGAATTTCTCCGGTTGCTCCCATATCACCGGCAACGCTTCAGAGTCGTCAACGACAGAGCCTTCCTGAAAAACGTATTGTAGCTCTGCAATGCCATTTGCCAGGCCATCGGCATGCGCCGCAAGTTGTCCGTGATCGTCAACCAGGCCGCGGACCGTCATCGATGTTGCCCCGATGTGCCCACGCAGCACCGTCATGATGGAAATCCGATAATCCTTTGCGTCCTCGGCTGTCGTGTCAGCGAAAATCGGTGACGCCAATCCGCATGCTGCGACCAGAATGACTAACCGGCCCGTTAATTTTGTCTGCATTGCCTGCTCCATGTTTTGAATGCTTTTTATCAGAGCGCGAAGAGTAACCAAAGGCGGTTTTCCATACAATCTGTTGTTGCGTTGGGCAACACTCATGCGATGGCTTGAATAATTGGGCCGCGGGCAGTGCGCTTATAGCCGCTGTTTATTCTGGCAATAAAAAACCCCGCCATGTGCGGGGTTTCTTAATCGTTGCGGTTGTACGTTTAGTTGCCGAAATAGAACCGACCACCAACGTTGTAAGCAGTAACGTCGTCATCGAAGCTTGCGCTGAGACCTAGTGCGAAGTTCTCCGTGAAGCTGTACAACAACCCGCCACCAAAGGCAGTGTTGTCTCCACTATCGCTCATGTCGACATAGGCAATACCAGCATCAATTTCCAGCTTGTCACTCGCGGCCATGCGCAAGCCAACGCTAAGACCGAAGCCGTTGTCGTCTATGCTACCGAAGCCCGGAGCTGACAGGTCGATGTACTCGTAAGACAAGCCGACAACCAGGTCGATAGAATCTGACAGAGAGTTGTTATAACCAATACCTGCATTCCAGGTATCGACATCGAGAGTATCGATACCGTCGTCAATTTCACCAACGCCGTAGCTGGCAAATACATGGAAGCTTTCGCTGACTGCTGCTGAGCCATTAATGCCGATGGTGTCGCCGTCTGCATTGAAATCGTCGAAATCGATCTGGCCGTAGGAAACGGTTACCGAGTTGTAGTTAAAGTCATCTGCGAATGCCGCACCGGAAAACGCAAAAAGTATTACTAACAGTGTTGAACGCAACATGACGTTCTCCTTTTTTGCCCAAGAAAAGTGCGAAAAATCGCACCTGTGGACAAAGGCTAACGGGGTTCACATTGTGGGGAGCGACCGGGTTCACACATTTCCGGATAATTCTTCGTTGCGTTAGACCAGTTGCGAAAAGTGTGCACTGGATGATGCAAAATCGCCTTTTTGTGGCTTTTGAACAACACAAAAACCAGCTTTTTTATAGGGTTTTATTGCTATTTGACGATACTGGTGGCCTATTTGCCGATACAAAACTCCGAGAAAATGCGCCCCAAAAGATCATCACTGGTGAAGGATCCGGTGATTTCGCCCAGCGCGCTTTGCGCCAGCTTTAATTCTTCAGCGAAGATCTCTCCTGCTTTGTTTTTGTTCAAAGCATCGCGGCCACACTCGAAGTGTTGGGCCGCGAGATTGAGCGCGTCGATATGACGCCGCCGCGCAGTGAAAGCGCCATCACCGAGATTCTCGTAACCCGCTACCTGGCGAATCGTTTCCCTAAGTGCATCGAGCCCGGCACCGGTTTTTGCAGAAATATTCAGAATCGCCGGGTCCTGCTGTTGTACACCCGGTGAGTCTCCGGTCACGTCAGTTTTGTTGCGTAAAATAATTTGCGGAATGTTTTCTGCAATATCTTCTTCGTGATTGTTTTCCGCCGGCTGCGTAGCATCCTGGATCCACAAAATGGCGTCTGCGTTTTTCAACGCGTTGCGAGCGCGTTTGATGCCCTCCGCCTCGATCATATCCGGGTCGTCGCGCAAACCGGCAGTATCGACAAGCTCTACTATGAGTCCATCGATGTCGATGCTTTCACGCAAGATGTCCCGGGTCGTTCCCGCTACCTCCGTGACAATAGCTGCATCCTGCCCGCTAAGGGCGTTCAACAAACTTGATTTTCCGGCGTTCGGCTTACCCAGGATTACAACCTGGAAGCCATCCCGCAAGATGCTACCTATGCGCGTTTCGTTTTTTAATGAATCTATCGCATCGGCGCACTTTTCAATTTGTTTTTGCAGCTTCGCGTCATCCAGAAAATCGATTTCCTCTTCTGGAAAATCGATTGCGGCCTCAACATGCAAACGCAAGCGGGTAAGCTGCTCCTGAAGTTCTTCCACGGCCTTTGAAAACGTTCCGACGAGAGACCGCAATGCAGCTCTTGCGCCGCGTGCTGTGCCGCTATCGATCAGATCCGCGACGGCTTCTGCTTGTATGAGGTCGAGCTTGCCGTTAAGAAAAGCGCGTTTGGAGAATTCCCCGGGCTGCGCCCGTCGTGCTCCCAGGGCAATGGCGGCATCAACCAGTAACGACATCACCAGCGGGCCGCCGTGTCCCTGCAACTCCAGTACGGTTTCGCCGGTGAAAGAATCTGGTGTTGGAAAATACAAAGCAAGACCTGCGTCGATAGGCACTCCATCTGGCCCTCGAAATTCGGCGAGTGTTGCATATCTCGGGATCGGCAACTCGCCCAGCATTTGCGTAGCGATCTTTGCTGTGCCAGGCCCGGATATTCGCACCACACCGATACCGCCCTTACCGGGTGGCGTTGCTGCAGCAACTATAGTGTCTTCAATGTAAGCCGGCGTTGTGTTCATGCGGCCCTCGGGGGTCAGGACTTTGTTTTGTCCTTTTTCTTTTTGCCGCTCTTACGCGCAGTGGCTTCCTCGTGGACAATCTTGTTGATGTACCACTGCTGGGCGATCGACAGCCCGGTATTCGTGACCCAGTAAAGCACCAGGCCGGCCGGGAAGAAGGCGAAAAATACGGTGAAGATTATTGGCATCACCTGCATGACTTTCGCCTGCACGGGATCTGCCGGTGCCGGATTCAGCCTTTGCTGGAAGAGCATCGCAGCGCCCATGATGATCGGCAGAATGAAATACGGGTCGCGAGATGACAGGTCGGTGATCCACAGCGCAAATGGCGCCTGGCGCATTTCGACACTTTCCAGCAACACCCAGTAAAACGCCAGGAAGAATGGCATCTGGATAAGGATCGGCAGGCAGCCGGCAGCCGGGTTCACCTTCTCTCGTTTGTACAGCTCCATCATCGCCTGGCTCAAGGCCTGGCGGTCATCTTTATAGCGGTCCTGCAGCGCTTTCATGCGCGGCTGGATCTCGCGCATTTTGGCCATCGAGCGGCCGCTGGCTTCGGTCAGTTTGTAGAAAACCATTTTGATCATGATGGTGACCAAAATAATCGCAAGACCCCAGTTGCCGATTACCGAATAGACTTTGGCCAGCAGCCAGAACAATGGTTGTGAAATAATCGTTAGCCAGCCGTAGTCAACGGTGAGCTTGAGCGATTCATCGATACCTTCGAGCTGCTCCTGCAGTTTCGGCCCGGCGAATATCGTGGTTGTGAATAAATGCTCTGCACCACTGCTTACAGTTTGCGCCGGTCCAATCAGGCTGGCTGTCGATGTATCGCCGCGCACAGAAACGTTGTACCGATAGTCCCCGTCGTCCGGCGGCACAACGGCTGTCAGAAAGTGGTGCTGTATAGCGCCTATCCAGCCGGCTTGCGCGGCTACTGCGAATGGTCCGTCTGATTGCAGGTCGTCACGCTTCAATTTCTCGGATTTGTCGCCGTCATAGATTATCGGACCATCGAAGGAGTAGGTATCAACATCGAACATTGATCTCTCAACTTCAATCGAGCGTCTTTGCAGTTGTGCATACTCCGCACCGCGCCATTCAGTACCACTGTCATTGATGACGCGCTGTGTAATGTCGATCCTGTAGCTGCCGCGGGTGAATCGAATTTCTTTTTCAACGCGGATGCCCTGCCCGTCCGTCCACACCAGCGGCACCACAATTTCGTCGGCGCCGCCGAGCTCATAATATGTTGCTGCAGACTCGAAGAGCGCCAGATGATTTGCTTCCTCACCATCTCCTGCGGCGCGTAAGCCGGTCTGCACCAGCCCAAAGTCAGGCATGGATGGATTGAGTAACTCGACCAGCGTGTCTGGCTGATCTTTTGCTACCGGGTATTTATTCAGGGAGGCGCGCTGCAGTGTCGCGCCCCGTGTGTTGATTTCAACATCCAGCACATCCGTGACGACGTGGACAATTACGCTGTCGTCCACCGCTGTGGTCTCTGTTGCGCTTTGCGCTGCCGGTGCCTGTTGCTGAATTTGCGGTGCGTCGAGCGAGGAATCGGCCGCTGCCTGTGGCAATGCCGGCAGGCTTTCCTCGGCGCTTGGTGGCTGCAATGTTTCATCTGCCGTCTGTTGCACAGCCTCCACCGGCTGCGGACCATAGTCCTGAGTCCAGGACTGGTAGGTCAGCCACGCGAGCATGCCGAATGTTGCCCATACGAGCAGGCGTTGATTTTCCATTTAGTGTTTTCCTACCTCACCAACCGCTGCGTTTTGACAATTTCGCCAGTGTTTTTCCAGGCATTTGAAAAGCTGCTCATTATTCGTTTGTGCCGCTGCCGGCTTGTTTAGCACCACGATATCGAGGCCCGACAGCTCTGTCTTGTGGCGTCGGAAAGACTCTCTGATTACCCGCTTTAATCGATTGCGATTGGTCGCAAGGCGGCAGTGTTTCTTTGCGATAGCGAGGCCGAGTCGCGCCTCCTGCTCTTCGTTGGCCCGGCAGAGCACGGTGAACATCTTATCCCGGCTGCGTTCTGCTTTCTTGAAAACGCGGCTGAAAGACGCTGCTCCGGCGAGCCGGCTTCCTTGTGTGAAGCGCTCGTCCTTGCTGCTGGCGGTTGTTATTTTATTGTTCGTGGCTCTGGTGATCGAGCGCTGCTGGCGCTACGGCGTAAGCTGCGCTCGCCCTTTCGCGCGGCGGCGCTTCAATACGAGACGGCCGGCTTTTGTTGCCATACGGGATCGGAATCCGTGGGTGCGGGCCCGCTTGATTCTGCTGGGCTGAAATGTGCGTTTCATTGCGATATTACCTGGCTGTTATTTGCGCATTTTCAACTGCGCCGATATAAATCATCAGAGGGGGCAAGCCCGCCTCCAGGAAGGCCGGCAAGGGTACGCGGGAGGTCCTTTTCTGTCAATAGAATAAGGCCTTATGCGCGTTATTAAAAATGGCCCGGAATTTACGTCAAACGGCGGCGCGCAATAGTATCAGGGCGTGTGGCGCAGCCCGGATAGACGTTATAGACTGCCCGGTCTCAAATAATTATAACGACCGTCGTTTTTTCCCCGGGGAAACCTTTTGCAGGCCGATACAACTCTATGGAATCGCTGTGTACGCGACCTCCAGGCTGAACTGCCCGAGCAGCAGTTCAACACCTGGATCAGGCCGCTGCAAGCCGTGGAGGACGGCGAGACGCTCAAGCTGCTTGCGCCGAACCGCTTTGTCGTCGATTGGTTGCAACAACACTACATCGAAAGAATAGTCGAGCTGGTAGATGATGCGGGTGGCGCGAGCGAGGTTGTTGTCGAGGTCGGCTCGCGGCAGAAGGCTGCTGCGCCGTCCGTCACCACTCACAGGGTCGCCGTCGCCCCGGGTCGCACCGCAACGCCTGTCGTGAGTCGCCTTAATCCGGATTTTTCATTCAATAATTTCGTAGAGGGCAAGAGCAATCAGCTCGCGCGGGCTGCTGCCCACCAGGTTGGCGAGAACCCTGGTAAGTCCTACAACCCGCTGTTTATTTACGGCGGCGTCGGGCTCGGCAAGACCCACCTCATGCAGTCGATCGGCAACGCGATGCTTGCTCATAATCCAGGGGCGCGGGTTAGTTATGTGCATTCAGAACGGTTTGTAGGCGATATGGTCCGGGGCTTGCAGCACAACACCATTTCCGAGTTCAAGCGCTTTTATCGTTCTCTGGATGCCCTGTTGATCGACGACATCCAGTTTTTCGCCGGCAAGGAACGTTCTCAGGAGGAATTTTTTCATACTTTTAACGCCTTGCTCGAAGGCCAGAAACAGATAGTGCTTACCTGCGACAGATACCCAAAAGAGGTCAACGGCCTTGAAGAAAGGCTAAAGTCCCGTTTTGGGTGGGGGCTCACTGTCGCAATCGAACCGCCGGAGCTGGAGACGTCGGTTGCGATTCTGAAAAGTAAAGCAGCCAATGATGGCACTGAGTTACCGGATGAGGTCGCGTTTTTTATTGCGAAAAGAATTCGCTCTAATGTCCGCGAGCTTGAGGGTGCCTTGCGCAGGGTGATTGCGAACTCTACTTTTACGGGCAGGCCAATCAGCCTCGATTTTGCGAAAGAGGCGCTGCGTGATTTACTTGCGGTGCAGGAACGACTGGTATCAATTGAAAATATTCAAAAGACGGTAGCCGATTATTTTAAAATTCGGGTCGCGGACCTGCTGTCGAAGCGGCGGACCAGATCTATCGCCAGACCACGGCAATTTGCAATGGCGCTTGCCAAGGAGTTGACGAACCACAGCCTTCCGGAAATCGGTGATGCCTTTGGTGGTCGTGATCACACGACTGTGCTGCATGGTTGTCGTCGCATAGCGGCTTTGCGCGAGACAGAACAACGTGTTGAGGAAGATTATTTAAACCTGTTGAGAACCCTGACAGGATAGTGTGGATAAGCGGTGGATAATTACGGCTGATTCATTTATGCACAGGTAATCCACAGGTGGCAAGCAGAAAATACCGTATTTTGCCGGTGCTATTTTACATCATATGTTATTGATTTTAAAGTGAATAAAATAGTTATACACAGGACGAAGGTCCCTTAATAATAATAATAATAGATTTAATTCCAATATTTATAAACAGGTGGAACCAATGAAGTTAACCGCTGGACGCGAAGCACTTTTAAAACCTCTACAAGCCGTAATTGGCGTTGTGGAGCGCAGGCAAACTATGCCAATTTTGGCAAACGTGTTGCTTGTAGCAAAGGAAGGCAAGGTTGCGATTACAGCAACAGATCTGGAGGTTGAGCTGGTCGCAAGCGCAGAGGCTGAGGTGGACGCACCAGGCGAAGTAACGGTACCAGCGAGGAAGCTGTTGGATATTTGCAGGGCTTTACCGGACGATGCGAGTGTTTCGGTCAGCCTTAGTGGTGAGAAGCTGGTTGTGAAATCGGGGCGCAGCAAATTCTCTCTGACAACGCTGCCGGCGGCTGAGTTTCCCACTGTTGAAGACATTGACGCTGGACAGAGCGTTGAAGTATCGCAGGCATTACTCGGTAAATTGCTGGATAAGACGCATTTTGCGATGGCGCAGCAGGATGTACGCTATTACCTGAACGGGTTGCTTCTTGAAACGGGCAAGAAACGACTGCGCGC
>Ga0164313_10002218_pt1 | contig 17421 bp, 14 predicted proteins | sample GuaBasSedimGuay4_FD_113735 | JGI IMG/M metagenome (GOLD analysis project Ga0164313, IMG submission 113735) | Subseafloor sediment microbial communities from Guaymas Basin, Gulf of California, Mexico - Guay4, Core 4569-4, 0-3 cm | ecosystem: Environmental > Aquatic > Marine > Hydrothermal vents...
CCAAAGCCTATAATCCTTTATAATGTTCCGGGTAGAACCAGCTCAAATATTTCCGCTGAGACGACTATAAAATTAGCTGATGAATTTGATAACATCGTTGCTATTAAAGAAGCATCAGGTGATTTTAACCAAATCATGGAAATTATTAAAAATAAGCCTCCTCATTTTAATGTACTTTCAGGAGATGATGCATTAACACTCCCAATGATCAGCGTTGGTACAAGAGGTGTTATTTCAGTTGTTGCCAATGCTTTCCCAAAGGAATTTTCTGATATGGTTCAGTTTGCACTTCAGGGAGAATATATAAAAGCAAATAAAATACATTATTCTCTTCTTGATATTATTAACCAATTATTTGCAGATGGAAATCCTGCGGGAATAAAAAAAGCTTTATCCATTTTGAATATAACAGAAGACTATCTTAGGTTACCACTTGTAAAGGTAAATCAACAAGTTTCAGATAAATTAATTCAGTTAATAAAGCAACCAAATTGAATTATGAAGTTGTCTAAATAAACAGATTACAATTAAATCAAATAAACAATTCAAATGAAAAAACTAATAATAGTCCTATTTGCACTTATTCTCTTTAACAGTGTATTGTTTTCGCAGGAAAATGCGATTGATCAGGCGAATATCATTTTAGAGCAAAGAGGGGAAGTTTATTTCAAATTCCAGAATACATTCAAATCAGACAGATCTCTTTTAAACAAGATGAGTAGCATCATCTCAATTGACAGAGTTGATGATGAGAACGTTTTTGCTTATGCGAATAAGATTGAATTCACCAGGTTTCTGGATTATGAAATTTCATTTGACGTTTTGCAAGCTCCTTCTATGCAGCGTATTCCGCGAATGTTAGATGCTCGTAATGCAACTGGTACCGACGATTGGGATTACTACCCAACATACGATGCGTATCTGGATATGATGAACCAATTTGTTATTGATTATCCTGAACTTTGTGAGTTGGTGAATATAGGTCAATCAGTAGATGGAAGAGAATTGCTTTGTATTCATATCAACAACAACCTGGTTGAAGATCAGGATGAACCTGAGTTTCTTTATACATCTTCGATGCATGGTGATGAAATTACCGGGTATGTCCTGATGCTAAGGCTAATAGATTATTTACTGGAAAATTATGGAAATGATGACATGGTAACCAACCTTGTTGACAATTTAGATATCTGGATTAATCCTCTTGCCAACCCTGATGGTACTTATGCAGGTGGAAATAATACTGTTTCTGGTGCTACTCGTTCCAATGCAAACTTTGTTGATTTAAACAGAAACTATCCTGATCCTGAAGATGGAGACCACCCCGATGGAAATGCATGGCAAACAGAAACCATCCATTTTATGGATTTCGCTGAAGCACATGATTTCGTCATGTCAGCAAATTTTCATGGTGGCGCCGAAGTGTTAAATTATCCATGGGATACATGGTACAAAAGACATGCTGATACTGACTGGTGGATTTATGTCTGCAGACAATATGCCGACACAGTTCATGCTCATAGCCCTAGCGGTTATTTAAACGATTTGGATAATGGTATTACAAATGGTTATGATTGGTATTCTATTTCTGGCGGAAGACAAGACTATATGAATTATTTCCATCATTGCCGGGAAGTGACTATTGAAATTTCATCTTCAAAAACACCTCCAGCCGGTCAACTACCTGATTTTTGGGAATACAACTACCGGTCATTTCTTAATTATATGGAACAAACTCTTTTTGGACTTAGAGGTATTATTACCGATGCTTCAAATAGTAACCCCATAGAAGCTAAAGTATTTATTAATGACCATGATGAAGATGAGTCATGGGTATTTTCTTCCCTCCCTGAAGGCAATTATCATCGACCTATAGCCGAAGGTTCATATAGTATTACATTCTCACATTTTGGATACTTTCCTGAAACAGTTGATAATGTTGCTATTATTAATGACGCTATTGAGCTGTTGGATGTTGAACTTCAGCCAATAACAGGATTATTAGCAGGGTTTAATGCTGATAAAACAATATTTGGAACTGGCGGAGTAGTTAATTTTACAGACCAGTCATATGGTGTTGGTATTGAACAATGGAAGTGGATATTTGAAGGTGCAGTGCCTGAAACATCCAGTGAACAAAATCCTATCGGTGTTTTATATAATGTGGAAGGTGATTTTGACGTATCACTGACAGTTTACGATAATAGTGGTGATTCAAGCACATTATTAATTGAAGATTATATCCAGGTCAAACAAACTGTAGAAATGAGTAATCAAACGATTACATCATGTAATGTGCTTTTTTATGACTCGGGTGGTGAAGGAAACAATTATTCAGATGGTGAAGTTTATACATTAACAATTACTCCTGATACAGAACAATCATGGATCCGGGTTGAATTTATCGACTTTAACGTTGAAGATGAAGCGAGCTGTAATTACGATTATTTGAAAATTTATAATGGAAGTGATGCAAATGCGCCATTAATAGGCACCTGGTGCGGTACAGATTCTCCTGGAACTATTATTGCGGATAATGAAGAAGGTTCCTTGACATTCTATTTCTTTTCAGATCAAAATGTAACTAAATCAGGGTGGAAAGCACTGGTAAGATGCGATACGAGCATTGGTGTTGCTGAACATAAAACAAACTCAATTCGTATGTACCCTAATCCGACTTCACAAACCTTGAATATTGAAGCTGATTTTAAAATTTCATTAATCAGAATTTCAGATATTAACGGGCGGGAACTAATTTCATTAAATGCACATTCCAATTTCGAGTCGATAAACCTTGATGGTTTAGAAAATGGTGTTTATATAGTTCAGGTGATAGGGAAGGGGATTTCCAGTGTTTCTAAATTTATTAAGAAGTAAGGGGCCATTCGTTTCATCAAGTTAATATGCTAAACCGACCAGTTAATTAACACAATATTCCTAAAAATGATTCTGAACATGAATAGCAGAATTATGGATGAAATTACAATTGTCCATGAAATTTCAATTTGTTTTTCATCTTCATCAAAATAAATCGGATCGTAGTTAGAGATACGAACAGTGCTAATAATGATAATAATTGCCAGGCCAATCCAAATATATGTTTCGGTGATTTGAATCTGTGGGATAAAGTAAACTAACAATAGTACTACACCTAATATAAAAGGAACAATAATTTGAGCAGTGATAAAGAAAGGGTAATTATTCTCATCTAATTTATTAAAATAAGAGTTAGCAGAAAATGCAATTCTCCTGCTCATTACAAATGATGTTAATAGTATTCCGAAAAGCCCGACTAATGCTGTCATTAATAATTGTGAATCGTTAAGATATAACCAAATAAACAGGTGAGCAATACGAATTTTAAATATGATTCCTATAATAATACCTGAAAACACGAAATTAAATGCATTAACAGAAGTCCAAAGCAATAGCAGTTTAACTTTAGCCGATTCCTCGGATAGTGATGAGTATGCCAATAACGAAAGTAAACCGGTAATAGCAACAAGAAGTGGCCCCGTTCCATATATTACCTTTACTGAATCATGCGTCCAGTCAGTTTGTTTCACGTGATAAGCTATCTGGCTATAATCAAAGCTTATGTCATAATCAAACATCCCTGCAGTGAAAATGATCGAGAAATGATTCAAATAAAAAACCAGTAAATAGGAAATTACAAATGCCGCAGTAGAATTTATAACGATTATCCAAAAATTCTTTCTGCTTAATTTACTGCCAATAACCATAATACAAACCTAATAAAAAAACCGGCTATTCAAATGCTTGAATAACCGGTTTAAATCTATAAATACCGATTTATTCTATTAGCCGTTTTTTTATCTCATCACTGTATTCCTTATTAGTAAGCTTTTCTTTCACTTCGGCAAATGCATTAACAGTATATTCAACATCTTCTATTGTATGAACTGCCGTAGGAATTAGCCTCAGTAATATAACGCCTTTTGGAATCACAGGGTAAACCACTATAGAACAAAAAATATTATAGTTCTCTCTTAAATCATATGCAATTTGTGTTGACTCACCAACACTTCCATGCAGTATAACGGGAGTAACCGGTGATCCACCTTCCCCAATATTAAATCCTTTTTCTTTTAATCCACCCTGCAAAGCATGAACAATGGTCCATAATTTCTCACGGTGTTCCGGTTCTTCCCTTAATAACTCAAGTCTTTTTAAAGCTCCGATCACCATTGGCATCGGTAGAGATTTTGCATAAATCTGTGATCGCATATTGTATTGCAAATACTTAATAACATTCTTATTTGAAGCGATAAAACCACCAATACCCGCCATCGATTTGGCAAATGTTCCAAAATAAAGATCTACTTCATCCTGCACTCCAAAATGCTCATCAGTTCCTGCGCCTGTTGGCCCCATTGTACCAAATCCATGTGCATCATCAATAAATAATCTGAAGTTAAACTTCTTTTTCAGGGCAACAATCTCATCAAGCTTCCCTAAACCGCCGGTCATACCATAAACGCCTTCGGTTATTACCAGAATTCCACCACCGGTTTTTTCTACAATACGTGTAGCCCGCGTTAGTTCTCTTTCCAGGTTCGGCATATTGTTATGTGGATACACAAACCTTTTGCCGAAATGCAGACGCATTCCATCAATAATACAGGCATGAGCTTCAGAGTCATAAACTATTACGTCCTTGCGATCAACCATAGTATTAATAATGGACACCATCCCCTGATAACCGTAATTCAGCAAATATGCTGCTTCACGGTTAACAAACTGGGCAAGTTGCTTTTCCAGATTTTCATGCATAGTTGTATGGCCTGACATCATTCGGGCACCCATCGGATAGGCTAACCCCCATTCTTTTGCAGCTTCAGCATCAACTTTTCTAACCTCCGGGTGGTTTCCCAAGCCCAAATAGTTATTTAAACTCCATACTAATCTTTCCTTACCCTGAAAGATCATTCTGTTTGAAAGTTGCCCCTCAAGTTTTGGAAACAAATAATAGCCTTCTCCCTGCAATGCATATTTACCCAATGGGCTTTTGCTCATATCACATTTATCAAATACATCCATAATTTCTACCGTTAATTTTAAGCAACAAAAGTATGTAATTTAACAATTTAGATTAAATAGAGGCTATATAAATTACTTGTAATTCATAATCTAATTTGGCAGACCTCGTGTATTATTTTCATTAACAATAAATTCCAAATTTATTTATTCCTCGTAAAATTATTCAGCGAATAATTTTTATGTGTTATTAAACAAAATATTCATACAAAAAAATCGTTTTGTACTTCAACAATTTATTTTAATTTTGCGCCATGTTAAAAAAATTCCGATTTATAATATTAATAATTGGTTTATTGGCAATTAGCTTTGGTTGTAAAAGCTATAACAAGACATTAAAAAGCGCTAACAACGAATTAAAATACGAAACCGGTGTTGACTTATATGAAAAAGGTGACTTTAATAAAGCTTTACAATTTTTTGATGTTTTAAGAGCTGTATACAGGGGTACTGAAAGAGGAGAAGAAATTACCTACTTCACTGCAAATTCCTATTTCCAGTTAAAGAATTATGAAATTGCCAGTCATTATTATAAACAATACGCTCAAACGTATCCTATGTCGGATAAGGCAGAAGAGGCATACTTCCTAAGTGCTTATTGTAATTATCTTGGATCACCAAGACCTAGTCTTGATCAGAGTTATACATATTTAGCGCTAAAGGAACTTCAGGAGTATATTGATATGTATCCGAAAAGCAGTAGAGTTTCTGAGGCAAATAAGTTAATGGATGATTTAAGAAAAAAGCTTGAAATTAAAAACTATAAGATTGGAAAACTCTATTATAGGATGGAAGATTTCCAGGCAGCGATTACATCTTTCGAAAATTTGCTTGATGATTATCCTGACACAGAGTTTCAGGAGGAAATTCTTTTCTACATAACAAAAGCATATTATACATATGCTGAAAAAAGTATTTATTCAAAGAAAATGGAGCGATACGAAAAAACCGTTGAATCATATAACAACCTTGTATTTCTTTACCCTGAAAGCAAATATATAAAGGAGGTTGCATCAATTAATAAAAATGCAAGAAGTAAAATCAGTAATTAAAATAATAAACTAAATGGACTTTAAAAAAATTAAAACAGAAACAACAGCTGTTACCCGTCAAAAAGACAATTTTTATGAGCATACGGGAAACATTTATGAAACTGTTGTTGTTTTATCTAAAAGGGCTAATCAGATTGGTCTGGAAATTAAACAAGAACTTGATCAAAAGATCGAAGAATTTGCCCCGGCTACAGATAATCTTGAGGAAGTATTTGAAAATCGGGAACAAATTGAGATTGCCAGATTTTATGAGAGTCTTCCAAAACCAACATTATTTGCAATAAATGAGTATTTAAATGATGATATCTATATGAGAAACCCTCATAAAGCAAAAGGTGAGTTTTAATCCTTGATATGTTAAAAGGAAAAAAAATAATCATTGGTATTACCGGCGGTATCGCTGCCTATAAAATACCATTACTTATCAGGCTCTTAAAAAAAGAAATGGCTGAGGTGCAAATAGTGATGACACCATTTGCTACCGAGTTTGTTACTCCTTTAACCTTATCAACCCTTTCAGAAAAACCTGTTTTAATTGATTTTTTTGATAAAGGCGATGGAAACTGGCACAGTCATGTTGACCTTGGATTATGGGCTGACCTGATCCTTGTTGCTCCTCTTACAGCTAATACTATGGCTAAGATGGCTACAGGTATTGCTGATAACCTTTTATTAACGATGCTTCTTTCGGCTCGATGCCCAGTTTATTTTGCTCCGGCAATGGATCTTGATATGTTCAAACATCCGTCAACAAAGAGTAACGTTCAAACGCTTCAATCATTTGGATACACTTTAATTAAACCTACAGAGGGTGAACTGGCAAGCGGCCTAACAGGTTTTGGCAGACTTGAAGAACCCGAAATCATTTTTTCTATTTTAAAAGAAGCTTTTACTCCTAAGTCATCATTAAATAAAAAAAAAGTACTGATTAGTGCTGGTCCTACTTTTGAACCTATTGATCCGGTCAGATATATTGGAAATAGAAGTTCAGGGTTGATGGGAACCGAATTAGCTTTCGCATTCGCAGAAAAAGGGGCTGATGTAAACCTGGTTCTTGGCCCATCAAAATTCAAGATCGATCATCCTTTGGTTTCTGTAATTAATGTTATTACAGCTGATGAAATGCATAAAGCAATAAGCGAATTATTTAACGATTCCGACATCACCGTTATGACAGCGGCTGTTGCTGATTTTACACCAAAAAAGATTGCAAAAGAAAAAATTAAGAAGGAGCAGGGGATAAACACTATTGAGCTCAAACCTACGAAAGATATTTTAAAAGAACTGGGAGCTAAAAAAAGTAATAACCAAATCCTGGTTGGTTTTTCTCTTGAAACTGAGAATGAAACCGAGAATGCAATAAAAAAGCTGAAAGCAAAAAACCTGGACCTGATAGTTCTTAACTCCCTGAAAGATGAAGGAGCCGGGTTCGAATTTAAAACAAATAAAGTAAGCTTAATTACAAACGCTAGTGAGATTATTGAAATACCTCTTAAGCTAAAATCAGAAATAGCTAAAGATATCGTTAATTATATAGAAGAAAAACTAATGTCAGAATAATGTTAAAGAGAATCCTGGTTATAATTACGGTTATTATGCTAAGCAAGAGTATTTTGGCACAGGAATTCTTATGCAATGTGCAAATTCAAACTCCTCGTATTGAAGGTGTCGACAGAAGTGTTTTTGATGCAATGCGAACTTCCATTTTTGAATTCATGAATAATAGAAAATGGACAAATTATAATTTCAAAATTGAAGAGCGTATCGAATGCACTATGATCCTCACTATTACCGAGGCGATCTCTACTGATGAATTTAAAGCTAAAATCAATTTAGTGCTCGAACGGCCAATTTATGGAACTGATTATAAATCAGTAGTCATAAACCTGGTTGACAATGATGTACGTTTCCGGTATATACCATATCAGCCGATGGAGTTTATTGAAAGTTCGTACACAAATAACTTTACTTCTATTCTTGGTTTTTATGCTTTTCTGATGCTTGGGCTTGATTTCGACACCTATTCCATGGAAGCGGGGACACAATTTTATGAAAAAGCGTTAGCTACAGCAACTGCTGCACAAAGTGGAAGTGAATCAGGTTGGCAACCATTTGAGGGCCCAAAAAACCGCTATCAACTCATAGAAGGACTCCTTAACAGTTCTTATAAACAAATAAGAACCTTTTTATATGAATACCACAGAACTGGATTAGATCTTATGTCGAAGGATAAAATAAAAGGTAGAGAAAACATTTCTAAAACGCTTGAGAACCTAAAGCTTGTTTATGATAAAAGACCAGGCTTATATTTACTGCAAGTAGTAACGGAGGCAAAACGAGACGAGATAATCAATATTTTTAAAGAAGCGAGTCCTGCGGAAAAAACCAATATGATAACCATTATGAAAGAGGTTGATCCTGCAAATGGTTCAAGATATCTGCAGGTAAACGACTAATTGCTGTTATTTCTTTTCTAAATTTGTTTATTAATTCTTCCTGATTTTTATGCTTAAATCATTATCGATACAGAATTATGCTTTAATTGATAAAATACATATCGAATTTTATCAGGGTTACTCGGTAATAACAGGAGAAACAGGTGCAGGTAAATCGATTGTACTTGGAGCTCTTGGATTAATCTTAGGTAACAGAGCCGACATGAAAGTTATTAAAGATAAGAACAGGAAATGTGTGGTTGAAGGTGAATTTAGTGTTGATCAGATAGATATTGAACACTTTTTTATTGAAAACGATCTTGATTACGATGATGTAACAATACTCAGGAGAGAAATCAATAATTCAGGAAAGTCAAGAGCATTTATTAACGATAGCCCGGTTAGTTTAAATTTACTCAAAGAGATTAGTGAAAGGCTTATCAATATTCATTCACAACATCAAACTTTAAACTTAAGCAAATTTGAGTTCCAGTTAAACGCGTTGGATGCATTTATTAATGAACCGACAATTATTAAAGAATATGAGCTTACGTACGATACTTATAGAAAATTAGAGAAACAAGTAAACGATCTTAAATCCAGGAATGAAAAACTAAAAACTGATGAAGATTATTTAAGGTTTCAACTGAACGAACTTGAGTCGGTTAAACTCGATAGAAACATAATTAAACAACTTACTGAAAGAGAAAATCTTCTTACACACTCAGAGGAAATAGCCTCAGGAATAATGCAATGTGAAGAACTACTCAATGAAAACGAGATCAATGCTAATAATTTAATTGATGAAGTTCTTAATACGCTAACAAAACTAAGCGGTTTCCATTCAAGCATTAAATCAATTGCTCAAAGACTTGAATCTGTGAGCATAGAGAGCAAAGACATCTCGTCTGAAATAACAAGACTAAGTGAAGAAATTGAATTTAACCCCAATGAATTACAGCAAATTAAAGACAAGCTTGATGTTTATTATAGCTTACAGCAAAAACACCATGTACAATCTATTGATGAACTAATTTCACTAAAAAATGAATACTCGGAGAAATTACGATCTATTGAGAATATTGATACTGAAATAAAAGAAGCCGAGTTATTGTTAACCAATAAAAGGAACCAAATCAATAATTTGGCTGAGAAACTTCATACAGGGAGGGTCAAATTTTCAAAAAAGATGTCATCTGAAGTGCGATCAATATTAAGGCAACTTGGAATGAAAAATGCTGAGTTTATTGTTGAAGTAAACAGACTCGATGACTTTACTGATACAGGTTTTAACAGAATTGAATTCTTATTTAATGCGAACAAAGGAGGTACGCCCCAACAGTTATCCAGAGTAGCAAGTGGAGGTGAATTATCCAGGTTGATGTTAGCGATTAAATCCCTGATAAACCAGAGAAATGTATTGCCAACAGTTATATTTGACGAAATTGACGCAGGTGTATCAGGCGAGATTGCAGGAAAAGTTGGCAACATCATTAAAGAAATGTCAAAAGAACACCAGGTACTGGTTATAACACATTTACCTCAGATAGCCTCGAAAGCACAATACCATTATAACGTTTATAAGATAGAGGATACAAATTCAACCATTACTAAAATTGAGTTGCTTGATGCAGATGGCAGGGTAGGAGCCATTGCCAGAATGCTGACTGATGATAAAGTTACCGAAACAACAATTAAGGCGGCTCAGGAACTGATTCACTAAAAGGATAGAGCATCTATAGTACTGATACCAAACAAGTGTAATTAATTCTTTTATCTTTGCCATCCATAATCAATCTAAATAATACATTGTTATGTCATTCAATTTATTAAAAGGAAAAAAAGGAATTATATTCGGTGCACTTGATGACAAGTCCATTGCATGGAAAGTTGCTGAAAAAGCGCATGCTGAAGGAGCTACATTCACATTAAGCAATACACCATCTGCAGCACGTTTCGGACAAATTGAAGAACTTGCTAAGAAAACCAATTCCGAAATTATTTTAGCCGATGCAACCAAAATAGAAGACTTAACCAATGTTTTCACAAAATCGATGGAAGTGCTGGGCGGAAAGGTTGATTTCATTTTACATTCTATCGCAATGTCCTTAAACGTAAGAAAGAAAAGGGTTTACAATGATCTTGATTACAAATATTTAGATAAAACTTTAGATATTTCTGCTGTTTCTTTTCATAAGATGCTTCAGGTAGCTTATAAACTTGATGCGATAAACAACTGGGGATCTGTTCTTGCCTTATCATATATAGCAGCACATAGAACACATTTTGGATATAACGATATGGCTGATGCCAAAGCCCTTTTGGAATCGATAGCCAGAAGCTTTGGATATATATATGGCCGTGAACGTAAAATAAGGGTAAACACAATTTCACAGTCTCCTACAATAACGACTGCCGGTGCCGGGGTTAAGGATGTAGGAGGGCTGCTCGATTTTACTGAGCGGATGTCTCCACTAGGCAATGCAGATGCTGATGAATGTGCAGATTATTGTATTACATTGTTCTCAGATCTCACTAAAAAAGTCACTATGCAGAATCTGTATCATGATGGTGGTTTTTCAAGTATGGGTATGAGCCAAAAAATCATGCAGATGTATAATAAAAGTCTTGATGCGCCTGCAGATATAGAGTAAATAGTTTAATATTAGCTTTTTATTATATCCCCAGGTCTTTGATGATACCTTTAATTCGGATCTCAAGTTCGGTATTTTTCAGTTCAAAATCTTCTACATTATCTAAAGGTGCTTTTACGCCAAAGTAAAATTTAATTTTCGGTTCTGTGCCTGAAGGCCGAATACTGATTTTACTCCCGTCTTCTGTAAAAAATTGTAATACATTTGATTTGGGAAAATGAATCTCCTTTTCTTCGCCTGAAACCATGTCCTTTTCTGTGCTCAATAAATAATCTTTTACGCTAATCAGCTTTGAGCCATTAAGACTTTCAGGTGGGTTGTTTCTAAAATCATCCATCATCATTTGAATCTCTTCAGCTCCTGCTTTTCCTTTTCGAACAACTGAGATCAGATCTTCCTTATAAAATCCAAATTCACGATAGATATCCTTTAATAAATCAAATAATCCGATGTCTTTATCTGCTGCCCAGGCAGCTACTTCAGCAATCATGGCACATGCGCTCACGGCATCTTTATCCCGTACGAAATCGCCAACAAGATATCCGTAACTTTCTTCACCGCCTCCAATAAATTCCTTTATTCCTTCAAGGTCCTTTATGATATCTGCAATATATTTAAACCCGGTAAGCACATCATAATGATCAACTTTGTATTTGTTAGCGATATCGAATAATAGTTCAGTAGTAACAATGGTTTTAACAATATATTCCTTCCCTTTCAATAATCCGTTTTCGTTCCACTTTTCAAGCAGATAATAAATTAATAGTGTTGCTGCCTGATTACCATTTAGTAATACCAGTTCTCCATCCTTCCTTATTGCAATTCCAACACGGTCAGCATCCGGGTCAGTTGCCATTACCAGGTCAGCATTTATCGAATCAGCAAGATTAAGTGCCATTTCAAGCGCTGCTGATTCTTCGGGGTTAGGTGAGATAACGGTTGGGAAATTACCATCTGCTATATCTTGTTCTTTAACCGAATACACATTCTCAAAGCCAAATGCATTTAAAGCCATTGGAACCAATTTAACACCTGTACCATGAATAGGGGTATAAACAATTTTCAAGTCTTTCTGCCTTTTAATGGCTTCATGTGAAAGCGATAAGGATTTAATGTGTTCAATGTAAAGATGATCAATTTCCACGCCAATTATCTCGATCAGTTCAGGATTACTCTCAAATTTCACATCGGTGATATCTTTTATATGCTGCACTTCGGTAATCACATTTTTATCATGGGGACTAATCAATTGTCCTCCATCATCCCAATAGGCTTTATAGCCGTTATACTCTTTTGGATTATGCGAGGCTGTTATAACAATTCCGCCCTGGCAACCAAAGTGTCGAATAGCAAAAGAAAGTTCAGGTGTTGGCCTCAGATCATCAAATAAATAAACTTTGATTCCATTTGCTGAAAATACATCAGCAGTTATCTGCGCAAAATATTTACTATTATTTCGACAATCATATGCGATTGCAGTTTTAATCTGATCAACATCTGGAAAATTTAATTTCAGATAATTAGCAAATCCCTGGGTAGCCGCGCCAATCGTATATTTATTCATCCTGTTGGAACCTGCACCCATAATACCACGTAATCCACCGGTTCCGAATTCCAGGTCTTTATAAAATGATTCAATTAGTTCTTCTTCATCATGTTCCATCATTTGCCTGATCATTGACTTCGTTTCATCATCATATGCTCCATCCAGCCATACATTGGCTTTCTTCATCACATTATCATCTACTTTGCTCATCTTTTATGTAATTATTTTTTTAGGTCTTGTATTAATTTTGAAAGGCTCGATTTCCAATCCGGAATTATAAGCCCAAAAGCATTTTTAATTTTTCCTTTATCAAGAACGCTGTAAATTGGCCTTTTTGCTTTTGTAGGATATTCACTTGTATTTACCGGCTTTATTTCGCACTTCAGCCCTGCAATTTCAATAATTGCTTTTGCAAAAATAAACCAACTGATAGTTCCTTCACTGCTATAATGATAAATTCCATTCGTATTGCGGTTTTCAAAACTGTTTGTTATTTTAAGAATAGCATTAGCAAGGTCATGGGTAAATGTCGGGGATCCTAATTGATCATCCACTACATTCAACTCATTTTTTTCCGAACCGAGCCTCAAAATAGTTTTAACAAAATTCTTTCCAAATCTTGAACACAACCAAGCTGTCCTAATAATAATCGCATTGGAAGAATATTTCAGAACTGCTTCTTCACCTTTTAGTTTTGACAAACCATAGACTGATTCCGGCGAAACGGGATCATCTTCCTGATATGGTCTTGTTGCATTTCCATCGAAAACATAATCAGTTGAAATATGAATCAAACGTACTTTATTTCTTGTACACTCTTTTGCCAGATTCTCAATGGCATCTGCGTTTAGGAGGAAAACTTTATTTGGTTCATCTTCAGCTTTGTCAACAGCAGTGTAACCGGCACAGTTAACACAATAATCAAATGTATTTTCCTCAAAAAATAAATGTACAGCTTTAAAATCAGTTAAATCCAGCTCTTCAATATCCGTGAAAGTGAATTGATAATTCCGATATTTATTTTCTACTGATCGAAATTCAGAACCAAGTTGGCCATTACTTCCGGTGATAAGGATCTTCATCACGATTTACCAAGCAACTGATCAAAATAAGTAATTGTTTTTTTCAGGCCTTCTTCCAGTTTAATTTTCGGTTCCCAATCAAGTTGGCTTTTTGCAAGGGTAATATCCGGCTGCCTTTGCATTGGATCATCAGAAGGTAAAGGTTTATATACGATTTTTGATTTGCTTCCTGTTAAATCAATTACCAGGTCAGCCAATTCCATAATCGTGAATTCAGATGGATTACCCAAATTAACAGGGCCAATAAAGTCATCTTTAGTTCCCATCAGTCGTGTCAGTGCATCTATAAGGTCGTCAATATACTGGAAACTTCGAGTTTGTTGTCCATCTCCGAATATCGTAATGTCGTCTCCTTCAAGTGCCTGAACAATGAAATTGGAAACAACTCTCCCATCATTTGGATGCATACGCGGTCCATATGTATTAAAAATCCTTGCAATTTTAATTTTAACATCGTTCTGTCTGTGATAATTCATAAAAAGCGTTTCAGCCACCCGTTTTCCTTCATCATAACATGCCCTTTCGCCAATGGGGTTCACATGCCCCCAATATGCTTCAGTTTGCGGATGGATCTGCGGATCGCCATAAACCTCACTGGTTGATGCCTGCAGCACTTTTGCTTTAATACGTTTTGCTAAACCTAACATATTAATAGCACCCATTACGGACGTTTTTACTGTTTTGATGGCATTGTACTGGTAATGAACAGGCGAGGCAGGACAAGCTAAATTATAGATCTCATCAACTTCTATAAAAAATGGCATGGTAACATCATGCCTTATAATTTCAAAAAAAGGGTTATTAATTAGGTGTACAATATTGCTTTTATTTCCTGTGAAATAGTTATCTAAAGACACCACTTCATTACCTTCTTCAAGTAGTCTTTCACACAAGTGAGAACCCAAAAAACCAGCTCCACCTGTAACAAGAATTTTCTTCATTTTATAATTTTAAGAAACTCAACAACTACAAAGGTAAACTTAATTGAAATGTTAATTCCAAAAAGGTAAATCGCCAATCCTTGTATTGAATTATGTTTCACATGATCGATATAAACTATTAATTTATGATTATTTTTTTATTGAGCGACCCTTTGTTTGTCTTCACCTCTATAAAGTATACCCCTTTGGGATGGCTGCTGATATCAACATCAGGAGCTCCGGAATAAATTAGCACACCGCTTGTATTCCTGACATCTACTTCAGTTATATTTTCTCCCTTTATACTGAATGTCCCTGAAGCAGGATTGGGATAAACAGGATAATCGCTGCTTTGTAGATGATCTGAAATACCAATTGTACTTGGTAACCAATCAATTGAAATTGAGGCAAAACTGGGTACATTTAAAGGTGTTACTAATTCCAGTTCCTCACCTTTTGTGAAGCTGAAAGAGGAGAAATTTCCTGTTGCATTTTTATCGGTAAGTTCCATCCATACAGTATAATTTCCATCCGGTACCAAGTTGCCTTCAAAATCAGTAGCATTCCAGGTACAGGTTCGGGTTGCATGACTGTTTCTAGTGGCACCGGTTATTGCATCAACTGTATTGTATTCACTTCCTGCTGCTGCCGTAGAAGCCTGCCATGTATTTAAATGGGTTTTCCGGTTCTGAGCATAAGCAAGTAAAGTTTTTACAAAATTACTTGCCTCATCTTCTATCCAAATTGCAACAACGTTTTTGGGGGCATAGTTTCCTCCTGTCTCGCTCGTTGTCGTATTCACAATTAAATCTCCTTCTGTTTGTGCAAACGAAAGTGAAGTAATACTCAATGCTATAAAAGCTATAAGTAAAATTTTAATTTTCATCATAGTGTCAATTCTGTTGTTAATAACAATAGTTATTGCTTTTCACTTGTGGTCTTCCTGTCAATGATCCGGGAGGAACTTAAATCAATATTAACGCTGTTTAGTGCCAATTCCAAAGTAATCAAATCCCAGTGCTTTCATCTCATTCGGATCATAAACATTCCTCCCGTCAAAAATAACGTGCTTCTTCATCAGGTTCTTTACTTTTTTAAAATCCGGAAACTTAAATTCCGGCCATTCTGTAATAATAAAAAGCCCTTCAATATCCTTTAAGACCTCATATTGTTCCTGCGCAAATTCAATTTTATCTCCAAGTATTCTTTTTGCTTCGTTCATTGATACCGGATCATATGCCTTGACTTTTGCTCCGGCTCTCAGCAAGTTTTCAATAACAACTAAAGAAGGAGCTTCACGCATATCATCAGTTTGTGGTTTGAAAGAAAGGCCCCAAATAGCAAATGTCTTGCCTTTTAAATCATTATTGAAATATTTATTAACTTTTCTGAACAGTACCGATTTTTGCAGCTCATTAACATCTTCTACGGCCTGCAAAACCGACATTTCATATCCAAATTCACCTGCTGTTTTTATCAGCGCTTTTACATCCTTTGGAAAACATGAGCCTCCATAACCCGTTCCGGGATAAATAAAGTATTTGCCAATTCTTCTGTCGGAACCAATACCTCTTCTAATCATATTGATGTCGGCTCCAACTATCTCACTCAAATTTGCCATGTCGTTCATAAAGCTGATCTTGGTAGCCAACATGGCATTAGCCGCATATTTTGTCATTTCTGCAGAAACAATATCCATAAAAATTACCGGATGCCCATTCATAGTAAAGGGCTTATACAAACGTTCCATGAGTTTCTTTGCCCTTTCAGTATCCACACCTACAACGATTCTGTCTGGTTTTAAAAAGTCATCAACAGCAGCTCCCTCTTTTAGGAATTCAGGATTTGAAGCTACATCAAATTCAATATTAACATTTCTTTTAGTCAATGTATTCTGGATGGTCGATCGTACTTTTTCAGCAGTTCCTACCGGTACAGTACTTTTTGTAACCATTAAAACGTAATCATTGATATTTTCACCAACTTCACGAGCTACATCAAGAACATACTGTAAGTCGGCACTTCCATTTTCGTCGGGTGGTGTTCCTACTGCTCCAAAAATAACCTTAACATCATCGAGGCATTCGGAAAGCTTAGCATGAAAGTGCAACCTGCCTTTTTCAATATTTCTCTGGACCATTTTCTCCAGTCCCGGTTCATAAATCGGAATGATGCCCTTCTTAAGGTTTTCAATCTTCTTTACATCTATATCAACACAGGTAACATCAATTCCTATTTCCGAAAAACATGCACCCGTTACCAGGCCTACGTAACCTGTTCCTGCAATTACTATCTTCATTACTCTATATTCTAAATTTTAAATTTGTCTTTCACCTTCTGCCTTCCAACTTCCTACTTTCCCACTCTACTTCAGCCACTTATCTAGCCAGTTAAAGAAGGTGCGTTGCCAGAGGATTCCATTCTGCGGCTGTAAAACCCAGTGGTTCTCATCAGGAAAATACAAAAATTCTGCAGGTACATCCCTCAAAACAGCCGCATTAAATGCTGTCATACCCTGGGTAAAAACCACTCGATAATCTAGTTCTCCATGAATTATTAAAATTGGCGTATCCCAATTCTGAACCAGTTTGTGGGGTGAATGTGCATAAACATCTTGTATAGCTTCATTATCTTTTTCCCAGAATGGGCCACTCTTATCCCAATTTTCAAACCA